>Ga0335073_10009398_pt1 | contig 13727 bp, 13 predicted proteins | sample Lox_Sample_22_FD_207093 | JGI IMG/M metagenome (GOLD analysis project Ga0335073, IMG submission 207093) | Soil microbial communities from Loxahatchee National Wildlife Refuge, Florida, United States - Lox_Sample_2.2 | ecosystem: Environmental > Terrestrial > Soil > Wetlands | place: USA... | reverse complement strand
AGTTGAGAGAAGAGCGCGGGGGCGAACGCTCTGAACTTTTAAAGGGAGACTGCGCCACGTCCGCCACACCTGTTACTCACCAACCACCGTTACCACGGTTCCTCTCTACACGTGATCAAAATGGGTTGTTTATTGACTCTGCTGCCTTGTAAGAGGCCTAAGGATGCAGTGCGTGAAGGCAGACTGCTGAAATTAACCTAACAGATGGCTGGTTTGGGATCTGTTGCTGAGCCCAGTGGGTACCGAGTTGCAAAATGTCACCATTGATCAGCAGCCCGGATGATCGACCTACCCAATCCCCTTTTAGTCAGGCGGGCATTCTGAGACACAATCAGCAATCAGAATTCCATTTCAAAGCATCTCATATACGTGGCGAACTGCATTGTAAATGATTCAAGTATGACCTGGTAATGTTCCATCGATACAGACGGAAACTCGAGGCGATCCCGGTTGAGATTCAAAACGAAATGACTTCTGGAGCAGGTGGAGACGCTTGATTCATTTATAATATTATGGCGGGATACTTCGGACGAGCTGGCCATACCCGTTCTCTGTGGCAGTTATTTGGCCAGTCACGAAGATGTGCTGTACCTTTGATTCACGCTACATATTTGCCAGCCATTGCAAAGAGAATATTCCGATCCGAGTCGCCCGCATCGGAGGACATCGTCGAATGTTTGGAATAAGTCTCGCTGTGGTCCCAGTGCTTGAACAATCCTAACTCCATTTCTAATGCTTGCTTCGAAACACTCTCTTTAAACCTCTGCGAGTTCTCGGAGACGGCGGATCGTAGATCGAGTTGCTGCCGCTGCGGCTGTCCTGTTCAGTAATTAGCAACTGGAAGCCTACTGGGTGAGAGTTCATCAGGGGTCTCTCGTCCATTTGCAGAGAGAGCACGTACGATACTGTGTATGCACCGCCTGCCACGGTCTTCTTGCACGCCTTGCAATGCCAGATTCCGGTAGAATGACGCTTCACGGTGTGCTTTCCGCAGAAAGAGCAAGCTAGTAAATTATTAACGGATTGCTTCTTCAACCTTGCTCTCGGACATCACGTACTGTACTTGGCATGCTGAGAGATTTCAATCTTCTTCACTTGTTTCCTCAGAGATGCACCATATCTACCAGCTGTGTCAGTTCAAGTCTAATCGAGGCGTGAATCTTTGCAGTGTGCTGTATAAATGAAAGGAATCGTGGGAGGAAAGAGGCGCATACCGAGTACCGTATCTATACGTTGAAATTAGCATCACGTTCCACCGTAAAGCTGTCGTATTGTCACTTACTTTCCGGCAATGCCGACCTTCTTGGTTCGCTTTGTCATTCTGACAATTGTCGAGAGAAACTGAAGCGAGGATGAGCGGGTTTATGGTGTGAGGTCGTTGCGATGGAATTTGCGTAGTTTCGGATTTTACTGGTGTGGGACGCTCGCCAGCCGCGTTAGTCAGCCGAACGGCACAAACGCGAGGCGTCAAGGCATCAATATAAGGCATCAAGTAATTTATCTGCAGTAAGATGTCAATATCAGCGCACTCGAGAGTGTGCTATTCGTATTTTCATGAAAATACACTCATACAAGAGTAGCTTATTCTCTGCTTGACTTCGAGGATGATCAGACAATGTACTTTGACCTCGGAATTTCTTTAATACAGCCAGTAACTGTAGTCGGCTAAGCCTGACACATGCCGCGGGCGATAGCGACGGTACTCCTCACTAACTGAGTATGAAGTGATCTCATGCCATCGACGTTGTTGAATACAGTCCATCTCACTTTTCGCTCATGGTCAGGCTGTCTTAATTTCATTCCATTAAACTCAACTTTCCTTAAAAGTCTAATCTCGTCATGTCTTCAGATCGCGTTTATGATATCGTTCTCCTCGGCGCAACCGGTTACACCGGCCGCCTCACAGCAGAGTACATCCAAGAGCACGTCGACACGTCGCTCAAATGGGCCATCGCCGGGCGCAACTCTGCCAAGTTGTCCAACCTCGCCGGCGAGCTGAAGCATCTCAATCCAGACCGTCCGCTCCCGGAAATCGAAGTCGTCGAGCAGACCCGCGCCGCGCTGGAACCGTTGGCTCGCAAGGCCCACATCGTGCTCACCACCATCGGGCCCTACGCCAAGTATGGCACGCCCGTCGTCGAGGCGTGCGCCGCCGCCGGCACGCACTACATCGACGTGACGGGCGAGACGCCGTGGGTGTACGACGTGGCGCGCAAGCACGGCGCGGCGTTCAAGGCAGCGGGCAAGTTCATGATCTCGCAGTGCGGGATCGACTCGGTGCCGTCGGACCTGCTGGTGTACCTACTAGTGTCGCACATCCGCGCGACGCTGGGCTGCGGCGTGCGCGACGTCATCAACTCGATCCAGGAGGTGGCGGGCGGCGTCAGCGGCGGCACGTCGGCGTCAGCGCTCGGCCTGCTCGAGGCCTACTCGACGAGCCAGCTGGCCGAGTCGATGAAGCCGTACGCGCTGTCGCCCGCGCCGCCGCCCGCGGACCTGCCCGGCGAGGCCCTCCTCACGAAGGTGCTCGGCGTCAAGCACGACCCCGTGCTGGGCGTGCTGGCGGACTCGCCGCAGGCCGTGCCCAACGTCAGCATGGTCAACTGCTCGTGGGGTCTGTTTGGCGGCGGCAAGTGGTACGGCGAGAGGTTCCGCTATAGCGAGTTCATGCGCGTGTCCAACTCGCTGGTGGCCGTTGCCGTTCACGGAGCAATGGCTGCCCTGTTCCTTGGCCTTTTCATTCCGCCCGTGCGGTGGCTGCTGAAGTACTTCGTGCCGCAGCCTGGCGACGGGCCAGCCAAGGAGGGCTTCGCGTCACATAAGCTTATCTACAAGGCGGTTGCAAGGGCTGACTGCGAACCGCAGAGGACGGCGGTTGCGAACTTTGGTTACAACGGAAGCTTTTACTATCTTACTGGAATCTTAGCGGTAGAGGCGGCGTTGACTATCTTGAAAAGTGAGGACAAGACACCAGCTAAGAAGATGGGAGGAGGTTTCGTTTCGCCGGCAACACTTGGAGATGAGTACGTGGAGAGGTTGAAGAAGGCTGGGATAACCTTGAACGTTGGAATGCTCGATTGAAGAGGATATCTAGAGACGATCCAATTTCATGAAACGCCAAAGCTATGCAGTTCCATGCCAGTCCAAATCTTCCAAATCTCCTCAACACCAGAATACTTGAGGAGCTTAATTGCAATCGACATATGCTTAAATCACGATACATCTTCCCTAGGTGCCGGCAGCTGTTTCCTATCCGACTGCACCAGCTGACCAAAGCTCCTCTGCCTGTCCTTGTAGTCCTTGACCAAGATGCTGCAGCTCACCTCCTTGCACAGTGACTTCCTCCTCGTATCAGGCAATTTGGTAGCGAATTCCAAGCCTGAGGCCCGCTCCACCGCCTCCACAGGAACCTCAAAATCCTGCAGCGGCTTGTCGTTCGAGATAGGGGTATTAGGGAGTACAAACGCACCCAAAGCCACGTCGCCGCCGACGCGGCCATCCTCGCCAAAAATGACCTTATAGAAGTGCGTAGGCACGGCGACGTTCGGCGGGTTCCCGATGACCTCGTAGGAGACGCGCCACTTGCCGTCGGCGGGATCGCGGCGCGGCAGGTACAGCGGGCCGGTGACGATGCGCACGGAGGGGTAACGGGCGGTCAGGCGGCGGCAGAAGTCCTCGAAGTGGGCCCAGTAGTCGCGGTTGAAGCCGTCGCCCACCTGTGGGCACATGTTGCTCAGCGCGAACGTGTCGTCCATCGCTTCCTGGCTCCATTTTGCGTCTGCCGCTGGCACCTGGTGCCCGCGGTCGTACCCGCTGCGGTAGTAGTCCTTCAGCTTCGCCCGGAACTTCTCGGGGATCGACAGGTCTTCCGCGAACACGCTGTTCTTGCGGTCGCCGGAGGGGTGTGACAGCGAGTACGGCGTTATGTGCTCGGCTACCCAGGATGGATTGCGAGTGCGGCGGTCAAACGACGATGTCAGTGAAGTTGCCGGACGGAGATCGGCGACTGGGCCAGGAAACCCATATTGGAACAGCCCGTTTGGGTCGACAGGTGCTGCTATGGCAGTTGGACGAGGTATTGCCACTGCAGGAACTGAGGAGGGACTAGTCGAAGTCGGAGAGGAGATTGAGGTGGTGGTTGTCGCGATGCTCGGAGTCGTCTTTTCCCTGCGGCTGCCGTATATTGCGGCCGTAGTAGCGGCTCCAAAGGCAGCGCCAGCAGCCGCGCAGACAGCAAGAGTGATCTTTGACATTTGCCGTGACTACCCAATGATTGTGATTGATAAAAAGAGAGTTGTCTTGCTTGCGAAGAAGGGTTGATCCTGAACCCGCTTGTAAGTAGAACGCCGACTGGGAAGCGCAGGCTACGACGATAGATGAGGCCGGTTGCCCTCCAGGCGCGTCCTTGCTGAAAGTGACGCGTGATGGAGGCAGATGAGTCGAATGCTGTGATGGTCGCTGAAATGTCTCGCAACGGCTTCTGGCTGCGGAATACGGTCCATCGGCGGAAACCTAGAAATCGGCGCGTGTAAGCGCCGACCGTTGATTGCGTCCCAGACGCCGCATCCGTAGTTGGCAGCAACTTCAATGCATAAGGTAGCGAAGCTGGAAGGACTACTAGAGGCACTAAAAACGACATTCAAATTTTGCTGTACGACTGCAATTTTTGCATCGTCATGACCATGTCTGAAGGCATATCTGCGCCACCACCTGGTGGCCTAGCAAACCCAAGTGAAATCATATCGGCGTCTCAGCTTCATCAGACCTTAATATACCATTCTCCGAAGCACCTGCAATGCTAGATTTGCTCTAGATATCCATCTTGCGCCCTTATCTTTTTGAACGCCATCCATTAATTCGCCAGAGGCCCGCCCCACAACGCCAGTGAGAGAGTTGCATATAGATAGTTTGGGAGTAGCAACATTTAAGAATCATCGCTGGACTTGCCTTTCCTCCTCGAACTAGGTTTCTTCTTCTTGACATGGCCCTCATCGTCGCTATCCTCGTGCTTAGTCGGAGCCGGTGCATCTGCAACCTTACCAACGATGTCGTTAAGAAAGTCGAACTGCTCGTTCTGAAGGACCACCTGCTTGAGATGCATCGGCAGAACCCGCTTTGAACTACGGTTACGAGCTTCGTTGGCTGCTTTTGTAACGAGAGAAATCATAAACAATTCGAGAGCCTTTGCTGTGGATGTGGTGAGTAAAGGCGTGCAACACGGAATTGAAGAGGTGTTTCGGCTTACAGACTACCACGGGCGTGACTTGGGCCACTTTACCGACGTCTTCGTCGGCTTGCATGATCCGTTTGATCCTGGCAACTGGAAACTTGGTCCTCACTTCAATCTCACCGGCACTGCCATTGCCGTCATCAATTGCTGCGGCGACGGCCCTCTTTGACCGCGACGGCGCAGGTTTGGAGTCGGGCATGTATTCATCGTCGTCGGCCATATCCTCTTCCTTCATTTCGAGTTGCTGCTGCTGCTCCGCAATAAGGCCTTGCTGGTGGCTAAAATAGGAAGTTCTCCTTTGAGAGCCGGAAATGCTTCCGAACGGTGACCTTAGGTCGACGGGCGTGTAAGGTGAATGCAAGGATATGGAGGCGCGATATGTCTGGTGTTGCGGGTGGATGGCGTCGGGTTCGTACGGAGTTTCGCCAGAGAGGTCTGGAGATTCGGGGGTGTAGTCCAGGTCTGTATTGGCCATAACCGGAGGGGCCCGAGTCCCAATTTATTATTTTACGGTGCTCAGAGTGCGTTCCACTGTTTTATGCGCGTGGGCAGGAAAGCGTGCGCGGGGGCTGCAGCAGCCGGCCTGCCACCTTTGGCTTCTGCTGGCCTGCAGGCCGCGGGTGAGAAAAATGCCGGGAGCAGTACCTTAAACAGTGGCCGAAGCTTCAGGCGACGGTGGCCGGGAAGAGCGCAAGACGAAGAAGTACCTAGCAGAGCTCTTTCGAGCTTAAATGGGCCTGGGCTGGAGGGTCTGATTGGACGGATTGGACAGGCGGGCGCCAGGCTGAACACGTGAGAAAGATGGCACTCTTTGTGTGGGCAAGCCGGTACAGTAAGTGCGGTACCGCCTGCACTCAGCACCCGAACCCGAGTTTTGCTGGCGGGACGCTGGGCGCTGCGTGTTTTGCGCGTTTCGGAAGTGGGAGGGCAAGCGAACCGAATGGAGTCGAGGTTGCTGGTTGCTTGACTGCTTTTGTACCCGCCGCAGCCGCAGCCCGCGTCACAGCCCGTCGCTTTCGCTTTGTGCTGACCGCGAGCCAATCAGCGCCAACCCGCCCCGACACCCACTTCCCACATTCCGCCTCGAGCCCTTCGTTGCAAACATCGCGTTGAATGATGATTCTAAGAGCACCGTAGACTGCGCAATGCTAGGCCGTCAGCTTGGCAACGCTGGAAGCCGGGTCAGTCGCCCAGGTTTCTTCTTTGCCATCCTGACGTCCTGCCCAGTTGCTGACGGTCCCAAAATACTTGATCTAATCTGACAACGCCCCAAACCTCGAAGCCTGGCCGTGGAGGAGTTCTGAGTCTGAGCGCGCCGACAGGAGTCCAGGTGGCAGTGAACGCAGGCTACCGTGATGGCAGTATCACAAGCCGAATGAATGCGAAGCGAGACGCTCTCAAGACGCTCCCAAGTCCACAACTGCAAAACGTGTCGTGAGATTCACCGAGGTATCAATGCTGTAAGCTCAACTGAGCCATGCAAAAGCTGCCATCCCATTCATATGCACTCCCTTTTTCCGCTCCAAAAAGAAAACTCCTCGCTTAAATAGCAACTTAGAATCTCGACCGTCGACTGTTGGCTCGATACATGGTGAAGCCCACATATGCTCCGGTAACCACCAGCCCGAACACAATGAACCTGAAGAAGAACCAACCCCAGCCGCCACCTTTGCGCTTTTCCCTTTGCCTCACAGCTGGGTACGTTTTCTCTCCTTGCTGGCCTTTCTGGCCGGCGTATAGATTGTGCGTCACAACTGAGATTATGTCATGGTTATCCGCGAGCTCGCCTGTCTCAGCGGAGAAGCCAAGGTAAGCTACGTTTGGAAGCTTAGGTGCATCGACGGAGAAACAGTTCGTCCACGAGTCTTCAGTCTGGTACTGGAGGTCTAGGGTCAGTGACTTGTCTTGAAAGTACGTCAATCGAAGCTTGGTAGGGATGTTTTGGTTGCGGAGACCGCGAGCCTGACATAGTAAAGTTAGCCTGCAATCAATTACTATTCTCCAATTCAGATCGAGAACTTACCGAACACCCTGCAAGCTCGCTCTCTTTACCGTCGCTCTTCTTGTCGTACACCTTTTGGCCGTCGCCCACCATGGCCATCACATATGGAAAAACGGTGCCGGGACGGTTGTTCTTGTATGTGTCGATGAAGATCCCTAAACCTTCAAATTGGTCTGCCATTCCAAAGACTGGTCCTCCCTGTCCTCGGTTCTTGGTTAGCCACATTGCCATTCCATCGCCGTAAAGGTTGTTTGCCCCGTGAATCTTGAACTCTACTTCGATCTGTGCTAGAGTCAGCCATATACTTTCTCATAGTTCCCCAAAGAGGTCAAAACATACCTCCCAATTAGTCGCCGTCAGAGGGACTCTCGAGTAGATCCATCCGGCTCTTGAGCCGTATTCGCCGGTCAATCTGATGTATTTGTCTGTGCGAATAATCGCATCCCCTCCAAAGTCCCACCACCGGCTCCGCATATCAGAATCCAGATATGGCTATACAAAGCGAGTTAGCAAGTTTGCCACAATAGCACGTTGATGACATGAAAGCAAAAAGCAAGAGAGGAAGACGGTGGAGGGACGTACGACGGCGAGACTGTGTGTTCGTAACTGTATGACTTGTTAGCGATTGCTCCAAGAAAGGTACTCGGGAAGAATTATTACCACTATGCTCTTCAGGTTAGGATCGATACCCGCGGCTGCTTGTACGTAGGCGTATAAACCAATGGACAGTAAGGTCCATGACCAAAAAGACAGCATGGCGAGTCACACGTGGACGGAAGGACGATAGAGAAACAGATATTGTACACAAGATGACCGGCGCGCCCAGCGGGCAATATCAAAGGACAGTTAGGAATCGCGTGGCCCCTTTTCGAACTTTGTTTGAAGCTTCGTTCGCCGTGATGCAAGTTGTCAGTTTGGGATCTCCGCCTCAGGCAAATTCTTGTCAAGCTCTGGCCTTTTCTGCCAAACCTTTCAGCCTGCTACCATTCATTCAAAATCAAGTTCAGCAATTCTAAAGCGTCCCTCAACCGTCAAAGAAAACCTGAAATCGCCATTGGCTCCCTTCACACGATTCGACCAAATACACAATCGCCATGGATTCCCCTTCAGGTTCCGATCTCAAGGCGAGAATCATGGAGCAGTTTAGACAAGAAGCAGCCACAAGTAATGCGAGACAGCTAATAGATGTATGTGATCCAAGTGACATAGCACATAATCAAGCGACCGATTTCTGATTCGTTCTAGAAAATCAACGAGCATTGCTTCGAGCGCTGCGTCCCAAAGCCCGGATCGAGTCTGTCGAAGACCGAAGAGTCCTGCATGACCAGCTGCATGGAGAAGTATATGGCGGCGTGGAATACCGTCAGCAGACAGTACATACATCGGATACAGGAAGAGCAGCGGAAGTCCGGCGGCCTTATTGGCGGACTGTGAGCATAGCAAGAGATTGTTAGGCTGGCGCAAACCTGTACTATAGGAAGAGCTGAGAACACTTGGCTCATACCGTCTTATTTGTGAGAGCAACGGATACTCGACTATAGAGTGTACATTAGGATGGGACCAACCGCTACACCGCATGGAAAGATGTTCCGGATGGCGTTTGGTATATCTTCTTCACAGCTATTGTTAGGATTGAACATTCATCATCGGAGCGGAGGCAAATGATCGTCGTTACGCAGGTAATTACAAGAAACCCTGGCTCGCTATGATATATATATAAATATGTACTTGCGTAGCAATGCGATGGCTACCAACCCTAAATGCATGGTATCGCGAATGCCAACCAAACCCGCCACAAAACGATGAAGAGAGTGCACAAACTCCAAATCCGCAAGTTTCTTCCGGTGTGAATCAATGTTCTCATCGGGGTTACTACCGCAAGATAAGTCGGAATATGTTTGGAGCAGCCAAACCGTTCATGCTAATCCTCCTGCAAATCAGAAAGGGTTTTTGACGCGTTCATTCCACCAGGCTGGCCGACTAGAAGTTGTTAGTTTCATCACCAGCCGGAGAGAAGTCTTCGGCTTCGTTCCCGTCTCGGTCTACGAAGATACGACGACCTCGCTTCTCCTTTGGCACGCCGTCGCGGGCAGCGCCGAAGTCCAAAACCTTTAAAGATGTCAGAGAAAGGAAGCGCTAGTTTCGAATAGTGAGTCCTGCTAACCTCGACGTATGTCCAAGAATTACGTTGAACGGCCGCAACACAGCGGCGTTCGTTGAACTTGACTTGCCAAACCCCACTGAGATCCGTGAGAAGATCTCGAACACACTCGCCCGTCTTGACATTCCACATCTTCAACGTGCGGTCGCTCCCGCTGATGACTTTCTGCGCGTCATGCTGGAAGCAGGTGATGGCGCCAGTGTGCGCCGACAGCGTGCTCTTGCACTGGCCGTTCTCCGGGTCCCAGATGCGCAGAGTGGAATCCGCGGCGGCCGAGACGAGGCGGTCGTGGCTCAAGTCGAGCAGGCCGACGAGGGAAGTGTGGCCCTCCAGATTGAACAGGCAAGCGCCGGTCTCGAGCGACCAGACTTTGACCAAGTTGTCCATGGACCCGCTGATGCAGCGATTCCGTTCGTGGTCGAGAACCACGCTGTATACTTTGAGAGTGTGGCCGAGGAGCCGGTGAACCATCTCGCCTGTCGATATCTTCCAAACCCGAACCGCACTGTCGTAGCTGCCGCTGACCAGAGTATCACCATGAGCAGCGATGGCACGCACGGAGTGGTGATGGCCATTCAGGACGCGGATGAAGTAAGGATTCTCCAAGTCGCTGGCAGTCGGAGGAACCTGACGCTCACCGATCTTCGGGAGTCGCCAAACTCGCAAGCTCGAGTCACGCGAACCTGTGATGATGAGTGGCTCCTTGGGCATTATTATTGGCGTTCCATCAGGATTCTTGCCGATCTCCGTTGGCTTCAGGATGACAAGACATCGCACGGTGGATGTGTGCCCGTGGAAAACCTGCAGGCACTTGCCGGTCTCAATATCCCAGACACGCACAGAGCGATCGGTAGAACCTGAGACCAGGATGTTGCCATCATACTGTAGAGCCCAAACTCCACCCTCATGTCCGTCAAGAACGTTTCGAAGAGCGCCAGTCTTTGTGTCAAAGACGTTGATCTTTGTGTCGTCGCTGCCTGTGAGAATCTTATCCGAATCAAATTGCAGGCAGGTAACAACATGCGTTCCATGCGCTTGAAAAGCGAAGTGATGAGGTTTGGTGTTCTCGTCCATCCAGCTCTTACGAATAGAAGCGTGGCGATGATAAATGGACTTGTAGAGGTGTAGGTTCTTCAGGCTCGGAAGCCCAATGGTCGGGTCGGGGACGGCTGCGGCTGCGGCACTGGCGTGTGCAATCGGACCCTGTACAGATTCAACGGGAGTGATTGGTTCCACTGATGGAGCCTTAAATATGCTTGCTCTTGTCTTCCGCTTCTTGTTGGAAGATAGCCTTGCACTGCGTTTACGTTTATGGCCGGCGAGTTGTGTCGGACTGTTATCGTCGTCGCTGATTCGCCCAGTCAAGGACATCGGTGGCGAGGTAGGCTCAGCATCTGATCTTGACCCGGGAAGTTTGCTGATATCGTTCTCAAATCCTTCGGAGCCGGTTGGGAATTGCCATCCCCATCCCTCTTTGATACCTCGCTCCACCTCACCAGGCGGAAGAACGTAGCCATCTTTGTCTAGGAGATCTTTCCAAGCTTTCTCGTCTGAATCTACTATGTGTCTCCATTTCTTGGACACTTGTGCGGCACGGCACATGCTCTTAGCATCTAGATAGCGAATAATGTTCATACTGAGTTCGAGTGGGAGGAGACTGAGGAAATCGATTTTGAGGGCAGGGTTCACAACATCAGCAATGAAGTGCAATGTTGGCTTAGCACAGCGTCGAAGCAGATGATACATGACGTAGGTTTGAAGCTCTCCAGGCATGGCGTCGAACGAATCGAGGATAGTCGGGATGTCCATAACCGTTGGAGTCGGTAACTGAGGATTAGCGTAGCCCACCATTGACGTACTAATGTCCTTTGGAAGTTCGAGCTGCCTTCCACGGGACTGTGGCCGCCGGTTTTGCAAGCTTTCAGTTGTTTGTACTCGACGAGGTTCCGGAGCCGCGAAAGTTACATCGTAAGGTTTTGCCTGATCGAGCTGGGTTTGTGCCGGCGAACGAATGGCTGCCCGATTGGGTCGATGTAGTGTTGCCGCCGCGGTAATTGGGGAGAGACTAGGGCTAGGTAAGCTTGCATCTTGCGCAGTGACTGTGTCAAGAGGCGTTGGTCTGGTCAGATTGAGTCCACCATCAAGAGACGTATCGTAGGACATGGCGGGCTCTAGCTCGTTATCGGCGATCGGAGGCGTGGCAGAGACACCTGGGGCGGGAGGCTCAACCAATCTAACACCTGTAGGATCCCAATATCGGCTTTCGGACGCAGTGCAAGAATCTTGGAGTAAAGAATCGCCCTGTTCCACTTGATTTTGCCCTCGCCTTGATCTCAACCTGCTTTTTGGGTATTTGATCTTTCTCTCACTCCCGATATCTGTTTCCGGAGTTGCGGGTGTCTCGTCTTTGATGTACGTCGAAGGACCTCCTAGGATCTTGGTTGCAATGCCGTCATTTTCGAAACTGTCATAGGCGGAAGATGATCTGGGCCGTTTCATTCGACGGTGAAGGCTTGCAATCTCGGCTGCTTCAGAGAGAGAAGGAGGGGAGGCGGGTCGTTTGTTCAATGAACGTTGCGGAGAAACGTGAGCTGATGCCGCCAAGTTGGTGGACGACTGCGAATTTGACAAGGTTGAGGGTGTTTGATATTGAGCATTCGAGCTGAAAACGGTGCTAATAGTCCCATTACTGGCTCTTAGTGAAGCATTCGTCCTTTCGTGCTATGATTGGTTACGTGTTAGCGGTCTTCGGCCGGTGGCAAAGTAGGTCTTCGAGACCGAGGTTTGCAAAAAGTACCTCAACGAGACTATTTTCGAGATTATCTGCTTCTTGGTAGAGAGCCAGTCTATTCGCAATCTTCAAACTGAACCGTTTGATCTCATTCGGGGTTGGGGAAGCAGCCAGGGGATACAGCTTCGGATCACGCTCGTGGAGATGCCGTGGTGCCTGCAGAATAAGGGGTGGGAAAGAAGTTGTGGTTGTCGTCGTTGTGGTGACCACTGTCGTTTGGGTTGCCGGAGCATACGAGAGTTGGCCTAGTATGGCATTTTGAAGTAGTGGTGACTTGTCACCCTCGGTATGCGAGGGTTTGGCCCACGAAGGAGGTACTTTGTTCTCTATTTGAGACGCGTCTGGTGAGGGAGGGTCTGCGGATGCAGTACTCGAAGTGTCTGACGGTGAATCCATGGACGCCAGACCGAGAATACTGATCAGAGTCGTGTCTTAAGCGGTGTTGACGCGAGATTTGCACGGTGGAATCGCGTGCAGCCGGTGAGCTTCAGACTGAAATGAGCATCTGCAGCGGTCAAGAACAATATCCTCGAGCAAGACGGTGTAATCGGGCCGGCTAGATGTGTCTTGAAGGTGTCGGGAAGGAGGAGAATTGCCGTTCGAGTGTGTAACCGTGTCGAGTGTGGTGAAAGAAGCGAGTATCCCGGCCCTGCCAGGAGCGACGAAAGGAGACAACAAAGACCCGGGCAAAGAGGAAGACGAGACTCTGCCCACGAGGAGGAGGAAGAACAGCTCGCGTGAGGAGAGCAGAGCTGCGAAGTGAATGTAAAGTCAAAGAAGAGTGGGCGAGGGAAGAGGCTGGAGTGTGTTGGAGATTGGCCTGCGCGGGTGGGGAAAGGTTGACGGCTACGGCTGCTTTCCGCTAAAGTTGTTGGCTGCCGTCCGAAGCTGGAGGAGGCGAATGCCGGGCGGCGAAAAGCACAAAAAAACACTTTCTGGCCGTACGGAGTAAGTACGGAGGAATTAGAGCCTGCTAACTTAGTTCCCGTCCCATTTCTCACTGAAAACGTTCGGCAACACCGTGTCTCCCATTTTCGATGGCTTGCAGCCCGTATTTGTTAAGCATGAGTAGAGTCTGACGCTTCCATATCACGGCAGGATCCGTCTTCTCTCCCACTCTCTCTCTCTCTCTTACACCTCTGCTTCCTGACGCTGGTTGCCTGTGCTTCTTCCTATTCGTGTGCCGTTGCGGCCTTGCATTTACTGTTGCTTTGCCGTGCCGCTGCCGAGCACCGCCCTCTGCACTACTACAATGTTTCATTGCAGGTACCTAAAATTTCAAGCCCTCGGAGTCTACGGCGGCTCCTCCTTGCCGCATGTTATGCTTTCTCGCATGCATGGCGCTCAGACGCCTGAGTTGAAGGCTTAGATGTTTCTATACTTTACCTGAGACAATCTGCCTGCTTCTACGGCCCTCAGCTGAACCAAATATTCATCTCGGCCACCACCGAATCCTGGGGAACTGTGTCTTCTTCTTATTCCCTACTAATTCCCGCTCTTGATCCATATCGTCACCAGACCTCGTATTATTCAGGCCTTACAG
>Ga0335073_10009395_pt1 | contig 13729 bp, 13 predicted proteins | sample Lox_Sample_22_FD_207093 | JGI IMG/M metagenome (GOLD analysis project Ga0335073, IMG submission 207093) | Soil microbial communities from Loxahatchee National Wildlife Refuge, Florida, United States - Lox_Sample_2.2 | ecosystem: Environmental > Terrestrial > Soil > Wetlands | place: USA... | reverse complement strand
GCGCGGTGTGCGTGCGGGTACTCGGCCCGCAGATAAATGAATCCCTGGGTCGCCCCGACCGCGATCCCGGCGATGGTCATGCCCTCGATGAGGGTGAACGGGTCGCCCTCCATCAGCATGCGGTCGGAGAAGGTGCCCGAATCGCCCTCATCGGCGTTGCAGGTGACGTACTTGCGGGCGCTGTTCTGGTCGAGCACCGTCTTCCACTTGATGCCGGTCGGGAAAGCGGCGCCGCCGCGCCCGCGCAGGCCCGAGGCGGTGACTGCCTGCACCACGGCGGCGCCCGACAGGGCGAGCGCCTTGGCGAGGCCCTGGTAGCCGCCGTGCTTCACATAATCGGCGACGCTGGTCGGATCCACGATGCCGACGCGCTCGAACGTCAGCCGTTGCTGGCCGGCAAACCACGGCAGCGCTTCGGCGGCCCCGAGCGCGAGGGCGTGCTTGCCGCCCTTGAGGAAGTCGGCAGCGAAGAGCCCCGGCACGTCGGCCGCCGTGACCGGGCCGTAGGCCACGCGGCCCGTCGGAGTCAGCACCTCGACCAGGGGCTCGAGCCAGTAGGCGCCACGCGAGCCGTTACGGATCAGCTCGATCGCGGCGCCGCGCCGCGACGCCTCCTGTGCGATCGCGCGCGCCACCTCGTTCGCGCCGATGGAGGTGGCTGCGGCATCGCCCGGCACGTAGAGGCGCACGCTCATGAGCGCTTCGCCTGTTCGGCTATGAGCGCATCGAAGCGCTCGGGCGTCAGCCGGCCGTACAGCTCCTCGTCGATGAGCGCCGCCGGCGAGCAGGCGCAGTTGCCGAGGCAATACACCGGCTCGAGCGTGAAGCGCCCGTCGGCGGTCGTGCCGTGGAAGTCCACGCCGAGTCGCTGCCGGGCATGGAGCGCGAGCGCTTCGGCGCCGCGCGACTGGCAGGCCTCTGCCTGGCACAGGCTCACGGTATGAGTGCCGGGCGCCTTGTGCCGGAAGTAGTGATAGAAGGTGACGACCCCGTGGACCTCGGCGCGCGAGATATTGAGGCCTTCGGCCACCACGGGAATGGCACCCTCGGGAACGTATCCGAGCGCTGCCTGTACGGCGTGCAGTACTTCGAGCAGCGGCCCCGGTCTACCTTTGAGCTCAGCCACGATCCGCCGCACAGTGGCGGTATCGTCCGAATTTAGCGTCTGCATAATAAGAGAGACAGTATACGTCCGGCAGGTTCCGGGCGCCTTGTATAACCCCGTCCGCATGGCTGAACAGGGCAAACCTTGATCGTTGTGCGCCTCCTCGTGCGGCTGGGAGGTTTGGGCGCCTGCGCGTTGGGTCTGGTTTGGCCGCATCCGGGGTGGTGTCAGTCCGCCCCGCCGGTGTCCTTCGGCGGCACGCTCGCCGTTACAAGCGATTACATCTACCGCGGGGTCTCGCAGAGCGACGGGCAGGGCGCGGTTCAGGCGGACCTGCATGCCGGCACCCCCGGGGGCACGTTCCTCGGGGTGTGGGCCTCGACGCGCGACCAGGACCTCGAGCCCGGCACGCCCGGCGAGGTGCAGCTCTACGTCGGACAGCGTTTCACACTCGGCGGAGCCTGGAGCGCGATGCTTGCGGGCCGCGCGGACTACTACGTCGGCGGCTCGCCCTATCATTCCGCGGATTACCAGGAGATCTCGGGGGCGGTCATCTGGGCGGATCGCTGCACCTTCTCGGTCGGTGTGATCCCGAGCGCGGTGCGATACACGGCCTACGAGGCCCCGGGGGACGCCGGCCAGTACTATTACCATGTGTCCCGCAGCGCGGCCTTCTTCGGGGACGCTTCCGGCCAGTGGCTGCTCAGCGAGCGCCTTCTCGGCGGGCCGCTCTACGCGACCGCCGCCGCCGGTTACTACTACTCGAGCTCGGTGTACGCCGCACCGGGTGTCGGCTACGTCTACGGCAATGCGGGTCTCGCGCTCCAATGGCAGCGCTGGCGCCTCGATGTCGGCTATTTCGCCTCTCAGAGCCGTGCCGCCGAGCTCTTCCCCTACCCCGTGGCCAACCGTCTGGCGGGGACGGTGAGCTGGCAGTTCTGAAAACGCTCGTGCGCATCGGGTATGCGCAGGAAGCATGCGCAGGAGGTGTGCGCAGGAGGCATGCGCAGGAGGTATGCGCAGGAGGCATGCGCAGGAGGTATGCGCAGGAGGCATGCGCATGAGGTATGCGCATAGAGCCTGCGCGGGGTATCCGCGCGCGCGGTTGAACCCGGCGGCGGCGGGTGGAGACTTACCGTCCGAGGAGCGTGTGGATTCATGAACGGCTACAGCGACCCGGGCGAGGCCGGCGCGCGCGGCGGGGGCGCGGCGCGCGAGGTCGAGCTCATCGCGCGCGTGGGCCGCCAGGATCGCCGGGCCCTCGAGGAGCTCTACAACCTCTATCACCGGCGACTGGCGCGCTTCCTGATGCGCCTGACCCGCCGCTACGACCTCGCCGAGGAGATCATCAACGACACCTTCTGGGTGGTGTGGCGCGGAGCGCGCAACTTCCGCGGCGACTCGCAGCCGTCGACCTGGATCCTGGGGATCGCCTACCGCAAGGCGCGGAACGCGTTCCGCAGCGCCGCACGCGCGCGTGCCCGGGAGAACCTCGAGGCGCCCTCGTTCCCACTCACGACCGAAGAGCCGGCGCGTGCCGAGGAACTGCGCGACTGGCTGACGCACGCGCTGAGCGAGTTGCCCGTCGAGCAGCGGCTCGCTGTCGAGCTGTGCTACGAGCTCGGGCACTCATGCGAGGAGATTGCAACCATCATGGGATGTCCCGTGAACACCGTTAAGACCCGCCTGTTTCACGCACGCGCGAAGCTGCAGAAGCGCCTGCCGGAGCTCTCCGGCCGGCCCGCGGGAGAGCGCGGCCGCAACGCCACGGAGCGTGACGCCTCATGAACGCCGACTCCATGTCGCACGAGGAGTCGTGGCTCCTGCTGCCCTGGCTCGCCAACGGCCGCCTGGGCGCCGCCGAGCGCATGCGCCTCGAGCAGCACGTGCGCAGCTGCCGCGAGTGCACTCGTGAAGCGGCGCTGCAACAGCTCTGGTGCGAAAGCCTCACCGAGCCGGAGCGGGTCACGTATGCCCCCGGGCCTTCGTTCCGCAAGCTCATGGAGCGCATCGACGGCGCCGCGGCTTCCGAGGCGCTGGTACCGAGGCCGGCCGCGCGCGCGGCGCGCACCCGCGCCCGCGCCGCCTGGCGTCCGCCGGGACTCGCCTGGGCTGCGAGCTTCATACTGTGCGTCGCGCTCGGTACCTTGGCCGCCAGCGCCTGGCGCTGGTCGCAGCCGCTCTACGTCACGCACACCGCCGCGGTCGCGGCCGCGCCGGGCGTGCTACACGTCGCTTTCGACCGCTCACTCACACTCGGCGCCACCGAGCAGCTGCTCATCTCCGCGGGAGCGCGCGTGGTCGAGGGGCCCGATGCGAGCGGGGTGTTCGGCATCGCGCCGGTCGCCGAGGCCGCCTCCCCTGCGGGCCGGCAGGATGCGCAGCTGCGCGCGCTCGCCGAGCGGCTGCGCGCGGATGGACGCGTCCGCTGGATCGAGCCGCTGCCGCAGGGCCGCTGACAGCCGTGCGCCGCGGCGCCCTCTTCGTCCTGCTCGCGCTGGCCGGTGTGCTGGCAGGGCCGGCGGTGCGCGCGGCCGATCCCCTGCCGCGCATCGTGGTCGCCTTCGCCAACGCGCCGGCAAGCGCGCCGGGACCTGCGGGCTCGACCGGGCGGCGCTACAGCGGCGACGGCTACGGCGTCTCGCAGAGCGCGGCGCTGCTCGCGCGGCGCATCGCCTCCGAGTACGCGCTGCACGAGGTGGCGAGCTGGCCGATCCGCGAGCTCGCAATGCACTGCGTGGTCTACGAGGTCACCGGCGGGCGCAGCGCCGCGACGGTGCTCGCGGCGCTCGCGCAGGATCCGCGCGTCGCCCTCGCACAGCCGCTGAATGAGTTTCACACCTTAACGGCGCCGGGCGCGGCGCCGGGCGCGCCGCCGGCGTACGACGACCCGCTCTTCGACCTGCAGACGAATCTCCCGCTGCTCGGCATCCCCGAGGCGCAGCGCCGCGCCCGGGGCGAGGGCGTGCGCATTGCGCTCATCGACACGGCGGTCGACGCGCAGCATCCCGACCTTGCCGGCCGCATCCTGCGCAGCCACTCCTTTGCGGGCGCGCGCCACGGCGCCGGCGGCTCGCAGCGCCACGGCACGGCGATGGCCGGCATCATCGCGGCCGACGCCAACAACGGTATCGGCATCGTCGGCATCGCCCCACGCGCGCAGCTCGAGGTGTTCGAAGCCTGTTGGCAGCTCGCGCCCGACGACGACGCCGCCGTCTGCAATACCTTCACCGTCGCGCAGGCGCTCGCGGCCGCGCTCGAATCCGGCGCCCGGCTCGTCAACCTGAGCATCGGCGGCCCGGACGACTCGCTGCTCGCCGCGCTCATCGGGACCGGCATCCGGCGCGGCGTCATCTTCGTCGGCGCGCGCGCCGACGACGGCGGTTTCCCGGCGGCCATTCCCGGGGTGTTCGGGGCCGTGGGCCGCGTGGGGGCAAACCCCCCCCGCGCGCACGCTGCCCCGGCCCGGCACGTACTGACACTGCGCCCGCACGCGCAATACGACTTCGAGTCCGGAAGCTCGGTGGCCGCCGCCGAAATCACCGGTGTGATCGCGCTGCTCCTTTCGGCGACGCCGGCGCGCCTCGGAACCGACGCGATCGTCTCGCTGCTGCAACCCGCCCCCGGTCCGGTGTCGGTGCACAGCGCCGCGCCTGCGGTGGTGAACGCCGCCGCCGCCCTCGCGCGGCTCGACCTTTCGCAGCAACGCACCTGCAGCGCCGCCAGAGGCGGTCGCGGGGACGCGGCCGGCTGCCCGGCACTCGCCGGACACGCGCTTGACGTGCTGTAAGGGCGTGGCCATGCTGCCGCGCGCATGGGCAGCACCCCGCCGGGCCTCACCTGGGCGCTGATCGAGGCAGCGCGCACGCGCATTGCGCCGCTTGTCAGGGCGACTCCGGTCCTCACCAGCACGACGCTGGATGCGCAGGCCGGCGCGCGGCTCTTCTTCAAGTGCGAGAACCTGCAGAAAGGCGGCGCCTTCAAGGCGCGCGGCGCCTCGAACGCGGTCTTCAGCCTGCCCGATGCGCAGGTGCGGCGCGGCGTCGCCACGCACTCCTCCGGTAATCATGCCGCAGCGCTCGCGCGCGCGGCACACCTGCGTGGCGTGCCCGCCTACATCGTGATGCCGCAGAACGCCCCGCTCGCCAAGCGCGCCGCGGTCGAGCGTCTCGGCGCGCGCATCACGCTGTGCGAGCCGATGCAGGCGGCGCGCGAGCGCGCCGCCGCCGAGGTCATCGCCGCAACCGGCGCGGTGCTGATCCACCCCTACGACGATCTCGCGGTGATGGCGGGACAGGCGACGGTCGCGGTCGAGCTCCTCGAGCAGGTGCCCGACCTCGATCTGGTGCTCGCGCCGGTGAGTGGCGGCGGACTGCTGAGCGGCATTGCGGTCGCGACCCGGACGCTGCGGGCGAACGCGCAGGTCGTGGGTGTCGAGCCCGAGGGCGCCGATGATGCGGCGCGGTCGCTGCGCGCCGGCCACATCGTGCCGTGTGAGAAGCCGCAGACGATCGCCGACGGGCTGCGCGCCACGGTCGGCGTGCGGCCGTTCGAAGAAATTCGCCGCTACGTCACCGACATCGTCACGGTCCCGGATACGGCGATCGTCGCCGCCATGCGCAGCCTCTGGGAGATCATGAAGCTGGTGGTCGAGCCCTCAGGCGCGGCCGCCTATGCGGCGGTGGCCGCGGGGCGTACCGAAGTGCGCGGCAAGCGCGTCGGCGTGGTCCTGAGCGGCGGTAACGTCGATCTCGATTCGCTGCCGTGGATCACACGCGCTCGAGAATGAGCGCGATCCCCTGTCCGACCCCGATGCACATGGTGCACAGGGCATAGCGGCCGCGCCGCGCCACGAGCTCGCTCGTCGCGGTGGTCACGAGGCGCGCGCCCGACATGCCGAGCGGGTGGCCGAGCGCGATGGCGCCGCCGTTGGGATTGACGTGGGGCGCATCGTCGGGAAGCCCGAGCTCGCGCAGCACCGCGAGCGCCTGGGCGGCAAAGGCTTCATTGAGCTCGATCACGTCCATCGCGCCGAGTGCGAGGCGCGTGCTCTGCAGCACCTTGCGCGTGGCGGGCACGGGGCCCATCCCCATGATGCGCGGCGCCACTCCGGCGGTCGCGGCCGCCACGACCCGCGCGCGCGGCGTCAGGCCGCAGCGCCGCGCCGCTTCCTCGGAAGCGACCAGCAGCACGCAGGCGCCGTCGTTGACGCCGGAGGCGTTGCCGGCCGTGACCGTGCCGCCGGCGCGGAACGGCGTGGGGAGCGCGGCCAGCTGCTCGAGCGTCGTCTCGCGCGGGTGCTCGTCGCGCTCGACCACCAGCGCCTTGCCCTTGCGCTGCGCAATCTCGACGGGGATCAGCTCGCCGGCGAAGAAGCCGCGCGCGTAGGCGGCGGCGGTGCGCTGCTGGCTGCGCAGCGCGAAACGGTCCTGGTCGGCGCGTGCGATGTGGTAGTCGGCGGCGACGTTCTCGCCGGTTTCCGGCATCGAATCGGTCCCGTACGCCTGCGCGAGGCGCGGATTGACGAAGCGCCAGCCGATGGTCGTGTCGTAGATCTGCGCCTGCCGGGAAAACGCCGCATCCGCCTTCGGCAGCACGAACGGCGCACGGGACATGGACTCGACGCCGCCCGCGATCACGAGCGCCGCCTCCCCGACACGCACGGCGCGCGCCGCCATCGCCACCGCATCGAGACCCGACCCGCACAGTCGGTTCACCGTCGCCCCCGGCACCGCTTCCGGCAGTCCCGCGAGCAGCGCCGCCATGCGGGCGACGTTGCGGTTGTCCTCGCCCGCCTGGTTGGCGCAGCCGAGCAGCACCTCATCGATCTGCTGCGGGTCGAGCCCGGCGTTGCGCTTGAGCAGCGCTGCCATCGGCAGCGCCGCCAGGTCGTCGGTTCGCACCGCGGCGAGCGCCCCGCCGTAACGGCCGATCGGAGTACGAACCGCATCGCAGATGAATGCCTCGCTCATGCGCGCATCATATCGCTTGGCCGCCGTACCGGCGGGCGCACCGGTACAGTGTGCGGCGCACGCGCGGCGTGCGTACCTGCCGCAGGCCGGTCGCGCGGCGCGATGCTCGCGCCATGATCAACCCCCTCCCGTACGCGACCTACTCCGTCGTCATGTGGATCACGCCGGGTCCCAACAACGTGATGCTGACCGCCTCGGGGGCCAACTTTGGCTTCAGGCGCACGCTCCCCCACATGCTTGGCATCTGTGCCGGCTGCGCGGTCGAGCTGCTCGCGGTGTGCCTCGGCCTCGGGGCCCTGTTCGCCCGCTGGCCCCATCTGCAGGAGGCCTTGCGCTGGATCGGCGCCGCCTACCTCGCCTGGCTCGGCTGGCGGTTGCTGCGGCCGGCCGGAGCCGACGCCGCCCACGCGCCCCGGCCGCTGACCCTGATCCAGGCCTGCGCCTTCCAGTTCCTGAACCCCAAGGCCTGGGTGACCAATCTCACGGCAGCCACGCTGTTCCTGCCCCGCGAGCTCGGTCCCGTCGCGGGTACCGCCTACATGCTGCTCTGGGGAGTGCTGATCCCCGCGCCTTGCGTCCTCGTATGGGCGCTCTTCGGGACATCGCTGCGGGCGGTGCTGGCGGGGCGGCGCGGCCGGCTCGCCTTCAACTCCGCGATGGCGCTTGCGCTCGGCATCACCGCGGTCATGATGCTGGTCTGATGTTCGAGCTGTCGCGCGCCTCCTCCGTCCCGCTGGTCGACCAGATCTGCGAGCGCATGACGCAGCTCGTGCGCGAAGGCCGTCTGCCGACCGGCACGCGGCTGCCCTCGATCCGCAAGCTCGCGCGCCTGGTGGGCGCAAGCGCCTTCACCGTGGTCGACGCCTACGACCGCCTGGTGGCACGCGGCCTGATCGAATCGCGTGCCGGCCGCGGCTTCTTCGTGGCGCAACGGCGCATCGTCGCGCCGCTGGTCGCGGTCGAGGCATCGCCGGCCTCGGCCAACGACGCCGTGACGCTCGCGAGCTTCTGCATGGCGCACGGCAACGACATCATTCCCGCCGGCTCGGGATTCCTGCCGGAGAACTGGCTGCTGGAGGCGAGCTCCGCGGGCATCCTCTCCCGCCTGCTGCGCGGGGCCCGCACCCAGCCCTGGCTCCCCTGCCCGCCGCAGGGCCTGCCGGAGCTGCGCGAGCAGATTGCCGCGCGGCTGGTGCAGAACGGCATCGCCGCCGGCGCCGCCAACATCCTCACCACCTTCGGCGCGAGCCACGCCTTCGACCTGCTGGCGCGCAGCCTGCTCTCGCCCGGCGACCCGGTGCTGGTCGAGGACCCGGGCTACTTCGTGCTCTTCGAGCAGCTGCGCGCGCATCACGTGCGCCTCATCCCCGTGCCGCGCCGCGCCGACGGCCCGGACCTCGAGGCGCTCGAAGCCGCCTGCCGGGCGCACCGGCCGCGCGCCTTTTTCATGCAGACGCTGCTGCACAACCCGACCGGCTCGAGCGCCGAGCCCTCCGCCTGCCACCGCATCCTCTCGCTCGCCGAGCAGTACGGCTTCGCGGTCGTGGAGGATGACGTCTACGGCGACCTCTACGAGGGGCCGGCGGTGCGCCTCGCGCAGATCGACGGGCTGCGCCACGTGGTGTACGTCGGGAGCTTCACCAAGCTGATAGGGCCTGCGCTGCGCGTCGGGTACGTCGCCGCCGGCGCCGAGCTCATCGCGCAGCTGCTCGAGCGCAAGGTGCTGTCCGTGCTCTCCGGCTCGACGCTGCTCGAGAGCTTCGTCTCGGAGGTGCTCGACGGCGGCCGCTACAAGCGCCACGTGGAGCGCACCCGCGCGCGGCTCGCGCGCATGCGGCGCGACGCCCGCGCCGCGCTCGCCTCCGCCGGCATCGCTTTCGAGGGGGCGCCGGGGGAAGGCATGTTCCTCTGGGGCCGCCTGCCGGAGGAGACGGCGGTGGAGGAGCTGGTGCGCCAGGCGCGCACGCGCTCGATCCTGCTGGCACGCGGCGCGCTCTTCTCCCCGAGCGAGGGTTGCCGCCAGTGGCTGCGCTTCAACGTGACCCACAGCACCAGCCCCCCGCTCATCGAGTTCCTGCGCGACTCACTGCGCACCGCTGCCTGAGGCGGCGGCGTGGCGCGCACTTCGCGCGCAACGGGCTCACGACCCCGTTAGACTAGTGCCGATGTTCCCCGCCCTTCCGCCTGCAACACGCACCCTGATCCTGCTCAACGTCGCCGTGTATCTGCTCGAGCAGGTCGCGGCGGACCCGGTGTTGCGTTGGTTCGCGCTCTGGCCGCTGGCGAGCCCGCTGTTCGAGCCCTGGCAGGTGGTGACCTACGCCTTCCTGCACGCCAACCTCACGCACATCTTCTTCAACATGTTCGCGCTCTACATGTTCGGCGGCGTGCTCGAGCAGTACTGGGGCGGCCGGCGCCTGGTGCTGTACTACTTCATCTGCGCCCTGAGCGCCGGCCTCACTCAACTGCTGGTGCAGCAACTCGCCGGCGCAGCGAACGAGCCTACCCTCGGCGCCTCGGGCGGCGTGTTCGGCATCCTGCTGGCGTTCGCCTGGTACTTCCCGCGGGCGAAGGTCGGGGTGTACCTGATCATCCCGATGCCGGCGTGGCTGTTCGTGACGATCTATGGACTGGCGGAGCTGTTCTTCGGCGTGACCGGCTCGCAGCAGGGGGTGGCGCACTTCGCGCACCTCGGCGGGATGCTCGGAGGCGCCCTCTGCATCCTCTACTGGCGCGCGCGCCGGCGCTTCGGCCTGCGCTAGGGCCTCAGCGCTGCCCGTGGGCGCGCCGCGCGGGCGGCGCTCCCGCAAGACCCGGCGCGAGACGCACCGGCCCGCGGCACGTGCCGCACGCATCGCAGAGCAGCTCGTTGCCGTAGCGGCCGCGCCCGAAGACGCGCCCGTCGGGCAGACGCACCCAGTTGCCACCGCCTGCGACCTGCGAATCGGCGAGGCGCACGTGCAGCGCGCAGGCCGGATTGGCGCAGAAGGGCGCACCGCGCTCGAGCTCGTGATCGGCGCTGAGGACGTCGTCGGAGCCGCGCGCACGGCCTGCGGCGGCGCCGGTGGCGGGGCTTGACGAATGCATGCGCACTTGGCTCCGCAAAGGGCTCCCGGGGCCGCAGTTTGCCGGCATGCCTTGACGCGCAGATGACGCGTCCGTGGCGGACGCATGAAGGAGATTTCATGCACTCACGTCGAACACGTGGTAGATATGTCTGCTAACTCATTGGTTAGGCGACGTAATGCACTGTGATCAAGGCGGCGAGGCTGCGCCATTGAAAATCCGCCGCCGCATTCGTCACAATCGCGCGCTCAAAAAATGCGGTGGAACTTTAGCCTGAGGCTCTCCTCTAGACCCCAGCCAACATGATCAAGACCGAACATCTCACCAAGCGCTACGGCACGCTCGCCGCCGTCGAGGATGTGACCTTCCAGGTGAAACCGGGCGAAGTGCTCGGCTTCCTCGGGCCCAACGGCGCCGGCAAGACGACCACGATGCGCATGCTCGCCGGCTTCGTCACCCCGACCTCGGGCACCGGCAGCATCTGCGGCCATGACATCGGCAGCGACACGCTCGCCGCCAAGAGCGTCCTCGGCTACCTGCCGGAAGGGGCGCCGAGCTACGGCGAGATGACCGTGCGCGCCTTCCTCGCTTTCATCGCCGACCTGCGCGCGCTCGCGGGCGAGCGCCGCCGCGCACGGCTCGCGCACGTGATCGAGCATCTGCAGCTCGGGCCGGTTCTCGATCAGACGATCGAGACGCTCTCGAAGGGGTTCCGCCGGCGCGTGGGACTCGCCCAGGCGATCGTGCACGATCCGCCGGTGCTGATCCTCGATGAGCCGACCGACGGGCTCGACCCGAATCAGAAGCACGAGGTGCGCAGCCTCATCAACGACATGGCGCGCGACAAGATCATCGTGATCTCGACCCACATCCTCGAGGAGGTCGACGCGGTGTGCACGCGCGCCATCATCATCGCGCGCGGACGCATCGTCGCCGATGACACCCCCGCCGGGCTCGCCACCCGCTCGCGCTATCACAACGCCGTGTCGATGCAGCTCGACGATCCCGCGCAGCTCGCTGCGGCGCGCGCCGCGGTAGCCGCGCTGCCGGCGGTCGCCGATCTCGAGGTGAGCGAGCGCGATGCGCGCCTCACCGCATTGCCGAAGGCGGGGGCCACCATCCTGCCGGCGCTCTCGGAGCTCGCGGCGCGCCAGGGGCTGAAGCTCAAGGAGCTGCACCTCGAGTCCGGCCGCCTCGACGAAGTATTCCGCACCATTACTGCCTGACACCGAAAAGCACATGCGCAACGTGGGCATCATCATGCGCCGCGAGCTCGCGAGTTACTTCGCGACCCCGCTCGCGTACGTCTTCATCCTCATTTTTCTCGTGCTGGCGAACGCCTTCACGTTCTATCTGGGGGGCTTCTACGAGCGCGGCCAGGCCGACCTCGAGCCCTTCTTTACCTTCCACCCCTGGCTCTACCTGTTCCTGATCCCGGCGGTATCGATGAAGCTGTGGGCCGAGGAGCGCAAGTCCGGCAGCATCGAGCTGCTGATGACGCAGCCGGTGACGCTGCGCGAGGCGGTGCTCGGCAAGTTCTTCGCCGCGTGGCTGTTCACCGCCCTCGCCCTCGCGCTGACCTTTCCGCTGTGGATCACCGTCAACTACCTGGGCCATCCCGACAACGGCGCGATCCTGGCCGCCTACCTCGGCAGCCTGCTGCTCGCCGGCGGCTTCCTCGCGATCGGCTCGTGCATGTCGGCGCTGACCCGCAGCCAGGTCGTGGCCTTCATCCTCGGCGTCGTGGTGTGCTTCGCGTTCCTGCTGGCGGGCTTCCCGCTGGTGCTCGACGTGTTCCGCAGCTGGGCGCCGCAGGCGCTCACCGATGCGATCGCCTCGCTCTCGTTCCTCACCCACTTCCAGTCGATCGAGAAGGGAGTGATCGACGTGCGCGACCTGCTGTACTTCGCGATGCTCATCGGGTTCTTCCTGCTCGCCACCGCCATCGCCCTCGAGCTGCGCAAGGCGGACTGACCCATGATGAAACGCTCCACCCTCGGCGGCGCAACCCTGCTGGCAGTCGCGCTGCTGTTCATCGGACTCACCGTGTTCTTCAACTACGCGCTGCGCGGCTGGCGGGTCGACCTGACGCAGAACCGCCTCTATACGATCGCGCCCGGCACCGAGCGCATCCTCAAGAGCATCCACGAGCCGATCAATCTCTACTTCTTCTTCTCGGAGAAGACCGCCGGGCAGCTGCCGCAGCTGAAGAGCTACGGCGTGCGGGTGCGGGAGTTCCTCGAGGAGCTCAGCGCGCGCTCCAACGGCATGCTGCGCCTGCACGTGATCGATCCGCAGCCCTTCTCCGAGGACGAGGACCGCGCCTCCGAGCTCGGCGTGCGCGGCGCCCCCGTCGGGGCCGCCGGCACGCAGCTGTACTTCGGGCTCGCCGGCACCAACTCCACCGACGGCCACAAGGCGATCGAGTTCTTCGATCCCAACAAGGAGCAGTTCCTCGAGTACGACGTGGTGCAGCTCATCTATCAGCTCGCCAACCCGAAAAAGCCCGTGGTCGCGTGGCTCTCGAGCCTGCCGATGGGCCCGGGCTTCGACCAGATGACCGGCCAGATGCGCGAGCCGTGGACGATCTACGGCCAGGCCGAGCAGCTGTTCGACCTGCGTCCGCTCGAGGCGGGGGCCGGCAAGATCGACTCCGACGTCGACGTGCTGGTGCTGGTGCACCCGAAGAATCTCGCGCCGGCGACCCAGTTCGCGATCGACCAGTTCGCGCTCAAGGGCGGCCACATCCTGGTATTCGTCGATCCGCTCGCCGAGGCCGACCCCTCGGGCAACGATCCCCAGAACCCCATGGCGGCCATGGGAGCGGACAAGTCCTCGCACCTCGGGCCGCTGCTGAACGCCTGGGGCGTCAACTTCGACGCCACCCAGGTGGTCGCCGATCGCGGCCACGCCCTCTCGGTGTCCATGCACCAGGGCGAGCCGCCGGTCGAGCACTTAGGGGTCCTCGGCCTCGACAAGTCGAGCTTCGCCACCGACGACGTGATCACCGCGGGACTCTCCAACGTCAACGTCGCCATGGCCGGGCACCTCGAGCCGGTCAAGGGCGCGGGCGTCAAATTCGAGCCGCTGCTTCAGTCGAGCACGGACGCCGAGCTCTTGCCGGTCGAGCGCTTCCGCATGCTGTTCGATCCGGGATCGCTGCGTGATGGCTTCAAGCCCACGGGCGTGCGCTATACGATCGCCGCGCGCGTCACGGGGGACGTGAAGACGGCCTTCCCGGGCGGTCCGCCCGCGGGAGTCACGCTGCCCGCGGGGACTGCGCCGCTGAAAGTCTCCACGCACCCGCTCAACCTGGTCGTGATTGCCGACACCGATCTGCTGTCCGATTATCTGTGGGTGCACGCACAGGACTTCTTCGGCCAGCGCCTGGTGCAGGCCTGGGCCAGCAACGGCGACCTGGTGCTGAACGCCCTCGACAACCTCGCCGGCAGCGCCGATCTCATCAGCGTGCGCGGCCGCGCCACCTTCACCCGGCCCTTCGAGCGCGTCGACAGGCTGCGGCGCGCGGCGGATGACCGCTTCCGCGACAAGGAGCAGGAGCTCGAGAAGGAGCTGCAGGCGACCG
>Ga0335073_10009394_pt1 | contig 13729 bp, 12 predicted proteins | sample Lox_Sample_22_FD_207093 | JGI IMG/M metagenome (GOLD analysis project Ga0335073, IMG submission 207093) | Soil microbial communities from Loxahatchee National Wildlife Refuge, Florida, United States - Lox_Sample_2.2 | ecosystem: Environmental > Terrestrial > Soil > Wetlands | place: USA... | reverse complement strand
ATGCCCGAATCGAGCCTGCTGAGCGAAGCCAGCGCGAAGGCAAAAACCAGGATCGCGGGCAGGATGATGCGGCGCGGCGGAAACCGGTCGAGCAGGAGGCCGATCAGCGGCGAGACCAGCGCAACGGTGATCGCGGCCAGCGCAAACGCCCCGCCCATGGCCTCGCGCTTCCATCCGAAGGCAGCATGCAGCGGATCGAGAAACAGGCTGAAAGTGTACGGAACGATGGGCGCGAAGCTCACCATGACGCCGGTGAAGGCGCCAGCCAGAACGGCCCACCCGGCGTAATGGAGTGAGCTTTCGTCGCCTTGCTGCGCTGAGGGCGGATTCATCTCCGGCCGATCGATCCGCTTGCCTCAGCGCGAGGGTCGCCGGTAGCCGTGCTCGGCGAGCTGCTTCCCCATCTCCGTATACATCGACTCATCGCGCGGCTGCCACGTGCCGAGACCGTCGACGTATCGGTTGTACATGCAGAACGCAGCGGCAATCAGCACCGTGTCGTGGATCTCGAGATCGGTGGCGCCCTGTGCTTTGGCTCGGGCGATGTCGTCGGCTGAGACGCGCTTGCCGTCCTGCTGCACCTTACCCGCAATCGCCAGCAGCGCCTTGAGTTTCGGCGTCACCGCAGCCGATTCGAAGTCGGTCTTGACCTGCTTCACGATCTCGCCGCCGCCCAGATGGCAGGCCGCTGCGGCGCCATGGCTGGTCTGGCAGAAGTAGCAGTCGTTCTGCGACGACACATAGGTCGCGATCAGCTCCCTCTCGCCCGGGGTCAGGCTGTTCGGCTCGTGCAGCAGAATGTCGGCCAGATCCCGCATGGGTTTCGCGGTTTCCGGACGAAACGCAAACCCCGCGCTGATGCCCGGCAGTCCTTCAGCAAGTGCGATATGCGGCATAGTTGCCTCCTCAGCGCGCGGCCTGCGCCGGCAGATAATCTTTGCTTCCCTCCACGTATCCCTTGCGCGCGACCATCCTGCCGCGCTCGCGATACGCGCCTTCGTCGTGCGGCTGCGTCGTTCCCAGCCCATCGACATAGCGGTTGTACATACAGAAAGCCGCCGCGATCAGCACCGTGTCGTGAATCTCAAGATCCGAAGCACCCAGGCTGCGCGCATGCTCTACGTCAGCGGCGGTTACGTTTTTTCCGCCTCGCTGCACCTTGCCGGCAATCACCAGCAGAGCTTTGAGCTTCTCCGATATGTTCGCGTGCTGAAAGTCGGCTTTGACCCGCTTGACCAGGTCCTCATCGCCGTCCAGATGCGCCGCCGCAATGGCGCCGTGGATGCTCTGGCAGAAATGGCAGTCATTGAGATAGGAAACGTAGGTGGCGATCAGCTCCCGTTCCCCGGGGGTAAGGGTGTGGGGTCCAAAGAGCAGGACTTCGACCAGCTCATTCAGTGGCTTTGCCGTTTCCGGGCGGAAGGCCAGAGCGCCGCGGATTCCCGGCAGTCCTTCAGGGAGGGCGATGTGGGGCATGAGTACGTCCTTTCAGGCATCGGGCCGAAATCTTGCGGGGATTAGTCTATACAGGGAAAGGCGCGCAGCCGCGCGTCGCGAAACAAAAGGTAGCAGCACAACCCCCCGGAACGCCACGGAGATAAGACGTAGATTGTCCTCAATCGAAGGGTGGAAATGCCGTCCCCTCTCTCGACCATCGCCGGGGATCGACGGGCCCTGCTCTCTTTGCCGCCCCGGTATCATCTAATGCGCCAGAGGTTGAATTGGACGAACACTTCCGCAACGGCCGCTTCCTGAATCCCGGAGTCACAGAGCACGGCTTCCGCGATCTCTACCGCTGGATTAGAAACCGGACCCCCGGTCCGTGGCCTGCGTGGATCCCCTCCACGCCCGGGCCGCCGCCACCGGCCAAAGTCGACGGCACCGATCTGCGCGTCACCTTCGTCAACCACTCCACCGTCCTGTTTCAAACCGCGGGCGTCAATTTCCTTACCGATCCCATCTGGTCACGCCGCGCCAGCCCCGTCTCCTTTGCTGGCCCGCCGCGCCACCGCGATCCCGGCCTGCGCTTCGACGACCTGCCGCCGATTCACGCGATCCTGCTCAGCCATAATCACTACGATCATTTCGACCGGCCCACCCTCCGCCGCCTGTGGAAGCGCGATCGTCCCGCTGTCTTCTGTGCCCTCGGCGACGCCCGCGCGCTGCGCCGCATCGGCTTCCGCGAAGTCTACGCGGACGACTGGGGGCAATCGCAGCCCTGGGGACCCTTTCGGATTCACTGCGTGCCCGCCCAGCACTTCGCCTCCCGCACCCCCTTCGACCGCAATCGAACGCTTTGGTGCGGATGGGTGCTCGAGAGCGCCGCGGGCAACGTTTATTTCGCCGGCGACACCGGATTCGGGCCGTTCTTCCAGGAAATCCGCGAACGCTTTGCTCCTCTGCGCCTCGCGCTGCTGCCTATCGGCGCCTACTCCCCGGAATGGTTCATGGGGCCGGTCCACATGACGCCGAAGCAGGCGGTCGAAGCCCGCCGCATCGTCGACGCAGCCACAGCCATCGGCATTCACTACGGCACCTTCGCCCTGGCAGACGATGGCTACGCCGATCCCCCGCGGCATCTGCGCGATGCCCTTGATGGCGCGCCCGACGCCGAACGGTTCTGGCTTTTGCCGGAAGGCGAGGGCCGCATGATCCCGGAACTGGCCGCTGCTGCGTTGCCTGTCGAATCCGCAGGCGTCCAGCCTGTGCAGGTCCTGCCGGACAAGCCCAGATTCCAAAGCCGGGAAACTGTGCCGGACCCTACGTAATGTCGTCTGTGTCGAAAGGCGGCTTGACGGCGACGCCGTGCACCTGGCTCACCAGGTCCCGCACCACATCTTCCAGCTCCCGCTGGCTCTGCATCACCGCCGACATCGTGTGCAGTTCGTTGGGATCCTCGATCCGCTCCAGCAACACCACGGCATGCGCCTGAGCGACGTTGTCGGCCGCCAGGCCTTCCGGGGTCTTCGCCTTGATCCCCACATTCGCCGGCGCGATTCCCAGTAAATCCGCCACCCGCTCGCGCATCTCCCCCGCCACCGGCCCGATCTTCGGAGCATTCAGCACCAGCGTCGAATCCACGTTCACCACCCGGTAACCGGCGTTCTGGATCTCCTCGATGGCCAGATTCAGAAAAATCGTCGAATCCGCATCCTTCCACCGCGGATCGCCCGGCGGAAAGAAGCTGCCGATGTCACCGGCCGACACTGCCCCCAGCAGCGCATCCGTCAGCGCATGCAGCAGCACGTCGCCGTCGGAGTGGCCCGCCAGCCCCTCCGGGTGCTCGATGCGCAGCCCGCCGATCTTCAGCGGAACGCCCGGCTTGAATGCGTGCGAGTCCCAGCCGTAACCGATGCGGATATCCATGGAGTTCCCGTGTCCATTCAGGGTATATCAGGCGGACGCGATTGCAAGCGGTTCAGGCCTGGCCGCGCTGCGCCAGATAGAATTCCGCCAGCTCCAGGTCCCCAGGCTGCGTGATCTTCAGGTTGGAGGGCGAACCCGCAACCACAAACACCTGAACCCCCGCCCGCTCCGCCACGCTGGCTTCATCCGTACCCACAAACCCATCGGCCTCGGCCTCGGCAAAAACCCGGCGCAGCAGTCCATAGCGAAAGCCCTGCGGTGTCTGTGCCTGCACAATATATTCCCGCGGAATTGTCGCCGTCACAATGGCCCCGTCCGCCATCCGCTCCACCTGTTTGATCGTATCCAGCGCCGGCAGCCCCACAATCGCGGCGCTGTGCTTCGCCACCGCCTCAATCACCCGCCGGATCACCGCCGGCTCTATCAGCGGCCGCACCGCGTCGTGCACCAGAACAATATCGTCGGCTTCGCAGTCCAGCGACTTCAGCGCGTTAATCACGCTTTCCTGCCGCGTGTCGCCGCCCTCCACCACACGCACGCGTTCGGCAAAACCATGCTCGAAAATGTGAGCCGTCAGCCGCTCCATCTCGGTGGCGCGCACCGCCACCACCAGCTCGGAGACTTCGCGCACCGCGGCAAAGGCCTCCAGGGTGCGAATCAGAATCGGCTTTCCCGCCAGTTCCAGAAACTGCTTGGGCGCGGCATGCGACGTATGACCCGGCGTCATGCGCGTGCCCAGGCCCGCTGCCGGCAAAATCACGGATACCCGCATAGAAAGAGGAGTATATCGCACCTGCGGCAGCGTTCGGGTGTAGCGTGGTTACGAGTGAAACGTCGCGAACCTTCTCCGGTTCCATCGAGGTTGTTCATCATGCGCAACAGCGCAATCCGATTCTTCCTGCCCGTCTTTCTTGCCTTTCTCACGGTGGCCATCGCCGCGCGCCCCGCCCGCAATGATATGAGCGTGGTCGCCCAAACTCCGCCCATGGGCTGGAACAGCTGGGATTCCTGGGGTCTGACCATCAACGAGCAGCAGTTTCGCGACACCGTCACCTGGTTTCACAACCACCTGCAGCGTTATGGCTGGCAATACGTCGTCATTGACGAAGGCTGGTTCGCGCAGCATCCCGAAAACCCCACCGGCCACCAGGACTACACCCTCTCCGACCGCGGCCTCTACGAGCCCGCAGTCAACCGCTTCCCTTCCGCCGCTGGCGGCAAGGGCTTCCGCCCGCTCGCCGACTGGGTCCACGCCCAGGGCCTCCGCTTCGGCATCCACATCATCCATGGCATCCCCCGGGAAGCCGTTGAGCACAACCTGGAGATCCCCGGCTCGCATTTCCATGCCGCCGACGCCGCCGATACCAGCAACACCTGTTCCTGGAACTCCGACAATTACGGCCTCAGGAACAACAAAGCCGCCCAGGACTACTACGACGCCGTCGCGGATCTCTATGCCAAATGGGGCGTCGACTACCTGAAAGTCGACTGCATCTCCCGTCCCTACCAGGCCGACGAGATCCATATGATCCGCCACGCGATCGATCAGAGCGGGCGGCCCATCGTCCTCAGCCTCTCCCCCGGCCCCACGCCGCTCGCTGACGCCGACGACGTTGTCCGCAACGCACAGCTATGGCGCATCTCCGACGACATGTGGGATCTCTGGTCGAAGCCCGCCTCTGCGCCCGAATTCCCGCAGTCCCTCAAAAATCAGTTCGCGCTCCTCGCCGCCTGGCAGCCATACGCCGGCCCCGGCCACTGGCCTGACGCCGACATGCTCCCCTTCGGCTACCTCGGACCCACGCCCGGCTGGGGCAAGCCCCGCCACTCCCGCCTCACCACCGACGAGATGCGCACCATGGTCACCCTCTGGTCCATCGCCCGCTCGCCCCTCTTCATCGGCGCCAATCTCCTCAAAATGGACGCGCCTACCGAAGACGCCCTCACCGATCCCGAAGTTCTCGACGTCGATCAGTTCGCGGAAAACAGTCACCCCGTCATCCAGAAACCCAACCTCGTCGTCTGGATGGCCTCCACTCCGGAGAACAGCGGCGACGATGTAGCCGTCTTCAACCTCGCCGACACACCGCAAGACGTGAATCTCTCCTGGGACGACCTCGGCTTCCCCTTCGGCAAACGGCCTCTCCGCGACCTCTGGAGGCGTGCGGATCTCGGCCGCGTCGACCATATCGAAGTCACTCTCGCGCCGCATGCTTCAGCGCTCTACACAGTCGGCCATCCATGATCTGCGGCGCCTTCATAAAGCTCTTTGCCGGCGCACCGTTTTTCGAGATCCTCTCGGCTCTCTGTGTCCCCTGGGGTCGAGTCTTTCCCATCCCACCTGCCAAATGCATGAATCCACAACACATATCGCCTTGCGATACTTTTCCACAGCCCCAGACAACTTCGCCGGTTTTCCTGCATCTATAAAGACAACACCAGAGGCGACTACAGGCGTTTCCAACCAACCTGGTTGTATCAGTCTCTTCCTGTACCTGCCCGCGGCGTAACAACTGCGGGAACCCTCGATTAACCCCTGAATACCCCCTCTTAAGCCTCTGAAGCGGGCCCGCTGGAAAGCGGGCCTTTCGCTTTTCTGCGCCCTCCGGTTCTCTCTCCCTCTGCTATCCTTCCGCCTTCAGCTCTTATGAGACAGAGAAACTCCATGAAAGCTCTCGCTCTTTCGCTGCTCCTTCTGTGCACCGCTGCCCTCGCCCAGCAGGGCACCACCGCAGCCCAGGCTCCCAACACCGATACCAGCTACATCGATCCCCACGGCACCGCCCACATTACCCGCGTCATCCCCATCCCGCCCGATCTCAGTCCCCAGGCAAAAGCCATGCTGGCTCGCCCTGTCTCCGACGCCAATATTCCCCAGACCCTCGCCCAGCGCCGCCACGGCACCGACGTCTGGCAGAACCACGCCGGCGACGTCTCCGCGCAGCTTTATCCCGTCCACCGCTCCGAAAGCACCATAGCCGGCGTTCCCGTCCGCATCGTCACGCCCTTCGACGACATGGATCCCAACTACGTCCTCCTCAACATCCACGGCGGCGGATTCAACTCCGACTCCGGCTCCTGGACCGAAACCATCCCCCTCGCCAATCTCACCCGGATGAAGGTCGTCGCCGTCCTCTACCGCCTCGCGCCTGAACATCCTTTCCCGGCAGGCCTCGATGACGTCGTCGCCGTCTACGAAGAACTCCTCAAAACCTATAAACCCATACACATCGCCATCTACGGAACCTCCGCGGGAGCCATCCTCACCGGTGAAGTCGCCGTGAAGCTCCGCCAGCTCGGCCTGCCGCTGCCTGGCGCCCTTGGTATCTTCTCCGGCATGGGCGATTTCTCCCGGGTCGGCGACTCCTGGGCGATGTACGCGCTCAACGGCCTCTCCGGACATCTCGATCCGCCGTCGCCCACCGTCCACGATTCGGAATATGTCGGATCCACGAACCTCCGCGATCCCGTCCTCTCCCCGCTCTTCGCCGATCTCCGCAACATGCCGCCCACCCTGTTCATCACCAGCGGCCGCGACCTCCTCCTCAGCGGCACCACCATCCTCCAGCGCGCCTTTCTCCGCGCCGGCAACGACAATACGCAGCTCGTCGTCTTTGAAGGCCTGCCCCATGCCTTCTGGAACGACCCGAATCTTCCCGAATCCAAAGAGGCCGACCACATCATGGCCCACTTTTTTCTGCGCCATCTGAAGCAATAAGTCGCCAAATCTGGCACCATAGTCCCACTCCTGCATGCGCATCACAGACCTGCTGTTCGGAAGACCCCTGGCCACCTCCGAAGAGCGAGGCGAGCAAATCGGCCCCGCCGCCGGCATCCCGGTCTTCGGGCTCGATGCTCTCAGCTCCGCCGCCTATGGCCCGGAAGCCGCGCTCACCCTCCTCATTCCTCTGGGACTCGGCGGCATTCACTTCATCGGCCCCATCACCGTCGCCATTCTCGTTCTCCTCGTCATCCTCTACTTCTCCTACTCGCAGACCATTCAGGCTTACCCGCACGGGGGCGGCTCCTTCACCGTGGCCGGCGAGAACCTCGGCTATCGCGCCGCGCTGCTGGCTGCCGCCGCCCTCATGATCGACTACGTCCTCACCGCCGCCGTGGGCATCTCGGCCGGTGTCGGCGCACTCATCTCCGCCGTCCCGTCGCTCCAGCCGCACACGCTGCAGCTTTGCCTGGCCGTGCTGGTGCTGCTGACCCTCGTCAACATGCGCGGCGTGCGCGATACCGGCGTCGTCTTTCTTATCCCCACCTATCTCTTCCTTGGCACGCTGCTCACCGTCATCGGCGTCGGCGTGGCCCGGGCCGTCGCTGCGGACGGTCACCCCATCGCCGTCGTTCCACCCGCCCCTTTGCCGGCGGCCACTGCCGCTGTCAGCCTCTGGCTGCTGCTGCGCGTCTTCTCCAGCGGCTGCACCGCCATGACCGGCGTGGAGGCCGTCAGCAACGGCGTCATGGCCTTTCGCGAGCCCACGACAAAAAATGCGCGTCGCGCGCTCACCGTCATCATTGCCCTGCTCATCGTTCTCCTCGCCGGAATCGCCGAGCTCTGCCGCATCTACCACGTCGGCGCGACGAACCCTGGCAGTCCCGGCTATCAAAGCGTCTTGTCCCAGCTCACCGCCGCCGTCGTCGGCCGCGGATGGTTCTACTACATGACCATCGGCGCCATCCTGCTGGTCCTCGCCTTATCCGCCAACACCGCCTTCGCCGATTTCCCCCGCCTCACGCGAGCCATCGCTCTCCAGGGTTATCTGCCCCGTATCTTCACCTTCCGAGGCCGCCGCCTCCTCTATTCCTGGGGCATCTACGTCCTTGTCATTCTGACGGCGCTCCTGCTCGTCCTCTTTGGCGGCGTCACCGATCGCCTGATTCCCCTCTATGCCATCGGCGCCTTCCTCGCCTTCACCCTCTCTCAGGCCGGCATGGTCGTGCACTGGAAGCGCCTCGGCGGCCGCGGTTCCACCCTGCGCATGCTGGTCAACGGCACCGGTGCGGTCGCCACCGGCGTTACCACCGTCGTCGTCCTGCTCACCAAGTTCGTTGAGGGCGCCTGGGTCACTGCTCTCCTCATTCCGATCATGATTGTCGCCATGGTCGCCGTGCATCGCCATTACCGGCGTGTCCGCCGCGAAACCACCATCTCCAATCCCCTGCGCGTCACCAACATCCATCCGCCCATCGTCATCATTCCCATGGATCGCTGGAGCCGCATCGCGGAAAAGGCGCTGCGCTTCGCGATCTCCATTTCTCCCGACCTCCAGATCGTCCACGTCGATACGCCCGACGAGAGCCACGGCGCCGACGAGCTGCACCTGCTCTGGAAAGAGAAAATCTTCGACCCCATTCGCGAGGCCGGCTGCGCCGAGCCCAAATTCACCCGGCTGCAGTCTCCCTATCGCACTGTCCTGATGCCGCTGCTCGACTACATCCTCTCCGAAGAGCGTCTCCACGCCGACCGCCATATCGCTGTGCTCGTTCCCGAGCTGGTCGTCCGCCACTGGTGGGAGAACCTGCTGCACAACCAGCGCGCCAATCTGCTCAAGCTGCTCCTGCTCGTGCGGGGCGGCCAGCGCATCGTGGTCATCAACATCCCCTGGTACCAGGAGTAACCGGCAAAAAAGAAGAGGCAGCCTCGCGGCCGCCTCGAAGGATTGCAGGTTACAAAGAAAACTTCACAGTTTCTCGGGGGAGGGCCCTGAGTGCGTCCACCAGCGTCTTCGCGAACGCACTCGCATGACACCGCGTGAAATTCCCTGCTTTGCAAGGGCACGGCTTCAGCCGTGCCGGCAATGCTCCAGTGAAACTGGCTTCAGCTCTGAGGGATGGTTTTCCCCCTCGTCCTCAAGCCCTACACAGCCAGCCTTTCCAGCGCCTGAGGTTGCAGAACGGTCAGAGCGGCTCCGTGAATCTGAATCAGGTTGTCCCGCTTCAGCTGTCCCAGCACCCGCGTCACCGTTTCCCGCGTGGTCGCGGTCATTGAAGCGATCTCTTCATGCGTCAGCGGCATCATGCAGCGGCCCTTCGGCGCGTTCTCCGGCGCCTGCTCCCGGCTCCAGTCGAGCAGCAGGTTGGCCACCCGCCCGGATGCCGTTGCCGGCAGCGCCAGCCGGCGCACTTCACTGAAAGCCGCCTTGTATTCCTGCGCGACGCACCGCGCCGCCCGCATGCTCGCATCGGGGTTGCGATCCAGAAAATCGATCAGCGCCTGCCGCCGGATCGTCTTCATCCGGCACGGCTCTACCGTCTCCGCTGTCACTTCGAAGGGCTGATTGGCCAGCGCCGCCGACAGTCCCAGCACCTCGCCCGCCCGCGCAATCTTCAGGATCAGAGTCCGGCCTTCACGGCTCGTTGCCGACAACTTCACCCGCCCCGAGCACAGCACGTGCACCGAGCCGCAGTTGTCGCCTTCGCGGAAGATCACTGCGCCGCTGCCGAACTGCACCGGAGTTCCGATGCCGTCGAACTTCTCAAGGGACGAATCTTCCATGCTGCAGAAGAGGTGTTTGCCACGCGCCGGGCACTGCTGACATCCCTGATTCCGTTCCATTGTCTTTCTCCTGGGGACTGCTGGATGCCCGGAGAGAATGCACGGAGCGTGCCAAACTCGCGCTGGCCCGTATGTGATTGAAATCACAATGACTGGTTGAATCGGGCCCGGCGGCGGCCTGCGCCACAGCCCGGTGTGAGTTGCGTCACACAACCCCGCAGCCTGCGTCGAATGGCGCAACTGGCCCCTGAATACCGCGTGAGGGGCACCGGCTGACGCGTCATCGCCCGAATGCCCACCGCACCATCAGCGGGAACTCTTCCCGCCAGAACGCGCCGCCGTGCGACCCGGCTCGCTCCTGCATGACCACATCCGCGCCGGCGCCGCGCAGCGCGTCTGCCCACCTCTTTGCGTTTTCGAGGAAAAATGGCTCCTGTGTGCCGGCGGCAAGGTACGCACGCGGGAGCGGGCTCGGCATCGCCCCAGGCGGCCTGTAACCGCCGCCTGGCGAGACAGAGAAGATCGCACCATAGAGCTCCGGATGCCGAAGCCCAAGAGCGAGGGCCAGTTCCCCGCCCGCCGAGACGCCGAATACGGCGGTACGTTCCGCAGGCGGCGCGACGCCAAACCGCGACTCCGTCCATCGGCGGACGTCCTCGACGAAGAACTTCTCGTGGGCCGCGAACCGCTCCGGATCGAAGCCCGGTGAGTACTCATGCAGACGCAGCATCTCATCCGCCAGCCCGTGCACACCAACGACCATCGTCGGCGGCACATCGGCCCTTTCGAGCAAGCGTCCCCACTTCGAGATTCGCTGCCCGTCGCCGGCAAAGACGATCGCCCTGGGCGGCTCCGGTGGAACATACACGGTGACCGGCCGTCCACCGTCGTACTCGAACGTCTCGGTGACAAACTCTCCTGAGACTGCGCCCACGGGCCTCGCCTGCCCCGTGTTTGACTCCTCCGGCTCGCGATTCACACCATCGGGCGCCTCCTCCTTCATCTCCTCGCCTTCCTCAAGCCATGGGCTCGGCTGGCGGTCCTGGTCACCCGGCTACCGGCTAAAGAACGCTTCCACGTCCCCAATGTTCTGCGTGATCCGGTACGGCGGCAGGCTCTCCAGAAAAACCCTGCCGTACCGTTGCCGCTCCAGACGGGGATCCAGCAGCATCAGCACCCCCCGATCGTCCAGCGACCGGATCAGCCGCCCAAACCCCTGCTTCAGCGTGATCACCGCCGACGGCACCTGGTACTCGAAGAACGGGCTGCCCCCCGCCTCTTCAATCGCCCGCATCCGCGCCTGCACCACCGGATCGGTCGGCACCGCAAACGGCAGACGATCCACGATCACGCAGCTCAGCGCCTCGCCCTGCACGTCCACGCCCTGCCAGAAGCTCGACGTTCCAAACAAAACCGCATGCGGCGTCGCGCGAAACTCCTCCAGCAGCGCCTTCCGTGGCGCCGTCCCCTGCAGCAGCAGCGGATACCCAACCTCGATCAGCAGCCGCTCGTAAAGATCCCGCATCTGCTGATAACTCGTGAACAGGCAAAACGCCCGCCCCTGCGTGATCTCCAGCACCCGCCGCATCCGCCGCGCTGCCTCGTCCTGAAAATTCGCCTCTCGCGGATCCGGCATCTCCGGCGGCAGATACAGCAGCGCCTGTCGCGCGTACTGGAAATGCGACGGCACCACCAGCTCCCGCGCCTCATCCAGCCCCAGCCGCTTGCGAATGTGCGTGAACCCGCCCTGCACCGTCAGCGTTGCCGACGTCAGCACCACGCTCGGGTAATTCTCAAACAGCAGTTCCCGCAGCAGTTCCGACACATCGATCGGAGTCGCCTGAAGATGCGTGCTCATCTGCCGCCCGCTCCGCCGCTCCAGCCAGAAGACCGTATTCCGATCCTGCGACTCCATCAGGAACTTCAGCTGTTCCCGGACCATCCCGGTCCGCCGTCGCAGCGGCAGCGCTTCCTCAGCGCCCTTTAGCCGCTCCAGCTCGCCTTCCATCCGATGCAACGCATTCAGCACGCCCAGGTAGACATCCCCCTGCGCCTCGAGGAACTCTTCGCGGTTCGTAAACGGCATCCGCCCGTCCCGAGGTTCCGGTCCCGACGCAAATCCCCCGCTCCGCGCGCCCGTCCGCGCCGGCAACGCACCAAAGAACAACCGCGCCCGTTCCCGGATCATTCCCGCCGCCGTCAGCACCTCCGCCTTCAGCTCGCCCGCGCCCCGCAGCAGCGTCTCGATATCCCGCGCCAGTTCCTCGAACCGCACGTTGCTCAGGCTGATCCCGAAGTAGCTCGACGCCACATCCTCCAGCTCGTGGGCCTCGTCAAAGATCACCACCCCGGCCTCCGGCAGCACGCCCGCATCCGGAGCTCCGCCCGCCTGCTGACGGATCGCCATGTCCGCAAAGAACAGGTGGTGGTTCACGATCACCACATCGCTCTCGGCCGCCTTCCGCCGCATCTCGGTGATGAAGCACCGCCCGTAATCGGGACACGTCTGGCCCAGGCACGCCTCGCTCCGCGCGTCCAGCTTCGACCACAGCGCGCTCGCCTCCGGCAGATCGTCGATCTCCGCCCGGTCCCCCGTCTCCGTCGTTTTCTCCCAATCCGCGATCGCCTGGTACTGTGAGATCTCCTCGAGGCCCGACAGAATGGGCTGACTCCGCAGCGCGAACAGCTTGTGCCGGCACAGATAGTTGGCCCGCCCCTTCATGTAGCAGACGCGCAGCGGCCCCAGCAGCGACTCCAGAAACGGCACATCCTTAAAGAACAGCTGTTCCTGCAGATTCTTCGTCCCCGTCGAGATAATCACCCGTTGCCCGGTCGAAGCGCATTGCCGCAGCGCCGGCAGCAGATAGGCCAGCGTCTTCCCCGTTCCCGTCCCCGCCTCAACGATCAGGTGCCGCCGGTCCGTGAACGCGCGCTCAACCGCCTGGGCCATCTCCAGCTGTCCCCGCCGAAACTCATACGGCAGGCTCGAGCGCGACAGCACGCCCCCTGGCGCAAAAAAATCGTGCAGCGAAGGCAGGCCCGGAGTTGTCTGTTGGGTCGAGGACACGGCCTCTTCAGAATAGCGGTTCAGGCGAAACCCACGAGGGCTCGTTCCACAGCCGGAGCATCAGCCGGGAAACCGTCGTACCGCACCACAAGCGACCAGCCAGAGGTTACGCGCCCCCGGCCCCGTTCGCCCTACTGCGGCTTCTGCGGTTGCTGCGTCGCCTGACCCGCGTCGTTCGTGGGGTGGCTCTGATAAATCGAGTACTGCCGCTGCGGCCGGTTCAGTTTCACCGTGATTTCCTTGGTATCTGCGGGCAAATCGTAATCCTTCCCGTACGTCTGGAAACCGCTGGCAATCACCTGCAGCCGCAGGTCCACGCCGATCGGGATTACGTTGAGCGAGACTTTCCCTTCCTCATTGGTCTTCAGCTCCATGTTCCCGTCGTCTTTTCCGCCCTTCAGCGGATGGAAGACCACCGCAGCATCCTCCACCGGCTTCTGGTTATCCGCCCGCAGTACCGTCACGGTGATAGTGCACGTCGGCGGTGGCGGCTTGTACTTCCGCCCCCGCTCATGGTCCTGGGCATGGGCCGAAGGAAACAGCAGAAGCGCCGCCGCGGCCAGCGGCAATCCGGAACGCCAAATCCCACAATTCATACGGCTCATTTTAGAGCAGACGCCCCTGCTCCCGGAACCCCGGTCTGCCTCCCACCGTAACTTTCCGCCCCCAAAACCCGTCTACTGGAGAACACCCTGGGACGATCCTCGTTTCCGGACCCCGGAGACGTATCCCGATCCTCTTCTCTGGAGTACCGTAAGTTCACCGGATGCATCATTTACCCTACCGCCTGT
>Ga0335073_10009393_pt1 | contig 13729 bp, 12 predicted proteins | sample Lox_Sample_22_FD_207093 | JGI IMG/M metagenome (GOLD analysis project Ga0335073, IMG submission 207093) | Soil microbial communities from Loxahatchee National Wildlife Refuge, Florida, United States - Lox_Sample_2.2 | ecosystem: Environmental > Terrestrial > Soil > Wetlands | place: USA... | reverse complement strand
CGGCCTGGCGAGAGTCGATGCTGCTATGGTTGGCCAATGTCGAGATGAGCTTGGGAAACCTGACCGAGGCGCAACAAGTCCTGGAACAGGCCGAACACAGCGATGACCGCTTTCCCCAACTCCATTCGATGTGGGGAATGCTCTACCAACGACAAGGCCTGCTTCCGCAGGCACTGACAGAATTCGAAAAAGAATTCGAAATCACGGGGGACGAGGATGCTCGGCGGCGAGCCGCGTCGGTGCAGAGGCTGATTCAATCCAGTTCCGCGGGCCGATCTGATCATTGACAAATCTGACAAAGGAACCGTCGACAGGAATCAGCCGCTAAGCATCGCAGCGACATTGAACAGTCCCTGATAAGGAAGAAACTGCTTCCCGCGTCGTCTACAACGACATCAAAGACCGCGTGTATGCCGGGTCGCCAAAGAAACCGGCGGTCGCCCCAGGACAGAAGTAAATAAAAAAATAAAAATGCCCTTCGCTCATCTGCGAAGGGCAACTGATTACGCACTTAGCAACCTAATCTGCTGCGGCGACGGCGCTAGTCTGTTCCGCTGCCGCGAATAGCGGAAGAACTTCGCCGGACGCGAGTGTCTGCTGCAGATAAAATTCAAACTCCGTCAGCTTGGGTGCGATCGGCTGTTCCGTCCTATAAACGCCGGTGAGAGCGTCGGTGGTCTTGAGGCCGTTGCCGGTAACGCAGAGCACGGTCGTTTCCTCCGGGAGAATGCGATCCTGCCGATAGAGCTTGGCCGCGGTTCCTACGGTCACGCCCCCTGCGGTTTCAGTGAAAACGCCCTCGGTTTCGGCCAGCAAGCGAATGGAATCGACCACTTCAGGATCGCTGACGTCCTCGCTCCATCCGCCACTATTCTTGATCACCTTGATAGCGTAGTGGCCATCGGCAGGATTGCCAATGGCGAGCGAACGCGCGATCGTGTTGGGCTTCTGCGGTTCGATCTCCGAGCTTCCGGTTTTGATAGCCGTTGAAATCGGCGAGCACCCGGTCGCTTGGGCACCGAAGAACTTCACTTCCTTGGGCTCGACCAGACCCAGCTTCACGAGTTCGTCGAAGGCTTTCTTGATCTTGATGATCAAGGAACCACCGGCCATCGGGCAGACTACGTTATCGGGCAAGCGCCAGCCGAGCTGTTCGGCGATTTCAAGGCCGAAGGTTTTCGACCCCTCCGAATAATAGGGGCGCAGGTTTACGTTCACGAACCCCCAGCGATGCTCGTCAGCAATCTGCGAGCAAAGGCGATTCACCTGATCGTAATTGCCATTCACGCGCACGACTTTCGCGCCGAACACATTGGTCCCGAGAATCTTCGCCGGCTCAAGATCGGCCGGGATAAAGATCCAGGCTTTCAGTCCCAGGCGCGCCGCTTGCGCCGCCACGGCATTCGCCAGATTCCCAGTCGACGAACACGACACCGTGTCAAAGCCGAATTCACGGGCATTGGCCAGAGCGACGGCGACCACGCGGTCTTTGAAGCTCAGGGTCGGCAGGCAGACCGCATCGTTCTTGAGATAGAGGTTCTGCGCAAGTGCCCCGAGGCGATCGGCCAAATGTGGAGCGTGAAGCAGAGGCGTGAAGCCGACGGGAAGCCGGGGCTCGAAAGAAGCCGGCAGAGGCAGGAGTTCCGAGTAGCGCCACATGTTCGGGGGACGAGAGGAAATTTGCTCGCGGCTGATATGCGGCTTCAGCGCGTCGTAGTCGTAGAAAATTTCCAGGGGAGAGAAACAATCGTCGCAGATATTGCGAGGCTGATTTCCCCAGTTTCGTCCGCATTCGCGGCACCGCAGTTCGTAGTAAGACATGTCGCTACTCGCTTTCGCGAATAGCTGAAGACGAGCCGGAAAAAGCGGCCATAAAAAGCAATGGCCTCTTTTTCCAGGAAAAGGAAAAGAGGCTATCGGATGGAGCAGTAGCTCGCAGCCGAATCTCATGTTCCCTGTTTCCAGGAGAGAGTTGGCACCTGCCAACCGCGATATATGATCGCGGCGCGGTTGCCGTGGCGTCTCAGGGCTCGTCCCTCAGCCACTCTGCATGAAATTCAGGTCCGCTTCACACCGTAGTGGAAGCGAACTTGTCCTCTGGATGTTACGAAAATCATCTGCCCTACGTCAAGCGGAAATTGGAACCACTCCAGGGAGGATCCCCGCGCGATGTACAATGCGCTTTCATCGCAGTGAAAACCGGATTTGCGTGACAACTCGCTCAGAAAAGAAAAGCATGCACAAAACTCTCGCCGCTACGTTCGCGCTCATGGCCCTCGCCACTTCCCTTTGCTTTACTTCCCTTGCTCAGCAAGCGAACGAGCCAGCCAAGCCTTCGAGCGCAAAGAAACCGACAGCGAATCAGCCTCCAGAAAAAGCAGCAGAACCATCCGCCAAGCCAGAAGTTGCTCCGGAAGAAAAGCCCGCTTCGCGCGAAGCCGGCGGCGATAAGGACAAAGACAAAGAAGAGCACTTCGACATGACCGAGCAGGCTCCGGTGGTTACGCATCACCAGATCACCGTGGACGGCAAGCTGTTGAAGTACACGGCCACGGCAGGACGGCTCCCGATCAAGCGCGGCGACGGGAAAATCGAAGCAGAAATGTTTTATGTGGCCTATACACTCGACGGGCAGGAAACGGCCAAACGCCCGCTGACCTTCGCCTTCAACGGCGGCCCGGGATCGGCTTCCCTCTGGCTGCATATGGGCGCGCTCGGACCGCGGCGCGTTGTGCTTCAACCCGATGGATTCATGCCGCCCGCACCATATCACCTGGAAGACAACCCCTACACCTTGCTCGACAAAAGCGATCTTGTACTGATTGATGCCATCGGCACCGGTTTCAGCCGTGCGGCCGATAACGAGATGTTCAAGAAATTCTTCGGGGTCAAGGGAGACATTGAATCTTTCGGGGAGTTCATACGGCTCTACATCAGCCGGAACGAGCGCTGGGGTTCGCCGCTCTTCATTCTGGGAGAAAGTTACGGCACGACGCGCGCCGCTGGCATCGCAGGATATCTCGCCGACCGCGGCATTTCCTTCAACGGCATCACGTTGCTTTCGACGGTGCTGAACTTTGAAACGCTGGACGAAAATTTCACCAACGACCAGCCGTACATTTTTCTGATTCCATCGTTCACCATGATTGCGGGTTACCATCACAAACTGGCGCCGGATCTGGCGCAGGACATGAATCGTGCGCGGCAGGAATCGGAGAAGTGGGCTTCCACCGAATACGAGCAGGCGCTCGATAAGGGGGATTCGCTCTCGCCAGAGGATCGGCAGAAGGTTATCGACCAGATGTCGCGATTCACCGGTATCAGCAAGGAAGTGATTGACGAGGCAGATCTGCGTATCAACGTGAGTAAGTTTACGCACTACTTATTGATCGATCAGAAGGTGCGGGTGGGAAGGCTCGATGCTCGTTTCACCGGCCCTGACCCGAATGGGCTGCTGAATACGCCGTTCTACGATCCCACTGGATCGGAAACCATGCCGCCGTTTACGTCAACTTTCAACAACTATCTGCGCACCGAACTCGGGTACAAGGTCGACACCCCGTACAATGTTCGCGCCCCGCGCATGGATGGAGTTACTTGGGATTGGGGAACGAAAGGTGAGGAAGGATTTCCGGACACTGCTTCGGCGCTGCGCCAGGCGATTGTGAAGAATCCGTATCTCAAGATTCTGGTGATGGAGGGTTATTACGATCTGGCGACGCCGTATTATGCAGCGAACTATACCGTCAATCATCTGAATCTTCCGCCCAAGTATCGGGAAAATATTTCCTATGCGACTTACGATGCTGGGCACATGGTCTACCTGCCGATGGATGGGCTCAAGAAGATGAAGGCAGACCAGGCAGCTTTCATGGAGAAAGCGGCTGCAGGGAAGTAACGAGCCTTGCACTCAAATTAGCGGCGATCGGCGGAGGCTATTTCGCTGGCCAAAGCGCGGGACGTATCGCGCAGGCGGCGCGCCAGAACCACAGCCAGCGAGAGGTAGAAGCGGTAAGCCAGTCGAGGGAAGGCTTCAAAAATTCCGCGCAGATCGGCGGACTGAATCTCGTCTACTTCGACTTCCACATCTTTGGCAACCACCGCGGCTGTGGTCCTGCCTTTTTCGAGAAAAGCCATGTCGCCGCAGATATCTTCCACACCAAGTGTCGCCAGGATTGTCCGGGTGCTGGTGACCGCGAGTTCCACGCAGGCTTCGCCTTTACGAATGATGTAAATTCTGTCGCCCAGGCTTCCTTGCCGGATGATCTCCTGGCCGAGCTTAAAGTGGCGCCGATGCGCCTTGGCGTTAATCAAAGCCCAATCGTTGGCAGTCAGGTAACGCAAGCCGTTGGAGGCCACGTTGGTTCTATCGGCAAACGAGGGTATCGACTTGAGTGGCGAGTTTTTCCGAGCTTAGACAGAAGAACTTCTCAGGAATATCAATCTAATCGATTTCGCTTTTTGGCCGCGATCTCTTGCGCCAAGGCGCGGGAAGTATCTCGGAGACGGCGGGCGAGAACGATGGCGAGCGATTGATAGAAACGCGAGGCCAGCCGGGGAAAAGCCTCGAACAGCTCGCGTAAGTCTTCCCCTTTGATTTCGTCTGCCTCGACTTTATCGCTATTGGCGACGACCGCTGCCGTAGTCTGACTTTTTTCCAGAAATGCCATATCGCCGCAGATATCTTCTGGGCCGAGTGTCGCCAGAACTGCGCGCGAGGTGGTCCCTGCCAGTTCCACGGCAGCTTCTCCTCGGCGAATGATGTAGAGCTTGTCCCCAAGGCTGCCTTGGCGGATGATGACCTCGCCCATGTTGAAAATTTGCCGCTGAGCCTTGGAGCTGATCAGGGCCCAGTCGTTTGAAGTCAGATGAAGCAGCCGATTCGTCACGCTTGTCTGATTTGTAGCCACATCAAGATTTTCTGCGGCATTGCCATCTCAACCTATCTGCTGTACTGATTCTTCTTCTTATCTTCGTGCCGTTCGATGCCGAGTTGGATCAAGCGCTCAATCAGGTCCGGATAATCCAAACCGGACGCGGCCCACAGCTTTGGATACATACTGATGGAAGTAAATCCTGGCATGGTATTGATCTCGTTCAGGTAGATCTTGCGGGTTTTCCCATCCATCAGGAAATCGACGCGGGCCAGACCGGAACAGTCCACCGCTTTGAAGGCCTTGACCGCGAGTTCCTGAACCTTCTTCGTCTCGGCTTTCGTCAGCTTCGCGGGGATGATCAATTCCGATCCTTCATCTAAGTATTTTGCCGCGTAATCGTAAAACTCCTTGATCGGGACGATCTCGCCCGGGACCGAAGCTAGCGGATCATCGTTGCCCAGCACCGAGCATTCGATTTCACGCGCCTTTTCATTTTTTCCGCCGACTCCTTGCTCAATGACGATCTTGCGGTCGAACTTCGCCGCTTCCTCGATTGCAGGCCCGAGTTCCTGCCGATTGTGTGCCTTGGTGATTCCCACCGAAGAGCCGAGGTTGGCTGGCTTCACGAAGACCGGATACTTTAGCCTGCTCTGAACCAGTTTCTGAATCTTCTTCGGATCTTTTTCCCAATCGCTGCGCAGGACGGTCACGTGCCTCACGATGGGCAATTCTGCGGCGATGAACAGCGACTTCATGATGTCTTTGTCCATGCCGGCTGCCGAGCCCAGCACGCCGGAGCCAACATATGGGAGGTCCGCCAGCTCCAGCAGTCCTTGAATCGTGCCATCCTCGCCGAATGTTCCATGCAGCACAGGGAAAATAATGTCGACGTTGATAGCGCGGTCGCTCGCGCGGCGCAACATTGAAGTCTCCGTTTGAAAAGGCGTCAATCCAGCTTCACGATGCACCGGCTCGGGAGGAACCACGACCGCTTCGCCACGAGTCAGCACGGCCGCCGCTGGAGTAGTCTCGGGATCTCCGGCACGCAAGTGACGCGGCTCGATGACCAGCTTGCCGTTCAGCAGGTTTTCCGCGTGCTCCGCGGTGAGCCAGTGGCCCTCTTTTGTGATTCCGATGGGAACGACTTCATATTTTTCGCGATCAATCGCATTGAGAACCGATGCCGCCGAGAGCAGTGAAACTTCGTGCTCTCCACTGCGGCCGCCAAACAGAATTCCCACCCGAAGCTTTGCCATGACTCCCCTTTTGCTGTGACTTACCAGTGTGGACGGGGCGGAAGGGATGCGTCAATCGGCAGGCATGGTTCGCGGTGCTAAGTGATTCGCTACGATTCAACGGACTGAAGAAAGACCTTTATCAGTGTTGATCCGTGTTCCTCCGTGGCGACAAGTTACAGGATTTTCTTCCCGAATGCCGATAGCGCCAACTCGACCGCCAGATCCGCGGTCCGGTTGTGCTCATCGATGACCGGATTCACTTCGACGATCTCCATACTTAACATGCGCCCGTGATCGGCGATGATCTCCATGGCAAGATGTGCCTCACGGTAAGTCGCGCCCCCGCGCACCGGCGTTCCGACCCCCGGAGCGTCTTCCGGATCGACCCAATCCATATCGAGCGAGATGTGATAGCCCGCCGTGCCGCGTCCGGCCATGCGTAGCGCTTCTTCCATCACCGTCCGCATTCCGCGCTCGTCGATGTCTCTCATCGTGAAGACGCCAATTCCCGCCCGCCGCACGTTTTCTTTCTCAACCCCATCGATGTCGCGCACTCCCACCAGCACGCAATTTTCCGGCTGCACCTTAGGAGAGAAGTCATAGATATTTGCCAGTTCTCCCGGCCACAATCCCATCAGCGCAGCGAGCGGCATGCCATGCACATTGCCGCTGGGAGAAGAATCCGGCGTGTTGATGTCGGTGTGAGCATCGATCCAGATCAGCCCAATGCGCTGATTCTGCCGGCGATAATATTCAGCCACGCCAGAGACCGTGCCGGCGGCCATCGAATGGTCTCCGCCCAGAGCGAGCGGCACTTTTCCGGCCTCCAGCGTCTTCAGCACAAGTTCAGCGTGCTTGGTGCAGGTCGCCGTGATCTCTTTCAGGTACTTTGCATTCGCGGCGCCCTCTTTTTTCTGCTCGGGAATTGCGACCGCAACGTTGCCACCGTCCTCGACTTGATGCCCCAACGCCTCCAGACGCGCTTCGAGTCCAGCCACCCGCACGGCCGACGGCCCCATATCGACGCCTCGGCGCGATTGCCCGAGATCAAGTGGAACGCCGATCACGCGAATCTTTCTAGCAGTAATGTTGGTGGACAAAGTCGTCATAGGGCTGAGTCGTTGAGCGATTGAGTCATTGAGTGACTTGAATTGAAATCGCGCAATCACTCAATTGTTTTACGGGTACAGCCGGTACAGCATTCTGGGAAACGGAATCGTTTCGCGCACGTGTTCCAAGCCACAAATCCAGGCCACGGCGCGCTCGATCCCCATCCCGAATCCGCCATGCGGCACGCTGCCGAATTTGCGCAGGTCAAGATACCATTTGAAGGCTTCCTCCGGCAGTCCGTGTTCGTGAATCCGCTGCAGCAGCAGATCGTGCGATGCCATACGCTGCGATCCGCCGATGATTTCCCCGTATCCTTCCGGCGCGAGCACATCCACGCAGAGCGCGAGCTCTGGACGCTGCGGATCAGGCTCCATGTAGAACGCCTTCACTTTTGCGGGATAACGATGCACCATCACCGGCTTATCGAATTGCGAGGAAAGATACGTTTCGTCAGGAGATCCCAGATCGCCGCCCCATTCGAATTTCGATTCCAGCGCCCCCTTCGAAAATCCTTCCTGCAGATTTTTCACCGCGTCGTCGTAACTGATGCGGGGAAATGGCGGCTCAATTTTCTCCAGCTTGGAAACCTCCCGGCCAATCGTCTGCAGATCGGCCCGCCGCCGCTCCAGGCACCGCTTCACGATCGCGGTGATGAGTCCCTCACCCAATTCCATCACGTCATCAAGCGTCGCATAGGCAACTTCGGGCTCGACCATCCAGAACTCGGTGAGATGGCGCCGCGTTTTTGATTTCTCCGCGCGAAACGTCGGGCCGAACGAGTACACCTTGCCCAACGCCATCGCGGTGGCTTCGACGTAAAGCTGGCCCGACTGAGTCAGGAAAGCCTGCTCCTCGAAGTAATCCACAGGAAACAGCGTGCTGGTTCCCTCGCAAGCCGCGGGTGTGATGATCGGAGGATCGGTCAAGGTAAAGCCACGATCATCAAAGAAATCGCGCGTGGCTTTGATGATCTCCGCCCGTACTCGCAGAATGGCTGCCTGCCTCTGTGAGCGCACCCAAAGGTGACGATGCTCCATCAGGAAATCAGTACCGTGCTCTTTGGGAGTGATGGGATAGGGATTTGACTCCGGAACCCGCTGCACGACTTGCACATTCGAGACATCGAGCTCGTATCCACCCGGAGCACGCTTGTCAGCACGAACCTTGCCCTCGACAATCACGCTCGACTCCTGCGTAAGCGTCTTGATGGCGTCGAAAACTTCCGGTGTGACGGCATTCTTGGGTACGACACCCTGAATAATTCCCGAGCCGTCGCGGAACTGCGGAAAGAGCAGCTTTCCGCTTTCGCGCAGGTTGTACAGCCAACCGCGGATCGTGACCGCCTGGCCTTCGTTCTTACCGATTTCTGCGATGGTGGTTACTGGTGGCATAAGTGTGAACGTTTCAAAGTTTCAAGGTTGCAAGGAACTGACGGCAATGGATGCTGTGCCACTATGAAACTCTGAAATCTTGAAACCTTTGAAACCAGTTCTCAGTCCCTTTCCAGCTTCTCAAACGTATCTGCCAGCTTCTCGAGCGGGTTCACCTTGTCATCTTCCCCAATCTCCAGCACGAGAGGCGGCGCTTGCGGGGCCGACCGCAGCAACTCGATCGCTTCCTTCCACTGAATGCTTCCCTGCCCCGGCCACAAATGCGCATCTTTATCTTTCGCATTGTCATGGATGTGCGTCGATTGAACGAGATTGCGCAAAATTTCGAAGGCCTCGCCGACTGAATTCGTCATGTGCGCGTGGCCGACATCGAAACATACACCGACATCGTCGAAATGGGCCTGATGAATCAATTCCACCAACCGGTCCGGGGTCGTGAGTTCATTGGGAATATTTTCCAGCAATAAGCGCACGCCAAGTGGCTTGGCGAATGCGCGCAGATGCTCAATTGACGTCATCGCTGCTTCAAACTTCTTATCGCTGAACGTCTCATTCGGCGTGCCGATGTGCTGCACCAGAAATCGAAACGGAATTTGCTCAGCAATCTCCAACGCCCGCTTGACCTCATCCATCGCGTCCACTCGTCCGGCGCGGTCCGTGGAAGCGATGTTCACCGGCGGTGCACCGGCTCGTCCCCATTCGTAATCGGCATACAACGGCGAGTGCACCGAGTGCAGCGGGATGCCGCTCCCGCGAAACCACTCGGCTATCTCTTTGACATGCTGCTTGCGGTTGGCATAGTCCACGTGCTGGCGCGCGGCAAAGATTTCGATTGCCTGCACCCCCGAGCGAGCCAGACCATCCAAAATGCCCGGATGCAGCCGCTCTTTCACATACAAATAAGTTGAGACCGCTTTGATCATGGAAGAATTTGTAACTTTGTAATCGAGTAACTTTGCAATCCTGCATCAGAGCAGGACGCCGTGCCACTAACAAATTACGAAATTACCAAATTACAAAATCCCTTTCAGTATCCCAATGCTTTACCGTTACTCCTCGCGTCCGTGGCTCCAAGCCGGGCGCCCGTCTTCTCGTCGATCCCTGCGCACTCCGCATCGCTCCAATAGCCATACGTATCGCCTTTGTACAGCCCGGTCTGAATCTCATACCCCATCTTGCGCAACACGCTCAGCGTATCCGGCGAAAACCACTTTTCCACGTACACCACATCGGGCATCCATTGATTGTGAAAGCGCGGGGCGTTCACCGCCTCCTGCAGATTCATCCCATAATCGACCACACCCATCAGCACATTGGCGACGGTCGTAATAATTTTCGAGCTGCCGGGCGATCCCAGCACCATCACAGTTTTGCCGTTGTGAACGACGATGGTGGGCGTCATCGACGACAATGGCCGCTTCCCTGGCCCAATCTCGTTGGCCGCGCCTTGCAGCAAGCCATCGCTGTTGGGCACGCCCGGCTTCGCCGAGAAATCGTCCATCTCGTCGTTCAACAGAAAACCTAATCCCTCAGCCGTAACGCGCGATCCAAACCAGTCGTTGATCGTGGTTGTCACCGCAACTGCATTACCGTCAGCATCGATGATCGAATAATGAGTGGTGTGATTCGACTCGCGGGGCATCAGTGCAGCCGGATGCGCCGCCGCATACTGCTCCAATTCGCTGAACACGGCAGGGCGCTTCAGTTCCTTGCTTACGCTGGCATGCTGCGGATCGATCGACTCCCGCCACGCCGCGCCATAACGGCTATCGATCAACTGCGCGACGGGAATCTTCGAAAAATCCGGGTCGCCCAGAAACTCCGCCCGGTCATAAAATGCCCGCCGGAATGCCTCCACAATGAAGTGGATCGCTTCGGCCGAGCGGTCGCCCATTTGGCCGAGATCATAGCCCTGCAAAATATTGAGCGTTTCGATCAGCACCGTCCCGCCGGACGACGGCGGCGGCGCGCTGATCAGCTCATATCCACGGTAATTGCCGCGTACCGGTTCGCGTTCTTTCACTTCGTAGTGGGCCAGGTCGTCGGCCGTGATGAGGCCTCCACCTTTCTGCATGTCGGCGGCAAGTTCGCGCGCCATCGCTCCGTGGTAGAAATCGTCGGGATTTTCAGAAATTCGTTCCAGCGTATGCGCCAGCTCGGGCTGGCGGAAAATATCTCCAGGTTTGTAGTAGTCCCCACTGCGCTGGAAGATTCGATGAGACTCAGGGAATTTGGCCAGATCCGGGTCGTGAAATTCCCAAGCCTCGCCCCAGGTCAGCGCATAACCTTCGTGCGCAAGCTTGATGGCGGGAGCCATCACTTGCTTGAGCGTAAGCTTGCCCCACTTCTTCTCGGCATACACCATGCCCGCGACCGAACCTGGCACGCCAATCGATTTGTAGCCAAGTTCGCTGGCGCCTTCGATGACGTTCCCATTCGCATCCAGATACAAGTCGCGGGTAGCCGCTGCCGGAGCTTTTTCGCGGTAATCCAGGAAATGCGTGGTCCCGTCCGCCATGCGCACCAGCATGAATCCCCCGCCTCCGAGATTCCCCGCTCCCGGATGCACGACCGCCAGAGCGAATCCCGTCGCTACCGCGGCGTCAACCGCATTGCCACCCGCTTGCATGATTTGCACGCCCACCTGCGAGGCCAAGTCTCGCGCGCTGACCACAATTCCATGCTTCGCGTGGACCGGCTCGGTGGAAGCAAGCAGGCAGGGCGCCAGTAACAGAGCCACCAGCAGCATACCGATGTATTTATGCGCAGATCGCATCCGGATGAACCCAAAATGCAAGGGACTCTTGAGGCTAGCCGACTCAGAGGAATGGAGTCAAATCCGCGCGAATATTGGGAGTAATAAGCGTCGGAGTTAGTCAAAAACGCTAACGCTTTTTTGCTCTCGCCTTTTTCTTTGGTGTCGAAGCTTTTCTTCGTTTACCGTTCGACTTGGGGGCATTGGCAGCGACCATCTCATAGGATCGCCCTATCAGTTCTCTTATCTCATCGTTCCCCAGTGCATCCATGCGGTCGAGCATCACCCACTTGTAACGTCCGACGTAGGGAGCAGGATGAATATCCTCGCGCTCAATCAACTCGGCAAACATATCGGGCGTGCACTTGAAGCACATCCGGCGATTTTCCAATCCGACAATGGCAAAGATTTTCCCACTGACCTTGAAGCAAAGGTCGTCTCCCCATTGCAAGTTCTCAGTCGCATCTGGAAAACTCATGCAGTACTGCCGAATTTGATCTACATTCATCGCTATTTCTCCGTATCACATCCCTGTCTGTTTGATATATTCGCACTCGCGTCAAAGGAGAGCGTTATGCCGGTCGATATTCGCGGAATGGCGCCGCTGCTGCAAGTCTTCGATATGCCCACCGCACTCCATTTCTATCGCGACATTCTTGGGTTCCAGGTGCAAGCTGCGTCCACTCCCGGTGACGATTGCGGCTGGGCCCTGCTGAAATTCGGTGGCGTTGAACTGATGTTGAACACCGCCTATGACGAAGGCCAACGCCCCAAGGCTCCCGATCTCAAGCGCATCGCGGCTCATGACGACACCGGTCTTTTCTTTGGCTGCGAAGATATCGATGGCACATACCAGCATCTGCTCGCGCATGGGATCAGTGTTCGTCCGCCGAAAGTGGCTCCTTATGGAATGAGGCAACTCTATGCAAAGGACCCGGACGGCTTTGGTCTGTGCTTCCAATGGCCCGCCACTCAGGAGACGCACGACGCGTGGGTGAAAGCCTACGGCATCGAACCCAAAACGATTGGCTGATGGTCTGACCTCTGTCGGCTATCGATCGACCATCTGCGTGAGTCTCGGCTTCACCGTTGGCCATTCGGCCGCGACGATCGAGTAGCGCGCCGAATCACGCGGGATGAAATCGGCCGCCATACGGTGAGCGCGCAAAATCCCCTCGAACCTGCCGCCGATGCGCTCAATCGCCGCGCGGGACCGCTGGTTGCGCGCATCTGCGTGCAGGCAAACCCGAAGCATCTGCCAGACTTCGAAGGCATGGCGCAGCATCAGCAGTTTGGCTTCGGTATTCGCGGCGGTCCGAATCGCCGCATGGCTCAGCCACGTGTAGCCGATCTCGCAAGCGTCGGGAATGCCGCGCCCATGCGACGGATGTCCCTGCGGCCAGGCCCAATATTCCAGGTTGAAATAACGCGTACTTCCGATGACGACGCCATCGCTGGCGCGAACCGTGGCAAAAGGAACAGCCGTTCCGCCATCGCGCGCAGCGAGTACGTCCTCAACGTAGCGCGATACCGCATCCTTGCCTTGCGGCACCGGACTCCATCGATAAAGTTCAGGATCGCCAGCGCTAGCTGAGACCAAGCCGTCAATGTGCCGACGATGCAGCGGTTCCAGCCGAACATGCTTACCTTGCAGAGTGGGACTCTCCAGCACCATGCCTTTCACTATGCAGCTTCTCTACCGTAGTCTGCAATCGCTGCTCGCTTCCTCAAGCTGGAATCGGCTTGATCACGGTCAACTTACTGTAGGCTATGCGGAAACCGAGTCGCTCGGCGTTGCGTTGCGACGCAGTACCGCCTTGCGTGACGATCACGGCATATTCGCAGCCGGCCCGCGCTGCCGCATGCATGCGGACGCGCAGCAACCCGGTCTGCAGGCCACGCCCGCGATATCCGGCCAAAGTACCCGCTCCACAGAGAGCCACGACATTGTGCTCGGGTATGATCAATCCTGTGCCGCAGGCCACGAGCTTGCCGTCGACGCTGGCTACGAATGCGAGCGATCCCTGCATCTGATAGAGCGGCGCAATCAAGCCACGAAATTCCTCCGGCGCACCGTCGGGGAAGAATGCGCTCTCGACGATTGCGCCTGCGGCTTCCGCTTCGTCCTGCGAACTACGGCGAATCGTGCAGCTCGCTGGAGCTGAAGGGACTTTTTCCTGTGCGTCCAGTTTGCGGTACAGCACATTGTTCAGTTCGGCGAACGAGTATCGCCGTTGCTTGAACATCTCGAACACTTCGGGTCCATGCAGAGGACACAAGTCGACCTGCGCCGGAGCCTTGTGTGAACGATAGAAGGCTTCGACGCAGTCGAGATCTTCTTCGCCGAAATGACGGTCG
>Ga0335073_10009392_pt1 | contig 13730 bp, 14 predicted proteins | sample Lox_Sample_22_FD_207093 | JGI IMG/M metagenome (GOLD analysis project Ga0335073, IMG submission 207093) | Soil microbial communities from Loxahatchee National Wildlife Refuge, Florida, United States - Lox_Sample_2.2 | ecosystem: Environmental > Terrestrial > Soil > Wetlands | place: USA... | reverse complement strand
CAGTCTGTCCATCTGCAAAGATATGCGCGGTTCACGGCGGCATGGCGCCATGTCGCCGAATTGAAATCGCCTTGACGTGAGGACGGATAAGTTTCCGCACGAAGCGAAATCGATGCGTTGACGATCCTGGGCGGCGGGCCAGCCGGCCTCGGCGTCGGCTTCTACGCGGCTCGCGCCGGGATCCCGTTTGCGCTCTACGAGAAGTCAGGCGCGCTTGGCGGGATGTGCCGGACGCTCACCAGCGGAGCGCATCGCTATGACTCCGGGGCGCATCGCTTTCACGATCGCGACGCGGAAATCACCCACGACATCAAGGAGCTGCTCGGCGACGAGCTCGTCAGCATCAGCGCGCCAAGCGCGATTTGGGACCGCGGGCGCTTCGTCGATTTCCCGCCGACGCCTATGAACGCGCTGATGTCGTCGGGGCTACGCGAGGCCGGCAAGATCGGCTTCGAACTGATTCGCACGCGTTTCGATTCGCGGCCGATGGTAAGCTTCCAGGATTTCGCCATCGGCACCTTCGGCGAAACGCTCGCGCGCCGCATACTGCTCAATTACTCGGAGAAGTTGTGGGGGATGCCGGCCGACCAACTCGCGCCCGAAGTCGCGACGCGGCGGCTGCAGGGCATGAACCTGCGATCGCTGTTCGTCGAGCTGCTGTTTCCAGGGCGCAAAACCGAGCATATCGACGGGACGTTCCTCTATCCGAAAAGCGGTTATGGCGCGATCGTCGAGCGGATCGCGGGCACACTGCCGCAAGACTCGATCTTCACCAAATCAGACGTAACAAGGTTCGATTGCGACGCCGGATCGATCTCACGGATTCACTTTGCCGATGGCTCGCTATGCGAGCCGCGCGGGCGAATCGTATCGACGTTGCCGCTGACGCTGATCGTGCGGCTGCTCGGCGAGCGGATCGCGCCCGAGGCGCATCAGGCGGCATCGGAGCTGCGTTTTAGGCATATGCGGCTTTTCTTCCTGCGGCTTGCGCGGCCGAGCGTATCCGGCAACGCCTCGATTTATATTCCCGATCGCGAGTTCTGCGTGTCGCGCCTCTACGAGCCGCGCAATCGATCGGCGGCGATGGCGCCGGCGGGCGAGACCTCACTTGTGATCGAGGTCCCGTGCTTCACGGACGATGCGATCGCGACGGTCGACGAACTATCGCTCGCGAATCGCGTGATCGATGAGCTGACGAGCGTCGGGCTCATCAAGCGCGATGAGGTCGTGGAATGGAAGCATCACTTCCTCGCCAACGCTTACCCGGTTTATACGCTCGACTATGGCGCGCGCGTGGAGACGATCAAGGATGCGCTGGCGGCGGTGAGAAATCTCGATACCGTCGGCCGCGCCGGGATGTTTATCTACAGCCATCTGCACGACCAGCTTCGTTTCGGCAAGGATTACGTCGAAGAGCTGCTGCGGGCGCAGGCGGACACTTCGCTGACGGCGTAACTCAGGGCGTAACGCCGGCAGAGGGCCGGCGCAGCTCGGGGTAAATCGCGGCGAGGCCGCGCCACATCAGTTCGAAACATTTTCTGTCGCCCGGATCGATTGCGAAATCGTGGCTCTCGTTTTGCGTCATCCGCGCCGCGATCGGATCCGCGGGGTCGCTCACGATAACAATCAGCGTCGTGCTCGGCGCCTGGTCGCGAACCGCCCGCAGCAATGCGAGTGAATCGACCCCGTTCTGCGCGGGCACCGCCGTATCGACCATCACGAGTTCGGGCATCGCGGAGCGAAACAGGTTGAGCGCCTGAGCAGCGTTGACCGCCTCGGCGATGACGCTGCATCCGAGGCATTCCAGATGCATCCGCAGCATCTCGCGAACAGTGGGAGACGCGGTGGCGATCACTACACGAATCGGCGCTCGGTTCTGACCCATGATCAGCTATCACCTCGACGGAATCTCAGCCTCGCTCAGTAGAGCAAACGCCGGACCATCGACCTAGTGTAGTATTTTATAGCAGATTGTCGAGCGCGGCGACTCAGGCTGGAGGCAGTGCCGCTTCAGGATTGAAGCACCCCAAATAGAAACGGGGCCGGATTGCTCCGACCCCGCTGGCCCCCTCCCCCGGGAACGGATCGCTCGCTACGTTTAGCCCTTGGGCTTGAGCGTGAAGTTCGACGTCGCCGTGGCCCCGGCTTTCACATCGACCTTCTGATCCTGCGTGCCAAGCTTTTCTTGCCAGACTTCGATCGTGTAGTCGCCCGGCGGCACATCTTTGATCGTGAAGTTGCCCTTGTCGTCGGTGACGGCGTAGTACGGCGTATCGGTCACGTACCACCAGCCCTTCATCCAGCCGTGTGCGTCGCAGGTGACTTTGATCACCTCGGGCTGATCGACCTTCTGCGAGATCACCTTCTTGAACTTGGGCTGCGCCATGTTGAAGGAAGGATTTTTCTCCGAATAGGTATGGATGTTGTGCAGGATACCATCGTCATTGACGATCTTGACGGTGCTGCCGGCCGGGAACGCCAGCACGTGCGGCACGTAGTCGCATCCCTTCTGATCGAAGGTCACATCCGCGGGCTTGAGCGCACCCTTGGCGTCCTTAAGCACGACGACGGCGTTGGCGATACCACCGCTCGGATCGACGATCAGATCCTCGACGTAGTGAGGATGCAGTGCGCAGACGTCCTTGTCCTTGGTGATTTCGACCGATTTCTTGGCCGGTGGCGTGCCGTCCAGCTTTACCGTGCCACTGATGGTACCGCCGTCGGCAAAAGCCGGTGCCGCGCTCAGCGCAGCCACTGCGAGCGCAGTGACAACTGTTGCAATCTTTCTCATTACCTTTCCCTCCTGAGATGTCCCCCAAGACTTATGTTGGAACATGCTACTTGCTACTCACTTTCTGCGGCGGCGCCGCGGCAACCTGTCCGGGCAGTTGCTGGCCGGGATGCTCGCCAAACCAGAATATATAGTCGCGAATCGCGCGAATCTGCTGGTCCTGGTTGCCGCCGTAAATATCGTCGGGGCCGCCCGGATAGAACGACGGCATCTTGGTTCCCGGCTGCAGAGCGGGTGGATTGGCTATCCACTTGAGTATCCAGTCGGGATTGAGCCGCTGATGCGCCATCGCCAAATCGGGCGCCCATCCTGATTCCGGACCTTCGGGCTTCTTGTCGCCCTGCTGATGGCAACTGAAGCAGTTGAAATAGTCCTTCGACATCAACTTCTGACCGGCCTGCAGCTCCGGCGGCGGAATCAAGTTGGTATTGAGGAACATGTACGGCACATTCACGTCCGACATGCTCGTGAAGTAGTTCACGATCGTGTCGTCTTCGCCGTTGGTGAAATGGAAAGTCGGCATCCGGATCTTCAGCCACGGCCGGATCGGCGTCGGTCCCTGGAGGAAGGTGAACAGCCAGTTGGGCTGAACCTTGAAGCCTTCGCCGTTGAGTATTGGCGGGGCGAAGTTGATTTCGTCTTCCTTGTAGAAACGCCGCACGAAACCGCCGCGCTGCTCGACGATATGGCATCCGACGCAGTTATAGAAATTGACCATCTTGCGCCCGGCGACGATTTCCTGCTGCTCGGACTCGTTGCCCTTGCGGTATTTCTCGGGCACCGAGCCTTGAGTCAACGACGCCAGGAACACGACGATATTGTTGATATCGGCGTCGTCGAAGTCGAAGTTCGGCATCACCTGCTCGACGTCCTTGGTCTGGTAGATGCGCGGGTTATAGAGCTTATGGAAAGTCCATCCGTCCCAGGTCTCGGGAATATCGGTCACGTTGCCGAAAAACAGCTCGTCGAGATGCTTGGAGCCGAAAGTGGTGAGCTCGACGCCGATGCGCGACTCGTGGTCCATCCCTTCGATCTCGTGACAGCCGAAGCATCCGTACTTGCGCACCAGCGCTTCGCCCTTTTGGACGTTCGCGGGATCCTTGAGGGCGACATCGACGCCCGCGTCTTCCTTCTTCTCGCCGTGCGTCATCAGGAACGCGGTGAGCGCCTCGGCCTCGTGGTCGGAGAGCCTCAGCGACGGCATCGCCGTATGTGGTGAGAAGTCGCGCGGATTCTTGAGCCAGGTGTAGATCCACTGCGGCCCGGTCTTCTCGGCGATCTTGCTCAGGTTGGGCGCGAAGTCCTTGGTCGTGCGCGAAATGTCAGGCTTGAAGTTGTCAGGGTCGCCGACCGGGCTGCCGAACTTGTCGGGATCGATCGCATGACAGCCTTTGCATCCGACGGATTCGAAAAGTCCCTGGCCTTCTTCGATGAAAGCGGGATTCTTGATGTCGACTTCGAGCGTCGCGGGCTCGGGATGCGCCTTCAACCAACCGACTCCATTCTTCTCCGAACTGTTGAAGAGGTACGCCGCGATCTCAGTCGCCTGGTCGCGCGAGAACATGAAGTTCGGCATGCGCGTATGCGGCCGGAACTCATGCGGATTCGTGATCCAGCGCACCGTCCACGACGGATCGAGCTTGGCCGACGCGAGCTTCAGGTACGGCCCGATCTTCGGCATGTCCTCGTAGCCCGCGACCAGATGGCATCCATGACAGCCCATCTGCTCGAACATCCTCTCCCCTTCAACCCAGTTGACGGCGATCTGCTTGCCGTCCTTGTTGCGCAGCGAGCCGACGTCGACGTGGCACTTGATGCACCGCGATTGCATCTTGTCGCCGCGGAGCAGCGGCGTATCCCAATCGGGATCGTCGCCGTGGGCGAGGCGGACGGAGCTGACCGCCGGGCCCTGGCCGTCGTGACAGGGAGTGCATCCGACCTTCTCCGGCGGATGCTTGAGGATGATCTCGGCGAAATTAGAGTGGGTCTGGAACGGATGCGGCGCGTTCTCGAAGCCGCGCTTGTCCGCCCCCATGTGACAGCTCTGGCATCGATCGACCCGCGAGATCGCTTCGTCGAACGCGTTGCGATCGTAATCCTCGATCGCGGTCTGCTGGATTTTCGGAATCTTCGGATAGCTGAAAACGGTGACGCCGCCGAACTTGACCGGGATCACCCAGGCGTTGGCCTTGTCGATAAAATCGTCGCGCTTGGTATTGAGCTTCTTAAGCTGATCGGTGGTGCTGTCGACTTTCGCGTTGATCGCGTCGATCTGATCCTTGACCGCCTGGACGTTGGCTTTCGCCTTGTCAGAGATGAGGTTCTCCTGCGCAAGCTCGGCGGTGAGTTGATCGAGCCTGGCCTTGTACTCGGTCGCGTCCTGCTTTTCCTGGATCGCGCGATTGTAGTCGTACATGTACTCGGTCATGTTCGACTTGGTGAAACGCACCGCCTGGTCTTTTTCATCGGCAGTGACGTTGAGGCTTTTCAACTGCGAGTTGAGATCGGCGAGCTTGGCCGCGGTCTCGCCCGAATCGACCTGCTTTTGCGCCTCGGCCAGCTCCTTGTTGAGCTTGATGTATTCGGGATCGGCGTTGAGGCGCGCCTGCTCGTCGGCCGCATCCTTCATGTACTTGTTGTAGGCGATGTGATCGAACTCGACCTGGTATTGCTTCCACGGCCGCCGCGAGATGTTGTCGTCCCAGATCGACCACACTGAAACGACCAGCAGCAGCGCGACAATCAGGACGAACAGCGCACTGAGAGATTTGCTTTCTTCGGTGGGATCAAGCCCCGCTCTGCCAGCCATCGATCTCCGCTACCTCACGCCGCGCCAACGGCGCTCACGATTCGTGTCCCCAAAAATGCTCGACCACATAGCCGGCAAGAAACACCAGGATGCCGATGCCGGTGAACTCGTACTCCTTGCCCATCCCGTGAGGCTGAGTGACACCCACGAGGAGCGCGAAGCCGACGTCGGCGAGCCCGATCGCCTGCAACACTTTTGCAAAGATGAACACCGCGCCACGTCAAATGTTAATCCAGGGTGTGACGAGGATGTATTTGATGTTGAGCGCGTGCCGCAGCGCCATCTTGATGAACACGCCCGCCATCGCAATCAGCAGGAAGCCGGTGATACCGAAGCGGACCGGTCCCCACTTCTCCATGATCTCTTTGCCGCCGCCCGGAAACGCTGACCAGGGATCGTTGGCCGGCCGCGAGCGCACCCATAGGTAGAACGCGGCGTATCCCACCACGAAGTAGCCGCCGATACAGGCAAGGCCGAAGAGCGCCGCCAGCGTGTAGTCGCGGATTCCGACCATGTACGGCAGATCGACGTTGGTCAGCGCCTCGACCAGGTGCGGGTCCCACACCTGTCCCGGCCAGAACCAGTTCCATCCCGGGCCGCGAAAGAACGTTCCTATGATGATGAAAGACACCCACAGCACGTGGAACCCGATGATGAAGGTCAGGATCTCGAACCATCGCTCGCGCAGGGTGTAATAGCCGTTGCCCTTTGGATTGATGTCGAGATACGGAATCAGCATCAGGCCCACGATGATGAACGTCGGCAGCACGACGCCGGCATACCAGGGGTCGAAAAACACCAGCATCTCCTGGAGACCCAGGAAGTACCACGGCGCCTTCGACGGGTTCGGCGTGCGGGTCGGATTGGATGGCTGCTCGAGCGGCGCGTTCAGGGTCAGCGACCAGATCGTCAGGATGATGATGACGAACATCGAGATCAGGAATTCGTTGCGCACCAGGAACGGCCAGGTGTGCAGCTTTTCCTCGACGCCGCCGCCAGCTTTCTTTATCGGAACTTCGATACGCTTGGAGCCCGGCGCTTGTTTGCGCGCCGCGCCGCCGCCGCTCGGCGCTCCCGCCGCGGCCGCGCGCATCGGGACGCCCGAGTATCCGCTTCCGTCTTCACTTGCCATGGTTGAAGCCCTGCGTTCGGTTCAACTCGAAAGTTTCTACGCGCGATTCTCGCCGTCGTCGTGCCATTCCGGCGGCTCTGCCATGCGATACAAAAAATAAACCACCAGTCCCATCACAATCGGCACCGAAAGCACGCGCACGATGCCCAAGTGCAGGATGTAATTGATCAGGTCTCCCATCAGCTACTCCCTAGAGGGGACCAGACATGCCGTCGCGGCGAATCCGCCAGAAGTGAACCGCCATGAAGATGCTCGCCAGCAACGGAAAGAAGATGCAGTGCAGGATGTAGAAACGGAGCAGCGTATGCGGCCCGATTTCGGCGCCGCCGAACAGGAATGCGCGCGCATCGTAAACGGGGTTGACGCCCAACACCTCGTGGAACGGACCGCCGTGTCCAAGCAGCGGCATCGCGCGCGCCATGTTCGAGCCGACCGTGACCGCCCAGATCGAAAGCTGATCCCACGGCAGCAAGTAGCCGGTGAATGACAGCAACAGCGTCAGCACCAGCAGGATTACGCCGATGACCCAGTTGAATTCGCGCGGCGGCTTGTACGATCCGGTCATGAAGACGCGGAACATGTGCAGCCAGACCGCGATCACCATGCCGTGCGCCGCCCATCGATGCATGTTGCGCATGAGCATCCCGAACGGCATGTCGAACTCGAGATACTTCATGTCGGCGTAGGCGTATTCCGCCGTGGGCCGGTAATAGAACATCAGGTAGATGCCGGTGATGACGGTGACCAGAAACAAGAGGAACGTGATCCCGCCCATGCACCACGTAAAGCGCAGGCGCACAGTATGTTTCTGCACTTTGGACGGATGCAGATGCAGCCAGACGTTGCCCGACACCATCAGGATACGGTTGCGGGGCGTGTCCTCGTAACCGTGCCTGAAAATCGACTGCCAGGCTTGCGACTCGACTATCTGTCGCTTGATTTCATCCCAGTCAATCTTTGCCATCCCCTAGCAAACTCCCCAGGAACTCGCCCTCGCGCGCGATGATTCAGTTCTTTCGATCGCAAACGATCCACATATTCAGAAGAAAATCACCCTGCTGCCGCGAGCCTACCTAATCATGGGTCAACTGTTCAATAACCGTAGCTTCATTAGCACCAACGTCCGCTCTCTACCTATCCGGGATGCGATTTGCTCTTCGGCGCGCTGCCTCTGAAGAAGGAAACCACGATCCCCCACACCACCATCAACAGCGCGATCGCGATCACGCCGAGTCCAGGGCCGGCCAGGATGCCCGTTGCGCACAGCACCGCACCGATCACCAGCAGCGGGATTCCAAACGCGATTGGATTGAAAGGATCACGCTTTTTAGCCGCTTCGCGGCTCTGCTCAGCTTGTTCGAGCTGACCCGCGTCCTCGTTGCTTTCCTTCAGGATTGATACGGCGTAGTCGGTCAGTTCCTGCCGATTCGGCATCGCGCGCAGGCGTTCGGCCAACTCGCGCGCGAGCTCTTCGACGGCGTCGTCGTTGCTCGGCGATTCGCCGTCCTGCTTCGTTGAATCAGCCATGCTCAATCCCCAAGCCCATCGCGGGCTAACACCTATCGAACTAGTGCCGAAAATGTCAATGCAGAAGGACTTACGCCCACAGAGAGAAGCGCTAATGGAAGATAATCGCGCGCATCGGCTCCAGAAGCGACCCTCCCAGCGCCCAGCGCGGCGCGATCCGCGCAGCATCGCTCTTAACGCTCCAGTCATTTTCAGATCCGTGCGCTCCTGATAACCAGCAAATCCCCAATCGAAGCCGGGACATTACTGTCCGCGCTTGCGAAATTGATGGAGCCTGGGGATTTGAACTGATTCAGCCGGAGCGGACTCGGGGAGGAAACCGAACATGCGCAGCCGTCGAATTATCTGGTTAGCAGCCATCCTTTCCATTCTCATCTTGCCCAATCTCTGCCGGGCTCAAAGTACGGTAACGGCAGACAAGAAGGACCAGGAGATCGAATTGCTGAAGACCGAGATCCAGCAACTCGAGCAGCGCGTCAACGCGCTCGAGTCGCTCAACCAGAAGGTCAAGGCGATAGACAGCAAAGTAGCGGCCGAGACCGAGATTCAACAGATTCAAAGCGACGTCGACAGGACCAAGGCCCTCGATGCGCCTGAGGTCAGGGTGAGCGACCAGGGGTTCCGCCTGCAATCGGGCAACGACGACTACCGAATCAGGTTCGGCGGAGTTCTCCAGGCGAACGGCCGCTTTTTCACCAGCGGCGACGATCAGAACCTCAGCAGCACTTTCTACATTAACAAGGCCCGCCCGATTATCAGCGGCGCGCTCGCGAAGTATTGGGAATTTCAAATCATGCCCGACTTCGGCCAGGGCAAGTTTGTGCTCCAGGATGCCTGGATCAACGCCGGCTACTTCACGCAGGGTCAGTTCCAGTTTGGAAAGTATAAAGCGCCCATGGATCTCGAACGACTGCAGTCCGATCCGGCGCTCGATCTTATCCACCGCGCGGAAATTCAAAATCTTGTCCCCAACCGGGATATCGGTGCGCAAGTCCAGGGTCTGCTATTCAACAAGCGTGTCGCCTACTCGCTGGCGCTCATGAATGGCGTTCCCAACAACACCGCATCGTTCGATTTCGATAACAACGACGGCAAAGACTTCGTCGGCAGGCTTTTCCTGACGCCTTTCAGACCAACAAAAATTGACTGGCTGAATGGACTCGGCTTCGGCCTCGCCGGAACGTTTGGCAATGAAAGCAATAATACTATCTCAACCTATAGGACCTGGGGTCAGAGCACCTGGTTTTCCTACAACAGCGGGGTGACTGCGGCAGGCGAACATGCGCGCCTTGGATTTCAGGGCTATTACTACTTTCGTCAGTTAGGCTTAATGGCCGAATATTCACAGGATCACCAGTCGCTCAACCTTACCACCGCGACCGTTAACCGCACTGACAGTTTCACCAACACCGGTTATATGGTTCAAGCATGTTACTACCTGACGGGAGAGAACGCCTCGTTCACCAGTGTCTCGCCAATCCGGCCGTTCGCACTGGGCGAGGAAGGCGCAATCGGCGCCTGGGAACTCGCGGCGCGCATAAGTAATGTCGCCAACGACACGCGGCAATTTGCGCTGGGCTTTGCCAATCCCGCTCTTTCCGCCAAAACCGCCACCGAGTTTGCCATAGGCCTCAATTGGCTTGTGAATTATAATGTGAAGTACATGATCGACTATGCACTGACGGATTTTTACCAGGGCGCAGGTACGGCAGCGATGCCGACGAATCGGCCCGCTGAAAGTATATTTGAATCCCAACTGCAGATTGCGTTTTAAGCCGGCTCTGAGACGAACCGGAACTGAGACGGAAATCCTATTTAGGGCACCGTCGGCAAAGGATACCTTGAAATGACACTTCACAAAATGTTGTCAAATTCACATTTGTACGGACTTCTCATTGCGTTGCTCGCGGCTACCTCACTCAGTGCATGCTCCGCGATTCCATCCGGAACGCCTGCTTCACCGATCGGGCGTCAAACCGAAGAGATTGAAAAGCTCAAGTCCGCTGAATATCAAGACGACATCTCGGCGATGAAATTCGAAGATAGCAATCAAAAGCTGGGTAACTATTACGAGAAAAAAGCGCTCGAAGCTCACCGCCTGATCGATCAAATGGAAAAGGGCAACGAGGTCGATGAAGCCGAAGTCGCGAAGACGCTCAATACTGATAACGCCGAAAACTACGACAATCGCCCGCCCGTTCCGCTCGACGACGAAATCGGCAATGGTTACTAAACAACCGGCGCGACTATGTAATTCTCGGAACGATCAGAATGTCAGGACGATCTTGCCGAAATGCTCCGACGCCTGCATGATACGATGCGCCTCGGCCGCCTGCTCCGCGGGTAGCGATTTGTAGATCGGCGGGCGCAGGCGGCCGGTCTCGAGCGCGGCGCCGAAGCGCTTCTGGAACTCGGCGACGATCGCGGCCTTCTCCGCCGCCGGCCGCGTGCGCAGCGTCGAGCCGTAAATCCGCAGGTGCTTGCGCAACAGGAGGCCCAGATCGATTTCGGCGCGCGCGCCTTGCATCAGGCCGATCAGCACCAGGCGCCCGCCGTGGGCGAGCGAGTCGAGATTGGGCGCCAGGTATGGCCCGCCGATACTGTCGAGGATCATATCGACCCCGCGGCCGTTGGTCGCGGCTTTCACCTGCTCGGCAAACGGGCCCAACTTGTAATTGATCGCGACATCAGCGCCCAGCTTGAGGCACTGTTCGCACTTTTCCTTGCTGCCCGCGGTCACGATCGCGCGTGCGCCGAAATCATTGAGCAACTGGATAGATGCGGTGCCGATACCGCTGCCGCCGCCATGAATCAGCACTGAGTCGCCGCGTTTGATCTCGGCGAGCATGAAGATATTGAGGAACACCGTGAGGAAGACTTCGGGAACCCCTGCCGCCTCTTCGTAACTCAGGGCCGACGGAATGGTCATTGCGGAGCCGTGATGAACCACGGCCTTCTCCGCATAGCCTCCGCCCGGCAGGAGAGCCATCGCGCGCTCGCCGACGCGCCATCCATTGGCCTCGGCGCCGACCGCAATAACGTCGCCCGCGCATTCAAGCCCGATGATATCTGACGCCCCTGGCGGCGGCGGGTACATCCCCTGGCGCTGAAGTAAATCGGCGCGATTCAGCCCCGCGGCGCGGACGCGAATCAGGATTTCGTCGGGTTTGGGAACAGGATCGGCGACCTCGCGCAGCTTGAGCACGCTCTCGTCACCGGGTTTTTCTGCGACTACGGCTTTCATCGCACTGAACCTGCATCAGGAGCGCGTCAGAGTCAAAGCTCGTAGCCCTCACGCGAATGGCGGACCGGCCATGATACGCCGGCGAAAGTCCGCGAGCGATTGCTTCCATGGCAATGTGCTCTCGAGCCACCATGTCGCGCCCGCAGCTTCGTATGCAGACGTAATCTCCCGCGCTTGTGCGGGGTCGGTCTCGCCCGCGATCACGATATCGAATGGCGCATTGGTGGTCCGCTGCGATGCGATGAACGACTTGATGTCGGCGATTTGCGCGGGCTTGAGCGCCTGCTCGATATCGCCGCTCATCGGCACTACGCCGTCGAAACGCGCGGCGCGGCGAAATGGCGGTTTGCGCGGCCACGTTCCTGCGACCCAAATCGGGATGTGCGGCTTCTGGATCGGCAGCGGAAGAAACTGCGTGCCCTGCACCTGATAATGCTTGCCCGCGAAGGCGAACTTCTCGCCGCTCCAGAGGCCGGTCAGGATCGCGAGTCCCTCTTCGAGCATCTCGGCGCGCACGCGATCGTCGAGCGGGCCGTTGAAACTCGAGATTTCCTCGAAGACGTCGCTGGCAAGTCCCACCCCAACAATCAGCCGGCCTTGCGACAGATGATCGAGCGTGACCGTCTCGCGCGCGAGCTTCCAGGGATTGCGGCGAAAGAGGGGCGTGACGAGGGCGCCGATTCGAATACGCGCCGTCGCACTTGCAATCGCGGCGAGCGCGATCCACGGATCGGCAACGGGAGTGGGCCAATTCACGTTAATATGATCCCAGATGAAGAAGCCGTCCCATCCTGCCTGCTCGGCTTCGCGCGCGAGTTCCGCCAGCGTCCGAGCGTCGCCATAGTCACCGAATTGTGGAACGTCGATTCCGTAGCGCATACCGATCGCATCGCAGACGTGCTCGCGACGCGCAAGGAAGGTGGGGGGTCGCTCGAAAATTTTTGTGCGCGACTACCAGACGTGCGGGAGCAATCGATAGGGCACGACTCGGCAGTATTCGACGTAACCAGGCAGCTCGGTCGAAAGCGCGCGCTCTTCATCGAAGATCCGTGCGATCAGCGCCGGCATCGCGACCGCGATCGGTACCAGGCCCCACCATGAGCCCAGCGCAATCGGCATCGCAGCAATCATGAAAAGCGCGCCGGTGTACATCGGGTGGCGCACGTACGAATACGGACCGGTCGATATCACGTGCTGTCCCCTCTCCACTGTTATGGTCGAAGCGGCGTAGCTGTTTGCTCGCAGCACAATAAGAGTCAGGGCGAACCCGGCGGCCATCAACAGATTCGCGATAACGACGATCGCCGGCGGCACGCGCGACCATCCGAAGCGATGATCGAGGCCGGCTACGATCAGGAGCGCGATGAATGCGAGCAGCGTGATCGTCATGAGGATTCGCTCGATCGGACGCGATTCCTGAAGCGGTCCGAAGCGCATCCGGCGTTCGAGCAGCGGGCGGTCGTAGTTGATTAAGTAAACGCCGATCGCGAGTGTCGCGGCCGTGAAGGTCAGGCAGAAGAGCCATCCCTGCCAATAATGAATCGTGCCGGCGGAAACAAAGATGAGCGAATAGAAAACGAGCAGGCCGGCCGTCTGAAAGATGTTTCTCTTTACGAACCAGTTCATCGCGACGACCTGATTCAATTGTCGCAACCCCGATCTGTGTCGGCAAATCTCGCGCGGCTCTTTGTGCAATGATCGGGTCGCGCGATAAACTTCGTTCGCGCCTTCGCATCAGGGGTCCATCATGATTCTAAAAGTCGCGCGCATCGGGTTCCCGTCGCTTCGGGCGGCATCGCAGCCGGTACCGGTCGAGGCGATTAAAACGCACGACTTCCAGAAACTCATCGATGACATGGTCGAGACGATGCACGAGTACAGCGGCGTCGGCCTCGCGGCCGCGCAGGTGCATCTGCCGATTCAGCTCGCCGTGCTCGAGGTCGAGAACCATCCGCGCTATCCCGAGATGCCGCATGTGCCGCTCACGGTGCTGATCAATCCTGTCGTCACGATTCTCGACCAGGAGAAGGTCGACGATTGGGAAGGATGCCTGAGTATCCCGGATTTGCGCGGACGCGTGCCCCGCTACAAGCATCTGCGTGTCGCCGCGCTCGATCGCGAAGCCACGCCGATCGAGATCGTCGCGACGGACTTTCACGCGCGCGTCATCCAGCACGAGACCGATCATTTGAAGGGTGAGGTCTACCTGGATCGGATGCCCGATCTG
>Ga0335073_10009391_pt1 | contig 13730 bp, 14 predicted proteins | sample Lox_Sample_22_FD_207093 | JGI IMG/M metagenome (GOLD analysis project Ga0335073, IMG submission 207093) | Soil microbial communities from Loxahatchee National Wildlife Refuge, Florida, United States - Lox_Sample_2.2 | ecosystem: Environmental > Terrestrial > Soil > Wetlands | place: USA... | reverse complement strand
GTGGCCGGAGGGCGAGCCGGAGCCCGCCCTGCCCGACGAACCCGACCTGGCCGATGGCGCAGGCGGCTCCGATGGCTCCGGGCGCTCGCCGGGCGGCCAGGGAAAAGCTGACGGCCCGCCCTCGGATGCGGGCCTCACTCTGCAGGGCACTGACTCGCGGTCCAGCCTGCGTCGCGAGCGGCGGCAGGGCCCCGGGCGCCGGACGGTGAGCCGCTCTGAGCTCGCCAGCCGGCATCCGGAGTTCGACGACATCTCCCCGCAAGCCGGATCTCTCGACGCTGAGGCGCTAGCTGAACTTCTGGCCGCCGACCCGGACGCGGCTGCCGCGCTGCTGGCCGATCTCAGCCAGGCGACCGATGCCCGGCTGCGCGCTGTCGCCAGGCAGCTGGCTGCCAGGGTGTTCATCCAGCTAGGCGCTGCGGGGCGTCAGCCGCGTCGGGGCAGCCCTCGCCGGATCCGGTCAGTCCCGCGCGGCGACGGGGACATCGACCTGGACGCGACCCTGGACCGGCTCAGCGGCGGCTGGCCCCCGGCCTCCGACGACGTCGTGACCAGGTCCTGGCAGGCGCACCAGCGGTCGGTGTGCCTGCTGGTGGACCGCAGCGGCTCGATGTCCGGCCTCGCCCTGGCGATGGCCTCGGTGGCGACTGCCAGCGTGCTGCTCGCGGCCGATAGGCGGCTGGACACCGGGGCTGCGGCGTTCTCCGGTACCGTCACGGTGCTGCAGCCACCGGGGTCGCGGCAGCCACCCGAGGAGATTGTCGGCCGGCTGCTCGCGCTGCGCGGGCACGGGATGACCGACATTGCGGCAGCGCTGCGCACGGCTGCGGCGTTGCTGTCGGGCACTGTGCTGTCTGGCACTGGGGCAGGCCGGCCAGGCGAGCGGTGCGTGATCTTGCTGTCGGACTGCCTGCACACGGCTGGCGGAGACCCGGCCGCCGCGCTCGCCGGCATCGACCGCCTCGACGTGCTCTGCCCGCTGCCTGCGGGTGCGGCGGCCGATCCGGAGTCCATCGCGACGGCCGCGCGGCTGGCCCGGCTCGGCGGCGGGATCAGTCAGCAGGTTCAGACGGTCGCGGAGATACCGGCCGCGCTCACCCGCTTGCTCACAGGATGAACGGGATCAGCATCTTGGTGGACTGCTTGTACTGCGGATAAGCGCCGGGGAACTGGCGGGCCATGTTGCGCTCCTCGACGACCGCACTGAAGAAGAAGTACGCCCCGACGACAATAACCGCGACGAGCCAGTACAGGCTGACGGCGATTGCGGTGCCGATCATCGCGAGCTCGATGCCCGTGTAGATCGGATGGCGGATACTGCGGTACGGGCCGGTGGTGACGAGTTCCGGGTCATCCTTCTGTGACATCGGCATGCCCCAGTTCCGGCCAAGGTAGACCCTCGCCCAGATAGCCAGCGCCAGCCCCGCCGCGAAGACGGCCAGGCCGATACCTTGCAGCAAAGCGTCGTGGTTGGTCGTCGCATGGCCTTTGAGCACCCTGCCGCGCACCAGCAGAAGAAAGATCAGAATGGCGGCGACTCGCACGCCGGCGAACTGAGTCCATCGCGTCCGACCAGCTTTCACGCCGGCCGACCGTGCCAGCCAGTAGATCCAGAACGCCACCCAGCCAACAAGGAACACAACATCGATGACAGGCACCTAGCCGGGATAGCACCTGGATACCGCCGCGTCAAACGCGAGTTGTCGTTCCTGGTAGTACCTGGGGCGACGGCTAGCCCAGGACATCGCCGCCAAGCTGCGGGAAGACCTTTGACACCTTGCCGAGGAGGTAGTCGCCGTAGCTTCCGGTGAAGGCTCGCAGGTCCTCACCGTCCCACCGCCGCCTGCCGTCGTCTCCGGCCGCGGCAATGTTAGGCAGGGGCGGCACCTCGGCGGCGAATCCCGGATCCAGGAAGAACGGGAAGGAGAGCCGGCCGTGGCCACTCAGATTGCGTACCCGGTGCGGCGTCGAGTGGTACCAGCCACCGGTCAGGCGGTCGAGCATATCGCCGATGTTGCAGACCAGAGTGCCGGGGATTGGCGGGGCGTCGATCCAGCCCTCGGGCGCGGCAATCTGCAGGCCGCCGCTGTCATCTTGGGCGAGCAGCGTCACCAGCCCGTAGTCGGTGTGCTCGCCTACCCCCCAGCCGTCGGCCCGTGGGGGTGACGGCGGGTAGTGGAAGATGCGGAACAATATGGTCGGGTCCGCCGTATACCCGGTCGCGAAATACCCGGCATCCAGTCCGAGGCTCAGCGCTACGCCCGCCAGCACGGCCTGACCCACCCTGGTCAGCACGTCAATGTAGGCCAGGACCAGCGGGCCAAGCCGCGGCACCTGGCTCGGGAACAGGTTGCGGCCGTGCAGCGGAAGCCCAGCTAGCACCCGCGGATCATCTCCTGGCAGCTCGACGCCGAGATAAAGCCCTTCCTTGAGGTCCGGCTGTCCGGAAGTGAGCTCGCCGCCTACCGGAAAGAATCCCCGCCAGGCCCGGCCGCCGCGCTGCATGGCGATCTCCAGCTTGTCCGCCAGCGGCAGCGCGAAGAACTCAGAGCTGGCGTCGGCGAGATCGTCCAGCAGTTCGGCAGGCACGCCATGGCCCGTTACATAGAAAAAGCCGCGCTCACGACACGCCACCTGGATCTGCCCCGCCACCGCGGCCCTCGCCCCGGCCGGCCCCCCGCCGACCAACGGGCTAACGTCGATGACCGGCAACGCCGCCGAACCGCCCGGATTTCCAGCCACGCATCCATCCTGCCCGAAAGCCTGCCGGCCGCGCGGTACGGGTCTCAGCCGTGGCCGTGGCAGCGCTCTCCAGGCGGTACATCGAGGGCGGGGTTGCCGTCGAAGAAGCCGTCTGGCCTGAGCTGGAACCCGACGCGCGTGACCGGCATTACCGGCCAGTCCTCCGGGCGCACCACGTGGTGAGCGGTGAAGGTGTGCCATAGCACCAGGTCGGTGTTTTCCAGCGGGCGATCGGCCGCTGTCCAAGCCGGCAGGCCGTCCCCGCCGGGATGCTGGTTGGGATAATCGCCAGCCGGGAACCGCTGATCGGGATCGTAGGCGGTGACCCACAGGTGCTTGGTCGCGAACTCGGCGCGCCGCATGCTGTAGGTGTCGGGCTGGCCGAAGGGCAGCACGCTATCCTCAGGCACCAGCCTGTAAGCGACCGCCTCGCCGGTAGCGTTCCGTCGCGCTGGGTTTGTGACTTTCCAGTAGCGGGCGGCACGCCCGTCAGCCACCCGCTTCGCCTCGGACTCCCGGCGGAGCGGGGTCTGCCGGACGACCCAGGCGTTGCCGTACGGGTTCTCCGGGCCTTGCGGCAGCGCTACCGAGTCGCATTCACAGACGGTGTTCTGAAGGCCATCGACCAGCATGTCGAGGCGTACGCAGAAGATGTGCTGGTGATTGGGCCCGTAAAGCTGCGGGGCGACCAGAGTGCCGTAGGCCGGTGTATGTCCATCACGCACTGCCCCGTTGGAGATCACGCCGGTCAGCTTGACCTCGTATTCGATGGTGCCGTCCTGGTAGAGGTACCAGAAGTAGCCGTACTCGTAGTTTCCGACGGTGGCGATCATCGAAATCACCAGGCGCCGTGCGCGCCGGACCTCGGTCTTGCCAGTCCGCCAGTCGGTGTGCTTCCACGACATGCCGTGGTCTTCCTCGTGCAAGCAGACCGCGTTCTTGATCAGCTGCGGATGGCCGTCGTTGTCGTTGAGGCAGGCGTCGAAATAATAGATCTCGCCCAAGCAATCGCAGCCCAGCTCCAGGCTGTTGGCGAGTACCCCGATGCCATATTCACCCATGTCGAAGACGTTCTTGCGGTAGTGCGTCGGGTTCGGATCGCCGTAGGGGATGAACATCTCGGCCAGCGAGGCACGGTAGATGACCGGCCGGAGCGTTCCGTGATCCAGGTAGCGCACCAAATGCAGAACCAGCCCCTCCCGGGGCGTAAAGCCAACTTGGAACCGCCACTTCTGCCAGCGCACCTCGTGCCCGTCGACCGTAAAGCTGACGCCGTCGGGCTGGGTGATCTGCACTAGCCGAAGATCCTGCCGGGGCCCGTCCGGGAAATGCGGGACGTTTCCGGCGTCGCGGATCCCTGCCACGGTGTAGTTGCCGCCGCATGGTGGCAGGGGGACTACCCCGTGGTCCTCGATATCCACTACTTCCATGCGGTCCAGGTCAAAGCGGACGATCAGGCCCTCCACCGGGCGGGCGTATCCGTTGTCGTCCGGGTCCCCTACACGGACCCAGGTCAGCGGCCGGATGAACCGGCCCTGTCCGGCCGCGTCCTCGGGACCGTTGTAGCCCAGCGACCAAGGATCGATCATCACCATGTCGAAGTCGGTGACGCCGCGCTGACGCATTGCCTCTTGCCAGCGAACGTCCTTCTTCACCGTCGCCTCAGTGGCCAGGAACTCCTCGAGCATGACCGCCGGCTGGACGCCCGGCACCTCCCGCCAGAGTCGCACCTCTCCTGCGGTGATCGAGACCACGGCCTCATAGGTCCTGCATTCGGCCCGCTCGCGGAGCAGGATATGTGCCTGGCGTTCGAGCGGGTCGCCCGGCCGGTAGCTCAGCACCGTATCTTTGGCTGGTTCCTGCAGCGTGACGTAGACGAACCGCGCGCTCGCGGCCAGGCCTCGGTCGTGCTTGAGGATCCCGCAAGCGGCCTCGATCTCCGTCGCGGTCAGCGGGTCCAGCAAATGCCGCACCATCGCGCGAGCGTCCTCAGCCGCCTTCATGATCCGCTCCACAATCCTGTCAGCTGAGCCGGGCTGATGTTGCCGCCACTGCAGACGATCGCAACTTTCCGGCCGGCGAACCGCTCAGGATCACCGAGCACCGCCGCCAGGGCAGCCGCGCCTGCCGGCTCGACGAGGTTGCGCGTTTTCTCGATCATCAACCGCGTCGCGACTTTCAGCGCGTCCTCAGAGACCAGCACGAAATCGTCCATCAGATCTCGCATGATCCACTGCGGCAGTTCGAACGCGGTCCTGGTGGCCAGGCCTTCCGCGAGCGTGCTGTTGGTGTCCTCGACGAGCGTGCCCGCCTGCCACGATCGGTAAGCGGCCGGGGCCGCCTCAGACTGCACGCCGATCACCTCGATCGACGGGCGCACAGCCTTGGCCACTACGCAGACCCCCGCTGCCCCGCTGCCGCCACCCACCGGGACAACGATCACCTCGGTATCTGGCTTGGCCTCCAGTATCTCGACGGCGTAGGTGCCGACACCCGCGATCAGATGCGGCTCGTTCCCGGAGTGGATGTAGCGGTATCCATGCTCGGTGGCCTGTTTCTCGCAGTACTCGCGGGCCTCGTCGAAGTCGCGGCCATGCAAGACAACCTCGGCGCCCATGGCGCGCATCGAATCGACCTTTACCGGGTTTGCTTGCTCAGGCACGCAGATAACTGCCCGGACGCCGAACAGCTCGGCGGCGTAGGCCACCGACTGGCCGTGATTGCCGGTCGAGGCTGCGATGACACCCCCGCGCCGCTCCTCGGCGCTGAGCTGGCTTACCAGGTTCACGCCGCCGCGGACTTTGAAGGAAACAACCGGCTGGTGGTTCTCGTGCTTGACCCACACCTGCGTCCCGGTGATGGCATCGAGTCCCGGATAGCAGTACAGCGCGGTCTCCCGCAGGTAGGGCGCGATGCGCTGACGCGCTGCGAGTACGTCGGCAAGGTCAGGCGCGGAATACGCGGTCATATCACGTGTCTACCACGCCGCTATGAAGCCGCCGTCCTGCATTCTGATGATCCCCGCGGCTTAGCTCGCTGACTTCCTCCGGGCGCGGATTGCCCGCAGGCCCCAGGCGGCAGCCACTCCTACCGCCACCCCGACGACCGTGTCGGCGAGCCGGAGAATCGGCTGCCGCCATGCTTCGTGCGGTGCCAGGGCTGCGACTACTAGCACCACAGCGGTCGTAATGCCTGCCGTGACTGCATCCTGCAGGCGGCCGATAAGGCTGACGGCTAGGGCACTGGCACCGATCAGCAGCGCCAGGCCCCAGGCGTGGAACGGCAGGAACAACAGGTAGACGAGGCACAGCGCGAAGCTGACCAAGGTGGCCGCCGTCCGGGAAACGGCCGCCGACACGCTTCGTGTATAGCTGTCGCGGAAGACGAAGATGGTCGCGATCACCCCCCACATCGCGCCGAGCAAGGCATCGGACTTGGAAATGAAGTACAGGTGCGCGAGCGCCCGAGTGAGGACGAGGTAAGTCGCGAGGCAGGCGACAGCTAGCACAGTGCTGTCCAAGACGGCGGAGCTGACATCGGCCCTGTCGGGATAAGTTCGTTTCTGCGGCATCACTCCACCTCCTGGGCACCCCGCGCCCGGGCGGGCCACGACGATACCTGGGGTCTGCGGCTGTGGAGATCAGCGAGGTAGCTCAGATAGCCGGATCCCTGGCAGGCGTGCGCCGGACAACGCCGGACGGGCTGGCCGAGTGGCGGTACCACGGCAGGCTGGTCGCACGCGCACTCGACGACTCGCATCTGGTGATCCGCGCCGACTTCGATTACCGGGACTCGGTACTCCGCCAGTTCCCGGACACCTTCAGCGTCCCGGCCCGCTATCTCAAGCACATGATGGTCGTCGCTGACCTGGCCCGAGGGGACCCGGGCGCGATCGAAGACGCACTCGAAGCAGCGTGGCAACTTCAGCGCAGCGCAGGCTAGCCCCTCCACCGCCGCCGCTCAATGCGAGGCCGAGTGTTACTCGGCGCCGAGCAGGCCGGCTAGCTCAGTCGCGTTGACCTGTGCGTAGTCGCTGTAACAGTTGTTGAAGAGCACATCCGTGTGATCGGCACTCCGGGCGAGGTCGCCGATTCGCTGTGCCCAGGCGGCGAGTTCCTCATGGCTGTAGCGGTACCCGAAGCGCTGATGGATGTCCTTGCTGGTCCACTGGTCGGAATGACCGTGCATCCGGATCACTGCCAGATCACTCGTAGCTGCCAGCACAGGCGGGATGGAACTGGGGTAGCCCTGCGGCATGTCGACGCTGACGTACGGCAGGTTGTGCTCGGACAGGAACCGCAGGGTCTCCTGCTGATTGTCAGGTGTCATCCAGGTCCGGTTGCGGAACTCCACGCACACCCGCCGCGGCGCGACTCGCTCCGCGCAGGACAAGATGTAGTCCTTGTTCGCCCGCGAGATAGGGAACCACTGCGGGAACTGGAACAAGATCGCGCCCAGCTTCTCAGCATGCCGCAGCGGCTCGAGGGCGGCCAGGAAGCGCTCCCAGGCAGCCGCGGCCAGCGCCGGATCGACCTGCCGCAGGTAGACCATCTGCTTGCCGGCCGGCGCGTCGTCGCGCAAGTCCGAAGGCAGCGCCGCGACGCGAGTCGGGTGCTGGGTGAACAAGCTGAATGCCTTGATGTTGAACGTGAAGCCGGCCGGTGTGCGCGCAGCCCACGCGGCGGCCGTCTGCTCGGCGGGCAGCGCGTAGTACGTCGCGTCGACTTCGACCAGCGGGAACTGGCGCGCGTAGTAGCTCAGCCGCCGCGCCGGATTGTTCGCCTCGGGCGGATACCAGCCAGACTCGATCAGCGTCCGGTCGGTCCACGAGGCGGTCCCGACCCGGATCTGGCCCATGCTCGCAACACTAGACAGCGCCGGCCCGCACGCGACCGTCGCCTATGCTGGCGCGGTGCACCTGGGCCTCGTCACCGTTGTGGTCAGTGACTACGACCCGGCGATCAGCTTTTTCGTGGACACTCTCGGGTTCGAACTCACCGAGGACTCCCCGGCCCTGACCAACGACGGCCGACCCAAGCGGTGGGTGGTCGTCCGCCCGCCAGGTGCCGCGACAGGCCTCCTGCTAGCCCAAGCCGACGGAAACGAGCAAGTGTCGGCGATCGGCAAGCAAGCCGCCGGCCGGGTGGGCTTCTTCCTCAACGTCGACGACTTCGATGCCGCGCACGCACAGATGGCGGCCGCCGGGGTTCAGTTCCTGACCGGGCCGCGCACGGAGTCCTACGGCCGCGTCGCGGTGTTCCTCGACATCGCCGGCAACAAGTGGGATCTCATCGGTCCCGGGCCGCGCGGCTAGCGGATCAGTCTCCTGAATTGGCCGGATTGCCTGTTCCCCAAGACCGCGTGCACAGCACCAGCCGGTAACCGTCCGGGTCGATGATCGTCACGCCCCACTCGTCCCAGTACGGATTGCGCGCCGCTACCCGAGTACCGCCTGCATCGACCAGGCCGGTGATCACCTCGTCGTCGACGGGACCGTCCAGGTACAGGACGAGCAGGTCTTCCTCTGTCGGAGCTGGTGGCGTCTCCGCAGCCGGATCCCCGACCAGTTCGAGATGCCAGGCCGCGCCCGGCCAGCCGGCCATCAGCAGACCGTGGCCGCCCTCAGCCGAGTCGTCGAGCCGGAACAGCACCTCAAGGCCGAGGCCGGCCACCCAGAACCGCTCGGCCGCCGCCAGGTTGCGGCTTGGCCGGGCAACCCGCAGATGACTTGCCGGTCCTGGCTTCATGACCCGTCAGGACACGCCGTCGAGGTGCGCGGTGTCGTTGAAGCCACGCACGATCCAGCGATCCCCGGCGATGACGATGCGGGATATCGAGGTGTTCTCCGCCCCCAGGAACGCGAACGGCCGCGATCCGCTAGCCAGCGCCAGCGCCTGGCCGATCACCCCGCCGTGAGTGAACGCGGCCACCCGCTGGCCAGGATGAGCCGCCGCCAGCCGCTCGATCGCCTCTCGGACCCGGGCTTCCAGCTCGGCCGAGGGCTCGGCCCCCGGAATCACGTCCCAGCGCTCCTCGGCGGCCATCCGCAAGCTGATGGGGTGGCCCTCGGCCACCATCTTCCGGAAGATCCCGCCTTCCCATTCGCCCAGGTAGACCTCACGCAGGTCGGGTTCCACCTGGACGTCAAGGCCGACCTGCTCGGCGAGCGGCGCCGCGGTCTCGGCGGTCCGGCGAAGGTTGCTGGCGTAGATGACGTCCACCCCGGTGGCGGCAAGCCGTGTGCCGACAAGGTCCGCCTGTTCCTTGCCCTCGGCCGAGAGCGGCGGATCGCCGTGGCCGCCTACCAGCGCGAACAGATTCCCGTCCAGATAGGCCTCGGACGCGCCGTGGCGCACGAGCAGCAGGTCCGTTGCTCCTGGCGGCACTTCGTACCGCCGCTGGCGGAATGCGGTTGGCTCCTGCTCACTCACTGCGCCCGTCACAGCAGAAAAGTACCGGCCGGCTCGAGGCACCCCGAACGGCAGGTACCGCAAACGCGCCGAACCGGAACCGGGCGCCGATAACGGCCCGTCGTTACATGCGCGCGAAGGCCCAGTTCAGCAGCCGCCGAGCGGCGACGATGGCCGACCCCGGATTACTTGTCGGGCTGGCGTGCAGCACAACGCCGATCAGCGTCACGCCGCGCCGCGTGGCCTCGAAGAGCAGGCAGTTCCCGGCCGCCTTAGTGTCGCCGGTCTTGATTCCGAGAGCGCCCGGGTAGGACCCGATCAGCACGTTCGTCTGCTGCCACAGATAAGCGTGATGACTCGTCGTTGCCCGGAGGCGGTACTTTCGCATTGCGACAATGGACTGAAACACCGGGTACTTCATGGCCGCCAGGCCGAGCGTGATCAGGTCCGCGGGCGTGGAGTAGGTCGAGTGCTCGGTCGGGTACGGCATACCGTCAAAGCTCGTGAAATGCGTCGACGTCATGCCAAGCTCCGCAGCGGTCGCGTTCATCTTGGCGATGAACGCCGGCCGTCCCGGCCCGTAGGCGGTGGCCAGCAGATAGGCAGCATCGCAGCCAGACGGGATCAGCATGGCCGCCAGCAGCTGGCGAACTGTCAGCATGTCGCCCGGGATCAGGCCCGCGCTGCTCGCGCCGTCCCTGCTGACGTAACGGACGGCGGCCTTTGTTACCTCGATCTTCCGGTTCAGGCCGCCGGCCTGGAGCACGACGAGAGCCGTCATGACCTTAGTGATGCTGCCCATCGGGCGGCTGATGCCCAGGCCCTGTGCCCACAGCGAAGCGCCGGTGCTGGCGTTGACCAGCTCGCCGCCGAACACGCTGATCGGCGGTGAGCTTGGAGCGACCGCGGGCTGACTGTCCGCGAATGGCGCCACCCAGGCGAGCGCGGGCGCAGCCGTGGCGGTCATGACGCCCGGCAGCACCGCGGCCACAGCGATGCCGCGCACTGCCCGCAGGACTCGCCCGCGTGCACGCCAAGTCGACACAGTGCGATCTAACCAGGCGCAGAACTGCTCATCCCGCTGAAACGGCAGACTGGATGAAACTAGCGCGACTGCGGCAGTTTGAACGACCTCTTCCGGCCCGCGGCTGCCGACGGCGGCGGCACGACGGGCCCGATGTCGCCGTCCGGGGCCTCGTCCAGGTCAACGATTACCGGCGCGTGGTCACTTGGACCGGTCCCTTTCCTGGCCTGCCGGTCGACCCAGGCCGCCCTGACCCGGCTGGCCACGCTATCGGTAACCAGCACGAGGTCGATTCGCATGCCGAGATCCTGATGGAACATCCCGGCCCGGTAATCCCAGTAGGTGAAGACGCGCTTGTCCGGCCACCGCTCGCGGACCACATCCCGCAGCCCCGCCGACTCAAGGCTGGCGAGGGCAGCGCGCTCCGGGTCGGTAACGTGCGTTTGCCCGATATAGGCGGACGGGTCGAAGACATCGCTGTCGGTCGGCGCGATGTTCATGTCCCCGGAGACGATCGCCGCGTCAGGACCGGCTCGCACCACTTGCTCCAGCGCAGCGAGCCAGGCCAGCTTGTACCGGTAGTGATCAGAGTCCGGCTCCCTGCCGTTGGGCACGTATACCGAGTGGACCCGGATGCCGCCGCAGGTCGCAGCCACCGCGCGAGCTTCAGGCTCGGGGAAGCCGGGAGCTCCGGCCAGCCCGCGCTCCACGTCGGCCAGCCCGACCCGGGACAGGATTGCCACGCCGTTCCAGCGCGGCTCGCCGTAGACCGCTGCCGCATAGCCTCGGTTTTCCAGGTCAGCGCCAAGCAATTCGGTGAACGCGTCATCGGCGAGCTTGGTTTCCTGCAGGCAGACCACGTCGGGCTGACGCTCGTCCAGCCAGGGGAGGAATCTCGGCACTCGCTGCTTGACCGAGTTCACGTTCCAGGTAGCGACCCGCACCGCGCCTACACTAGCGGCCGCGGCGCAGCGGCCGGCGTGCGCTGCCGGCAGATCCCAGCCGGCCGCGCGCGTGCCGACGGCCGGGTGTCCATCGAGCCCGTTCCCGCTCGTCGTGATCTTAGAAACAGTCACCGATCCAGCTGAGGAGCTCGCAATGAAGTACCTGCTACTGGTGTGCATGGAGCAGCCGCCCGGCCCGCAGGAGGCGGCCGAGGCTGATCCGGCCAGCAAGGAAGCCGATGGTGATGACGGCATCCGGACGTGGTTTGCCGAGATCGACAAGCGCGGAAGCAGGCTCATCGGCAGCCAGGTCGGCCTGCCGGCCACTGCGGCCACGGTGCGGACTCGCGATGGCGAGGTGCTCGTCAGCGACGGCCCGTTCGCCGAGACGAAGGAGTGGATGGCCGGCTTCGACGTGATCGAGTGCGGCAGCATGGCTGAGGCCATCGAGATCGCCGCTCTGCATCCGGTGGCCGCGTTCGGAATGATCGAAGTCCGGCCGTTCCTGCCGGAGTGATGTCGTAACTAACTGCCCCGCGCGAGGTTACCCGGCCGTCGCCTGGCCGGGAGGTGTGGCGAGCACACGCTCCGCAATGATCCGCAGGCCCGCCGCGAAGTCTTGCGCCGTCGGCGCGTGCCCGGGATCGAGGAAGTACTTCGCCATCAGCCCGATGAACAGGGCGTGCATCACGGTGCCTGCCAGCCTGGACGTCTCCGGATCGGCCGCCATGTCGATGCCGAGAAACAACTCCGCTAGCCCCCGACCACCCAGTTCCTGAACGCTGGCCAGGAACGCCCGCAGCTCGTCATTGCGCTCCACCAGGCCAAGCAGCTCGAGTTGCGCCGCCCACAGGCCCTTGTCCTGCCCGCCGAATGAGCGCAGCGTCCGGTCAGCAGCGGCTTCGAAACGCTGTAGCGGAGGACTGTCGAGCACCTGATCGGCCGCCATCGCGCTCTGCAGCTCGTCGGCCCACTCGCCGATCAGGTTGAATACGGCGAGGTTCATCAGCGCGTCTTTGGAGCCGAAGTGGTAGCCGATGGCGGCCAGGCTCACTCCCGACGCGGCCGCGATGTCTCGCGCCGTCGTCGCCGCGTAGCCCTTCTCGAGCAGGCAGCGCTTGGCCCCGGCTATCAGGTCCTCGCGGTTTCCCATGGCGGCAGCATACCGCCGTGTCTCAAACAAACGTCTTGCACATACGTCTAAGACGTGCGTACAGTCTCTCGTGGACAGTCGGCCAGCCCTTGGGCGGCGGTCGCGACAGAAGAGCCAGCAGACGTACGGAGGCAGAAACATGGTCAGCGCACAGACATCGCCGGCCGGTCAGGCGCCCCGTCAGCTGAGGGCCGGCGGCCGGGAGTGGACCGGGCTTGCCGTGCTGCTGCTCCCCCTCCTCCTGGTCTCCATGGACGTGTCGGTGCTGTACTTCGCCGTCCCGTTCATCAGCAGGGACCTGCAGCCGAGCAGCGCGCAACAGTTGTGGATCTTCGATGTCTACGGCTTCGTCCTCGCCGGACTGCTCATCACGATGGGCTCGCTCGGTGACCGGATCGGGCGCCGGCGGCTGCTGCTCATCGGCGCGTTCTGCTTCAGCCTCGCGTCGCTGGGCGCTGCTTACTCGCACTCGGCCGCCGAACTGATCGCGGCCAGGGCCGTTCAGGGCGTTGCCGGTGCCACCTTGATGCCGTCCACGCTCGCGCTGATCCGCAACATGTTCCACGACGAGAAGCAGCGCCGGACCGCCATTGCGATCTGGGCCAGCGCGACCATGAGCGGCATCGCCCTCGGCCCGGTGCTGAGCGGCTTCCTCCTCGATCACTTCTGGTGGGGCTCGGTCTTCCTCATCAACGTGCCGTTCATGGTCCTGCTGCTCGCTCTCGCTCCGGCCCTGCTGCCAGAGTTCCGGGCTCCGCAGCGGGGGCGGTTCGACCTCGTCAGCGCGGCACTCTCGCTCGGCGCGGTACTGCCGGTCATCTACGGGATGCAGGAGATCTCAGCTAGCGGCGCCCAGCCCGCCACCGTCGCAGCCATCGTCGCGGGACTCGCCGTCGGCGCGGTGTTCGTCCTCCGGCAGGCACGCAGTCATGCGCCGATGATCGACTTGGCGCTCTTCCGCAGCCGTGGCTTCACCGGGGCAGTCGCGCTGAACCTGGTATCCATGTTCGCGATCGTCGGCTTCGCCATCTTCGCCACGCAGTACCTGCAGTCGGTCCGCGGCTTGAGCCCGCTGACAGCGGCACTGTGGTCCATGGTGCCGATGACCGGCACGATGACCGCGGTTCCGCTCAGCCAGCTGCTGGTGAAGCGCGTTGACCGCGGCTACCTCGCCGCAGCGGGCCTGCTCGCCGCGGCAGGCGGCTACGCCCTCCTGACTCAGGCGCAGGCTCACTCCGGCCTGTGGTTCGTGCTGCTGGGCGCGAGCATCTACGCGGGCGGCGTAGTGACCGCGGTGACCGTCGGGAACGAGCTCGTCATGGGCGCCGTCCCGCCGGACCGCGCGGGCGCGGCCGCGGCAGTTGTCGAGACATCGTCCGAGTTCGGCGGCGCTCTCGGCATGGCAGTGCTGGGCAGCATCGGCGTGGCGGTCTACCGCTCCGGCCTCGCGCATACCG
>Ga0335073_10009390_pt1 | contig 13731 bp, 11 predicted proteins | sample Lox_Sample_22_FD_207093 | JGI IMG/M metagenome (GOLD analysis project Ga0335073, IMG submission 207093) | Soil microbial communities from Loxahatchee National Wildlife Refuge, Florida, United States - Lox_Sample_2.2 | ecosystem: Environmental > Terrestrial > Soil > Wetlands | place: USA... | reverse complement strand
GTTACCTGGCCGGACGGGCCGGTGAGGGTGACATCGAGCGACGTGGCCTGCGGATGCAGAGGAGGCTTCAGGTGCAGCTCCAGCTCGGCGTGATCAGCGCTGCCGCTGTAGGCGCCCCTGCCCATGACGTGCCAGCGTCCCTGATTGTCCCTGGCCGACCAGGACCATGGAGAGATCACAGCGTAGGGCGGACGGCTGAACATCCCGTGCCTTCCCCATACCAGCGCGAACAGCTTGGCGCCGGCCGGGTCCGACCGCAGCCCGGCGAGCACGAACCTGGCGCCGTCGAGTTCGGGCAGCACCGCGGCCGCCGGGGTCATGCCGCGCGGGCCGTCCAGGCGGCGGCTGTTCTCCAGCACGCTGACCCACGCGGCAGGGAGGTCGCGCGGGCCCGCCGCGGCGCCCAGGGCAGGCGGGACGGGCACGCCGAGCCTGCCGGCGAGAGTGATCAGGCGCCCCACGGCGTCGCGCGCGGGCTCGACCGCGCCGACGGCCTCGAGAGCGGCCACGATGTCGGCCGCCTGAGACAGGTCGTGGTGCGGCGAGTCGTCGTTCCCGGCGCCGGTGGCCGCGTACAAGAGGTCCGTGGCCACGGCCTCGATCAGGCGTTCTGCCGCACTGCCGCCGGGCGGCGGTGCGGCCGTTGCCGCGCCGCTGGCGCTGGCGCCGGCCAGGTCTACCCGGATTGGTGCCGAGCCCGGGCTCATGGTCAGCTCCAGCCACCGGATTCCGGCGGGCGGCAGCGGTGACAGCCGCACCGTGCTGTTCCACTCGTCGCCACTGCTCCAGCCGCTGTCTTCGCGCAGCGTGTAGCTGTTGCCCCGGTCGTCTCTGGCGGCCGCGGTGCCGGGTCTGCCGAAGACGGGCCAGGGATCCCGGTGCACCGACCGGTCCTCCGGCGCGGCCACCCAGCCAGCGAGGGTCAGCAGAGCCCGGTCCGGCGCGATCACGATGGTGACCAGGTGGGCATGCTGAGAGCCGCTGTCGAATTCGCTGACGGCCAGCGCGCCCACCGGTGCCGCGAGGTAGGTCCCGGCGGGCGGGCGGCCCGGCTGCTGCTGGCGCCACCCGCGCCGGGCCAGCACCCACGGAAGGTGCGGGGGGAACCGGGACCGGGCCACCAGGGCCGTCTCCAGGCTGCGCATGATCCCGTCTGCGGTGCCGTGATCGACGGCGCCCACGACGGCCAGGGCCTCTGCCACCGCGCCGAGCCGGCGCACGCCCCGCACGGCCGAGAACTCCGCGCGCTCTGGCGGGCGGCTGGTGCTGCCCAGCGGCGTGGCAACCGGCAGCCGGCTGGCGGCACGCCAGACCAGGGGGTGCAGCCGGCGCGCGGTCTGCTCCGCCGCGGGCAGAACCCTCCCGGCCAGCTGACTGGTGATCGGCTGAATGGTCTGGGCCGTGGTGCCGGCGAGGGGCTGCAGCGTGCGGGCCGCGTCCTCGGCGAGCGGCCGAATGGTGCGCGCGGCCTCCTCGGCGAGTGGCTGCAAGACCTGCGCCGCGTTCTCGGCCAGCGGCTGCAGGGCCCGCACGGCATTCAGGGCCAGCGGCCGCAGCGCCGTAAAGGCGCGCTGGCCGAGCGGCAGGGCCAGCCGGATCGGGCCCCGCAGCGGGGCGGGGACCCCGATCTCGGCCAGCGGGTCGGGACGCGGAAGCGCCTCGATGCGGCGCAGCTCGGCTTCGGCGAGCAGCCGGAGGTACGTCTCTGCCCTGGCGTGATCCGGTGGCGGGACCGGATCCTGCCCTGACGTCATCTGCTCCTCCGGCGGTCAGCGCTGAAGACACGATACATCGTGTTGGTGCCTGCCGAGCGCCCGGCCGGCGAGCGAGCCGACGGCCGCCCAGGTGCGTCGCGCGACCCAGGGCTCAGGCCAGGAGGTCGTCGGCGGCCGCGGCGAAGATCTGGGTGTGCGTGTCCACGTCGGCCTCGGTGGTGGCGGGGCACATCAGGGCCATGTTGTGGAACGGGGTCAGCAGCACGCCGCGGTTGACGGTGTAGAGGTGCAGGTACTCGTCGAGCTCCAGATCGGCGGCGGCGTCGGAGTCGCCTCCGGTGCGCGGCGGCCGGGAGCAGAACCGGTACTCCGCGCGGGCGCCGAGCTGCACGATGTTCCAGGGCAGGCTGCGGGTCTCGATGATGCCGCGCACCCCGGCCGTGTACCGGTCTGCCAGCCCGATCATCGTCGTGAATGCGGCGTCGGTGAGCACGTGCTCGAGCGCCGCCCGCATCGCGGCAACCGACAGCGCGTTGCCCGCCAGCGTCCCGCCGACGCCGCCGACGTCGATGATGTCGGCGGTCTCATCGTGCAGGATCCGGTCGGCGAGGCCGGCGGACAGGCCGAAGGCGCCGGCCGGGATCCCGCCCGCGATCGACTTGCCGATCGTGACGATGTCCGGGTCCAGGCCCCAGGCGCGGGTGCACCCGCCGGGCCCGGCGCTGAACGTGTGCGTCTCGTCGTTGATCAGCAGGGTGCCGGTGCGGCGGGTCAGCTCGCGGACCGCGGCCAGGTACCCGGGCTCGGGCAGCACGATCCCGATGTTGGTCAGCGCGGGCTCCATCAGCACCACGGCCACGTCGCCGGCGGCGAGCTCCCGCTCCAGCGCATCTACGTCGTTGAACTCGACCACCCGCGTGGTCTCGCGGGGATCGACCGGTGCGCCGACGTTGCCGGCCCGCGCCTGCGGCCCGTCCGGTCCCACAACGATGAACGTCTCGTCCACGCTGCCGTGGTAGCAGTACGAGTACACGAGGATCTTCGGCCGCCGGGTGAGCTGGCGGGCCAGCCGGATCGCCCACCGGTTGGCGTCGGTCGCGGTCAGCGTGAAGCTCCAGTGCGCCGGGCCGAACCGCCGGGCCAGCTCGGCCGCCACCCACGCGGCGTCCGCGGTCGGCAGCATCGTGGTCGCCCCGCCCACCTCGCCGTACTGCCGGGCCACGGCCGCCTGCACGGCCGCGGGGGAGTGCCCGGCCATCGCGCCGGTGTCGCCGAGGCAGAAGTCGATGAACTCGTGGCCGTCGACGTCGGTGACCCGGGCACCGCGCGCGCCGGCCATGTAGAGCGGAAAGCCGCCCGGCCACATCCGCATCCAGGTCATCGGCACGCCGCCGAGCAGGTTCGTGCCCGCCGCGGCGAACGCCTCCCGCGACGCCGGATGCCGCCGGGCGTAGGTCTCTCGCTCCCGGCCGATCAGCCGGGACAGCCGCTCCCGGTCGATGGATACGCCACGCTCGGCCGCCTGCTGGTCCGGCATCCGGGCCCCCTGCCTGACATACGGGCCTTGCTGGCCCTGCTGGGTCGAGGGTAGCGAGACGGGCTCGCGTCGCTGGCTAGGCCTCCGGCAGCAGCATCTCGGCTAGGCTCCGCGCTCGGCGGGCGGGGCCCTCGGCGCCCAGGGCCTGCGCGGAGCCGTACACGCCTTCCATGACCAGGACGAGGTGATCAGCGATCTGGGCCGGGTGTGCGATCTGGACCGCATCCGCCACCTGATCGGTGAGCTCGCCGAAACGGGAGCGGACCCAGGACTTCATCGCCACAGCGTGCCGGTGCGCGGGGTGGGCCGGATCGGGAAACTCCGCGAGCGCCATCAGGAACGGGCAGCCGCGGCACTGATGCGGCTGCACCTGCTCGGCGAGCGCGTCGAACAGCGCCAGGATCTGATCGCGGGGACGCGGCCCGCCGGCCAGGGCCGCCGCGGCGAACCACTCTCGGTAGAGCCGGTCGGCACGCTGCATGTAGGCGCCGACGAGGTCGTCCTTCGAGGCGAACAGGCGGTAGAGGGTGGTCGGGGCGACGTCGGCCTCGGCGGCGATCCGGTCCACGCCGGTAGCGCGGATGCCGTGCCAGTAGAACAGATCGCTGGCGACCTCGAGCACATGCTCCCGGGTCTGTGCGGCCGTGCGGCGCATGAAAGCTCCTTGCCTGCTCGCGATGCCGGTTCTAGGTTAGTCGATGTAAGGGAACGTTCCCTAACATCGCGTGCGCATCGTCGTGGCTGGCCGCATGGGGCTGCGAAGGCGCACATCGGGCGCTGGGAGGCCTGCATGATCCTGGTGGCGGGTGCTGCCGGCAACGTGGGTGGCGAACTGGTCCGTGCGCTGGCTGGGGCGGGCGACCCGGTGCGTGGGCTGGTTCGGGGCGGCCGGGAGGACGCGCTGCCCCCGGGCGTCGAGGCGGTGGCGGCAGACCTCAACGATCCAGCCAGCCTGCGCGACGCCCTGCGCGGGGTGACCGGGGTGTTCCTGCTGCCCGGCTACCGGGACATGCCTGGCGTGCTTGCGGAGATAGGCCGCAGCGGCGTTCAGCGTGTCGTGCTGCTGTCTGGTTCCTCGGCGGCAGATGGCGACATGAGCAACGCCATCACGCGGTACATGGTCGACTCGGAGGCCGCGGTCCGGGACTCCGGGGTGCCCTGGACGATCCTGCGGCCGAGCGGCTTCGCGTCCAACGCGCTGCAATGGGCACCGCAGCTCAGGGCCGGTGACCTGGTGAGGGCGCCGTTCGGTGGGGTGCGGGTCGCGGTCATCGACCCCTACGACATCGGGGCCGTCGCTGCGCGGGCGCTGACGTCGGCCGGGCACGAGGGCCGCACGTACCGGCTGACCGGCCCGCAGGCCCTGCTGCCCGCCGACCGGGTGCGGGTGCTGGGCGCAACGCTTGGCAGGGACCTGAGGTTCGAGGCCCAGCCCGACGCCGAGGCCAGAGCCGAGATGAGCGCAGCCATGCCCGCCGAGTACGTGGACGCGTTCTTCAGCTTCTACGCCGACGGCACGCTCGACGAATCACCGGTGCTGCCCACCGTTCAGGAGGTCACCGGAGCGCACCCGCGCACGTTCCGGGAGTGGGCGGCCGCGCATGCCGGGGCGTTCCGGTAGGAGCCAGAACGCGAACGCCGGCGGGTCAGCTGCGCAGGTCGTCGATGATCGCGGTGACGTCGCGCAGCGTAGCGCGCAGAACCGGGATCCGGGAGGCGGCCACGAGCCGCCCGATCACGGGCACGGCGGCGTCGATCAGCCGGTAGGTCCTGGCGCAGCCCGGCGACGTGTCGTGCACCCAGTACAGGATGATGCCCATCGAGGCGAGCCAGAGCAGCTCGGGGAGCCGGTCGGCCAGGTCGGCGCCCACCCGCGCGTTCGAGCCGTCGATCACCTCGCGGTACAGGGCGATGGCGGCCTCGCGGGTGGGGCTGGACCGGCTGCTGAACGGGCTGAGCGGGCTGCTCGGCTCCGCGGCGTGCTTGTAGAACGTGGCGGCGAAGGCGTGGTACGGGGCCTGCACGTCGATCAGCGCGCGCAGCGTGCCGCGCAGCCGGGCGGTGAGGTCGCGCTCATGATCAAGCACCGCGCGGCTGGCGGCGAGGTGCTCGGCGTGGCTGCGCGCGTAGAACTCCTGGATCAGCTCTTCCTTGGAGCTGAAGTAGTAGTAGGCGTTGCCGGTGGAGACCCCGGCTCGCTCCGCGATCGCCCGCATCGTGGTCGCCTCGTAGCCGCGGGATCGGAAGAGCTCGAGCGCGGTGTCGACGATGGCGCTCCTGGTCTGCAGGGCCCGGGGCGTCAGGGCGGGGTCGGCCACACTGGTCAATGTACGGTGCTCTCCTCGTGCGCCATCAGGCTGCTGGCCTGGGCCCGGCTGCGGACCTTGGCGAATATCGCGAGATTGGCGAAGTGCAGCGCGCCGAGGACCAGGAGGACCTCTCCGATCTTGACCGACAGCAGCTGCAGTCCTTCCCGGGCGCCGTCGATGTTTCCGGATGTCTGCATGGTCAGGGTCACGAAGCCGAGGTTGAGCAGGTAGAAGCCGACCACAAGGAGCCGGTTGACGGCCTCCGCGAGGCCGACGTTCCCGCCAAACACTTCCAGCAGGAACTCGCGGCCGCTGCGGGACAGCGCACGGCCCACGATGACGGTGAGCCCGACGCTGATCAGCAGGTAGATGAGGTAGGTGAGGACGATGTTCACGGCTCCTCCCTAGGGGCACTTGGCAATCCTTGAACATGTTCAAGTCTGCTCGTCCCGGAGGCCGGAAGCCAGGCCAGGGCGGCGTGATTTTGAACACGTTCAAGAGAACATTGCGTGCTGGGCTCCTCCATCGGTGCGGGCTGGGTTCCTCAGTCGTGCGCCAGGGGCACGACACCGGGCCTCTTCGCGCAAAAGTTCCTGGTGGCCGTGGTCGATGTCACGGGGCGCTTGACCAAGGGCTGGGAGCCGCTGGCATGCGTCGCCCAGGAACTCGGGCTGCGGGTGTTGCTGAACCAGGTTGAGGTGGTGGCTGAAAGCGCGGACGTGGCTCTGGACGACGGCTGGCGTGGCCATCTCGAAGAGATGCTTTTCGAAGACCTGGACCATGAGATGTTGTATGACCCGGCCTACGACGGCATCGAAGACGACCCTGCGAGTCAACCGCCCGGTATGGCTCCCATGCGCTTCGAAGACTGGTTCAAACCCTTCAACGAGGAGCGGACGATGCCGCCATACGCACTGTGGCGAGTATCTTCAGCTAACCCAGATACGACATAGCTAAATGCCGTCATTCAGCCATGGGCAACTGCCCATGAGGGTGACGTTTAGGCGAATGCCCTGATGGTCCTAACGACTAATACCTGGGATGCTGATCAGTCGGCTGGCAGTAGGGTTAGCCGGTCTCCTTTGCGCAGATGCCGGGGTGCTACGACTAGAAATGCGGCGGTAGTCATACGGGGGTGGCCTCGATCACGTGCAGCTCGTCTTCGGCGATCGCGGCGCAGAACTCGGCGGCCAGGCCAGGACGTCCGCGGCGTTGCGGGTCGGCGAGGAGGTGACAGACCTCGTGACGGCCAGCGAAGGGATGACGAGGCGAGACCAGTTCTCCCGCAGGAACTCGGCACAGCCGATCAGCGCGGACAGGTGCCTTGGCAGTGCAGGGAGTTCCTCGTGCTCGGCCTCGTGCTCACCCCGGCTCTTCTCCTCGCTCATATCCGCAGTGTAAAACGCTGGCGACCGCAAAGGCACGAGCACCACACCGGGTGGCTGCAGAGGTTGCCCATCATTCAGTGACTCGCCATGGCGACGTCAGGTGGTTCTCAGCCGTGGGCCACGGCCACGAGCACGGGGCCGTCGGATACGTGGATTTTGGATAGCCAGGCTGCGTCGAGGTGAATGGGGCGGCCGGGGATAAGCCGTGCACGCTGCCTGGTCAGGACGCGGCCGCCCTGGCGGGCCTCGAGGACGGCACGCTGCTGGAACACCTGGCTGCGCAGGAGAAAGTGGCCGCGGGGCGGGGCGATGGGAACGGCGTCCGCTAGGGCCGGGAGGCGGATGGAGCTCGGCGAGATCCAGGCGAGTGGGGGCTCGACCGCAATCGGCACCCGGTGTGCGGGCTGTTCGCTGGCCTGCGGGGCGTCCGGCGCGGGCGCGAGATTGCCGTTGCGCAGCGCGGCGGCGATGTGCCGGGCGGCGTGAACGCCGTCGAGGGCGGCGACGTCCGCGATCTCGGCGGCGTGCACCAGGTTGCCGGCGGCGAACACGCTGCGAGCCGACGTCTCCAGGCTGGTATCCACGGCCGGGCCGCGGGTGCCGGGGTCTATCGCGATCCCGGCCGTCCGGGCCAGTTCGTGGTCGGGGATCCAGTCGCCGGTGAACACCAGCGTCTCGCACTCGACCCGGCGGACCGCGCCGCTGCGCATGTCGGCCACGTCCACCGCGGTCAGCCGGTCCCGGCCGTCCACGCGGCGCAGCGCGGTCGACGTCCACACGGGGACCCGCCAGCGCGCGAGCGCGCCGAGCGCGAATGCGGCGTAGCTCTGCTGCCGGGGCAGGTCGGTGACCAGCGCCACGACGTCGGCGCCCGCGTGCGCCAGCGTCACCATCGCCGAGAAGCTCACGTGCTCCGCGCCGACCACGAGCGCCCGGCCGGGCAGCCGCTCGCCGCGGGCGTAGACCCGCTGCTGCAGCTCGCCGGTGGTCATCACGCCGGCCGGCCGGTCGCCGGGAACCAGGCGGGCCGGCCGCGGGCGCTCCCGGCAGCCGGTGGCCAGCAGCACCGCACGGGCGGACACGGCCTCGATGCCCTCGGCGCTGGTCAGGGTCGCGATCCGGTCCCCGGCCCAGCCGGTCGCGGTGGTGGTGAGCCGGATCTCGGCGCCCTCCCTGGCGGCGGCGGTGGCGTAGCGCCGGGCGTAGGCCGGACCGGTCAGCACCCGGTGCAGGTCGCGCATGCCGTAGCCGGTGTGCGCGCTGTGCCGCGGGATCCCGCCCGGCTGCTGTTCCCGGTCCACCACGAGTACCCGGCCGGCGCCGAGGCGCCGCAGCTCGATCGCTGCCGCGAGGCCGGCGGGGCCGGCCCCGATGATCAGCACGTCGGCGTTCACGCCGGCCGGCCCGCGGCCGCCTGCTGGCCGGACCCGGCCTGTGGCCGGTCGCCGCGGGGCGCTTTGGCCATGAGCTCGGACACCGTCGCTGCGCAGTAGAACCCCTGGCACCGGCCGTTCTGCGCCCGGGTCCGGCGCCGCAGCCCGTCCAGGTCGGCGGGCGGCACGGTGCTCGCGAGTGCGTCCCTGATCTCGCCACGGGTGACCCGCTCGCAGTGGCAGACGATCCGGCCGTACTCGGGGTCTGCCGCGATCATGCCCGCGTCCTGATACGGCCGCGTGCCGGCCTGGCCGATGTAGGGCATGACCGGCGGGGCCACCGAGCCGTTGCGCGGCCGCAGCGGGAGCCCGGCGGCGTCCATGGCCTCGGTCAGGTACTCGGCGATGCCGAGCGACGCCGACAGCCCGGTCGACCTGATGCCGGCCGCGCAGGCGTAGCGGCGGGTGGCGTCCACCCGGATCTGGTAGTCCCGGTGCTCGGTGGCGGCGCGCAGGCCCGCGTAGGTCGCCGTGACCTCCTCGCCGAGCAGCCGGGGCATGATCCTTCGCCCGGCCTCGGTGAGCGAGGTGAGCCCTTCCGCGGTCGTCGACGTGTCGGCCCGGTCGTCGATGTCCTGCGCGGTGGGCCCGAGCAGCACGTTGCCGTACACGGTCGGGGCCACCAGCACGCCCTTGCTCTGCGCGGTCGGCACCGGCAGCAGGATCGAGCCGATCAGCGGCCGGGCCAGCTTGTCGAACACGATCAGCTCGCCGCGGCGGGGGCTGATCGTGAACCCGCCGTCGCCGCCGAGCATCGCGTCGATGCGGTCGCTGTACAGCCCGGCCGCGTTGACCACCCACCGGGCACGAAGCGGTCCACGGGTGGTGGAAAGCAGGTGGTCCCCATGAGCCCCGCCCGGCCTGCCCCCGGGCTGCGCACCGGTGACCCGGGTGCCGAGCATCAGCCGCACACCGGCCCGCACCGCCTCGGTGGCGTAGGCCAGCGGGGTCGTCCACGGGCAGATCACGCTCTCGTCCGGGATCTCCAGCGCGGCCAGCGCGCCGGGCCCCAGATGCGGCTCCCGCTCGTAGAGCTCGGCCACGGGGATCTGGCGCACCGCGTCGTAGGAGTTCTTCCCGGCCCGTTCCATGATCGAGGGCAGCGCGCTCTCCTGCTCGGCGGTCCAGGCCACGAGCAGCGCGCCGGTGCGCTCGACCGGGATGCCGGCCCGGCGTGCGTAGTCCGTGAGCAGGGCGCTGCCGCGGCGCAGCAGCCGGCTCTCCAGGCTGCCGGGCACCGCGTCGAACCCGGTGTGCAGGATCGCCGTGTTCGCCTTCGTCGTCCCGGTCCCGACGTCGTTGGCTGCATCGGCGAGGACGACGGTGAGCTGGTACCGCGCCAGCTCGCGGGCGATCGCGGTGCCGACCACCCCGGCGCCGATCACGACCACGTCGGCTGCTTCGCTCGCCTGGCCGTGGCGGCCGGCGGTCACCGCGACGCCGCCAGGACCGCCTGCAGCCCGGCCTCGAAGGCCCCCAGCCGCTCGGCCGCCTCGGCCGCGCTCAGCCGTGGCTCGATCACGGTCTCAGCTTCGGCCGGGCCGACCGCCTCGGTCACGCTGGACGCCTCTCCGGCGCCCAGCCGGGCGAGCGCGGCCACCCCGAGCGCGGTCGCATCCGGCACCTCGAACACCTCTACCGGCAGCTGCAGCAGGTCCGCCTGTGCTTGCAGCAGCACGCGCGAGCGGGTCAGCCCGCCGTCCACGCGCAGCGCGGTAAGCGGGCGGCCGAGGTCGGCGCCCACGGTCGCGGCCAGCAGCGCGACCGACGCCGCGAGCCCGTCGATCACGGCGCGGATCAGGTGCGCCCTGGCGGTGCCCAGGCCGAGCCCGAGGAACGCCCCGCGGGCGTCCGGCCGCCACTGCGGCGCGCCGAGCCCGGCCAGCGCGGGAAAGAACAGGACGCCGCCGCTGTCCGGCACCGAGCCGCCGGCCGCGTCGAGCTCTGCCGCGTCGGCCAGCAGGCCGACGTCACCCAGCCAGCGGATCGCGGCACCGGCCGTGTAGACCTGCCCGTCGAGGCAGTAGCTACTCGTTCCGGCCAGTCGCCAGGCAACGGATGATGACAGCCCGTTCTTCGAGCGCACAGCCCGGGAACCGGTGCTGGCCAGCAGGAACGCACCGGTTCCGTAGGTGCACTTGGCCTGCCCGGCGTCGAGGCAGCGCTCGGCGAGCAGCGCCGCCTGCTGGTCGACCGCGAGCCCGGCGACGGGCGTCGCGGGGCCGAACGCCGTGGTCTCGCCCGCGAGCGCGGCGCAGTCGGTGACCCGGGGCAGTGCGGCGGGATCCACCCCGAACGCGGCGCACGCCTCCGCCGACCACTCGGTCGCGTCCAGGTCGAGCAGCAGCGTCCGGGACGCGGTCGTGGCGTCGGTGACGTAGTCCGCGCCCAGGCGGGCGAGCAGCCAGGTGTCGGTCGTGGTGATCACGCCGCCCGGGTCGAGGCTTTCCCGCAGCCAGGTCATCTTCGGCGCGGCAAAGTACGGGTCGAGGGGCAGCCCGGTGATCTCGGCCAGCCGGTCGGCGGATCCGGCCAGGCGCTGGCACACCGCGGCCGACCGCCGGTCCTGCCAGACGACCGCCTGGGTCAGCGGGCGGCCGGTGCGCCGGTCCCACGCGAGCACGGTCTCGCCCTGGTTGGCGAGGGCGACCGCGTCCGCGCCGGTGCGCGCCGCGGCGAGCGCCTCCTGCCCGGCCGCGATCACCGAGGCGTACAGCTCCTCCGGATCCGCCTCCACGCCGTCGGCGCCGATCGTACGCACCCTGACCGGCACCTCGGCGCTGCCGAGGATCTCCTGCCCCGGGCCGACGAGCACCGCCTTGGTCGCCGAGGTGCCCTGGTCGATCGCGAGGATGCGCACCGGCTCAGCGCAGCTCCGCGCCGTGCGCGCCCGGTTCGGTCCGCATCGCCGTCGGCTCCGTGATCCACTGGATGACGTAGAACACCAGGCCGAGCCCGAGAGCGCCCAGCACGTAATACTGCGCGTCACGGAACTCCGCCGGGCCGATCAGGATGATCAGCTCGTACGCCAGCCAGATCAGCGCGCCCGCGATGACCGGGATCTCCCATCGGCCGAGCGAGAAGTGGAGTTCGGTGTCGGCGCGACGGCGCCGGCCGGTGAACACGTACAGCAGGACCGTGGACGCGTATAGCAGGGCCGGCATGATCGTGGACGCCGTGAACAGCGTGACCAGCGCCGAGATGTTCGTGCGCAGCACCAGGGTGATCAGCGCGCCGAGGACGGCGGCCAGGAGCGTCGCATAAGTCGGGCCGCCGGTCGCGCGGGGTACCTGGCTCCACAGCTGGTGACCCGGCAGCCGTCTGTCCCTGGCCATGGACCAGATCATCCGGCTGTTCGTCACCATGATCACCATGCCGCAGGCGAAGATCGAGACGCAGACGAAGATCAGGAAGATCTTCTGCACCACGCCGCCGAGCACGTCGTTGACGATGAACGCGACCGGCGCGCTGCTCGCGCTGGCGGCCTTGACCGAGCTGGTGGCGTAGCTGAGCGCGATCAGGAAGACCATCCCGACCGCGCCGGACAGCAGCACGGCGCGGATCATCGCCCGGGGGATCGTCCGGTGCGGCTCGTGCGTCTCTTCGGCCAGGTTGCTGGCGGACTCGAACCCGACGATCGTGTACGCACCGAGCAGCGTGGCCAGCATGAACGGGCCCAGCCAGTGGTAGTACCCCGCCGACGGCACCACTCCGCTGGAGCCCAGGTTCGACCAGTGGCCGAGCCCGCGCACCGCGGCCACGATGATCAGCAGCACGGTCAGCCCCGCGATCCCGATCACCTCGGTCGCGACCGCGGCGTTGTTGACCCGCGTGGTGATCCTCGTGGACCAGATGATCAGCGCGGCCTGGGCGGCCAGGACCACGAGGGTCTCCAGCGCCGCGGTGGTCGGGGTGTAGACCTCGCCGATCAGCGGCTGGAACGCCACCTGGACGAACCCGTAGTCGACCGAGACGGTCACGATGGTGAGGAACGCGAACGACATCCAGCCCAGCCACCAGCCGACGTTCGCGTTGGAGAGCCGGGACGCCCACTGGTAGGAGTAACCAGACAGCGGCACCCGGGCGGCCAGCGACCCGTAGACCAGGGCGACGAGCGACTGTCCCGCGGCCACGATCAGCCAGGTCCAGATCGCGCGGGGCCCGCCGGTGGTCAGCGCGAAGCCGTAGGTCGTGAAGATGCCCGTGGTGATCGAGATGAACGAGAACGCCACGGCGAAAGACTCGAAGTGGCGGAGCGAGCGGACGAACTGCTGCCTGTAACCGAAACTAGGCAGCAGTTCGTCATCGTCGTGCTGGGTGACCGTTGCCAACTTCGTGTCTCCCCTCGTGGTGATGTTCGGGTTATCCGGCGGCGGGCAGCTGCCGCCCGGCGATAGCGGCCCGCATCAGCGTGACGTCCTCGGCGGCGAGGGCCTCGGCGGCGGCGTGGTTCTCCGCGTCGTCGGTGAGGACGGCGGTGAGCTGCCCGAGCTCGCAGACCTTGCGCACGGCGATCACGCCGAGCTTGCTGGAGTCGGCGAGCACGTAATTCCTGGCGGTGTGCGCGACGATCGTGCGCCGGACCACGACCTCGGCCGGGTGATAGTCGGTGAGCCCGGCCACCGGATGCACGCCGCCCGAGCCGAGGAACGCCCGGTCGGCGTAGAACTCGGCGAAGAACGCCTCGGCGTGGGCCCCGGAGCAGGCGCCGTCGCCCGGGCGGACCTGGCCGCCGCAGAGCAGTACCTCGATCTCGGCGCGCCCGGACAGCTCCATCGCCGCGGGCACCGAGCTGGTCAGGACCCGTCCGGCGAAGCCGGCCGGCAGCGCCCGCGCCACCTCGAGCGCGGTCGTGCCGATGTCGATGACGATCGTCTCCTCGGGCTCGACCAGCGAAGCTGCCAGCGCCGCGATGGCCCGCTTGCGCTCGGTGTGCCGGCCGCTCCTGGCGGCGAAGCTGCCCTCGCTGGAGCGCCCCGACGGCCGCGCCGCGCCGCCGTACACGCGCTCCAGCAGCCCGGCCCGCTGCAGCCTGCGCAGGTCGCGCCTGATCGTCTCGACGGACACGGCGAACTGCCGGGAAAGATCTTCGGCCGAGACCGCGGCTTGCTGCCTGACCTGCGCCAGGATGGCCTGCCGGCGCTGCGTGGGCAGCATGTCCCGCTCCGATCCACCGGGTCCGGGGTTCGAACGATGATGACCGTTAATGACTGATGTTGATGCACTGTTGTCGCATTGTCAATGCATGGCCGACGCGGGCGGCCGGTTTAGCCTGGGTGCATGGCTGCAGCGCCCCCCACGTCACGCCACCGTGAGATCAGCGGCCTGAAGTTCCACTACCTTGACTGG
>Ga0335073_10009388_pt1 | contig 13734 bp, 16 predicted proteins | sample Lox_Sample_22_FD_207093 | JGI IMG/M metagenome (GOLD analysis project Ga0335073, IMG submission 207093) | Soil microbial communities from Loxahatchee National Wildlife Refuge, Florida, United States - Lox_Sample_2.2 | ecosystem: Environmental > Terrestrial > Soil > Wetlands | place: USA... | reverse complement strand
ACGAGGCGGAGATCGTGGCGCTTTTCGCCGCGCGCGGGGCCGATTTCGACGCGGTGTGCCGAGCCGCGGACGCGCTGCGCGAGCGGGTGTGCGGACCGCGTGTGAGTTATGTCGTCACGCGCAATATCAACTACACAAACATCTGCTCTTATCGCTGCCGGTTCTGCGCGTTCTCGAAAGGCAAGCTCGCCGACAATCTGCGCGGCCGGCCTTATGACCTCGACATCGAAGAAATCCAGCGCCGCGCGCGCGAGGCGTGGGAGCGTGGCGCGGTCGAATTGTGCCTCCAGGGCGGCATCCACCCGGACTATACGGGGGCGACCTATCGCGCGATCTGCGCCGCCATCAAGGCGGCCGTGCCGGAGATCCACATCCACGCCTTCTCGCCGCTCGAAATCTTCCAGGGCGCGGCGACGCTCGGCCGGGAGGTGGCGGGATTCCTCGCCGAGCTCAAGGCGGCGGGGTTGGGCTCGCTTCCGGGCACGGCGGCCGAGATCCTGGATGACGAGGTGCGCCGGATCATCTGCCCCGACAAAGTGACGACGGCTGAGTGGCTCGCCGTGATCGAGGCGGCGCACGGCGTCGGCCTTCGCACCACCGCCACGATCATGTTCGGCCATGTCGACCGGCCCCAGCATTGGGCACGGCATCTTTTGCGGCTGCGCGATCTGCAGGCGCGCACGGGCGGCTTCACCGAGCTCGTGCCGCTGCCGTTCGTGCCGATGGAGACGCCGATCCATTTGCGCGGCGGCTGTCGGCTCGGCCCCACGTTCCGCGAGGCCGTGCTGATGCACGCGGTGGCGCGGCTCGTGCTTCATCCGCACATCGCGAACATCCAAACATCGTGGGTGAAGATGGGGCCCGAGGGCGCCGCCTTGTGCCTTGCCGCCGGCGCCAATGATCTGGGCGGCACCTTGATGAACGAGAGCATCACGCGCGCGGCGGGCGCCGTGTTCGGACAGGAAATGCCGCCCGAGGCGATGGAGACGCTTATCCGCGCCATCGGCCGCGAGCCGTGGCAGCGTACGACGCTTTATGCGCCTGCACCCGAATCTCGGCAGGCCGCGTCCTTCGGCGCGCCGTCGCTGGCCCCGCCGGTCGACACGCCGGCGCGGCGTTATGAACGCGCCGCTACTTGAGGCTGCTCAAGGTTACGCCGCCAATCTGCTTCAACGCCAGGAGCTGCCGCGCGCAGTCGCTTGCGACGGCATCGGCGAGCTCCGACATGGGCTTGGTCTTGGGCAGATCGAGGTAGCCGCCTTTCTCGATGTAATTGTCCTGGTCGAAATTGTCGGCCGCCTTTTTCAGCGCCTGCCAGGACGTGACCGCATTGGCCTGCTGCTCGAACCGCGACGTGCAATAAGGGGACGCGACGGCGACGACGGCGTCCTGCGTCTGATCATCGGCCATCTGCCGTGCCGTTGCCGGATTCATCCAGCCGAATCCCCAGACGAGCACGCCCCACCAGGCAAAGGCACCAATCACGAGCCCCCAAAATCCGGGCTTGACCCAGGACGGAACCGTCATTTGATCCACTCCCTGTTTTGTGTCGAATTATCGGGCCCACGATATCACCCGCTTTTTGCCGGGTTTCATTGATTCGCGTTCATGACATCTTGTTCATCGAGCCTGCACCGCCCATGCCCGACAGCTTCGCCATCATGCTCAAGTCGAAAGGGACCGCGGATTACAAAGCCGTCGGCCATGTCCTTTTGGAAGCGCCGCCCCGGCGCGGCGATCCTTTCGTCTTCGACCTTGACGGCCGCGCGGTCCGGGGAACGGTCGAGGCGATCTTCATCCCACCCGGATGCGAAGAGGCCTGCAAAGGGACGATGTTCGTCTCCGAAGCGTAGGGTTCAGTGAATCTCGTCCATGCGCGCGAAGATCGAGGCCAGGTCGGCAGCGCGAAATCCCGGCGCGCGGCAGGCGTCGAGCACCACCTTTTCGCGGCGGGTAAGCAAGTCGGCGGCTTCCGCCACTTTGGGCGCGGCCTCGCGCGGGATCACGACGGCGCCGTGGCGGTCCGCATGGACGATGTCGTCGGGCGAGACGATCATGCCGGCGACGCTGACCGTGATTCCGAAATCGACGATGTCGACATGGGCGTGGGACGGCATGACCGCGCCTGCCAGCACGAAGAATCCCTCGGCCCACGCGTCGATGTCGCGCACCGCGCCGTCCGTCACGACGCCCGCGCAGCCCAGCGCCTTGTGCAGGTTCGACTGCACCTCGCCCCAGAAGCAGCCGAAGCCGGCATCGGCCCCATCCACATCCTGCATCACGCAAAGGCTGGGCAAGGGCGTGCGCGCGATGTCCTCGTAATATCGCAGCCGCTTGGTCCGCGCTTCGTCCTTCGAGCGCGGATGCGGCTCGCGCGAGCGGATCATCACGGTGCGCGCATACCCCACGACCGGCTTCATCGTTGGGATCGGCGCCACCAGCGGCTTGCGATTGAAGCCGCGCGCTCGGCGCTCGGGCAGAATGAGCTCGAGCGCGTTGCAAACCGTGGGCGTGTCGAGCCGCGCAAGCGCGGCAAGCGCGTCGGGACCGAGGGGAGCGGACAAAGAAGCCTCCATTCCTGTCCCTTCTTCTTAACCAATCGAGGCGCAGCGCGGGCGGATTATCGCCTGCAACCGGAAATGCATTAGTTTTCTCTTAACCTCTATCTATCATTGTTAAAAAGCACGATGTGCGGTGACGGCCCAGTCGGGGACGCCATCACGAAAACGCAAAACCGGGGCGACCCGGCGACGCAAAGCCTCCGGTCTCTCGGGAGATAGCGGGGCTGCCGAATGAGGGACACTCCAATGCGCTTGACCACCCGCTTCTACATCTGCGCCCTTGCGAATTTGCTCATCAGCTCCTTCGCCGGGGCACTGGTTCAGGGGCATCGCCTCTGATGGAAGCTCATCCCGCGCCTTGGGCCAGCCCGCCTGGCCCAAGGCCGGGATCGATCGGCGCCTCGCGCCGCATTGACGAAGCCAAAACATCGCGCGAGTTTCCTCGGCAGCGTAAACCATTCAAAAAGGCGAAATCCCGAGGAGAACGGCCCTTGTCCAACCGCCCCAATGACGATCCACCCGAGGTCGGCTCGCCGGCCTGCTATATGCACGAGGCCGACGATGTCTATATGGGCTATGCCGGCCGGGACGAGCTCGTCGAGACCCTCACGGGGTTGATCGAGGCGGAGCGGGCCGGCACGCACATCGCGATCGAAAGCGCGCGCGGTGCCGAACCCGGTGCCTACGCGGCGTTCCTGCGCGATCTTCAAGACGACGAGGCGCATTGGTGCGCAATGCTTGCCGGTCATCTGCGTCGGCTTGGCGCGACGCCGTCGTCGAAGGTCGGTGATTTCTTCGGCAAGGCGATGGCGATCGCCGATTTGCGCGAGCGGATCCTCTTCGTCAATCGCGGGCAGGGATGGGTCGCGCGCAAGCTGCGCGAGATTTTGCCGCGCGTCCGCGATGATGGGCTCCATGCCGATTTGGCCGCCATGCTGCGCTCGCACGAGACGAACATCGCGCGCGCCAACGAGGTGGCCGGTCACCGGGCCCCGCGATAGCCGTCGGTCAGCGTGCCGAGGAAGGCGATGATGTCCGCGATCTCGCCGTCATCAAGCGCCGGCTTGTCGCCCTCTTGGCGATCCAAGGGCGGCTCGACGTCGACATTGTCGCGATAGCGGGCCGGCAGATCGTCGAATTTGCGGACCGTTCCATCGGGTCTTTTGGGATACCACTTGCCGGGATCGGTATCGCGCTGGGCATAGAATTCCATCACCTGCTTCAGGCTGTGGAACACGCCGTTATGGAAAAACGTCGTCCGCAGCGCGACGTTGCGCAAGGTCGGCGCCTTGAACATGCCGCAATAGTCCGGATGATCGGCAAGGTCGGTCCGCACCGGGCCGCAAAGGCCGAGATCGTAATAGTCCTTGTCGCGGTTGGCGGGGATGTCGGGATTGCGCGGCACGCCCAACGCGACGAAGCCAAAGTCGGTGAAGAGCGGCGGCGAGCCGTCGAGATCGGGTCGGCTTTTGTGGCAGTGCGCGCAATTGCCTTTCTCGGGCGCTTCGAACAGCGCAAGCCCGCGCGCCTCGGCCGGCGACAAGGTCGCTTTGCCGTTGAGCCAGGCGTCGTACTTGCTGCTATAGGGATAGAAATCCTGGGCGCTTTCCTCATAGGCCTCGAGCGCCTTGGTGATGAGGGCGAAGGGATCGCCGCCGATGACCCGCCATGCGCGGCCGAACGCTGCGCCGAGCGGCGATCGGCGCACCGCCGCCACCACATCGTCGGGGCCGCCATTCGCCATCTCGTAAGGCGACATCAGCGGCAGCCGCGCCTGATCGCGTCCGCGATCGACCCGACCGTCCCAGGTGAGCCCGCCGGTCGGACCGTTATCGACGCTGGCGTCACCCTCTTCGTCTCCTTCGTAATAATGCTCGCTGAATTGCGGCACCGACTGGAGATATTTGAGCGTCGGCACGGCGCGGATGCCGGGCGCCGTCAGGTCCTTGCCGCCAAGCTGAACCGCACGATCATTGGGCGGCCCCAGCCCATGCGCGGGATCATGGCATGTGGCACAGGCCTGCCGGCCCGATGCCGACAGCGAAGGATCGAAGAACAGTCTTTTGCCCAGCGCGGTCAGGATGCGGGCCTGGCGATAGGCCTCGGCCCGCGTCATGCCGCCCGCGGCGGGATCGCCGGCATGCGCCGCAGCGAACACGGTCAAGCCAAGCAAGGCAAGGAAGGCGAGCAGCCGCATCGCGCAAGATGTGCCCCAATCGCGCGGCCATTGCCAGGACATGCGACGATGTGCGACCGTCATGAAAGTGACATGGCGACATTGCTAGAGTGCCGGCCTCTTTCGACCTCCCCGAAGGATGACGCGATGAAGCGCATGGTCATGGCGACGATCCTGGCCGCCGGCGCGTTTGCTGCCGGCGTGGCGGATGCGCAAACCGCGCGGCGCGCCGCCATCGACAAGATCGACACCGTGGTGGTGATCTATGCCGAGAACCGCAGCTTCGACAATCTCTACGGATACTTTCCCGGCGCCAATGGCTGGAACCACGTCACCGCGCAGCGTGCGCTTCAGCGTGACCGCGACGGCTCGATCCTCCGCGAGCTGCCGCCCATCTGGACCGGCCTCACGGCTGCCGGCGTGACCCCGCCCGTCACCCAGGCCGAGACCGACCATCTGCCGAACCATCCTTTTGCCATCGACGACCCAAAGGGCTTCGACCAGCCGCTGTCTGTCGTCACCCGCGATCTGTGGCATCTTTTCTATCAGAACCAGATGCAGATCGACGGCGGCAAGAACGACAAGTTCGCGGCCTTTGCCGATTCGGGCGGGCTCGTCATGGGCTGCCGCTGTGGCAGATCGCGCGGCGGTACGAGATCGCCGATAATTATTTCATGGGCGCGTTCGGCGGCTCGTTCCTCAATCACCAATGGCTCATCTGCGCCTGCACGCCGAAATACCCGAACGCCGATCAGTCGCCCGCCAAGACCAAGATCGCCGCGGTCAATCCGGACGGCGTCAGTCTCACGCTCGCCGCCGATTCGCCGAAATCGGCGCGCGACGGGGTGCCGAAATTCGTCAATAACGGCACCATCACGCCCGACTTTTATGCCGTCAACACGATGCAGCCGCCCTATCAGCCATCGGCCGTCAAGCCGGCGCCGGGCGGCGATCCCGCGCTCGCCGATCCGGCCGACCCCTCGACCCTGCCGCCGCAGACGCAGCAGACGATCGGCGATCTTCTGTCCGCGAAGGGGATCAGTTGGGCCTGGTACAGCGGCGCGTGGCAGCAAGCATTGGATTCGCGCGACGCGGCGCAGCGGCCGATCTTCTTCCAGTATCATCATCATCCGTTCAATTATTTCGCCGACATGGCGCCCGGCACCAAGGCGCGGGCCGAGCATCTGCGCGACGGCGGCCTCGACGGGGTTCAGTTCATCAAGGCGATCGACGATGGGAATTTGCCGCAGGTCACGTTCTACAAGCCGCAGGGCAACCTCAACGAACATTCGGGCTATGCCTCGGTCCTCGCGGGCGACAAGCACATCGCCGACGTGATCGCGCATCTGCAGAAGAGCAAGCAATGGCCACACATGCTCATCCTCGTCACCTATGACGAGAATGGTGGATATTGGGACCATGTCGCGCCGCCCAAGGGCGACCGCTGGGGCCCGGGCTCGCGCGTGCCGCTGATCATCGTCTCGCCCTATGCGCGGCGCGGCCATGTCGACCACACCCAATACGACACGACCTCGATCCTGCGCTTCATCACGCGGCGCTTCGGCCTGCCGACGCTTCCCGGCCTTGCCGCGCGCAACAAGGCGCTCGTGGCGCACGGGGAAAAGCCGATGGGCGACCTGACCGCCGCGCTCGACCTCCGGCGCTAGGGACGCGCCCCATGCGGTTCGGTGCGATCGTCGCGGCGGCGCTCACCCTGGCGGCGCCCGCTTCGGCGCAGACGATCAACCCCGACGCGCTGTGGAAGATCGTGCATGGGCTGTGCGTGCCGGACGAGCAGCAGCATGGCAGTCCGGTCGATCTTTCGCACGGCGAGGACCACGGCTATGCCGTCTTGAAGGATCTGGTCGGCGCGACGCAGTATCTGCTGATCCCGACGGGCCGCGTCGAAGGCATCGAGACGCCGTCGATCATCGCGCCCGACGCGCCCAATTATTTCGCCGATGCCTGGCGCGCCCGCCGTTACGTCGATGACGTGCTGAAGCGGCCGGTCGCGCGCGACATGATCGCGCTCGCGATCAATTCGGCCCATGCGCGCTCGCAAGAGCAGCTTCACATCCATATCGACTGCATACGCGCCGATGTCCGCGCGATCTTGCATGACTATCAGAGCGAGATCGGCCCGCGCTGGGCGCCGTTCGATCCATTGCTGGCCGGCGAGCGCTATCGTGCGATGCGCATGATGGGCGAGGAGCTCAAGGCCAATCCGTTCGTGCTGCTGGCCGACGGGATGGAAGGCGCGCGCGACACGATGGGGGATCAGACGCTGGTGGTGGCGGGCGCGACCTTCCCGGGCGGCGCTCCGGGCTTCATCCTTCTCGACGACGAAGCCAACCTCATGTCCGGTGACCGCGCCGGCGGCGAGGCGCTTCAGGATCACGGCTGCGCCGTCGCGCGACCGCCGTCCCCTACCCCTTAAGCGGTCCCCGTCTATACGGGTTTTATATGCGGGGCCGGTCCCGCGGCTCATCGCATTTTTATTCGATCGGCTCGATCTTCGACCCTGACAAGCTGCGGGGGCGCGCGGAGGTCCCATGCTCGACACGATCCTTTTGGCGGCAGGCGTCGGCTTTTTCGCCGTCGCGATCCTCTACGGGTTCGCCTGCGACAAGATGTGAGGCACAGCGATGCTGTTCGACTACATCCTCGGCTCGATCGTGAGCGTCGTGATCACGGTCTATCTCGTCTACGCGCTCATCAAGCCCGAGCGGTTCTAGGACAGAAGCCATGACCGGCAACGGATGGATTCAGATCGCGATCTTCAGCGTGATCGTGATCGCGTTGGCCCGCCCCTTCGGCGGCTACATGACGCGCGTGTTCACCGGCGAGCGGACGTTCCTTCACCCCGTCCTTCGCCCGGTGGAGCGCGCGATCTATTGGTGTTGCGGCGTCGACGAGACGCAGGAGCAGCACTGGCTCTCCTATGCGGTCGCGATGCTGCTGTTCAGCGTTGTGGGCTTTGCCTCGCTTTACGCGATTCAGCGGCTGCAAGGGGTTCTGCCGTTCAACCCGGCGGGCCAGGGCGCGGTCGAGCAAAGCCTCGCCTTCAACACCTCGATCAGCTTCGTCACCAACACCAACTGGCAGGCTTATTCGCCCGAGACGACGATGAGCTACCTGACCCAGATGGCGGGGCTCACGGTCCATAATTTCGTCTCGGCCGCGACCGGCATCGCGTTGGCGCTTGCCCTTGTCCGCGGCTTCGTGCGGCGCGAAGCGAAGGCGATCGGCAATTTCTGGGTCGATCTCACGCGGACGACGCTCTACGTGCTGCTGCCGCTCAGCGTCGTGATCGCGCTTTTCTATGTGTGGCAGGGCGTGCCGCAGAACCTCAACGCCTATGTCGACGCGACGACGCTCGAGGGCGCGAAGCAGACGATCGCGCAAGGCCCGGTCGCATCGCAAGAGGCGATCAAGATCCTCGGCACCAATGGCGGCGGCTTCTTCAACGCCAATTCCGCGCACCCTTACGAGAATCCGACGCCGCTCACCAATTTCGTGCAACTGATCTCGATCTTCGCGATCGGCGCCGGGCTGACCAACGTGCTGGGCCGCATGGTGAAGGACGAGCGTCAGGGATGGGCGGTCTTCGCCGCGATGGGGCTTCTCTTTCTTGCCGGCGTCACCACCGCCTATTGGTCGGAATCGCACGGCAATCCCGCCTTCGCGCAATTCCATGTCGACAGCGCGCCCAGCGCCTTGCAGGCCGGCGGCAACATGGAGGGCAAGGAGGTCCGCTTCGGCATCGCCGACTCGGCGCTTTACGCCACGGTCACGACCGATACCTCGTGCGGCGCGGTCAACTCGATGCATGACAGCTACCTGCCCTTGGGCGGCATGGTGCCGATCGTCGACATTCAGCTGGGCGAGGTGATCTTCGGCGGCGTCGGATCGGGACTCTATGGCATCCTCGCCTTCGCCATCGTCGCGATGTTCGTCGCCGGGTTGATGGTCGGCCGCACGCCCGAATATCTCGGCAAGAAGCTCGAGTCGAAAGAGGTCAAGATGACCATCCTCGCGCTCTTGAGCCTGCCGCTGTCGATCCTTGGCTGGACCGCGCTCGCGACCGTGCTGCCGGCGGGGCTCGCGGGCATCGCCAATACCGGCCCGCACGGGTTCAGCGAGATCCTCTACGGCTACAGCTCGGCCACCGGCAATAACGGCAGCGCGTTCGCCGGCCTTTCCGCCAACACGCTCTTCTACAACACGACGCTCGCGGGGGCGATGCTGATGGGCCGGTTCATCTTCGTGATCCCGCTTCTCGCGGTCGCGGGCTCGCTCGCGCAGAAGAAGCTGCTGGCGCCCTCGGCCGGGACTTTCCCGACGCACAGTCCGCTGTTCGTGGGGCTGCTCGTCGGCGTCATCGTCATCATGGGCGGCTTGACCTACTTCCCGGCCGTTTCGCTCGGCCCCGTCGTGGAGCAGGTCGCGATGAATTCCGGAACGCTTTATCCCGGACCTTGAGAGACACCATCATGACCGACATCTCCCCCATCGCGCCCGTGCAGCCGGGCCTCTACAAGCGCCAGATGCAGCCTGTGTCGCTGCTCGACAAGTCGCTGCTCGGACCCGCCATTTGGGCCTCGTTCAAGAAGCTCGATCCGCGCACCCTGGCGCGCAACCCGGTGATGTTCTGCGTCGAGATCGTCTCGGTGCTCACCACGATCTTCTTCGTGCGCGACCTCGTCACAGGCGGCAGCCACGTGGTGGGCGACCACGCGCTCTTTTCCGGCCAGATCACGGTGTGGCTTTGGTTCACCGTGCTGTTCGCGAATTTCGCCGAGGCGGTCGCCGAAGGCCGCGGCAAGGCGCAGGCCGATACGCTGCGCCACATGCGGACCGAGACCAATGCAAAGCGCCTGGCGAACGCGCAATCGCGGACATGGGAACAAGTCGCGGCCGCGGCGCTGAAGCAAGGCGACATCGTGCTCGTCGAAACGGGCGACATCATCCCCAGCGACGGCGAGGTGATCGAGGGCGTCGCGTCGGTCGATGAATCCGCGATCACCGGCGAATCGGCGCCCGTGATCCGCGAAAGCGGCGGCGACCGCTCGGCCGTCACCGGCGGCACGCGCGTCACCTCGGACTGGCTCAAGGTGCGCATCACGGCGGCGCAAGGCTCGACCTTCCTCGACCGCATGATCTCGCTGGTCGAAGGCGCGGTGCGCCAGAAGACGCCCAACGAGATTGCGCTGAACATCCTGCTGGCCGGGCTCACCATCATCTTCGTGTTCGCGACGGTGACGATCCCGAGCTTTGCCGCCTATGCCAAGGGCGCCGTATCGGTCGTCGTGCTGGTGGCGCTGTTCGTCACGCTCATCCCCACGACCATCGGCGCGCTTTTATCGGCGATCGGCATCGCCGGCATGGACCGGCTCGTGCGGTTCAACGTCCTCGCCATGTCCGGCCGATCGGTCGAGGCCGCGGGCGACGTCGATACGCTGCTGCTCGACAAGACCGGCACGATCACGCTCGGCAATCGCCAGGCGGACGAGTTCCTGCCGCTCCCCGGGATCGACGTGCGCGACCTGGCCGACGCGGCGCAGCTTTCCTCGTTGAGCGACGAGACGCCGGAGGGCCGCTCCATCGTCGTTCTCGCCAAGGAGAAATATGGGCTGCGCGCGAGAGAGATGGCGCAGCTCAATGCCCAGTTCGTCCCGTTCTCGGCGCTGACGCGCATGAGCGGCGTCGATGTCGAGGACCACTCGATCCGCAAGGGCGCGGTCGACGCGATCCTCGCTTATGTCGGACAGCAGGATCAGCGGCCAGGTCCGCTTATGATCATCGTCGAGCGCATCGCGCGCGGCGGCGGCACGCCGCTCGCCGTCGCGAAGGACGGTCGCATCCTCGGCGTCATCCACCTGAAGGACATCGTGAAGGGCGGGATCCGCGAGCGCTTCTCGGAATTGCGGCAGATGGGCATCCGCACCGTGATGATCACGGGCGACAACCCGCTCACCGCCGCGGCGATCGCGGCCGAATCCGGCGTCGACGATTTCCTCGCGCAGGCAACGCCCGAGGACAAGCTCAAGCTCATCCGCGATGAACAGGCCAAAGGCAAGCTCGTCGCCATGTGCGGCGACGGCACCAACGATGCGCCCGCGCTCGCCCAGGCCGATGTCGGCGTCGCCATGAATACCGGCACGATGGCGGCACGCGAGGCCGGCAACATGGTCGACCTCGACAGCGACCCGACCAAGCTCATCGAGATCGTCGCCATCGGCAAGCAGCTGCTGATGACGCGCGGCGCGCTCACGACCTTCTCGATCGCCAACGACGTCGCCAAGTATTTCGCGATCATCCCGGCGATGTTCATCGCGTTCTATCCACAACTCGCGGTGCTGAACGTGATGCGCCTCCACAGCCCCGAGAGCGCGATCCTGTCGGCCATCATCTTCAATGCGCTGATCATCATCGCGCTCATCCCGCTGTCGCTTCGCGGCGTGACATACCGGCCGACCGGCGCCGCCTCGATCCTGCGCCGCAACCTCATGATCTATGGCTTGGGCGGGATCATCGTGCCCTTCATCGGCATCAAGCTCATCGATGTCCTGGTGACGTCGATCGGGCTTGCGTGAGGAGATATCCCATGCTGCGACATATCCGCCCCGCGATCATGATGATCGTCGTCATGACGGTCCTGACGGGACTGATCTATCCCCTCGCCATGACCGGCATCGCGCAAATCCTGTTTCCGCATCAGGCCAATGGCAGCCTGATCGTGAAGAACGGCGCCGTCATCGGGTCGGAGCTGATCGGCCAGAATTTCACGACCGACAAATATTTCCATCCCCGTCCTTCGGCCACCACCGAGCCCGACCCCAAGGACCCGACCAAGACGGTCGCGGTCCCCTATGCGGCCGATAATTCGGCGGCGTCGAACCTCGCGCCCACCGCGCAGCCGCTGATCGACCGGGTCAAAGGCGACGCCGACAAGCTGCACGCGGAAAATGCTTCGGCGCCGGTGCCGGTCGACCTCGTGACCACATCGGCGAGCGGACTCGACCCCGACATCACGCCGGCCGCGGCGCTGTTCCAGGTGCCGCGCGTCGCCAAGGCGCGCGGGCTGCCCGAAGACCAGATCCGTCAGCTTGTCGACGACAACACGACCAGCCGGACTGTCGGAATCCTGGGCGAGCCTCGGGTCAACGTGCTGAAGCTCAACCTCGCGCTCGACGCGCTGAGCGGCAAATGATCAGCGCTGATGCACCGCGAGCGGCGCGCCGTCGGGCCGGGTGACGCGCGCGCCGATCATGAGGAGCAGGCGGAGATCGTCGCGCACGGCGCGATGCCCGGTGAGCCGCCCCTCCTCGACGCGAAACAGATGCACCTGCTCCACCGCGACCTTGCGCTGATCCGCCGGGATGCCCAGGAACGGCGCGATGTGGGTTGCGTGCATCACGACCCAAGCGATGGCTTGCCGGTCGTCCGCGAGGATCGCGATCTCGTCATAGCGGATGTCGGCGAAGGACCGGTGCATCCACTGGACCGTCTCGCGGAACTCCGCCGGCCCGCGCGCCGTCGACCGGTCCGAGCTTTCGAGATTGGCATAATCGGCGCCGATATAGCGTTCGGCATCGCCCGTCTCGCCGCTCGCGAACGCCGCCAATGCGGCCCGCGCAAGGCCTGTCGCATCCGTCATCGTGGTTCCTTTCAGCGGTAAGCGGTGTAGAGCGCGTCGGCCGGCACGATCTCGCGGCCGATCGGCCACAGCGCGAACCCGGCAAGCTTCAGATGCGCCCAGGCAAACGGGATGCCGATAATGGTGACGGCAAGCACCGCGGCCGCGGCGAGGTGGCCGAGTGCCAGCCACCAGCCGGCCGCCACCAGCCAGATCAGATTGCCAAGCGTCCCGAGCGGCCCCGTGCCGATATCCTCGCGTCCCCGCCAGGCCGCGCGCGAGACCGCCCGATGGCCGAACGGCGAAAGCGCATAGCGCGCGATGCCGAACGCCGCGCGCGCCCACGGGATGCCGATGAGGGTAAGCGCCATCACGATCGCCGCCAACACCCAGCCCGCCGCCATCAACAGACCACCGCAGAGAAGCCACAGGATGTTGAGAAGCAGGGATACGGGACGCATGGTCATCTCCCTCTCAAAGATCGCGGAAGCGCCGGCGCAGGTCGAAATCGGGCGACGCGACGGCGCCTTCCATGGCGCGCAGCCGAGCCTCGAGATCGCCGAACCGCCGCGTCAAACCGCGCACGGCGTCATCGGGCCGGGTGTTCAGCCCGCGCCAGAACGCCTCTTCCTCGCCGCTCGAGAACAGCGCCGGCGGCCGCCGCGGCAGTACGAAGGACAGCACGACATAGGCGAGCACGGCCGGCACGAAGAAGAAGATGAGGCCCAGCACGAAGGCGAGCCGTATCGCCACGCGCTCGACGCCCAGATAGTTGGCGAGCCCGGCGCACACGCCGGCAAGAACGCCATGGTCCGGATCGCGCCACAGACGGGCGCGGGGTTCATTCCACATGGCTCAGCTCCCGGTGCGGGTGCGCCAGCCCGGCGATTCCGCGTCGAGCACGCGTTCGAGCGTGGCAAGCCGCGCCTCCATTCGCCGCGCGGCGTCGTAAAGCTCGCCGAGGCTCCGCTCGTCGCTCGGCGACAAAGAGCGTCCGCGACGCCAGCGCGCGAGGTAATGCGCGACGATCCAGATCGGCGCGACGATGGTGAGGAAGATGACGCCGAGGACAAAGGGGAACACGGGATGCATCCCTATCGCCATCATTGCGGCGTGACGCGATTGCCGAGCCGCGCCTTCAACTGCGCCAGCTCTTCTTCGACCCGTGCATCCTTTTCCATCCCGGCGATCTCGTCGGCGACGCCGGGCCGCCGGCCGAGCTCGAACGCCTCGACTTTGCCCTCGGCCTCGTCGAGCGCGCGCTCGACCTGCTCGAAGCGGGCGAAGGCGTCGGTCACCCGGTCGTCATAGAGGCTGGTGCGGATGCGGATGCGTCCTTGCGCGGTCTTGTGCCGGGC
>Ga0335073_10009387_pt1 | contig 13734 bp, 12 predicted proteins | sample Lox_Sample_22_FD_207093 | JGI IMG/M metagenome (GOLD analysis project Ga0335073, IMG submission 207093) | Soil microbial communities from Loxahatchee National Wildlife Refuge, Florida, United States - Lox_Sample_2.2 | ecosystem: Environmental > Terrestrial > Soil > Wetlands | place: USA... | reverse complement strand
AACCATTTGGCGTTTCGTCCTCGATATGGTCGGTAGGAAAACGTCCGGTTTGGAGGTATTGCTCAAGCATTTCGTCTTTCTCTCGCCAACGGTCGAGAAGCCACTTGTCGAAAGCCTCGGGGTCCTTGACTGGAATGTCCTTTACGGCAAACCGTCTCCAATGCATATTTACAGACTTTGGTCGACGGCCTTGCAAGTACGTTGAGCGTAAACTGAAAATATCTTGTGGGAACTGTCCGCGGCTGTATGGAGTCAGTATGATGGAAGTAAGCTTGATTAACGTCGCTGGCACTTACGGAACTCCCTCGTAAGAAACCGTACAATCATAAACCCACTCCACAGTATCTCCTAGCTCGTCTAAGCAGAACATCAAGCCCGTCTTCCTGGGCAAAAGAGCATGACGTATATCAGGAATGCCATTCTTGTCAGCCCACTTCTTGCTCTTGATTCTGCCGTTATCCGACAAATTTGTGCCCTCTGGAAAGATTAAAAGCCACATGGGATCTAAATCGTTGGATCCAGACATGGGACCATGATGCCTCGCCTTCAGCTTTTGCAGTCGATGTGCGAATCGCGGCCTATCCTTCTCCCACTTTCTTGAAAGAAACACGAAGCTATAGAACATCATACCAGGCCCGATCACCGGAATCCACTTGAGTGACTCTTTCAGAATGATGTATATGTGACCGTGCATGCGATTCGTATAGGCAATCCACCAGAGATAAATCCAGTCCGTGTATATCTGATGGTTGCCAATGAGAACCAAGCGTTCGGGAAAGTCGCATTCCAACATGCCATCTTCACGTAGACGAATCTGTCCTCTCACACTCTTGTCACCGCTGATCCTAAAGGTAACAGGAGCCCAGAACTGGCTCACTGTGGTGACGAGGATGCCGAAGTATTGCTTTGTCATTGCCATCCAAGCATAGTAGTAATCCTTGTTTATGAAATAGAGCGGAGCTCCCATGAATTGCGTGATATGGATAGCAATGCAGCCTGTGTTGAAGTAGAGGCCGAACAGTATCGCTCGCAGCACTTCACCGCCGATACCGTACTTCACCGGACCTGCTGGATGCTCACTGTCGCGCAACTGATTGCCTGTTGTTTGAGACTGCGTGTCATCTTTGATTGTTGTCCGTTGGCGAAGACCTTCGGACTCCATATGGACAGTATGCAGCCAGAACCGAGAGTAGTCTGACGATATCTCAGGCTATCAAATTATGTATATATGCCCAAAACCTCTCAGGTAGTACGGCACGTGCCACGCTTGGAGTAATAAGCCTGATGTAGGACGATGTGCGAACTGATAAAGGACACAGACGGGCGAAGATCAAGAGGATGGAATGCTCCGCAGCCTGCAGTTCTTTAAATGTAAGTGCAGGAGGTATCCACAGTCAAGGCAACATCAACGGTGAGTGTATGGCGGAGTAACTGAAGAAGCCTCTTCCGACTGGACGTGGCTATCGAAAAAACACACCACCAGCCAGCCAACCCATGCGCAAGGCTCCGCTCACCCATGCCAGGGATCATCCGCCGATGTCACGAACCGTAGACCAACTTAAGACAAGACCCGGCAGGTCTGATCACTCATTGCTGTAGCTCTAACAGCAGCCCGGCCATGGCGCCATGACAATTCGAAGTTTCCTCACCCTCTCAACCTCCACAGCTAAGCTGTTTCGACCTCCGTCATGCTCGCGGTCGTTCTCCTCCACTTCGGCAAAGTATGAAGTCCGCAGCATCGATGAACTACCAGCTCGCATAAGTCCCAATTATCAAGGTTCGGCTCAATATATCATTCGGAGAAATTGCTACCTGTTGCTAACTCTCGAATGCTGCAGAAACTAGACACAATGATCTCCTCTGCCTCGCTTGGCCCTCGCCGCCACGGAACATTCTACTCACGAAGAAGAATCGGTCGCTCGGCATAAACGAGTCAGTAATCGAGTACGCAAAGCATATCCATCAATCCTACCCAGGAACTTCGATCATCCTCGAGCCTCATGCCGCCGTCGACGTTCACGAAGCCCTACCCTTTCCAGTCTTTGCACCATCTTCAAACCAAGAGGAAAAGCGCGCATCACTACATGAAAAAGTCGATCTCGTCTCAACGCTGGGCGGCGACGGCACGATCCTGCATGCGGCCGCGCTCTTCGCGACCATCCCCGACGTACCACCAATCCTCTCCTTCAGCATGGGCACGCTCGGCTTCCTCGGCGAGTGGAAGTTCCACGAGTACAAGCGCGCGTTCCGCGAGGTGTATATGTCGGGCGCGGGCGCGGGCATCGGCGCGCCGGGCCTCAGCGACGCAGACTACACGCCGGCGGCGGCCGATCTGACGCAGAAGAACGGCAGACCGCGCGGCCGCATCACCAGCCCGCACGAGCAGAGCGCCCTGCCGACGGGGTGGTCGTCGATCCGTGGTAAGAGCATGGGCAGCGCGCGCGGCGCGCGGGTGCTGTTGCGCAACCGGCTGCGCGTGGGCGTGTACGACTCGCGCGGGCAGAAGGTGTCGGCATCGGAGGACCGGCTGGTGGCGGCGGACGACGCGGTGTTCGCGATGAACGAGGTGACGCTGCACCGCGGCGCGGCGCCGCACCTCTGCATGATCGACGTGTTCATCGGCGGCCGCTTCTTGACGTCCGCCATCGCCGACGGCATGATCATCTCCACGCCCACCGGCTCCACCGCCTACTCGCTGAGCTCTGGAGGCAGCATTGTTCACCCGCTCGTCAGCTCCCTGCTCATCACACCCATCTGCCCGCGCTCGCTGAGTTTCCGCCCGCTGGTGCTGCCCGCGAACTCGCCCGTCACGCTGCGGCTGAGCGAGAAGAACAGAGCGGGTGAGGTGGAGGTGTCGATCGACGGTGTGAGGAGGGAGAAAGGGCTTGGCCAAGGCATGGAGGTCAGAGTTTGGGGCGAATCGGTCAAAGATGGCTCTGGCCACTGGGCGGGCGGCGTACCATCCATCGTGCGGGGAACGGTAGGCGGACAGGATGTACATGGCGAGGATCACTGGGTTGGAGGCTTGAATGGACTTTTAAAGTTTAATTATCCCTTTGGGGAGGATTAGACGATGTATTCTAGCCAGAGCCAGCCGTGGAAGATACCCACTACCTTCCGACTTCCCGTCTCAAGCGCGCCTCGGCCGTAGCCTCTCTTCCTTTTGGCCACGACTCGACCGCGTCGTCGACTTCTTCTAAGAACGAGGTGCTGTTGTGCACGTTGGTGCCGCCGAGAACAACTCTCACGCCGGGTGAGCTGGCGTTGACCTGTGCGACCATCTTCGCCTCCTCATACGTCGTTCCACCAACCATGAAAACGATAATGTCCTGCGGCTTGTCGCGGGTTTGGCCTCCGCCTTCGACAAATGGATACAGAGTGGTGCTCAGCTTGCCTTTGATCAAATCCTGCAGCAAGCTCTCCAACCGCGGCGAATGCTGTGTGTACACATTCTCCACTCCCTTCAGTCCCCGCGAAATCCTATCTCTTGCTCCGCTGAAGAATGAACCTGATTGGAACAGCTCCGGAATACCACCTGCGGCCGCGGATGGTACCGATTGTAGTGAGCTGTGATAGTCTAGCAACTTAGTGATGAGCGAGATTTGGTTCTTGGACAGATTGGTTGTCGTGCCGAGGAGGTCCAATACGAATGGGATATTGCTTGATGGAGTCTTGGAGTAACGTAGAGCATAGATGGCCGTCAAGCGGAGTTTGTTCATCGCAGGGATCGAGGGATCTTGAATGAGTTTTTGGAGGGTCTGAATGCGTTTAGCTTCTCGTATTTGTCTTGCTAAAGGAGATATAGCATACTTTGAGGTCATTTGAATGGTTGTCATTGCAAGCCAGACTCTGTTCTAACTCGCTGACTTCTAAGAGATGTTCTGAGCCCACTCTCCTACTGAGTTCACCTACGAGTGTGACATGCTTTGTGACGTTGCTGGACAGCTTTCGAAATTCTGGGTATTCTTCGACAAATCGTTTCATGTCTGCAATAGAATCCATCTGCAAGTTACCTTGCCGTTTGGAGGCATACTGCTCAACATACTCTTTGGCATTCTGACCGAGGTCACCGAAGTTCAGGTACATGTTCTTCTTGAAGAAGGGATCTTGATCTTGCTGTAGAGTGATCTCCTTTAGCTCTGGTCGGATATCTGGTACATCGCTGAGGTCTACTTTGCCATCTTTTATACCGATCAACTCGTGGACCATAGCTTGGTAGGTCCACTGTGTGAGTAATGGTGTGACAGGATCATCTCGGCGATCCACAATAAGAAGTATTGGAGGCGTATCTGTTTTTCTGAATTCGAACAGTTGTTCCTCTTGTGTCATCTGATACCGGACTTCTCTTGCTAGTTTAACTGCGAGAAGGCTATTCTTGGCATATCGAATCAAAGGTTTCTTCTTGAGTGAAAGTAACAGTGCTATCAAGCCCTCTGTAGTCCGTTGTAATGTATCCGCATTCCATATGTCTGGACTGTTACTCCACAGTCTGTGTTTTGGAAAGGCGATATCCAACGACATCAAGTCAGGATTGATGACAAGGTAGTCGGCAAAGTATTCCTGAACACTTCGAACCACCTCATGATCATCTGCCTCGGCAAGACGTTCCAAGGACGATTTCTTAACAATATTGCTGAAGTACAAGATGTATTCTCCGTACTTAGGCTCCCGCAGTTCATCGATCAGAAATTGTACCGAGTCTGGAGATGGCCTGACAAAGCATAGACATCGCAGATGCCGCATCTTCTCTCTGGCTTGATTGTCTAGTCGGTCTGTGAGGTATACTTCATGATTGAGGAGGGCCGAGTACGTCGTCGCTGTTGATATGATTGGGACCTAAGACTTGCGTTCAGTACCCGGACGGGCCAACGCATGACCAGAAAGACAAACCTACAGTCTCACTATCAAGTAAAAGTATCTTCATCTTGGCAGCACCTGCGGTGCTGTCTCCGGCCGAAACCATCTTGGCGATGTAGCCGGAGACGGCCTGAACAACATCCATGGTATCAAGCACTCAGCTTCCAAAGCGTTCTGTAAGCTACAAGGTCATGTCTGGAGTGAATCGTAGGATGCAACGCAATCAAATATTGGGTGGATCCCGTTAAGAGAAGCTTGTGATGTCTCGGTCAAGGGTTGGAGAGGTGGTAGTGGTAGTGGTGTGTGGATGTGGGCTGGCATTTGACTGTTCCGTACGGCAAAGCTCCGCCATTCAAAACTTTAGCAGTCAGCCTCTTCCGCGCCGGCCTCATTAGGCCAGCTTTAAAGACTCATTCCCTTGACTTGACCGCACTCCCACACGATCATGACTGAAATTCATATCTTCTCTGCCTTGAATTCCTTCTCGCCCGATCATGGCGACCCAAACCACCCTACTGAACGACCTCCTACCCCTTAAGAACAATACGCGCGCCCTCCTGCAAGATTGTAATGCAGCTTCGTCGCAGTCATGAGATTTCCGAAAAGTCCGCTAACTGAACGCAGGTCGCAAGGACAGATCTGGCCTTTTCTTTTATATCACTCCTAATCGTATGTCTTCCTAATTCTACTTGATTTCGCTGGGTTACAGAGGTCGAGCGTGGCTCATAAACGGCGCTCACTACCATCCTGTAGACTGCGGACTATGGCCCAATTCCTTAGACCTCTAGAGCATACGGAGAATAGTGCGCTGACAAACCTACACAGTTGACCGTCTTTACGAAGCCGTCACTGAGACGAGGCTTGCTGTGGCCCATCGTGATTACAAAAATCTCCGAGATGTCGATAGAACAACTGCCGATCTTGATGAGCTGCGACTCAACGCAATATCCGACTTGCAAGACCTTCGAGAGCTTTTTATCAGGTACCTCAGGAAGCGGTCGAGTAATATGAGGGTGGATGAGGACAGTTACAAGAGAAGGCTGCAAAGACTCGCTACTCGGTTCGAGGAATATAGCCTCACCTTTCAGCGCATTGTAGATGCTGTCCATGGTCGCGAGGACTGGACACGACTATCTCCAAAGGATCCAGCGGCTGTAAAGACTGCTCCTCCTGAGAAGGATGCCAAACCTAGAACACCAGACTCCACAAGTTCGAATCCTCGGATCACGATTTCGGCGCCTCCGAGTCCATACCAAGCTACAGTTGAGGAAGTAGAAGATGAGCCGAGTGACGAGCCATCCTTGGTTGAATCGTATCATTATATCCACCCGCAAGAAACTCCTCCCGTCGCTCCTGAGCCACCGTCAGTTCCTACGCCTCCCGTTGTGATGGTTAGGGCACCGACGGACTTGGAAGAGCAAGCAGGGCCAAGCTCAAAGGCCAAGCAGTCGCCCGACCATGCATATGCATCAGAATTCAGGGTAAGCGACGCCGACAAGATGCTAGAGCGACCAAGCAAACGGAGCGAAGGACGAACGCAAAGGGGAGACAAGTCAGGTTACGACGCAACAATACCGTCGAGAGTTTTAACTCGATACCAAAGCGATGAGCGACCAATTGAAGATATCCACGCGGAAATTCTGTATCTAGAAGCTGAGCTCGGCCGTATGGATATGCGCGGCGAACCCAGAGATGAACCAGCCGAGTCATCAGGCAAGAGAAAGATTCACCATCCAAGTATGGATCTCGGAACCGGCATTGATGGGAATCCTCTAGAGCCTCATCCCGGTATGCGGCATCGGGCCATGACAACACCAAGCGTGGAGAGATTGGAAGGCTACCAGGGAGACGTTGAGTCTCGCAAAAGTCGACGTACGCCCAAAGCATCACCAGCAAACAGACCCTACGACTACGCTGGACCAGCGTATCCACGTACGACTCGAGACTCGCCGAGACAGGCTTTTCTTCGCCCGAATCACTCGCCTAGGACTCCTCAATCTGCCGTTGAAACGGGCAGTTCACCGTGGTTACCAAACGACGCCATCGACGAAGGCTGCGTGTCGAACCCGAAGAACCGCTACGGAGGCGACCCACGACACTCGTTCCCTGATCTCGGCACTGCCGGCGGCAGCGGCAGCGGGCCGCAAAGAAACGGGCCCAGCTTCGTCGAGGCAAAGCGAAAGCACCGGTACTCAGAGAACTACGGCGCAGGCAGGCGGCCGGTTGATGTAGACCGCGCTTTCACCGACTGGCTCAACAGCGACGAAGGCCGAATGGGCGACTTCGACCTGTTTGGACCAAGCCCGCTCGACGACCAAGGCGTCTCCGCCTGCCCGAGTCGTCGTCCTACCGACCCTTCGTCATCGCGAGGCTCGCCTGCGTCGCGCCGCGGCGGCGAGCGTGACGCGGCAGACCCGCGAACGGCGTCAGCCGCCGCAGCAGCGGCACCGGCACCGGCACCGTCGGCAGCCATCGAGCGCGAGCTGCACGTGACGCTGGAGGAGCTGTTCCACGGCAGCGAGAAGCAGTTCGAGGTGCGGCGGACGTCGGTGGACGCGGCGACGGGCGTGGCGCGGCCCGAGACCCAGCCGCTGAAGGTGCCCGTCTACCGCGGGCTCCGGGCCGGCACCAAGATCAAGTTTCTGGGTGAGGCCGGCGTCTCGCCCGCCGGCGTCCCCATCGACTTGCACTTTATCGTTGTTGAGAAGCCGCATCCGCTCTTCACGCGCCGCGGCGTCGACCTCCACGCCGTCATCGAGATTAGCCTGGCTGAGAGCTTGCTTGGGTGGCAGCGCACGCTCACCAGTATCGATGGCAAGACGGTGCGCGTTGGCCATGAAGGCCCTACGCCGCCCGGCTGGCAGGAGCCATTTGCAGGATTGGGTATGTGCAACAGCAAGAACGTGCAAGAGAGAGGAGATTTGATAGTGGGCGTCAAGATTCGGTATCCCGGCGCGCTGAGCGACCGCCAGAAAGCGCTAATCAAAGCGGCGCTGATGGACAAGTGAAAGGCGCATGTGGAAATTGGACTGCATGAAATAATATCTCTAGGTTATTGCTAGTCCTGGCTTCGTTGATGCGGCGCAACAGACGAACTACATATCAGGTCATATTTTGCGACAGCAAACCGTATCGCAAACAGCAGCAGGCACAACGGTATTGCGCGTGATGTACAGCAAAAAGCCTCGGCGGCTGACTTTTGTATACCTCTTCCGGACACAATCGCGATATTGAACGACTGAGCCAATGGTGGTGTGCGCAATCCGTCTGCCTAATAGTGTTCTCAGAAAATGAGACGGCACGGAAATGCAGCCAGGTCAGGTTTTAGCTAGAAACAAGTACTAGGAGAGTGTGGGCGGTGAACGGAGGACAAGTAACAGTGATACCTAATTCGAACGTTGAATTGCTCCGTGTCCATATGGGTTCGGACGTAAAAGAAGACAGCGATTTATATCAAAGTGACATGCAGATTTCTACGGAGTTGCAAGGCGAGATTGGCGCAGCGCCACGGTCTGCCCTGGCTGCTACACCCAATCACGCCCGCTTTGTAAGGTTTGAGAGGCGATTCTGGAGGGAGGCAAGTGGCGGCAGTCGGTGACTGCTTGGTGCTACTAATTAAGAATTCCGTAGTGCAGATTGGTTGCGTCAATGGTTGGCTGCTTAACTGTGGCCGAGGGGAAGGCCGAAGACGCAACGTGCCGACGCAAGCAACTTACGAGACCTGCCCGGCACAAAGATAGAGTACCTACACCTATCCACTCCATGGGCCGCGTAATATCATCGTTGCCCTCCGTATATCTATCTTACCTGCTCCTCTTCCTCTGTCTCTACTAACGATATCACAATATCCACTTCCCGCCCTTCCACTCCACCGTCGTTCAATTGCTCTCTCTGAATCGACGCAGTTCGCCTTCCTAATTCCCCACCATCCGCAAAGTCAAGGCTGCAGTTTGCCTCAACCTCACCCGCACTTCTGCAATCTTCAACCTACTGTTAATTACCTCGATGATACACACAGAGCAAAATGGTCATACGCAAACCTCTATCTTCCGCCGTTGAGGCGTCACAGCCTTCTGAGTCCGCTACCAGCCCCACCAGCGTCTACAGCACCGAGCAATCACCCTTGGTGCAGTCTACTCCCTTCGCTCCTGCAGTTCGGGCTCCTCCAGACGTTCCTGAGACTATCGGCGATCACGAAGAGTCAGACGATGAGTGGGATCAGTCAGATCCCGACTGGGATGAAGCAGATGATGAAGAGCAAGGCGAAAATCAGAGTGAGCAGCCTCATGCTGAGGGCCTCCCAGCGCCATTAAAGATTGGCAGTCCAGATCCCTCTCAATCACAGAAGGAATTCGCACTGCCGGCTTCATTACAGGCAGGACCTTCTCAAGAGATGCTCAGGAAAAAGTCACAAGAGAACCTCCTTCCCTCCGAGAGTAAAAGTTCGCTAGCCTCAAATACATCCCAGCAGTCTAATAACCCCTTCTTGAGGCCACATAACACTGGTGAAGCGATATTTGGCCACCAGAGCAACGGGTCACCCTGGCCGCCTCTACCAACAGCACCATTTCATCAGGCACCCGTACCTCAAGCACCCGTCGAATTGCCTACTACGAACTCACCGATCGAACCAATGTCCAAGCTTTCGCTACTTGATGAACAGCCTCCTCTGATACCGGTTGAAACAGAGAACGATCAGCCATGGAAACACCAATCAGAAATATCTGGAGTCTCTAGCACTTGGAAGCAACCATCAGACATCTCAGCCGTAAGTGCTTTCGACACAACACCGGTCAATTACGTCCAAGAAACAGCTCCAACGCAACAGGTCGGTCTGGAAAATGAGTATGCTCCTCAAGTACCGGTCACACCATCTGAGCAGCTGCAACGACAGCCTGAGCCAACATTATCAACATCTCAAATCCCAATATCTGTGTCCGGTATATCCACACCTCAAACATCGCAGCAGTCAGCCGAAGCCAAAGCCAAAACTCAACGCAAAGAACATTATCAAATCAAGCAAATTCGTTGGCGCGATGCATACGGAAAGAAACTAAGGATTTCTCCGATTCTGATTCAGAACATGAATGGACCATGTCCTCTGCTCGCTCTGGTGAACACGCTCGTCCTTTCAACTCCAGTGGATGTGGAGACGGCGTTGATAGAGACGCTTCGAACGCGAGAGCAGATCAGTCTTGGCTTGCTGTTGGATGCCGTGTTCGACGAACTCATGTCCGGCCGTCGGGGAACCGCAGCCCAAAATCTTCCAGAGGTCGACGACTTGTACAAGTTTCTTTTGACATTGCATACCGGTATGAACGTCAATCCTTGCTTCGTCTTCACAAAGTCTCGGTTATCACGAGATTTTCATCCTGCTCTCCGGGAACATACTCAACCTGGCGGCTTTGAGGAGACGCGCGAAATGCGATTGTATAGCACGTTCAACATCCCCCTGATGCATGGCTGGCTTCCACAGCGAGAATCACCCGCGTATGAGTCATTCGACCGCTCCGCGAAGACGTACGAAGATGCACAGAACATTCAGTTCCACGAAGAAGACCTTGAAGAAAAGCTTAACACGACGGGTCTCAACACGGAAGAACAGCACTTGTTCGAGGATCTCCACACAATCAAGGATTTCCTCTCGACGTGGCCAACTCAACTTACTGATTACGGCCTCGCTGTTCTCTCTGAACATCTCAGTGCAGGACAATTCGCGATCCTCTTCCGTAACGACCATTTCTCAACCATGTATAAGGAGCCAATGTCCCAGCAAATCCTCACCCTAGTCACTGATGCGGGTTACTCGACCCATGACGAAATAGTCTGGGAATCTCTTGTTGATGTCAGTAGCCAAGGCAGTGAGCACTTCTCTGGAGATTTCCGCCCAGTGTCACACCATACTCCCACGACTGCCAGCGGTCCCGCTCCAGGGCCGCGGAATAGCAGTCTCAGCCAACAACCAGTCCAAAGCATGCTCGACGTAGATCAAGGCTGGACGACTGTCCAAAATAACAGAAAAAAGCGCCAACACGAGGCGGAATTTCTCACTTTTTTCAGACAGGCGGGCATTCCATCCGCATCGCCAAGCTCACCGCTCGTCGAATCTCCCGTAAGCCCGGCAGAAAAGCGGAGAGCGGAGCAAGAAGACCACGACCTAGCTCTAGCGCTACAGCTGCAAGAAGAAGAGGAAGAGCGAGCCCGGCGATCCGAAGCGGAGCGACGTCGCGAAGACGAGCTCAGCCAGCAATTCCTGGAGCGGGACCAACAGCAGCGGGGCGGCCCGGCGCCCATCGCAGCGGCGTCGAGCAGCACCAGCCGGCCGGCTATCCCGCCGCGGCGCGGCCCCGGCGCCGCCACAACCGCCGCCGCTGCCCCCGCCGCCGACAACGTGCCGCCCCCATCCTACGACCAGGCCGCCAAGGCCCGCCCCTTCCACCCGCCCCGCGACCACCCCGCCAGCGAGCACGCGCCCCAGCCCGCCCGCGCCGCCCGCCGCCAGAGCGCCTACATGACCACCAGCTCTGGCACTGCGCCGGGCGCGCCGGGCACCGCGCCGGATGCGCCCCGCGCGCGAAGGCACTCGGCAAGGGCCGTGCCGCCCGTCGAGCAGGGGCCGCCGGGGCCGGCGCTGGGCAGGGCGCGCCGGAGCATGTCTGGGGGGCCGATGGCGGTGGGGCCCGGGGGGAGACCCGCCGACGAAAAGTGCGTGGTTATGTGATGTACGATAGTGCGCAGGTTGGAGTTTGGGAAGGTTTGATACCCTCGGTGCGGTTGGAGATGGCGGGTAAACACTTGACGGCACGCAGCGTTGTCGAGAGCTTAAATTGAACCCTGCGTGGCTTAGATCTAAAGACCGCTTTCTAATTGTTCATTTGTGCTTGCATTGACGTTCCTCATTGAGCTCACGCTTCTTCCGGATGTCAGAAGCCTACAATGTCCCATTCACCTTTGGACCGGCTGCCTGCCAGACTGCTTTGCGATCTCCTGACGAAGTTCCCGTAGCCTCTCTTACCGAGAAGGCCTCCATTATCCTTGTCCCACATCACTTCTCCGCGAAGGATCGTATATCTCGGCCATTGCTTCATGCGCCTCCCCTCAAACGGCGAGTAGTCGCAGTCATGATGCAGCAAATCGTTAGTCAGCTCAAACGACTCCGCGCCCGAAGGCGGATACCAAACGACCAGATCGGCATCGCTAACGCCCGGTTCGAGCGCGCCCTTGGTCGGATACAAGCCATACAGCTTCGCCGCATTGGCCGCCGTCAGCTCCACGAACCGCTTAAGCTCCAGCCTGCCAGCATCCAGCGTCAGGCTCAGCCTTGTCTCGACGCCGGGACAGCCGTTCGGGATGTACCTAAAGTGGCCGTTCGGGAACTCGGCGCTGATGACGGTCTTCTTCCCCTTCACGGGGTCGTCGTAGCGGAACGGGCAGTGGTCGCTCGACAGCACCGTGAACGTGCCGTCCTGCAGGCCCTTCCAGATGCCCTCCTGGTCCAGCGCCGACTCGCGCGGCGGCGGGCTGCACACGCACTTGGCGCCCTCGAAGCCCGGCCTGTCGAGATCCGCCTTCGTCAGGAACAGGTACTGCGGGCAGGTTTCGGCGTAGACCGACATCCCCTTGGCCTGGGCCTCGCGCACGTGGCGCGCGGCCTCGGGGCTGCTGACGTGCACGAGCAGGATGGGGGCGTCGACGAGCCGCGCGAGGCAGATGGCGCGGTAGGTGGCTTCGTCCTCGGCGGCGGCCGGGTGGCTTGTCGCGTGGTACTTGGGGTCCAGCAGCGCGCGTTTTTCGAGTTGCGCCGTCATCCATGCGATCATGTCGTCGTTCTCCGCGTGCACCATCGTGGTTACCCCCGTTCGTCGTGCCTCCACCAGCACATCTAGGATCTGCCGGTCCTGCAGCCGCAGCGATGCGTACGTCATGTAGATCTTCAGGCTTGAGATGCCTTCGGCGCGCAGCGTGGCGAATTCACTGAGTGCAGTTGCCGATGGGTTTCCCACGATCACGTGGAACGAATAATCACAATAGCACTTGTCCTTTGCCTTTGTGTGCGTCGACGCCAGTGCGCCAAGCAGGCTGTCCTCCGTCTTGGGCTGTGGCGCGAAGGCGATGATAGTAGTCGTGCCGCCGCAGATGGCTGAACGTGTGCCTGTTTCGAACGTGTCTGCCGTAGACCCTTTGCCGAAGAGTTGTGGTTCCTCAAGATGGACGTGGGCGTCTACGCCGCCAGGCATGACATAGCCGCCCTTTGCATCGATTATTTTCTTCGACGTCCGTCCCGAAAGCGATCCTCGAGGCTCCACGGCGGCGATTTTACCATCCTTGACGGCCACATCGTACTCACCTTCAAGCTGGTCCGTCACAACTATACCGTTGAGGACGACGAGATCATATTCTACAACGATAGAGCCCATTATTATTCATGCGGTGCGCTCCAAGCTCTTACAGATTGCTGTGCATATTTCCGACTCGGGAATGGGTAGTGAATCCAGGTACAAATACAAGTTACGCTTATCTCGCTGGGGACAGCCAGCTTATCACGGAGATAGTGACTTACATAACTTTGAATCTGTTTGGTCGAGAACCATCACCTTTGAAGCTCTTTTCGATTTTACAGAGTCGTATCAACGAAGGATAGGATTGCCTCTAGGGGTGTTATCGAAATGAAGTAAAGTGTGGTGACGTGCCGTTGGGGAAATTCGGTATGCCATCCTTTTCTTGGGATCACAAGATCTCCCTGTCACTTCGACCTACGATATATTCTCTTCGTATCCCAGGGAGTCCTGTCTACTTGTTCTCAGATACCTAAACACTTCAGTTTTATATGTATATGAAGAGACTACTTGAACTCTTCAAAGAAAGGCGATTTGTAAT
>Ga0335073_10009386_pt1 | contig 13735 bp, 10 predicted proteins | sample Lox_Sample_22_FD_207093 | JGI IMG/M metagenome (GOLD analysis project Ga0335073, IMG submission 207093) | Soil microbial communities from Loxahatchee National Wildlife Refuge, Florida, United States - Lox_Sample_2.2 | ecosystem: Environmental > Terrestrial > Soil > Wetlands | place: USA... | reverse complement strand
TCGTCGTGCAACCGTAGAATCGATTTTGCATAGGCCAGGACCATGTCGCCGTCGGGAGTGAGCAGCATGCGACGGCCCTCGTGATGGAACAGGACCTTTCCGGTAATGTGCTCCAGGCGTTGAATTTGCAGGCTGATTGCGGGTTGCGTCCGTCCGAGGCGCCGCGCCGTTTCGGTAATGCTGCCGGTATCGACGACCGATGCCAACGACCGAAGCATACGAATATCGAGACAAAGAAAGTTCATGCGGCCTCGCGTGGGTTGCTATCGGCCCAAGCATCAGCCTTACGCCATGCAAGCCCCGTGCAAATACCACGGCCGGCGCGCACAAATTTTGTGCAATCGGGCCCTGCAGTGGCTCGGATCAACATGATTTGGCGCCGTGACTCGCGTGATGCGTGTCAAATCGCCAGGCGCTCGCTTGCCGGCGCAGTATCGAGAAACAGGCGATCCGATTCCACGGCATAGTGGGCCGCGCTCTGATGCAACTTGGCGTTATTGGCCTCGCGCAAAGCGGCATCCGCTTCGCCATAGAGGAAGGCGAGGAACGCATAGCGCCGCCCGCGCGTGATCGGCGTGACTTGATGCAGCGCGCCGCAGGAAAATACGACGGCGCCGCCGTGTGGCGCGCGATAGCTGCTGCGGCCGAACTCCGCAAAGACGATATCGCAGCCGTCGTAATCCTTGTTGAGATTGATGGTGACGGCGAACCGCCGATGCTGCGCGCCGATGTTGACGTTGTCGCGATGCCGATCGAAATGCCCGCCGACGGCGCTGTCGTAGCAGGCGACGATATAGCGGTCCATGCGCGTGGCCTGGAACTGGAAAAAGCGATCGATGGCCGGGACGAGGCGGCGGACGATCTGGCTGCGGATGGCTTCCCGCAATTGCGGGTGAGCGACGACGAGATCGTGGCGGCGCTTGAACCGATGATCGACGACGCGGGTGGTCTCACCTTCGACGTCGAGCAGAAAGCCGGAATCCTTGCCGCCGATCTTTTGGTAAAATTCCACCAACGCGTCGCAGAGCACAAAATCGAACACGCGCGGAACGATCAGCACCGGCGCGGTGAGCGGCACGCCGGCGCAATTATCGACCGCCGGTAGGCTTTGCAGCACGTTGCGCACGGTCTCGGCATGACCGCCCGCGTGATCCCAGGGAATATTGGCCACCGCGCGCAACATCGGATCGAGCACGATGGTGCGCGGCATCGCGTCGGCGCCGAAGACGCGGCCGATCGCGCCATCGTAATCGGCCAGAAACGCCGCCGCTTGGCTTGTGCGTTGCAGGTACGGCGCCGGATCGTCGGGCGGTTCGGCGAGAATGCCATAGAAGACGATGTGATCCGCGTCGAACAGGGGCGACGCACGGAACAACTCGGTCAATTCCCGCTCAGCGCGTGGGCTCGCTGGCGCGCCGAGGAAGGACAGAACGATCCAACGTCCGGCGGCGACCGATAGGTTGACGGCGCCGCCGCCGATCAGCGGTGCCGCGAACCAGGGAACGGGATCACCCAAAACAATCCCGCCGGAGCCGGCTTGGCTTTTTTCCATGATGACGCTTTCGGTCGCTGGCGCGCTTGGCGCGGCATCATTCGCCGTCATGGTAAATTTTATTCTAATATCGCGCCGATTCGATTCGTCGGGCGGCGCAAACGAGGCTCTTAAATCCGGTGACGAAAATCGCGCCGCCAGATCGGCAGCCGCCCCGCAGCCTGCGTCTTGCCGAGCTCGACCGTTCGCTCGCGCAGGACCCCGATGCGATCGAGGCGCGTTTCGAGCGCGCCGGCCTGTCCCGGGAGCAAGGCGACTTCGAAGCGGCCAAGCGGGACTACTTTGAGCTGCTGCGCCGCAAACCGACCGATTTCGGCGCGCTCAACGATTTCGGCACGCTGGTGCTCAAGGCCGGCTACAAGGGAGCCGCGCGTTCGCTGTTCGAAGGGGCGGTGCAGCATCATCCAGACAATCCCAACGGGCACGTCAATCTGGCGAATTTATTGTTGCTGACGGGCGAACAAGACCAGGCGCGCGTTCACTTCGAGGCCGCCTTGCGCATTGATCCCAATCACATCCACGCCCACCGCGGCATGGGCAATCTTTTGGCTGAGCTCGGCGACGCTACGGGCGCGCGCCGGCATCGCGACAAGGCATTCAAAAATCATTTCTTGACGACGATGCCCTATCGCGGATCGGGCACGCCGGTCTCGATCCTGCTGCTCGTTTCCGCGGCGGGCGGCAACATACCGACAAGCTCCATTCTCGATGACCGGCAATTCCACACCAGCGCGCTGGTGACGGAATATGCCGATGCAAAAGTCCCATTGCCGCGCCACGATCTCGTCTTCAACGGCATCGGCGATGCGGATTTGTGCCGGGAAGGGCTGCAAGCGGCCTGCGCGGTGTTGGCGCGAACCGACCGGCCGGTGATCAATCATCCGCAGGCGGTGCTCAAGACCGGACGCGCCGCCAATGCCGAGCGTTTGCGCGGCCTGCCCAACGTGGTCGTGCCGCGCATGGTGACGTTGCCGCGGCGGCTCTTCGCGGGGCGCGACGCCGTCGCTGTGGTCGCCGCCAACAGATTTGCCTTTCCGTTTCTGGTCCGCGCGCCGGGCTTCCACACCGGCCGTCATTTTGTCCGCGTCGAAAATGCGCAGGTCTTGAACGCCGCGGCGGCGGCGTTTCCCGGCGACGATCTTTGTCTGATCGAAGAGCTCGATGCGCGCGACGGTGACGGATTGTTTCGCAAATGTCGCGTCATGATCATCGATCGCAAGATCTATCCGCTGCATCTGGCGATCTCGCGCCATTGGAAGGTCCACTATTTCCGGGCCGACATGGCGTATTCGGCGGAAAATCGCGCGCAGGATGCAGCGTTTCTCGACGACATGGCGAGCGTCGTGGGGCCGCGCGGCATGGCCGCCCTCGAGCGGATCAACGCCACACTCGATCTCGACTATTGCGGGGTCGATTTTGCCGTCAGCCGCGCGGGCGACATTCTGTGCTTCGAAGCCAACGCGACCATGGTGATGGTGCCGCTGTCGCACGATGAGAAGTGGGATTATCGTCGGTCGGCGTTCGATGCGGTGTTTGCGGCGGTGCGCACCATGCTCATGCGTAGGGCGATCGGCGATCGCGGCGACTGTGGCGCACGCACGCGGGCTGTATGAAGGACACAAAAATGAGAGACACGAAAGCCCGCGCCGGTGACCGCTGATTTCAGTGGCGATCCCACTTATTTCCTAATTGCATAGAATGCCTTTGGCGCTGCCCAATTTTTAGTCAGATCCGGCAAAGCGTCATTGCGCCATTCTTGTGCAGTCGTTCGTTCGGTCAAGGATTAAAAAGCTATTTCAAGAAGTTGCGGTGTGACCGCAGGTCGCTGCGGCGCTGGCATGGCCTTTGCGACTGCCTTTCCCGCAAATCGACGAACGCCCATCGTCCTGATGGCCGGCAGTGGCGCCGCAGGCGCTCTTGTACATACAGGGAGCAGATAATGATCCTCAACAACATCTCGCGACGCCGACTTCTGCAAGGAACCGCTGCTTTAGGCCTTGGTGCGGCCGTGCCATTGAACCGGGCTTTTGCCAAGGAAACCACGGTCGGTTTCATCTATGTCGGCTCGCGGGACGACTACGGCTACAATCAAGCGCATGCCGCCGGCGCCGCCGCGCTCAAGAAGATGGCCGGCATCAAGGTCGTCGAGGAAGAGAAGGTCCCGGAGACCGAAGACGTCGAAAAGACCATGGAGTCGATGATCAATCTCGACGGCGCGACGCTGTTGTTCCCGACTTCGTTCGGCTACTTCAATCCGCACGTGCTGAAGATGGCGGTAAAGTATCCGAAGGTCCGCTTCGAGCACTGCGGCGGCCTTTGGACGCCCAAGGATCCGAAGAACGTCGGCAGCTATTTCGGCTACATCGACGAAGCTCAGCACGTCAGCGGCGTCATCGCCGGCCATATGTCGAAATCCGGCAAGCTTGGTTTCGTCGCCGCCAAGCCCATTCCGCAAGTGTTGCGCAACATCAACGCCTTCACCATGGGCGCCAAGCTCGCCAATCCGAAGATCAAGCTGCAGGTGATCTTCACCGGCGACTGGTCGATGCCGGTGAAGGAGGCGGAAGCCACCAACAGCCTGATCGACGCTGGCGCCGACGTCCTTACTTGCCACGTCGATGGACCGAAGACCGTGGTCGAGAATGCGGCGCGCCGCGGCGCCATGGTGTGCGGCTATCACGTCAATCAATCGGTGCTGGCGCCGAAGGCCTATCTCACCGGCGCGGAGTGGAACTGGGAAGTGCTGTATCCGCGTTTCGTGAAGATGTTCACTTCGGGCGAGACCATCCCGAACTTCTATCGCGGCGGCTTGAAGGAGCAGCTGGTCAAAGTCTCTCCGTATGGTCCCATGGTTCCAGCAGCGGCGCGCAAGCAGGCCGACGGCGTCAAGGCCGGCCTGATCGCCGGCACGTACGTGATCTTCAAGGGGCCGGTCGTCGACAATAAAGGCAAGACGGTCATCGCTTCGGGCGTCTCCCGCGGTCAGACCGATCCCGAACTGGAGAAAATGGATTATCTGGTCGACGGTGTGATCGGAGCGACTTCGTGAAGGCCGATGTCGGCGCCCCTGTCGCACCGACCGGGCTAGGTCAGATTGTACGGGCGCCATCTTACGGACGCGGGATCGGCGGCGCGGGGGAATACATCGTCATCCCCGCGCTGGCGCTGGTCGGTTCGCTCGTGCTGTTCGGCATCTTCGTCGCACTGTTCGGCAAGAACCCGCTCGATCTTTATTTTTACATGTATCAGGGCGCGTTTGGGACGTGGTTCTCCTGGCAGAACACGCTGATACGCGCCGCGCCTCTGATCCTGACCGCACTGTGCACGGCGCTGCCGGCGCAGCTCGGCATGGTGATCATCGGCGGTGAGGGGGCGCTATTGGTAGGCGCGCTCGCCGCCACCAGCGCCGCGCTGGTGATGCAATGGGCGCCGCCGATCGTCGTCGATCTGGCGATGGCGGCGGCTGGCATGATCGGCGGCGGGCTATGGATTATGCTCTCCGGTGCGCTACGCCATTATCGTGGAGTCAATGAGACGATTTCGAGCTTGCTGCTCGTCTACATCGCGCTCGCGATCTTGAACTTCCTGGTCGAAGGTCCGATGCGCGACCCGGCCAGCCTGAACAAGCCGTCGACGCACAGCATCGGCGCAGCCAACATGATCGGTAATATCCCCGGCACGGAGGTGCACTGGGGCTTCGTCTTCGGCATCATCGCCGCCGTGCTCTCCTACATCCTGGTCTATCATACCGTGTTCGGCTTTGCCGCGCGCGTCGCCGGCGGCAACATTCGCGCGGCCAAGGTCGTGGGCCTGAGTGTCGGCAAGCTCGTTCTCATTATCTGCTTTCTCGCCGGCGCCGCCGCAGGCCTTGCCGGCATGTTTGAGGTCGCCGCCGTACAGGGCCGCGCCAACGCCAATCTGGCGGCCGGCTACGGCTTCGCCGGCATCCTGGTGGCGTTCCTGGCGCGGCAGAATCCATTGGCGGTGATACCGGTTGCCATCTTGCTTGGCGGCATCGGCGCGAGCGGCGGGCTGTTGCAACGGCGGCTTGGATTGCCGGACGCATCGGTGCTGGTGCTGCAAGGCATGATCTTCGTCATGGTGCTGGCGAGTGACACGCTTTATGGCCGCTGGGGCTTCCTCAAGGGAAAGACTTCCTGATGGCCGGCCCGGGCGACATCGGCTTGTGGACGATCCCGGTTGCGGTGCTCGGCGGCGCCGTGCGCGTCTCGACGCCGTTTCTGTTCGTCAGCCTCGGCGAATGCGTCACCGAAAGAAGCGGCCGCATCAATCTCGGCCTCGAAGGCACGCTGGTCATGGGCGCCATGGCCGGCTACGGCGTTTCCTACCTTACCGGCTCGCCGTGGCTCGGCGTTCTCGCCGCCGGCGTCACTGGCGCGGCGATGGGCGCCTTGCATGCCGTGATCTGCGGCCTGCCGCGCGTCAACGATATCGCCGTTGGCATCGCGCTGATGCTGTTCGGCGTCGGCTTGGCGTTCTATCTCGGCAAGCCGCTAATCGAGCCGAGCGCGGCGCAATTGCCGTCGATCGATCTCGGCTGGTGGACCGATATTCCGCAATTGCACGCCGCGCTGCGCATCAATGCGCTGTTTCTCATCGGCGTGGCGCTCGCCCCGGTCCTGGTTTGGGCGCTGCGCTCCACGCGCTGGGGCTTGATCATACGCACCGCCGGCGAAAGCGCCGACGCCGCGCTGGCGATGGGTTACTCGGTCAACATCATCCGCTTGCGCGCCACTATGTTCGGCGGCTTTTTGGCCGGTATCGGCGGCTCGTTTCTGTCGCTCTATTATCCCGGCAGCTGGAATGAAGGGCTGTCCAGCGGTCAAGGTATCACCGCGGTGGCGCTGGTCATCTTCGCGCGCTGGAATCCGCTATTGTGCCTGGCGGCGTCGATTCTGTTCGGCGGCGCCGCCGCGCTCGGCCCGGCGCTGCAATCCGTCGGCTACAGCCACGGCTATCATCTGTTCAATGCCGCTCCCTACATCCTGACTTTGCTGATCATGATTGCAACCTGCTCGCCGAAGCGCACGCTAATCGGTGCGCCGGCGGAACTGTCGATTACGAGGTGATCATGCCCCAACTGGCGCGTAAGGAAAATAACGCAGCGGAGCGCTATGTCGCCGCCGATCCTTATCTGTGGCCCTACAACGGCGACCTTCGCCCGCAAAACACGGCGTTGATCGTCATCGACATGCAGACCGACTTCTGCGGCGTCGGCGGCTACGTCGACAAGATGGGCTACGATCTGTCGCTGACGCGCGCGCCGATCGAGCCGATCAAGCGGACGCTCGCCGCGATGCGGGCCAAGGGCTTTCATATCTTCCATACGCGCGAAGGCCACCGCCCCGACCTCGCCGACCTGCCGGCAAACAAGCGCTGGCGCTCGCAGCAGATCGGCGCCGGTATTGGTGACCCCGGACCGTGCGGCCGCATTCTGGTGCGCGGCGAGCCGGGTTGGGACATTATCGACGAACTTCGCCCGCACGAAGGCGAGCCGATTATCGACAAGCCGGGCAAGGGGTCGTTCTGTGCCACCGATCTCGAGCTGGTGCTGCGGCTGCGCGGCATCGACAACATCGTGCTGACCGGCATAACCACCGACGTGTGCGTCCACACCACCATGCGCGAGGCCAACGATCGCGGCTTTGAGTGCCTGCTGCTCGAAGATTGCTGCGGCGCGACCGACAAAAGCAATCACGACCACGCGCTCAAGATGATCAAGATGCAGGGCGGCGTGTTCGGCGCGGTGTCGGATTCGGCGAAATTCATCGAGGTCATTTCGTGAGCGAGATGGCGAAGCTGGTGCCGCCCGGCGGGCTGCCCTCGCCGACGGCGTCAAAAAAGACGTTCGGCGTCGAAGCGATCAATATGACCAAGCGCTTCGGCGAGTTTGCCGCGCTCGATCAGGTATCGCTGAAGGTCAGGGCCGGCACTTTCCATGCGTTGCTCGGCGAGAATGGCGCCGGAAAGTCGACGCTGGTCAAATGCATCATGGGCTATTACCAGGCCGACGACGGCGAGCTGATGATCGACGAGCGCCAGGAGATCATCGGCAATCCGCGCGCCGCGCACGCGCTCGGCCTCGGCATGGTCTATCAGCATTTCACCTCGGTGCCGGCTATGACGGTGGCGGAGAACTTCGTGCTGGCGCGCGATCACGTGCCGGCGGTGGTTGACTGGGCGCGCGAGCGCAGGACTCTGGAAGAGTTTCTGTCGCGCATGCCGTTTCGCGTGCCCCTCAACGCCAAGGTTTCGGCGATCTCTGCGGGCGAGCGGCAGAAATGCGAGATCCTCAAGCAGCTCTACTTGCAGCGGCGCTTTCTTATCCTCGACGAGCCGACCTCGGTGCTCACGCCCGGTGAAGCCGACGAGGCGCTCGGCATGCTGCGCGACATGGTGGCGAACGGCGTGCTCACGATTCTCATGATTACCCACAAATTTCGCGAGGTCATGGCGTTCGCCGACGAGGTGACTATCCTGCGGCGCGGCAAATTGGCCGGACACGGTCTGGTCAAGGATTTAAGCCCGGACGCCATGGCGCGCACCATGATCGGCGCCGAAGAATTGACCGTGCAGCCGCCGCGCACCGGCGAATTCGGCGCGCCGCGGCTGAACATCGAGAAGCTCAATGCGCTCAATGACGGCGGCCAGCCCGCAGTGCGCGACGTGTCGCTGCAGGTCCGCGGCGGCGAGATCGTCGGCGTCGCCGGCGTGTCCGGCAACGGCCAGCGCCAGCTCATCGAAGTGCTCGCCGGCCAACGCGAGGCCGAGAGCGGCGCCGTCTATCTCCAGGGCGAGCTTTATCACGCCAGCCGTGACGAGATGCGCCACAACCACCTCTCCGTGCTTCCCGAGGAGCCGCTGAAGAACGCCTGCGTCGCGCGCATGAGCGTCGCCGATAATCTCGCCTTCCGCGAATTCGACCGCGCGCCGTTCGCATCCGGCGGCTGGTGGCTCAATCGCGCGAAGTTCCACGAAGAGGCACTGCGCAAGATCGGCCTCTACAAGATCAAGACGCGCACCGACGACACCCCGATCGGCGAATTATCCGGTGGCAATGTGCAGCGCACCGTACTGGCGCGCGAACTTGGCGGCGAAGTCGACATCCTGGTCGCCGCCAATCCGTGCTTCGGCCTCGATTTTGCGGCGGTGGCGCAAATCCACGCCGAGATCATGGCGGCGCGCAACCGCGGTGCAGCCGTGCTGCTGGTCAGCGAGGACCTCGACGAGCTCTTGGAGCTCGCGGATCGACTGGTGGTGATGTTCCACGGCGAAATCGTCTATGAGGCGCGCGCCAGTGAAGCCGATCTCACCGAAATCGGCCGCCACATGGCGGGGCATTAGAGCCTTATGCGTTCTGATTGAATCAGAACGCGGCTGTGGCATCTTGTTCGAACGTGGTCTTTTCGGACAGCCGCCGTCCGTTTTTCAGATCGCACCGTAGCTCACGGGATTGGTGTCGAAGCCGATTTCGGTTTGATGCCCATGCCGTATTTCGTGGCGTAGGAGAGCGCATCCCATTTGAGGGGCGGCGAAGTCTCGGTCGCTATGTCGAGCGTGCTGATCGGACGCACCTGGACCACCGCAACCGGAATGCCCGGTCGCCAGTTCGGCTCGATCACCCACTCGATGTCGATCGGTCGGCCGAAACAGCCTTCGATTTGCGCGATGGTGGTCCACAAAGCGCGCACCATGTCGTCTGTCAAGCACTGCGCCCGATGAAAGCGCGGCGGCAGCTGCTGCTCGGTGATGCCGCCGCGCATGCGATCGAATACGGAGGCGAGGTGTTTGTTTCCGACACGGTAGGCGATGATGCGGCCGTCGGCGCGATCGACTTCGATGTAATCGGGTTCGACCGTGCCCTGAACCACCGATTCACCCCAGCCCCAGGCGCCTTCGACGACAAAACGGTCGCGCTTTTTGCTCACCGGATGTGCAGAAAACGCAACACCGGCACAGCGCGCGTGAACGAGCCGCAATACGCCGACGCCCATCGGCGTTTCGCGATAGTGCTGTTTTTGCTGTCGCCGATAGCTCAGCGCGCGCACCACAAACAAGCTGCTCCATGCCCGCCGCACTGCATCGACCACCGCGTCGGCGCCAATGACACCGAGATAGCTTTCGTATTGTCCGGCAAAGCTAGCGGAGGCGGCATCCTCGCCGGCCGCGGAGCTGCGCACTGCAACCGGCAACGCGATGTCGGCGCTGCGAAAGCACAGTTCCTCATAAGCTTCGCGCAGCGCCGCCTCGAAAGAGCCTTGCAGCGGCGCCTGTTCGATAAGTTTGCGTATCCGGCCTGAGACCGCTTCCACCTCGTCGAGATTGTCGGTATCGGCCACCGCGGCGAGCTCGCCATCGATGACGACTTCCAGCGAATTGTTGGCGAGGAAAGTTTGAAATGCGTCGGTGGTGACCGCAAATCCGTCCGGAACGTCGATGCCTAGTCTGCGCAGCCCGCCGAGCCGAGCCATCTTCGGCCCGACCGTTGCGCAGTCGTCATCGGTCAGCCCGTCGAGCCACCGCAGCATCGGCCATCCCGCTTTCGCGCTTCCATCCGCCTGCGCGGCGGCAGGAACCGTCGCGCCCTTTATGTCTTACGAATTACCTCATCGGCGGCTTCGTTGCCAGCGCCCCGACAGGAACAGTTTTTTTCGTTTTCGGCCAGCACAGTTTGGCAACCGGGACAGTTGTTGATCAGACTGCGTGGCACAGAGCGAATGTCACGCGCTCGGTCGCGACAACGATGAAGCATCTTGAGCGTTTAGACTTGTGAGGACATCGGCTCGATGTTAGCACCGCCGGGCGGTCGCGCACGTTGGAGTTTGCCATGAACAACACGCACGAGAGTCTGCGCCAAGACGACAGAAGCAAGATGACCAAGCCAACACCGCCTTTCCGCGCCGAACATGTCGGCAGCCTATTGCGCCCGCAGGAAATCAAGCAAGCGCGTGCCCGGCGTGAGCGCGGCGAGATTACGGGGGAAGACCTCAAGACGATCGAAGACGAAGCCATCAGGCGCGCCGTTGCCAAGCAGGAATTGCTCGGCCTCAAAGCGGTCACCGACGGTGAATATCGGCGCAGCTTTTGGAGCCGCGATTTCTTTCGCGCGCTCGACAATGTCGAAACGTTCTCGACCCCCGACGTCAAGCGCTTTCAAGGCAATCAACCGAAAACGTTGGCGCATCGGCCGACGGCACGGCTCGGCAGTTTCACCACCCATCCGATGATCGACCACTTCCGTTTTCTCAAGTCGGTCGTCGCGTTCGGCTCCGTTCCGAAAATGACCATTCCGGCGCCAAGCGCTTTTCTGGCGCACCGCGGAAAGACCATACTCGACGGCTCTGTATATGGCTCGTTTGAGGAGTTCTACGCCGATCTGGGGCAGACCTATCGCAAGATCGTGCGCGCCTTCGGTGATGCGGGCTGCCGTTATCTGCAACTCGACGAAGTCTATATGATCGTTTTGGTAGATCCGAAACAGCGCCAATTCTTCGTCCAACATGGCAACGATGTGGACAAATTGCCGGAGCTCTATTCGCAGGCCACCAACCTCGCATTGTCGGACAAGCCCGCCGATATGGTGACCGGCATGCATCTGTGCCGTGGCAACTTCCGCTCCACCTATCAGGGCGCAGGCGGATACGACGCGATTGCCGATATTCTGTTCAATAAAACCAATATCGACGCCTATTTCATGGAATACGACACCGAACGCGCCGGCGGCTTCGCGCCGTTGCGGCTGGTGCCCAGGGGCAAAAAGGTCGTGTTGGGATTGGTGACCTCGAAGACCGGTCAGCTTGAGTCGAAGGATCAGATCAAAAGACGCGTCGAAGAGGCGGCCAAGTTCATCGACATCGATCAGCTTCGTCTCAGCCCGCAATGCGGTTTTGCCAGCACCGAAGAGGGCAATCTGCTCAGCGAAGACGAGCAATGGGCGAAACTGTCGTTCGTCGTCGAGGTCGCCGAAGAAATCTGGGGCTCGTCTTAAAGCTCCGCACCGGGTCGGGCGATGCAAGCCAATACCGATCGCATCCAAACCACCCATGTCGGCAGCCTGGTGCGGCCGCCGGAGCTGGTCGCCTATATGCGCAAGCGCCTTGCCCGCGAAGCCGTGGACGATGTCGCCTACGAACAATACTTGACGCGCGCCGTCGCTGACGTGGTCGGCCGGCAAGTCAAGGCCGGCCTCAGTGTCGTCAACGACGGCGAATATTCCAAAAGCTCCTGGTACCGCTACGTCAGCGAGCGCCTCAATGGGCTGGAATTTCGTGCCGCGCCAAGCGAGCGTCCCAAGCCAACGCCATCGGCCGGCCATGACTTTGAGCGTTTCCGTGAATTCTACGCCGAATATCAGAGCGGCCAGCAGGCCAATGCCGGTGCCGGTTATTGGGTCGTAACCGGCCCGATCAGCTATCGCGGTCAAGCCCAGGTGCAGCGCGACATCGCCAATCTGAAAGTGGCTTTGCGAGGCACTCGCGGCGTCACCGGCTTTCTGCCGGTGGTGGCACCCGCGAGCGTGCTGCAAGGCCTGCGCGACGAATACTACGGCACAGAGGAAAAGCTAAGTGTGGCGCTCGGCGAAGCGTTGCGCACCGAATACAAGGCGATTACCGATGCCGGGCTAATCGTGCAGCTCGACGACGCTTGGCTTGCGGCAAAATACGACATGATGGTGCCGCCGGGACGCTTTGCCGACTACTACGTCTGGGCGGAGCAGAAAATCGCCGCGCTCAATCGCGCGCTCGACGGCATCCCCGAAGCTCAGAGCCGCTACCACGTCTGCTGGGGAAGCTGGAACGGGCCGCACAGCAATGACGTTGCGGCCGAAGATATTGTCGACCTTATTCTCAGCGTGAACGTTGGCGGCTATTCGCTGGAAATGGCCAACCCGCGCCATGAGCACGAATGGCGGGTTTGGGAAAAAGCCAAGTTGCCGCCCGAGCGCGTGCTCATCCCGGGCGTCATCGCCCACACCACCAACGTGGTCGAGCACCCGAAGCTCGTGGCCGAGCGGTTGGTGCGTCTCGCCAAGCTTGTCGGCCGCGAGCGCGTTATCGGCAGCACCGATTGCGGATTCGCTCAGGGCGTCTTCTATCGGCGCGTTCATCCGTCCATCATGTGGGCGAAGCTGGAAGCGCTCGCCGAAGGCGCGCAGCTCGCGACGGCGGAATTGTGGGGCCGCGCGGCCGCCGCCTAAGATCAAATCTGCGTTTGTCCCCGCGCGAGCGGCGGCCCAGTGCTGGGTTCCCGCTCGCGCGCCAATGAGCGACAACCGCAGACGGTCCGCCATCGCGCTAGCTGTGCTCGCGCACGAGTTCGCCGATCGCTTTTAGGCGCGCCTCGGCGTCCGGCGTCCAGGGAAACGACAAATTCAGCCCGATGCAATTAGCGAATGCCTCGCGGACCGAAAACAACGGACCGGGCGGCAGACCGACGCCGCGCGCCAGCGCATCCCGGCATGCAGCAATGGAATCGAAGCCTAGCGGTCCTTCCACCCAGCACATGAAGCCGCCCGACGGCGTCGTCACTTTGTATCCGGGCGGAAAATATTTCTCCATCAGGTCGAGCCCGTGTTCCATGCGCGCCAAAAGCTTGCTGCGGAGACTGCGCAGATGACGGTTGAAATTGCCGCTTTGCATGTAGTCGGCGACGGCGCGCTGAAAAATTCCGCCGCTGAGCAGGTTGCTTGCGAATTTCATCTGCACGATCTTTTCACAGAAGCGTCCTGGCACCAGCCAGCCGATCCCGTAGCCGGGCGCCAGCGTGTTGGAGAAACTACCGACCTGCAACACCAAGCCGGCCTCGTCGAAGCGTTTTAGCGTCGGCGTGCAGGCCTTGCCATATTGCAGATCCATGTAACCGCCGTTTTCGATGATCGGTAAGTTCTTGCGGCGCGCGATCTCGACGATTTTGCGCACCGAGTCGGGCGGTGTCGAAATGCCGGTCGGATATTGTTGCGCCGGCATCAGCACACAGGCGCGAACGTCGTGCCGGTCAGTCAAATATTCGAACTGCTCCGGATCGAGTCCGTGTTTGCTGGAGTAGGGGATTTCGACGGCACGCAGGCCGCGGTGTTCGAGCGCGGCGAATACCGGAAACATGGTCGGCGATTCGATCAGAACGATATCACCGGGTTTGGTCAGGATGTTGATGCACAGATTG
>Ga0335073_10009384_pt1 | contig 13735 bp, 9 predicted proteins | sample Lox_Sample_22_FD_207093 | JGI IMG/M metagenome (GOLD analysis project Ga0335073, IMG submission 207093) | Soil microbial communities from Loxahatchee National Wildlife Refuge, Florida, United States - Lox_Sample_2.2 | ecosystem: Environmental > Terrestrial > Soil > Wetlands | place: USA: Florida... | reverse complement strand
CGAGCTGGTGGGATCGAACACCCTGGCCAGCGTGGCCAATACCACGGCGGCACCGGCGGTAACGCAGGACGACCCGGTCAAGGCGGAGCGGTCGAACTATTTCGATGCCGGGGTCAGCCAGGTGGTGATCCCCGGGCTGACGGTCGCGGTGGATGCCTTTTACAAGGTCTCGCATGACCTGATCGACGAGGGGCAGTTCGGCGCGCCGATCATCTTGACCGTGTTCAACTACAAGGATGGCCTGCAGGAGGGCGCGGCGCTGACCGCCAGCTACGATCGCGGGCCGTGGTCGCTCTATGGCAACATCTACCGCGAGCGGGCGGTGGGCAAGGACATCGTGTCGGCGCAGTTCAATTTCTCGCCGAACGAGCTGGCCTACATCGCCAACAACTCTATCCACCTCGATCACGAGCAAGCATGGTCCGGCTCGGCGGGCATTGCCTACACGCTGAACCGGACGTCCGATCATCCGACGCGGTTCTCGATCGACGCGCTGCTGCAAACCGGGCTGCGCGCCAGCACCGCGACGATTCCGAACGGCACGGCGATTCCAACCTATGGCGTGGTGAATCTGTCAGTGGTGCAGAAGCTGCACGCCGGCACCGAATTGCGGCTGGACGTGTTGAATGTCGTGGACAAGATCTACCAGATCCGCGACGGCACCGGCGTGGGCGTCGGCGCACCGCAGTATGGGCTGCGGCGGACGATACTCGCCGGGGTGTCGCAGAAGTTCTGATCGCTCAAATCGCCACGTCAGCAGGCCAGCCGCGGCCGCGACGTGCACCGCATCGTTGGCGCGCGTTCCTGCTCCCGCGCCACCAGCGGCTCCGCGCCGCCAACGGCAGGATCGCGGCTGGCCGGTGCGCCTGATCCCGCTGTAACTCAAGGCCGTTGCAAAACGGTTGCGAATGGGCGTAGGGTCCGCTGGTGACGGCGCAGGCCCTGGTCACCTCCGCAGACGAACATGCTGACCCCGGACTCTCCGAGGTGCACGCACGCCGATGTTCCAATGCCGCGTGGGGTGGAATGCGAAACTGACTGGATGCTCGGGCGGGCGATGTCGTGGCGGCAGGGATCAGGATGATTGCAAGTGCGCAGAGCGGCACGGATCAGGCCGATCGCAAGCGCGCAGACCAAAGCCCCGGGAGACGTGGCAGTGATTGCTCAGATCTTCATAAGCTTTGCCTCAAAGGATCGCGATATTGCCGAGGCTGTCTGCAAGGCAGTGGAAAACCGGGGCTTTCAGTGCTGGATTTCCACTCGGGACATCAGGCCTGGCGCGAACTACCAAGAGGAAATTGTCCGCGCCATCCGCATCGCCAAGGTGATGATCTTCGTCTTCTCCGAGAATTCGAACAATTCTCAGGAGATGAAGAAAGAGGTGGCTCTCGCCAGCCGCCGCAATGTCGTGGTGATTCCACTCCGCGTGGAGGACGTGATTCCGAACGAGGCATTCGATTATGAATTTGCCACTCGCCAATGGATTGACGCATTTGTCGACTGGGAAGACGCGATCCAGCGTCTCACACGACACCTCGGCATGATAGTCGCCGGCCCGGACGCAACCGCGGGCTCGGCAGATTCCTCCTCGCCGGGAGACAGGAGCCGCGGGCAGTCTGATGCCAATGCCGGCAGCGAGACTGCCGAAGCTCCGGGCTCCCGCCACGTAGCGGCGGGGGCGTTGCCTGCCGCCCTATCGGCCGACACGACCGCTCCAACTCCGCAATCATCGACCGGAGATGGCCGCGACAGCCGCGCCACGACAGTTCCCCGCCATGCCGCCAGACGGAAGCTCGAGATCGCGGCACTGGTCGCCGGCGTTGCGGCAGTGGTGGCGGTGGCAGCCTCCCAGGCCCCCGCACTGCGCGGCACCGCAGACGGCGGTGCGGCGTCGCCGGCCCCGCTCACCCATCAGGCCCGCTCGCGCGACACGGCCACATCCACCTTGACCGAGACAGAGGCGGCGAATTCCCGGCCGCCGGCGACCGCATGGGCCTCGAGTTCGACCCCGCCGGCTGCAACGCCCACGGGCAACGCAACGCCCACGGGCAACGCAACGACCACAGGCACCGCAACGACCACGGGCAACGCAAAGCCCACGGGCAACGCCACGCCCACGGGCGACGCAACCTCCAGGACAACACACTTCACCCCGGCAGGTCATCCGCCTGCACCGCCGATGGCGTCGGCCGCCGACTCGCCGCACGCATCGGCCTCCCCCGATAGCCCCGCCGCATCCTCATCAAGCTGGAATGACGGCGACAAATCCGCGTCCGCTGCGACCGCTTTTGCGTCTCAGCCGTGGATGAACACACCGACGCCCAATGGTCAGCAGCCGGATTTGCAACAACTGATGCAGCGGTTGCAGGCGATGCAACGAACGGCCGACGCCGTCAGTTCCGGCGCCTCACAGACGTCCAGCGACGCCGGCAGGCAGACAGTTCCCGCGGAGTGGGGGCAGCAACTGCAGAATGTTATGGGGCGGATGAACTCACTGCAGCAGCTTGACCGGCAACTGCAATCCGTTGGCATACGGCTGTGTAATGAAAATTCCGGCGCCGCCTCGGGAAATTGGAGTTCATCCTCGGGTGGTTGGGCTTGCACCTACGGGCCACAGGACATTAACCAGGCCGTGCGGCGCCTGGAGCAGGAAATTGCCGACACGCCTCAGGACGACCAAATGGAGCGGGACCGGCTCCAGGCAATGCTCGCCCAACTTATCGATCTGCTTGCTGCAGCGCCGCCACAGAGCCCCGGATCTGCCGGTTCGGGGACGTCTCTGGACCTGTCCCGAATATTTGGAGACACGCAGCAGAAGTGACTGCCCGGACAAGGCACCATGACCGAGGGCGTCAGTGCGGCGATACCGGCGGCGCCGCGGACCTTCGGGTCATGCCGCCTTGAGTACTGCCGCCTGTGCGCTTGCATCCTCGAGGATCATGGCCGACGCCTTCTCCGCGATCATGATCGTCGGCGCATTGGTGTTGCCGGCGATGATCGCCGGCATGATCGAGGCGTCCACCACCCGCAGGCCCGCCAGCCCGTGCACGCGCAGCCGCGGATCGACCACCGCATTCGGCCCATGGCCCATGCTGCACGAGCCTACCGGATGCAGGTTCGACACGCCGCGCTGCTTCACGTCCGCGGCCAATTGCTCGTCCGTGATCACCGACGCGCCCGGCAGCGTCTCCGCCACCACCAGGTTCTGCAATGCGTGCTGGCGCGCGATCTGCCGCGCGATGCGCATGCCCGCGATCACCGCCTGCATGTCGTAGTCGGAGCGCAGGAAGTTGAAGCGGATCTCCGGCGGCGCGAAGGGATCGGGCGAGCGCAGTCGCACCGTGCCGCGTCCCTCGGGCCGCAGGTGCACCGGACTGATCGCGAAGCCGGGGAACGGATGCGAGATGATGCCGTTGCGGTTGCGGTCGATCGTGCTCCAGGCCGAGATGTTCAACTGGATGTCCGGCCGCTCCAGCCGCTTGTCGCTGCGCACCATGGCGCCGACATAAAGCCCGTTGCCCGACATCGGCCCGCGGCGGCCGAATGCGTATTGCGCCCCGGCGACGATCTTGCGCGGCATCGAATGGTGCAGCTCGTTCAGCGAGATCGAGCGCGAGATGCGCCAGGCGCAGAACGTATTGAAGTGGTCGTGCAGGTTGCCGCCGACGCCGGACAGTTCGTGCGACACGGGGATTTCCATCTCGCGCAGGTGCTGCGCCGGGCCGATGCCGGACAGCAGCAGAAGCTGCGGCGAGCCGTAGGCGCCGCCGGAGACGATCACCTCGGCATTGGCGCGCGCGATTTCCAGGCCACGCGGCGAACGGTATTCCACGCCGACGGCGCGGCCGTTTTCCAGCACCACGCGAACGGCGTGCGCATGGGTGCGGATGGTCAAATTCGGCCGCTGGCGTGCCGGCCGCAGATAGGCGGCGGCGGTGCTCCAGCGGCGGCGGTCCTTGGTGGTGGTCTGGTAATAGCCGCAGCCGTCCTGCTGCGCGCCGTTGAAATCGGGGTTGGGCGGAATGCCGGCCTGGATGCAGGCCTCCAGCAGGATCTTCGCGATCTCCCATTCATAAGGCTGGTTGGAAACCCGCAGCGGGCCGCCGGCGCCGTGGTATTCGTCCGCGCCGCGCTCATTGTCCTCCGCCTTGCGGAAATAGGGCAGCACGGAGTCCCAGTCCCAGCCCTCGCAGCCGAGCTGGCGCCAATGGTCATAGTCGGCGTGGTTGCCGCGCATGTAGATCATGCCGTTGATCGAGCTGGTGCCGCCCAGCACCTTGCCGCGCGGCTGATACATCACGCGGTCGTTGAGGTTTTGCTCCGGCTCGGAATCGAACATCCAGTTGACCTTCGGATTGCAGAAGGTCCTGGCGTAGCCGAGCGGGATGTGAATCCACGGGTTGCTGTCCTTGCCGCCGGCTTCCAGCAGGAGCACGCGATGGCGGCCGGATTCGCTCAGCCGGTTGGCGAGCACGCAGCCGGCCGAGCCGGCGCCGGTGACGATAAAGTCGTAGCTATCCTGCGCGTGGGACATCCGTTGCCTTACCCCCTCCTGCTGCGATCGTGGCCGCGTGCCTGTTGTCATTGCGCCGCCCGGAGGGCCGAAGCAATCCCGGTTGGCGGGGATGCGCGAACCGTGCGGGCATCCCGTGACCGACATTGCTGCGTCGCTATATTGCTCGCAATGACCGGGGCGGAGTCCCCGTGCCGGCGCCGGATGACGTTACGCCGCCGCGGCATGACGTTGCGTTCCGCGGATTGATCTGGCGCCGCCGCAGGGACGTGTCGCTAGCTCGTCAACCGCCGCCGCAGGGACGTTGCGCCGGCGTGGAAAGACGTGACCCTGCCGCAGGGGCGTTACGCCGCCGAGCGCGCCGGCGCCGCCGCCGCATCCTCCAGGATCATCGCGGCGCATTTCTCGCCGATCATGATGGTGGGCGCGTTGGTGTTGCCGCCGACGGCGACGGGCATGATCGAGGCATCCGCGACGCGCAGGCCCTCGATCCCGTGCACGCGCAGACGCGGATCGACCACCGTGTTGGTGCCGTGTCCCATGGCGCAGGAGCTGGTGGGATGCTGATTGGATACGCCGCTCTGGCGCACGTACTCGTGCAGATCGGCGTCCGACTGCACGTCCTGCCCCGGCGCCAGTTCCACCGCCACATAGGGCTGCAAGGCGGGCTGCGCTGCGATCTTGCGCGCCAGGCGGATGCCGAACAATACCGCCTGCATGTCGTAGTCGGTGCGCAGGTAATCGAACAGGATGGCGGGCGAGGCCAAGGGGTCGGGACTCGCGAGACGCACGGTGCCGCGGCCATCGGGGCGCAGATGCACGGGGCTCATTGTGAAGCCTGGGAACGGGTGCGGCACCACGCGGTCCTTGTCGCGCCGCACGGTGCTCCACTCGAAGATGTTGATCTGGATGTCGGGACGCTCGAAGCGCGGATCGCTGCGGGTGAACAATCCGGCATGGATGCCATTGCTTGCCATCGGGCCGGAGCGGAACAGGAAGTAGCGCACGCCTGCGGTCAGCTTGCGCCAGGCGCTGTTTTCCAGGTCGTTCAGCGTGATCGCCTTGGGGCAGCGCCAACTGACATAGGAATTGAAATGGTCGTGCAGGTTGGCGCCGACCGCGGGCATGTCGCGGATCACGGCAATGCCCATGTCCTGCAGATGCTGCGCCGGTCCGAGGCCCGACAGCAACAGCAGTTGCGGCGAGCCGTAGGTGCCGCCCGAGACGATGACCTCGCCGCCGGCATGCGCGGTGCGGCGGCCGTCGCCGGTGTGGTATTCCACCCCGACCGCGCGGCGGTTTTCGATCACGACCCGGGTGGCGTGGGCGCCGGTGCGGATGGTCAGGTTGGGGCGCCCGCGCGCGGGTTCCAGATACGCCTTCGCCGTGCTCCAGCGGCGGCGGTTATTGCTCGTCGTCTGGTAATAGCCGCAGCCTTCCTGGTGCGCGCCGTTGAAGTCGGGATTGCGCGGGATGCCGGCTTGCTCCGCGGCCGCCAGCGCCGCGTCGGCCAGTTCGAACCGGCCGGGCTGATCGGAGACATGCAGCGGGCCGCCGACGCCATGATAGTCGTCCGCGCCGCGCACCTGGTTCTCCGCCCGCTTGAAGAATGGCAGCACGGAGTCCCAGTCCCAGCCCTCGCAGCCACGCTGGCGCCATTCGTCATAGTCGCCGTGGCTGCCGCGAATGTAGACCATGCCGTTGATCGAGCTGCTGCCGCCCAGGGTCTTGCCGCGCGGCAGATAGAGCCGGCGATTGCCGAGCTGCGGCTGCGGCTCGGTTTGCAGTTTCCAGTTCACGCGCGGATCGACGTAGGTCTTGGCGAAGCCGAGCGGGATGTGGATCCAGATGTTGTTGTCCGGCGGCCCGGCTTCCAGGAGCAATACGCGATGGCGGCCGGACTCGCTCAGCCGGTTGGCGAGCACGCAGCCGGCCGAACCCGCCCCGGTGACGATGTAGTCAAAGGTTTCCCCCACCGCGGACATGCTTCCCCCCAATGCTGACTGGCGGCGTATTCGCTACGCGGCGGGCTTTGGCGGTGCAATCCCGCGACGCCGATCCGACGCGTCATGGCCCGGTCATGACGGGATGCGCGAACGGCCCTCAGCGCACCGCCAGCACCAGCTTGCCGGTCAAATGGCGGCTTTCGCTGATGCGGTGGGCGGCGGCGGCGTCGGCCAGCGGGAACACGGTGATCGGCGGCGGCTGCACCACGCCGGCGGCGACCAGCGCCACCATGCGTTGCAGATGCGCCCGGTCGCGCGCCACGGCGGGCCGCAGCGTCTGCACGTCGCTCCGCGGTGGCTGGAAGCCGGGCGGCGCCGGCGCCACCCACACCAGTCGCCCGCCTGGCTTCAGCACCGCATAGCAGCCGGACCGCACGTCGCCGCCGACGGTATCGAACACCACGTCGCAGCCGCTGACCGTGCGGCTGATGTCCTCGGCGCGGTAGTCGATCGCGCGATCGGCGCCCAGCCGGCGCACATAGTCCAGGTTGCCGGCGCTGGCTGTCGTGATCACCCTCGCACCGAGATGTTTCGCGAGCTGGATGGCGAACCCCGCCACGCCGCCGGCACCGCCGGTGATCAGCACCGTCTCGCCGGCGCGCAGTTTCGCGGTGTCTTCCAGCGCCCACTCCGCGGTGATGCTGATCAGCGCGAGTGCGGCGGCCTCGGCATGGCTCAACCGGTCGGGCTTGCGGTCGATGATGGCCGCCTTGATCGCCAGCTTCTCGGCGTAGGCGCCTTCCTTGCCGGCATCCAGCACGCCGAACACCGGATCGCCGGGGGAAAAATCGGTCACTCCGGCGCCACGGGCGCTGACCACGCCGGAGAAGTCGCGGCCCAGGATATAGGGAAACGTCAGCTTGCTGTCGTAGCTGCCGAGCCGGACCTTGTAGTCGGCGGCGTTCACGCTGGCGGCGTGCACGTCCACCACCACCTCGCCGGGCCCCGCCACCGGGTCGGGCGCCTCGCCCAGCACCAGGTTTTCCGGCCCGCCATGCCTGGTCAACAGAGCAGCCTTCATCGTTTTTCCCTCCCGTCCGATAGTGCCGTTTTGCAGTCGGGGCATCTGGACACGCCGCGCCATGCAGCGGACGACGAGATAGTGCCCGTCCTCGCGTCCGTGTATGGGAGCGCCGCGATCCGCGGTCGCAGTTCATCGAGGGGCGGTATGGATCAAAGCCGTTGGTCTGTCATCTCTTCGGTCTGCTACCGGCTTGACGACGCGGGATCTCTTTTGTAGCAATGTCGCTACTTATGGCAGCAGCATCATGAAAACCACAACGATCACGAGCCGCCAATTCAATCAGGACACCAGCGGGGCCAAAAAGGCCGCGGCAAAAGGTCCAGTGTTCATCACCGACCGCGGCCGTCCGGCGCATGTTCTGATGAGCATAGCAGAATACCGCCGCCTGATCGGCGAAAAGATCAACATGACAGACGAATTGGGGCAGCCACCGGGTATTGAGGATGTGGCCCTGGACCTCCCGGCGATGCGCGATACCGCCCGCGCCGCCGACTTCACCTGATGTTTTTGCTCGATACCAACGTGGTTTCGGAGTTGCGCAAGGTCCGAAGCGGGAAGGCGGACCGGAATGTCGCCCAATGGGCGATCGCAGCCGACGCCGGCCGACTGTTCTTGTCAGCGATCGTTGTCCAGGAGTTGGAAACGGGCGCGTTGCTGCTGGAACGACGGGATGCCCGCCAGGGGGCGCTGGTCCGCCGATGGCTGGAGGATCATGTGATGCGCGCATTCGACGGACGCATCCTGCCGGTCGATACGGCCGTGGCCCGCCGCTGCGGCGCTTTGCATGTTCCCGACCCTCAGCCGGCGCGCGATGCACTGATCGCGGCCACCGCGCTTGTGCACGGGATGACGGTGGTGACCCGGAACGTCGCCGACTTTGTGCCGATGGGGGTGGCAATCTTCAATCCGTGGATCGCCGCGGCGCGCTGAGCGCGCGCTCACGAGCCGCGCGCAAGCAATGCGTCCTGTTTCCTCTTGGAGTTCCCGCACCAGTGATTTGGCACAGCAGATCGACGCCGGGCTCTATGGCAGATCGATCTTGGCGAGGAAGAAACCTGGCCGTCTTGGCAAGGCGATCGTTAAAATCGAGGAGGATCAGCACCGCATGCGCTTGGTCTCACCGTACGGCTAAAGGTCGTTTGCAACGACGTCGGCCAGATGGTCCAAGATATTTCCCCAGCCCCGGGTATGACCTTCAACAATCGTCGGCGTCGGCAGACGCTCGTGGGTCAGCACAAGTTCGGTTTCATCGCCACGCGGATTGAGTTCGACCGTCACCAACGTACTGACATCGTTCGTCAGCGCGCCGCTCCAGGTGAACACCAGCTTGCGCGGCCGGTCGATTTGCACCGGAGGAGAGCAACGCCGCCGCGGCTGTCGGGCGAATGCGACGGCGGCGTGCCATTGCCCGACCGACCGGTAGTATTCTCTCAAATTGGCGACCGGCCAGCGTACTGCTCTTGGAAATTGCCGACCGGCCAGCGTACTGCTCTTGGAAATTGCCGACGGGCAAGCGAATCGCGGCAAGACCAGTCGTTTCAGCCGCCGCTGGTCTTCGACATCGCCTGCCAGACATGGAACGGCGTCGCCGGACCGTCGAACGCCGTCACGCCCAGCGGCGCCAGGGCATCCAGCACGGCGTTGTTGATGGCGGGGAACAACGCCACCGCGCCCGCCTCGCCGCAGCCCTTCACGCCGAGCGGGTTGGTGGTGCAGCGCGTGGCATTGAACTCCAGCCGGAAGGACGGCAGGTCGTCGGCGCGCGGCAACGCATAGTCCATGAACGAGCCGGTCACCGGCTGCCCGGTCGCCGCGTCGAACACCGCGCGTTCCAGCAGCGCCTGTCCCGCGCCTTGCGCGATCGCGCCATGTGCCTGGCCGGAGGCAACCATCGGGTTCACCAGCACGCCGTAATCATCGACGGCGGTCAGCCGTTGCAGTGTCACGGCACCGGTCTCGGGGTCGATCTCCAGTTCCGCGACGTGGGTGCCATTGGGAAACGTCATATGCTCGCGGGTCCAGGCGTGGTACGTGTCGAGCGACGTGCCTTGCTCGCGCGCCCGCGCCGCCACCTGGAGCAATGCCACCGAGCGGTTGGTGCCGGTGACGGCAAAATGCCCGTCGGCGAACACGATGTCCGCATCGGCCGCTTCGAGGATGTCGGCCGCGACCGCGCGGCCTTTGTCGATGATCGTGTCCGCGGCGCGCCAGATCGCCGTGCCGCCCATATAGGTGGCGCGCGAGCTGCCATGGCCGCCGCCGATCGGGATCAGATCGGTGTCGCCCTGGCGCAGCCGGATCGCCGCATTGGAAATCCCCAGCCGGTCGGCGAGGATTTGCGGGAACGTGGTTTCATGTCCCTGGCCGATGGTCTGCGTGCCGGTGATCAGCGACACCGTGCCGTCATGTTCGAAGCGGATATCGACGTTCTCGTGCGGTGAACCGCCGGTAGCCTTGATGTGGTAGGCAAAGCCAAGCCCGCGCAACCGGCCGCGTGCCTCGCTGGCGGCGCGGCGCTTGGGGAAGCCGGCGACATCCGCGGCATCCATGGCGCGGTCGAAGGTGGCGGGAAAGTCGCCGCTGTCGACGCGAAAGCCGAACGCGTTGGTCATCGGCATCGACGGGGCAGGCACGAAATTGCGCCGCCGCAGCCCGGCGCGGTCGAAGCCGCATTGGCGCGCGGCGGCGTCGATCAGGCGCTCGATGATGTTCACTGCCTCGGCGAAGCCCGGGCCGCGGGTGACCCCGATCGGCGTGGTGTTGGTCAGCACCGCACGGATGTGCAGCGCGATCGCCGGGATCGCATAGACCGTGCCGGGCAGGTGCACATACTGGTTGGTTTGCACGCCGCCGGAACCGCCGGCCATGTAGGCGCCGATATTCGCCATGCTGGCGGCATGCAGCGCAAGGAAGTTGCCGTCGGCATCCAGCGCCAGCGCCGCCTGCGCCACGTGGTCGCGCGCCTGGTGGTCGGCGAGGAACACTTCGCCACGCGTGGCAATCCATTTCACCGGCCGCCCGACGCGCTTCGCCGCCCACAGCAAGAGCGCGTATTCGGCGTAGACGAAGTTCTTGGCGCCGAACCCGCCGCCGACATCGGGCGCAATGAAGCGCACCTGCGATGGCGGCAGGTTCAGCGCGCGTGCGGTGGCGTCGCGGTTGCCGTGAAGGTTCTGGCTGGACAGTGTCAGCGTGTAGCGATCGCGGGCCGGATCGTATTCTGCCACGCCGCCGCGCGGCTCCATTGGGTTGGTGACGATGCGGTGGTTGTCGAGTTCCAGCGTCACGACATGGGCCGCGCGCGCGAATGCCGCGTCCACCGCGGCGGCGTCGCCGGTGTGCCAATCCAGGCAGACATTGCCAGGCACCGCGTCCGACACGACCGGCGCGCCGGGTGCCACCGCGGCCGTGGCGGTGGTCACCGCCGGCAGCGGGTCGTAGTCCACGGTGACTTGCTCCGCGGCATCCAGTGCCTGCGCTCGGGTCGCTGCGACCACCAGCGCGATCGCCTCGCCGACGAAACGGACTTTGTCCCGGGCGAGCAAGGGCTGGGGGGCGAAGGCGAAGCGCTCGCCGGTCTGCACGTTGGCTTCCGCGGTGGGACGCATCGGCTGCAAGCCGTCGGCGGCGGCATCGTCCGCGGTCAGCACGGCCAGAACGCCAGGCATGGTACGCGCCGCGCCGGCGTCGATGCCGCGCAGCCCCGCATGCGCATGCGGCGAGCGCAAGACCGCCGCATGCACCAGGCCATCGAACCGAAGATCGTCGAGATAGGCGCCGCCGCCGGTGACGAAACGCGCATCCTCGCGGCGCTTCGGCGCGTCGCCGATCATTGCAACGGCACTCGCCAATTCATCCCCCTCGATCGGGCCATTTCGCCAGCTTCTTGCCACAGTCACCGGGTTGCATGGAAATTTCCATCACGCCTGATTATGCGGTTGCAGTGGGCGGAAGCCGCGTCGTAATGCCTTGGCATTCTCGCCGATGCCGGCCGGCAAACACGGGATTTCCATCGCCCATGCATCTGCTTCCATCGCTGCAGCCGCTGTATATCCTGTCCGGGTTCTGCATCGGATTGCTGGTCGGCCAGACCGGGATGGGCGGCGGGGCGTTGATGACTCCCATTCTCGTGTTGTTGTTTGGCGTGCATCCCGCGGCCGCGGTTGGCACCGATCTGCTGTACGCGTGCATTACCAAGACGGTCGGCACGGGTGTGCATGGCGCCAACCACAGCGTGCAATGGCCGATCGTCGCACGGCTGGCAACCGGCAGCATGCCGGCCACCGCCGTGACCCTGCTGGCGATGTCGCGGTTTGACCGGTCCAGCCACATGGCCTCGCACGCAATCTCGCTGGTGTTGGGCGCGATGCTGCTGCTGACCGCGGTGGCGCTGTTGTTCCGCGAGCGCATCCTGGTGGCGGCCGGCGCCCGGCTCGGTGAGCCTTCGTCCCGGCGTGTCGACATGCTGACGATCGCGACAGGAGCGGTGCTGGGCGTTCTGGTGACGATCTCCTCGGTCGGCGCCGGCGCGATCGGCGTGACCGCATTGTTATTGCTCTATCCGAAGCTGCCGATGGCGCGCATCGTCGGGTCCGACATCGCGCATGCGGTGCCGCTGACATTGCTGGCTGGCGTTGGACACTGGTTCCTCGGATCGGTGAACCTGCCGATGCTGGGCTCGCTGCTGTTCGGCTCCATCCCCGGCATCGTGCTGGGCAGCCTGCTCGCCGTCCGCGTGCCGGATGCCGTGCTGCGGCCGATCCTGGCGGTGACGCTCGCGGTGGTGGGGACGACGCTGGTGGCGTGAGGGCGGCCGATCGCGCTGTCCTCGCCGCCTCATCGGCCGGAGGGCCCGGAGCAACTTCCCCGCCGCGGCACGAGACTCTCTGTTGCCATCATGCCGGCGCAGTGTTCACCGGCGGCAGGGGACCCTCGGCGCAGCGCCGGCTGCGTGCCGTCGCGTCCTTGCTGAAGCTTTGGCACCGAAGCGAGCCGAACGAGCCCGATCCCGATCGAGCACGAGCCCGATCCCGATCGAGCATAAGCCCGATCCCGATCGAGCATAAGCCCGATCCCGATCGAGCATAAGCCCGATCCCGATCGAGCCAACGAGCGGATCCCGCGGCATGGCCTGATCCGGCTGCGCGACTCCGCTGGAGCATCGATCGGTCATGATGGGCGGCGGGTGCGACAACGGCGGCAACCACGGTGCGTTGCTTTTGGCCGAACTGTGCCTATGTCGCGGCTATGGACACGCAGCAAGAGCCGTCGCCCGAGCCGGAAGCGCCGCAGGCACCGGTGGTTCGCCCGAAGCCGAAGGAGATCGGCGGCCCGAAGGGGCCGGAGCCGACGCGCTACGGCGATTGGGAAGTGAACGGGCGCTGCACCGACTTCTGAGCAATGCTGCGCCGGTGGCGCCGCGTGAGCGACGCCGCGCCGGCGGTGCCACGTTGGCGTGGGTCGCCACGAATCAGGCTGGCGGGGCCGCCGCAGGGTGGCTCCGTTGATCTGCTGGGACGCTGGTGCGCCGGTCGGCGCGCGGCGGCTCAGGCAGGGCTGGCGCGGGCGGTGTAGCAGCGGTGCGGCAGCGGCAGAGGACGTTGCTGATCCGCAAATACTCTGCCGGCGACGGATGCGCGGCCGCGGCGGCATGGGCCGCAGCAGCGGTGGAACCGGCCGCAGCGGCCGCGGCACCGTCGGCGGCAGCCGCTGAACCGTCGGCCGCAGCCGCTGAACGGTATGCTGCAATGACGCAACGATGGATCCACCGGGACCGCCACTGATGTGCCCGTCGCGTGCGGCACAGCCTGCGCGGGATTCACCGGCGGCAGGTGCGGCAACCCCTCACCCGGCGTGGGCGATGATGTCCCCGGCAGCGCGTCCATCGATACCAAGGGTGTGGGCGGATCCGTCTCCGGCGGGGTGACCGGCGGGGTGACCGGCGCGGCCGGCGCCTCGGCCGGCGCCTCGGCCGGCGCCTCGGCCGGCAGAGCATCCGACGCTGCGTCGCCGCGGATCTCGCCCAGGCGGGCCCATAGGGTGGCAAATACCGCCATCGGATCCGGTGTTTCCGCGTCGGCGGGCAGGTCGGTCAGGTACTGGGTGAGATTGGAAAACAAAAACAGCAGGATGTCGGGATCGCATTCCTCCAGCGGCGTGTTGAGGAAGGCGCATGCTTCGGGGCTGAGAGCG
>Ga0335073_10009382_pt1 | contig 13736 bp, 11 predicted proteins | sample Lox_Sample_22_FD_207093 | JGI IMG/M metagenome (GOLD analysis project Ga0335073, IMG submission 207093) | Soil microbial communities from Loxahatchee National Wildlife Refuge, Florida, United States - Lox_Sample_2.2 | ecosystem: Environmental > Terrestrial > Soil > Wetlands | place: USA... | reverse complement strand
CTGCACCGCGGACCAGTGATACGAGCGTCCGAGATGCCCTTCCATCGAGCTCCACGCGTATTCGTATGGACTGATTACGCCCATCATTAAAAAGGCTGCCCAGAAGACAACCCATCGGCTATATCCGAGAATTTGCTTGTCACTGGGCGATGTCATTTGCAATTCCGCCCTACTGGACATGAGGCTTCCTCCTTTCATACTTTCTTCGTGCGCTGAGTAACCCTGGGAAGGCACTTGTAGATTGACCATCACGCTCCTTCGGAAGCAGATTCAAACTCCCGCTCGTCCCACACAGCAATGCAGCAAGGAGCGTGAAGGTGTATTGATAATTGGAGAAGACGATTATCGCGGCGATACCGCACACCAGCTGGATCGACCGGTTTCCAGCGATACTGCCGTAGATCTCTTTCGAGGTGTCGCGCTCCGTTGCAGTTCCGGTAGTCATGCCTCGTTCCTGCTACCTGGGGTAGTTAATGCTGGTTGGGGTTGATGCAGGGGTGTACCCGATTGGCACTCGACGGACATCGGCGGATTGGACGGGGAGGCAATTCGGGCCGCGATGCCGGCGAGGCAGGGGTTTAGATGTAGAGCGAAGAGGTCAAACAGAAATGCAGAAGCGTGTCGCAGACTGGCCATGCTCGGCACGGCGAATCTGCAGCCGCTGGTTTCGCTACGAAGCAAGGAGGTCACAGCTGTGACCATACCGGCCGACTCCTGGACGGTTCCCCCGGTTTACCTTCGTTTCGTGTGCGTGCACCGCGGGCCGGAGATTTCCGGCCCGCGGAAGACCCACCCTTTACAGAACGGGTTCAGATTTAGTCTTCCAGGTCCTTCTGGAGCGGGATTACTCCCGGCACCAGCCACTTGTTCCACATCTCGTCAATCTTGCTCTGGAAGAATTCGATGTCTTCGTCGACGAAGTGCGCGAACCTTCCCTGCTTGAGCAAGTACTCGCGGACGGGGAGCCGTTTGAACCTGCCGTTGGCAATGTCCTTGGTCTTGCCATACAGCTTCAGCTTGCCCTTCTCGATCTCGTACAGCGGCCAGATGCCGGTGTTGACCGCCAACTCGCCGAGCTCGAATGAAAGTACGGGATCGAAGTCCCAGCCCTTCGGGCAGGGGTTCAGACAGTGAATGAAGGCCGGGCCGCCGACGGACAGCGCTTTGCGGACAGCGTTCATCGCCTGCAGCGGGTAGGAAGTGGAGATGGTCCCTACATATTTGCAGGTGGGATGGCCGACCATCATCAACGGCGCCACGTTCTTCTTCCAGCGGTGATTCATGATCCGCTTTACTTTGCCCGGCGTACTGAACGAAGTGTTGGCGCCATACGGCGACGTCCCGGAAATCTGGATGTCCGTATTGGCGTAGGACTCGTTGTCGTACATCAGGATCAGCAAGTTATAGTCGGGGTGGGTCAGGGTGGCCGAGATGGCGCCCAGGCCCATGTCCGCGCCGCCGCCATCGCCGCAGAAGGCGATGACGTTGATGGGCTCGTCCTTCATTGCGCCCTTGCGCATCTGGACGCGGAATGCCGCGGCCGCACCCAGCGCAGCAGAGCCTGAGCTGCCGAGCTGGGTGTGCATCCACGGCACGCCCCAGGGCGTGGCGTAGTAAGAGGTGTTGGCCACGTACATGCAGCCGGTGCTGCCCAGGACGACCGTCCTCGGTCCTGCGGCCTTGGCCATCAACTTCATGATTTGCGCAGACTCGCAGGCCTGGCAGGTGCGGTGGCCGGATGTGTAGTACTCCTCGTGGGGAACCTTCTTCACTCCATGGAAGGCTTCCAGGTTTTGTGTCGGTTTTTCTTCTACAAAAGTGCTCATGATGAATGTCCTTTCCGGCTCTATGACCGCAGCCCGATCCATTGTGTCAGGGGTTGCGCCTTACCTTTGGCGGCCTGGAAAACCTTCTCGGTCATGGTCTCCACATCCGGCACCGTCACTTCCCGTCCACCCAGCCCGCAGATAAAGCCCAGTACGGGTGGCCGCGTGGCCGCGCCGGTGTACATGGCGGAACGAACTTCCGTGGCCACGACACCGCTGAGGTTGGGTGAACCGAATGAGAAGTCACGATCGATGACGCCGATCGCCTTGAAGCGTTCCAGAGACTTTGCAATCTCCGGTCCGGCGAAGGGACGGAACCAGCGCAGCCGCACGAAGCCGACCTTCTGGCCCTGCTCGCGCAGCTTGCGGATGGCCACCTTCACCGGCGTGGACATTGTGCCCATGCCCAGCAGCACGACGTCCGCATCCTCGGTCATGTACTCCTCAAAGAACGGATTGCCGTACTTGCGTCCGAAGATTTCCTCGAACTCGGCATAGACTTCGCGAATCACGTCGCAGGTGATCTCGGTGATGGCGTAGTTCTGCCGGCGAATCTCCATTACCCAGTCTTCGTTGGCCTGGGGAGCGACGGAGATCACGTTGTCCGGATGCAGCAGCAGATTGCCGCGGTTGTAGGGAGGCAGGAACTTCTTCACCTGCTCCGGCGTCGGGACCTTCACCAAACCTTGCGAGTGGGTGAGGAATGCGCCGTCGCAACTGATGGCCAGAGGAACAAGTATGCGTTGATCTTCCGCCACGCGATAGGCAATCAGCGCGGTGTCCAGCGCTTCTTGCGCGCTGTCCACCCAGGTGAGCAGCCAGCCCAGGTCGCGCACCGCCAGGGCATCGTTGTGTTCCACGCCAAAGGCGCCGGGATCGTCGAGCGCACGGTTGCCCACCATGCACACCATGGGCACGCGCAGCGCCGGACTGACGGTCAGCGCTTCCATGGCATACATCCAGCCCACACCGCTGGAGCCGCAAAACACGCGCGCCCCGCACACTGAAGCGTGCTTGACGATCTCGAATTGTGAATGTTCTCCTTCCGCCACGATGTATTCGCAGTCCATCTCGCCGTCGGCTACCAACTGGCTGATGTACTGCATGACCGTGTCGTAAGGCCGGATCGGGTAAGCGGTGACCACGTCCACGTTGGCCAGTTTGCAGGCAATCGCAATGGCTTCGGCGCCGGTAATCAAGGCTTCCTGCTCCTGAATCTTCTTCCTTTTCTCGACAGGTACTGTTAAAGTCGCCATCGTCATATCTCCTTGTCTTCAGGCTTGCCGCCGGGCTCGGGGCCCCCAGCGCGCCCGTTGTTGCGCGATGTGGGGTTGCGCCTTAGCCTCTTGCAGCGATTTCCAGGGCTTCAGGAACTTCTTCCTGATACTGACCGCGATAACGGAATCCGTGGGCCCGCTCACCGATGGGCTCGGCCTTCTGGATCGTCGTCTCCAGCCACTTCAAGTAGGCGTCCTGGTCCTTCTTGAACGCCTCCCACTGGCTGTGGTTATCGTGGAACTCGGACTCGTTCACCATGGAGACGCAGTCCTTCACCGGGCAAACCTGCTCGCAAACTCCGCAACCGCAGCACGACTCCAGGTTGACGTCGTAGGTCCCGTCCGGAGTCACGTCGAAGGAGGCATCCGGGCAGTTCAGCCAGCACAGCGTGCACTTGGTGCAGGTCTTGAAGTTGACCACCGGCCGCATGGTGCGCGTCGAGTACTTCTTGAACAGCTCGTTGCGCGCCGGCCGGAAGCCGCCGACGTTGCCGGTGACGGGATCGGCGTAGGGGCCGCCCTGCGGCTGTCCTGCGATCGACACTCCGTCCCGCATCTTCTGCCAGCCGGGCAGGTTGTAGTTGAACAATTTTTCGGGATTGCCTTCGCCGGGCTTTACCTCAACAGCGGCGAAGCGATCGTAGGCGTTGCGCGCTGAGGTCGCCTTCAGCCCGCTCTTCAGCTTGTCGTTGATGTAGTCTTCCACCGACTTGAAGCTGAACAGCTCCGGCAGCGCTTTGGCGATGACTCCGAGGACGCGAACGTCAGTGTGGTCGTCTTTGAAGACCCACATGCCGGAGAAGCTGGCAGCGCCTTTGACGATTCCCAGCTTGTAAGGCTCTTCCCGCTTGTGGATCGTCTTCAGCAATGCGGGCTTGTCCTCGAGGGAAACGACAACCAGCGTTCCGCCGGGTTTGAGAGCATGATGGACGGGCTGCAGCCCGTACCAAGCCCACGACTCCGCACCTTTGCAGAGCGTGTCATCAAGGACGACGGTCACGTCGACTTGTTTGGGCTCATACTGGGCCATGCCGGCTTCCAGCGTCTGCTCGTCGTTGGCGACGATGGCGAAGCTCTTGGCCGGAATTCCATTGCGCTCCGGAGAATCTCCGTAGCGGCCAAAGGAAATGCCCAGTTTGCCTTGGTTGCGCGCGGCCAAGACTATGCCGCGCGTTATGTTCTTAGCCAGGGTCTTCTGAAAGACCCCACGGTAGATGATTTCGACCGCGAATAGCTGGCCCATTTGTGCAACCTCCGTTCGTTTACAGCTTCTTGAGTGCAATGTTTTCGATTTCCTGCAGGTGCCGGCGCATGGCGAGTTCGGCGGCTGCAGGGTCGTGCCGTTTCAACGCCGAAAAAATCCGGCGATGGCCGGCGAGCGATTTTTCCTGTCTTCCTTTCGCCTGCAATGAGTGTTCGCGGGTGTCGCGCAGCAGATCCATCAACACATCCACCAGCTTCAGCACCGCGCGGTTGTTGGCCGCCAAAGCGATGCTGTAGTGGAATTCGGCGTCTTCTTCGGTGGCCGGCTCGCCGCGGCGAACTTTGGCCCCCTGGCGCGCCAGAATTTCCTCCATCTCGGCCAGGTCGTCGTCGGAGGCGTGCTCAGCGGCGCGTGCTACCAGGTGCGGCTCGATCATCTGGCGCACCTCGATCAGCTCCGCCACCAGCTTGCGTTTGTCGAGCAAGGCGTTGGCCAGCGGCTCGGCTGCGGCCGCGGCGGGGCTGCAGACTACGGTTCCAAAGCCCTGGCGCGGCTCCAACAGGCCTTTCAGTTCCAGACTGCGAATGGCGTCGCGCACCGACCCCCGGCTGACGCCCAACATTTCCACCAGTTGGCGTTCCGGGGGAAGCAGGTCGCCGGGCTTCAGTTGTTCGGTAATGTGCTTCTCCAGTTGCCGGGCGACTGTCTGATAGACCTTGTGTCGGGGGATGGTGGCGAAACCGGTGCTGGCCTGGACTTCCGTAGCAGACATGGGACTGGTCTGATGACTAACCAATTTCACTCGCTGGCGGGATTGCCAACAAGGACGCAGGTCACGCACGAATGTGATAAGGGGGACGAAAGGGCGCGCTTCATGAACAAAAAGGGCGCGCCGTTGCCGGCGCGCCCGCAATGGCCTAATGGGAGATTTCTATCCGACCGTGACCGCGGCCTTGGCGGCGCGTGCCGTAGGCGTGAACGCTACGTCCTGCGCATCCACAACCGCAATGGTCGCGATGTTGACGATTTCCTCGACCTCAACACCGCGCGCCAGCAGATGCACTGGCTTCGCCATGCCGGTGAGGATTGGTCCAAGCGTTTCGGCTCCGCCGATGCTGGTCAGCAGGCGGCAGGCGATATTGCTGGCCTCCAGGTTGGGAAAGATCAACACATTGGCTCCGCCCTTCAGCACAGAGAACGGGAAGGCCGCCTCCAGCTTCTTACCATTGACGGCGATGTCAGGCTGCACTTCGCCATCGACGATCAGGGTCGGGTCCGCATAGCGGACCAGCTCCGTCGCCGCCCGCATCTTTTCGCACAGCGGATGCCGGGTGCTGCCGAAGCTGGAGAAGGACAGCATGGCCACGCGCGGCTCAATTCCGAAGCGGCGCGCTTCTTGCGCGGCGCACAGAGCGATCTCCGCCAGGTCTTCCGCCGTGGGTTCGATGTTGACCGTGGCGTCGGCCAGGAAATACAGATCGCCCTTGCGAGTGATGATGAGATAGACGCCCGACACCTTGTGGATGCCTTCGCGAACTCCGATCACCTGCAACGCCGGACGGATCGTGTCCGGATAGTTCTGGGTCACGCCGGAGACGATGGCATCGGCATCGCCCATGCGCACCATCATCGAGCCCAGGACATTCGGGTTGTTCATCAGCTCGTCGGCAGAGCCCAGGGTCACGCCCCGGCGTTGCCGCAGCCGATACAGCTCCTTGACGTACTCTGCACGGCGCGGCGCGGTCGCTGGCTCAACGATTGTCATGGCATTGAGCGGTACACCCAGCTCGTTCGCGGTGCGCTCGATCTCGGTTTTGTGTCCCAGGAGAACCGGGCTCGCGATGTTTTCCTCGACCAGAACGTGGCAGGCGCGCAGGATCTTCTGGTGATTGCCTTCGGGAAAGACCACGCGCTTGGGATTCGCCTTCGCCTTGTGAATCATGGCACGCATTAATCCGTGCGCTTTGCCGAGGCGATTCTCCAGTTGTTCGCGATACTCGTTGATGTTGACCGGATTCCGCGCGACCCCAGTTTCCATGGCGGCTTTGGCTACGGCCGATGCCTCCCAGACCAGCACCCGCGGATCGAACGGCGTGGGGATGATGTAGTCGCGTCCGTACTTCAAACTCTCCACACCGTAGGCGCGGCATACGGAGTCGGGAACGTCTTCCTTCGCCAGTGCTGCCAGTGCGTAGCTGGCGGCCAGCTTCATCTCTTCATTGATGGTTGTGGCGTGTACGTCCAGAGCGCCGCGGAAGATGAAGGGGAAGCCGAGAACGTTATTGATCTGGTTCGGATAATCGGAGCGGCCCGTCGCCATGATGAGGTCCTCACGAACGGCGCGTGCTTCCTCATACGTGATCTCCGGGTCGGGATTCGCCATCGCGAAAACCAGAGGATCCGGCGCCATCGATGCAATCATCTCCGGCGTGAATGCGCCCTTGACGGAAAGACCCAGCAGCAGGTCGGCGCCCTTGGCCGCGTCGGCCAGCGTCCGCATCGTGGTTTCCTGGGCGAAGCGCTCCTTGTAAGGATTCATGCCTTCTTTGCGGCCTTTATAGACGACGCCCTTGGTATCCACCAGCGTGATGTTCGCGCGCTTGACACCCATGCAGACGTAGTGCTCGGCGGTAGCGATGCCGGAGGCTCCCGCGCCATTGACCACCACTTTGATCTGGTCCATGCGCTTGCGCGTCAGCTCCACCGCGTTGAGCAGCGCTGCGCCGGTGATGATCGCCGTGCCGTGCTGGTCGTCGTGGAAGACGGGAATGTTCATCGTCTTCTTGAGCGTTTCCTCAATGTAGAAGCATTCCGGCGCTTTGATGTCTTCCAGGTTGATGCCGCCGAAGGTGGGTTCCAGAAGTTGGCAGGCCTTGATGATTTCGTCGGGGTTCTTGGTGTTCAGCTCGATGTCGAATACGTCGATACCGGCAAATCTCTTGAACAGGACACCCTTGCCTTCCATGACCGGCTTACCGGCCTGGGCGCCGATATCGCCGAGTCCCAGAACTGCGGTCCCGTTGGTTACGACCGCGACCAGGTTGCCCTTGTTGGTGTACTTGAATGCGTCCTGCGGGTTCTTCTCGATTTCGAGACAGGGGACCGCAACCCCAGGTGTGTAGGCGAGGCTCAGATCGCGTTGGGTGAGACACGGCTTGGTGGGAGTGACTTCTGTTTTCCCAGGTCGTGGCGTGGAATGATAGTCGAGTGCATCCTGTTTACTGATGGGCATGACGGCCTCCGAAGAAATGAACGTAGACTGCTGGTGCGGGCGATACAGTTCCGGTCCGATGGCCGTGGCGGCTTATCAGGGTAGCGGCGGGAAGCAGGAGAATTCGCGATCGCGATAAGCCTTCCACCTGGACACACAGAAATGTTGCGGGCCGGAAGATACTTCCCACCCTCTAAGCTAAGTGCTTTGGCCGCCGGAAAATAGTGCGGATGTCACATGAATGTGTGAGCCGTGCACGCTGGACTGCAGGCTTACTTCGCCGGAGCCGGTTGGGTAGCGAAGCGCGAGCAATGGCCTCGGTTTCATGAGCCGTCTAACGTCGACGATTCATGCCGGGCCCGGACACAGGGCGCAGACTTCCGTCCCAGCTCCGCATGAGCGCAGGCCCGGCAGCCGTTGACCAATCGGCGCCCGCGAGAGCGGGTCGTAATTGCGATTCTTCTTAAACTACGGCAATCTGCTCTCGCAGTTGCCCGCTGAACAGACTCTTGGGGATCATGGCATGAACCCCGCGGGTGATGTCCACAACTTGAGTCACCCGAAAGCTCACCGCAATGCTACATAACGCATAGGCATCGAGCTCAGTGAGTTTGGCACGCGTTGCCAGAAAGCTGATGGCGTTGCGCGCCGCCAGGCTCATGGCGGCATTCAGGTCTCTGTCCATAGCCAGAGTGATCCAATGGGTAGAGGTCTCCGCTATTGGCCAACTAAAGTTTCTTTGTTTGTGCAGCAGGACTTGTATGCGCATTTCCTGCATCCCCGTTTCCAGGGCGGTAAGGCAGATTTCGCCGTCACCCTGTACCGCATGAGAATCCCCGGTGAAAATAAGCGCGCCGGGCTTCCAGACGGGGATAAACATCGTCGAGCCTTCTGACATCTCGCTCAAATCCACGTTGCCCGCATGAGGTCCCGGGGGAACGGAGTTGGTAACTCCCGGACTCAGTGGAGGGTAAAAGCCATCCGGAGGCGCCAACCCCAGCGTTCCCTGGAAAGGTTTGAGCGGGATATTGATGTGGGGCAGAAACTCCGTTTTCATGTTCTTGAGATCAAGCTCCACATACTTCACCTGTCCCTGGGGATACTCCTTGGCCAGCAGGCCGGTTCCCAAGGAGCCCGGATTGTTAAACACGGCTCCCCACGCCAGCGGACGCAGGCGCTTATAGCGGACCTCCAACACGTCACCCGGCTCGGCATTGTTCACGGCAATAGGACCAATGATGGAATGCGGACCCCGTCCTGGATTGCTTTTCCTGAGTTCTGCCAGCTTGTCGACGGCAACGCCCGGCTGCATTTGGTTCAGAAAGTGTGTCCAGGTGTTGGGAAAGCTGACGACGTCTCCCGAATCAATTTTAAGAATAGGAGGCAGTGTGGTATCAAACACGCCTAAATGTACGGTCTGATCGTTGCACTCCACCACGTGTAACCGGCCTTCCCCGCCTCCGCCGAAGGACGAATCAGAACCAGCGTGATTCTGGCCGTCACCACTTTTCCCTTCTGCATACGCAAGTTTGGAGAACCAAGGTTCGATCGCCGCCAGTATGCCCATGAAACTACTGGCCTGCAGCAGCGTGCGGCGAGAACGCCCGCGCACCGTAAGATAGCTATCTAACTTCTCCTGGTCCACTTCATCCATGTGCAGCAGGCGATCGGAGGCCCGCTGGGTAAAAACGCTGTCTTTGAGGTCTTCGCGGAAGACACCGGTGCCGTTCTCGTCTCCGCATCCAAACAGATTTCCACAATTGTGATGATGGCAAATAGGCTGCTCTTCCTGATCGTAGTTGTCCAACATGTCGCAATTCCTCTCAGTCAAGGCTGCTAGCAGATGATGCCCCACTCCGGGGTTGGGAGTTGAGCGGATTAGCAGGAATGCAATTTCAGCTATAAATCGCTCGCAGTATACTCTCGCAAGCCGCGTAGGCTGCCGCAAAGCTGCATCTGCGAGCAAGAAATCGAATCGCTATCGCACCGTTTTGGGAATTGCCTTTTGAGCAGGACTGTTCGGTACTGATCTATTAGATCAGTACCGACTGTTAACCCTGAAAGGCAAAGCGATGGGGGCGTGAAATACAATTTCCTATTCAACCCGATTCCAATTGCAAATTCCGTTGGAATCGACATCCGCTCACGTCGGCACCACCCGTTATGGGATAGCGTCCGCTCTCGAGCGTTGGTCCGGATTGAACCCGAAACGGGAGGAGCGCGCTAATCGACCCGGCACTGCGGCTGCATATCATTCATGGCATCTTCCTGTTTGTGGCGGCGGCGATTGCCGGCACGTTGAACGCAGTCGCCGGCGGCGGCACCTTTGTTTCTTTTCCCGCGTTGCTGGCAACCGGACTACCCGCCGTTCAGGCCAATGCGACCAACACCGTCGCACTGTGGCCCGGTCTGGCTGCCAGCACCGGCGCCTATCTGAAGCGGCTGGATGTACCTCGCCGCCTGTTGGTTCCATTGCTGATCACCAGCGTGATCGGCGGTTTTGCAGGCTCGTTGCTGCTGCTCTACACACCGCAACATGTGTTTCTCCGCCTGGTGCCCTGGCTGCTGCTGAGCGGCACCTTGCTGTTTGCCTTCGGCAACAATTTCCGCACCCTGGCCGGCCGCACCGCCAAAGGGGGCGATTGGCACCAAATGTCCTGGCGCGTGGTCACGGTGACTTCTTTTGTAGAGCTGCTGATCGGAATCTATGGCGGCTACTTCGGCGCGGGCATCGGCTTCATCACTCTCGGCATGCTGGCGGCACTGGGGATGCGCGACATCAATGCCATGAGCGCCATCCGGACCTTGCTGGCGGCGGTGATCAACGCCGCGGCGGTGCTGATGTTCGTGGTGGCGCGCGCGGTGTTTTGGCCGCAATGCCTGGTGATGATCGCAGGTGCGACCGCCGGCGGCTGGTTCGGGGCGCACTTCGCGCAAAAAACCGACCCCGTGACGATACGGCGCGTAGTGATCGCCATCGGCGTGGCCATGACCGCCTACTACTTCGTCAAGATACACTGACCATCGCCGGCGATCCGCCGCGTAGGGGGCTGCCCAGGTTGGCGTCCGAAGGAAGGACGCGAACCTGGGCACTGCGAACATCGTCGCAGCTCAGGCAGCCCGCAGATCCCTCACCGACTGAAATTGGTTCGGGATGACAAGAATAAATGGGCGGCGGGACGGCGCGGCTGAAGCCGCGCCCCTTCAATAAAATGTCGGCGGCACCCGGCGCCTAGAGTGACCGCAGGAAATCGATGATTTCCTGCTGCTCTTCCGTGCTCAGCCTATTGAAATGGTCGATGACTTTATTGGCCTCGCTGCCACGGCTTTTGTGAGCGCGGATGGCTTCGACCAGGTCGCTCGTCCGTCCGTCATGCAGGAAGAAGACCCGTTGTCCGACGCCCCAAAGCGGTGCGGTGCGGAATTCGTCAGGGCCGGCGGCGCCTTGCGTGATGCCGTCGGCGAGGCCTTTGCCCATGTGATGAACGAGCAGGTCGGAGAAGAGGTTTGCCGTCTGATTGGAAAGCGCGGCGCTCGGGGTGGTCGAAGAGCCGCTCGCAATCATCTTGCCCGTAGTCAGCGAGGGCGTATGGCAATGCACGCAGCCTGTCCTGGCAAAGACGTCGCGGCCCTTTTCGCTAGAGGGCGTGGGCGGCGCAGGAGCGGGCGGCGCCAGCATGCGCATGAAATTAGCAAACGCTTCAATGTCGGAGATGACAGCCGGGTTCGAGACGCTGGTGGTGGGAGTGGTGGTGAAGTTGAGCGTGTCGTTCGGATTGGGGATGAAAACACAGCTCGGCGTTTCGTCGCGCTCTTGCGGAAACATTTGGTTGGTGATTCCCATCTCGACGTTATAGGCTTCGCCCGCGAATACGAGAAGGGACTTGTTCTGCGCTTTCCAGCCGAAACGGGTGATGGTTCCATCGTTCGCGCTAAGGTTGACATTTCCGCTTAAGTGCGCGTTGGCGTGCCCGGAAATACCCAATGCCCGCTTCTCGGATGCATTGGCCTGCATATTCGCGATAATCGCTGAGTCGGGAATCGATTCGATGAGCCCGGCGCCAAACAGCGGAGTTGGGATTCGGAAAATAATGTTTGGATTTCCGCCCTGGCCGGTGACCGGATTTCCCGCGGGCAGGAAGTCGAATTGGGCGATGTCGCACCCGGGTGCATCGCTGCGCCCGGTGATTACAAAGAGGTTGTGTACTTCGCCGTCGGGGACCCCGTTAGTCTTCTTAAATCGCGCTTCGCGGATGGGACCCTTTGGCGTGATGAACCAGGGCAGCGTATTCTTTGCGCCATTCAATGCGGCAACGGCGGGCAGGGGATTTTGTGCCGGGCTCGATCCACCGACAGACGGCTGCGAGTGGCAAGAAAAACACTGGTTCGAGTTGAAGCGCGGACCGAGGCCGTTGTTCGCGCCATTCTGCACGACCTCGATTTCCATGAACCGCGTCAGTCCATCCTGGAAGAACGTTGTTTCGTCCGCAGTAAGACCCTTGAGCGGACCGCCTCCTCCGGCTGGGCCACCGCGCACGCCGGGGTCGACCGGGGCTTTCTTGGTCTGCCCCAGAGCGTAGAAACATGATGTCAAGGCTATAGCTACGATACCGCCGCAGATCCTGCGCGCACTTCGCCCCAGTGTCGTCATCACGATTACCCTCGCTGACCAGGAATGGCGAGTATTCTACACCGGCAATGCAACGGGCCCCGATGCGGACCGCTGTCGGGGATTTACCTGGAGTCTGGCTTGGCAGGGTTATGGCTCGCCGGTTGCGGCGGCATTCCCCGGCGTTGCTCTTCCCTTTCCAGTTGCCGGCGCATGTCCTGGATGACCACGGTCCACATCTGGGAATTGGTGCGCAGCAGGATTTGCAGGTTCTGATCGCGCAGAAACTCGATCTCGGCGCTCATGTTCAGGTTGAGGCTCTCCAGCCGGTTGAGGTCGTTGCGCAATTGCGTGAACTCGTCGCCGGGCTGGGCCGAAGCCTGCGGCACGGACGATCCAGGCGGAGCCGGCCGGCTAGGCGCAGTTTGCGCCCAACTCTGCGTCAGCAGCGCGGAAACCAGGAGCAATACCAGTGCTATTCGCTTCGCTAGCATTCGTCACCTCGCACATATTCTCTCTCTCGGCAGCTCCACAGTTGGCGTGCAGGAATGGGTGGGGCACGCCTTGCAGGCGCGCATTGCCGCCACGAGGTTCGGATGGTGCTTTTAGCGCCTGCGGTAAGGTTTCCGTCACCTCAGCGGCTGGAGCCGGCTTTTTTTCACGCATGGGTTCGCACCGCTGAAGCGGTGCTCCACCCGCACGTGAAAGTGCACACGCCCACATCCTTTCAGTATGATCGCAGTTACTCTTGTTGAGGAGACGATCTGTGCATCGCACTACGCTGGGCGATTTTGAACTGACGATTCTTTCCGACGGCAACTACCAAATCGATGGCGGAGCCATGTTCGGCATCATCCCCAAAGTCATGTGGGAGAAGCGCATTGCCGCCGACGAGCTGAACCGCATCCCCATGGGCCTGAATTCGCTGCTGATCCGCACCGGGCGGGAGAACGTGCTCATTGAAACCGGCATCGGCAACAAGCTGAGCGAGAAGAGCCAGGCGATCTACGGCAACCAGGCGCTGCTGCTGAAGAGCTTCGAGCAGGCAGGCGTCTCGCCAGACGAGATCGACATCGTCATCAACACCCATTTGCACTTCGATCATTGCGGCTGGAACACCTACTACAAGCAGGGCAAGCCGGTGGCGACATTTCCCCGCGCTACCTATTATGTGCAGGGGGGCGAGATGGAGCATGCGCACGAGCAGCATGAGCGCGACCGCGTCAGCTACATGACCGATAACTACGATCCTCTGCTGGCGAGTGGGCAGATGAAGTTGCTGGACGGCGATGCCGAAATTGTGCCCGGCATTGCGGTGAAGCGCTATCCCGGACACACCCGCGACATGCAGGGAGTGGTAATTCGTAGCGGCGGCAAGGTTGTGGCATATCCCAGCGATCTGCTTTGCGACGCCAAGCACCTGGATCCTACCTGGGTGCTGGGCTATGACCTTTATCCGCTGGAAACTATCGCCGGAAAGCACCAGTTTTACGAGGCCGCGATTCCGGAGCAGTGGCTGGTGGTTTTCACCCATGACCACGAATTGCCCTGGGCCTATCTGACGATGGGGGAAAAAGGACGGCCGGTCTTGCATCGGCCCGGTCCAAAG
>Ga0335073_10009381_pt1 | contig 13736 bp, 19 predicted proteins | sample Lox_Sample_22_FD_207093 | JGI IMG/M metagenome (GOLD analysis project Ga0335073, IMG submission 207093) | Soil microbial communities from Loxahatchee National Wildlife Refuge, Florida, United States - Lox_Sample_2.2 | ecosystem: Environmental > Terrestrial > Soil > Wetlands | place: USA... | reverse complement strand
AAGAATCTGCCGCATCGTCAACGTGGAACCCGAAAACGGATCGCCAAAAAAAATTGCCGTGAATTTCCTGGAAATGGACGGCGATTTCTGGCACGTGTACCACATCGGCGAAGAAATCCCCAAGAGGTAGGCCGGACAAGGCCCTCTCCTCAGATATTCCTTCCTTGAATTTTCAATCGTCGTACTTCCCTGCCCCGGCGTTCGTGCAACAATAACGAAGCGAGATAAGGAGCCGTAGAAATGGCCAAATTCGAGAAGCACATTTTCATTTGCACAAACCAGCGGCCACCGGAAGTTCCCAAGAAATCCTGCAATGCGTCAGGAGAAGGCGAACTGGCGCGCGCGTTCAAGGACAAGCTGGCCCAACGCGGGATGCAGCGGCGCGTGCGATCGAACAAAGCGGGATGCCTGGACCAGTGCGAACACGGACCGACAGTTGTCGTGTATCCCGATGCGGTGTGGTACGGAACGGTGCGCTTGGAAGACGTAGATGAAATTGTCGAGTCGCACATTGTGGGCGGCGTGCCGGTGGAAAGGCTTGTCATTCCCGATGAGTGCCTGAATTCGAATCACGTAGCGGAGGGAAAATCGTGCGAGTTCTTGGAACGAAGAAAGAAATGACCGTGAACCTACCTCGGAAACGACCCTAATAAAAGGCACACTACCAGCGCTTGCGCCGCCCCTTCGCCTTCGCTCGCGGGCGAATGTAGTGAAAGCAAATCAAATAGATATTGTCCCCCCTGCCGTGTTTGGCAACCTTCAGCAGGTCCAGCACGCCAAGAAATCCCGACTCGCGGGCCAGTTCGGGGGTGATGTCCGGGAATCCAATCCTTTCGATCGAATCCACTTCGATCGCGCCTTCTTCCATGCGATATCGAGCGCCGACTCGCACATGAGGACGCGTCCAGATGCGCACGCTGCAGGTGATTTCTCCGCGGCGCACACCTTCACGAAGCCGCTTTGTGAATATCATCAAGCGAGTCCCTCGGCGGAGGGAAATTATATATCGAGGCCGAAGGCTGAAATCGCGAACAGTCTAGGAAAGTGAAGGGGTTCCGGAGGGAAGAAGCGGTACAACATGTGGGTCGATGCCGCGAGGAGCGGGCTCGAAGGGCGCGTTGAGCGGCGGGAGATAGCGCGCGGCACTGGCGCGATGCCGAGCGAGGAAATGAGCCTGCGCGCGACGTCCCCAGGAACGGACAAAATAGTAATTCAGAGCGGCGCCAGCACCTGCGCTGAAGACCGGGATGAGGCGGGCCGACCACTTTTCGGCAACGTCGGCGCCGACCTTTACGGCAACGGCGTCCACGAGACGCGGTATGAGCCGCTCGCCAGCCTGCTTCTCGAGGAAGTCTCGGCCCAGATCGACGCCCGCCGCGGTGGCGGCGGCAATCCACAGCTCGGCGGATTCGTTCTCCGTCGCATATTCGAAGCCGTGCACAAGGCTAAGCTTTTGCAACATGCGGATCGTGATGGCCGCGAGTATCCCCGCGTCGGGGACAAGAGTGATCATGCCCGCGACGCCCAAGCCGGCTCCTTCAAGTGCGGCAGCTTTGGCGGAGGAGGAAATGACGTCGTCCGCGATGGGAGTGATCACCTCCTCGCCGAGCAGGAACATTTGATCCCAGGAGCGAATGGGAAGGCGATGAGCGCGACAGACGTGCTTTAGATAGGCCTTCGGGTCAACCTGGACCTGACGATAAGCGCGCAGAAAGGCCGCGCGAGTCGAGGATTGCAGAAGCCGCAAGAGCCAAGCGCGCTTTCGTGTGCGAGGCATTTCGCTCCGAATTTGCACGGCATAGAACGACTACCCGTTTGAATCTTTCCCATTCACAGCTTCACACAGCTTTTCATCGTCCACGGTGAATTCAAATCTAGCAGACGCTGAGCCGAAATGTGAATAGAACTATGTCGGGGAGACTTCCCCATTCACTGGCGGTGCGCTTGATGCAGGGGCCGGCGAGGCCTCAGGCGATGCCGGAGCTAGGGCCGGCGCTGCGCTTGTGCCGGAGGCCGGGGCGGGCGACGAGATCGTGTCCGGGCGATCCTTTAGGGTGAAACGAACGCCGCGCTTTGAGTTCTCATCGACCGTGCGCTGCCAATCGAGCTGATCAAGCGAGATGCTGCTCTCCCCGGCGTAATCGACGACGTAATGGAGCTGTTCGCCAGAGAGCCAATAATCGGTGGCCGCGACCATCGTCCCGTCCTTCAAGTAAAGGAGCACAGTCGGTGTGGAGACAGCAACGTTATTGGTCAGCGGATTATCATCGGTTGACGGAGCGAGCGCAACAGACGAGTCCTCGGAGTTGTTGTCGTTGTAAGGAGCAACGTTAGACGAGTTGTACTTGTTCGGAGAAGACAAATCGTTCAGGTTGTAGTCCACTCCGCTGTTGCCACAGTAATCCGAGAACTGATCCGACCAAGACGGGTCGCAAGGGTTCGCGTATCCGCTGCCAATGTACGGGTACGGCGCGTAATAACCTGGATATCCCCAATACGGATACCCCCAGAGGCCGCCCCAGCCCCAGCCCGGATACCCGCCATAGTAAGGCCAACCCCAATAGCCGGGGCCATACCAACCGCCCCAGCCCCAGCCGCCCCAACCCCAGCCAAATCCAATACCAAATCCCCAGCCCCATCCGCCGCCCCAGCCCCACGGACCATAGCCATATCCCCGCCAGCCGTAACCTCCCCAGCCGCCGCGGTACCCATAACCGCCCCAGCCACCCCGCCATCCATAGCCTCCGCCTCCATACGGATGGTAGAAGCCTGAGACATTGGAGCGTGTACCAAATGAGCCGCCGAAACGCGAACCACCAACCACAGAGGCGCTCGGACCGAAGCGCCCCGAAATACCCGAGCCGAACGCGGAACCGCCAAAGCGGTTGGAGGCGAAATTGGATGAGCCGAAACGGGTGCCACCCGCCCGGGAAGATATGGACGAAGACGAGCCGTTAAAACTCGGATGCGCGACATTGGATCCCGGCGGCGAAAAGCTCCGCGACGTGGATGGCGAGCCGGACGAGCGGGAACCATTGCGAGCAAAACTCGAATAACCGGACGATCCGGAACCGGAAGCCCGCGCACTGCTTGATCCGAACGAATGCCAGCCGCCATCGGCTCTGGCAGAACTAGAGGGTGAGTTGAAACCGCGTGCCGCAGGAGAATTGTAGGCGAAATGATTGTAATTGCCGCCGCGCGTCGACCCGTTGAAACGCGCAGAGGACGAAGGCCTGCCAAACGATCCTCCTCGATTCACGGACGAGCCCGGGCGTCCGTATGAGCCACGGTAGGAAGACCCGCCATAGCGCTGTCCGCCACCAAATCCCGAGCGAGGACCCGAGTAACCCCGATAAGCTCCTCCAGAGTACCCGCCACGATAGGCTCCACCGTATGCTCCGCGATATCCGCCGCCGTAGCCGCCATAACCGCCACGGGCCGCTCCCCCAGAATAGCCGCCGCCGTGGAACCCTCCGCCACCGCCATAGCCTCCACCGTGAAAACCACCGCCTCCATGACCGCCGCCGCCGTGCTGCGCATAGGCCGGAAGCGGAAGGAGAGTGAGACCAGCTAGAATCAAGGTGGAAACACTCAAGAAGCTAAAGCGAGAGGCTTTCATCGTGGTTACCTCACTAACTGCCTGTGGGCTGGCCACAAACAACCGTTGCGGCCATCCTACTCCATTTGATTCGGACTGCAAGATTTCGGTTGCAACTCTTGCAATCTGAGGTGTTTCCTCGGTGCGTCGCCGAGGCAGAGCAGTCCTACCATTGGCAAACACGGGGCAGGAGAAAAAGTTGCGGGTGCGAATTGCTAGGCCGGAGCGCGCTCGGCGAGAACCACTCCAAAAAGCACGAGCAGCGTGCCCAGCAGGAGATGCCGCGTGGCATGTTCGCCCAGGAATAGAGCCGCCAGGACGATGACGATGATGGGCTGGAAATAACAAATTGCGCCGAGCCGCGAAGCCGTCGTATGCCGCAGCGCCCAATAGAAAATCAGGTAAGCGAGGATAGAGCTTCCCGCAGCCATGTAAAACATGGCAGACCATCCCGCCCATCCCACCGAGGACCAATTCAGCCGAATCGCCTGATGAAACGTGATGGGCGCGATCAAAAGTGTGGCGGCGACCGTTGTAAACGTAGTCATAGAAAGCGCGTCGTATTGGTCGGCGATTCTTTTTCCGAATACGACGTACAGCGCGAACCCGATGGTTCCGAGCAGAGAGATCGCATCACCCTTCAGGAATGGCGAATTGAGCAGCGAGCCAGAGTCCGTTTCGACAAGAAGTATGCCCGCAAAGCAGATCAGCATTCCTGCAACCTTCCCAAGAGTGAGATGCTCGAGTTTCATCAGCCATGCCAGCAAAAGAATGAAGACCGGTCCCGAGGAAATAATGATCGCGGAGCGTGATGAGGACGTGTAATTGAGGCCGATGGTAAAGAGTCCTTGATTCATCAGCACGTTGAAGACGCCAAGATATACGACCGGCCAGAGATCGCGCTTGCGAAGGCGGGAGCGGTTGGGAGAAGCAAAGTAGATGGGAAGCACGACGATCGACGCAACAACGAAGCGGGAGCAAGTCAGCGTGATGGGATCCATGTGCCGGAGGGCGATCTTTCCGAGGATGTAATTGAAGGACCACAGAAGAAGCATGAAGGAGACCCAGAAGCCAAGAGCAAGGGGACTGGGATGACGCGATTCGGCAGACGCTGAATTTTCCACGAACTATTCGACGACCTCGCGGCGAACGGCGAGGGACTCGATGCGATCGCGGCGTGGTGAAAAACCGAGACCGGGAGTAGCAGGAACTACAATCGTGCCGCGCTGCGTCACCTCCACTTCTGGCTCGATGATGTCCTCAGCCCAATAGCGCTTGCTGGCGGAGACGTCGCCTGGAAGAGAAAAGTTCGCAAGCGTCGACATCGCGATATTGTGGGCCCGCCCGATCCCGGACTCGAGCATGCCGCCGCACCAGACAGGGACGGATTTCTCTTGGCAAAGGTCGTGGATGCGGCGGGAAGCGGTGTGTCCGCCGACGCGGCCGAGCTTGATATTAATGATCTTGCAGGCGCCGATCTCGATCGCCGCGCGAGCGTGCTCGAGATCGTGAATGCACTCATCGAGGCAGATGGGAGTTTGCAGTTCGCGCTGGAGTTTGGCATGCGAGTAAATGTCGTCGTAGCCGAGCGGTTGCTCGATCATGATCAGATAAAAATCGTCGAGCTGCTTGAGCATCGGCGTGTCGGCAAGCGTATAGGCGGAATTGGCATCAGCCATAAGGCGGATGCGGGGAGATCTTTCGCGGAGGGCGCGGACGAGCGACACATCCTGGCCGGGCTTGATTTTGATTTTAATGCGCTGGTAGCCCGCGGCGAGTTCGTGTTCGACTTTGGCAAGGAGGTCGGGAATCGAGGGCTGGATGCCGATGGACACCCCGCATGGGATTTCGGCGCGCGTGCCTCCGAGGAGTTGCCACATTGGCAGAGACTTTTGCTGCGCTTCGACATCCCAGATTGCTGACTCGAGAGCCGCTTTGGCCATGTTGTGGCCCCGGACAGGCGAGAAGAGGTCAAAGACCTCCGACGCGGCGTTCAGTTCTCTTCCCTTCAGGATGGGAAAAAGAAAATCGCGAAGAATGTGCCAGGCGGTTTCGACGGTTTCGTAAGAATAGTACGGGTCTTCACCAGCCGTGCATTCACCCCAGCCTACAGCGCCATCCCGCGTCTCAGCTTCGACGAGCAGGATTCGCCGGAGCGAGGTGATGCCGAAACTGGTTTGAAAGGGTGACAGAAGTTGCAGATGAATTTCGCGGAGGGTGACTTTTTTCAGGCGCATTATGGGCGCGAGTATTGTCGGCGAGATGAAATGCAAAGCCAAGAGGATTTGCCACAGATGCCTAATGACACAGTGGCGGAAGGGCGAGGCCTGTGAGGGAATTCGCTGGTTCGAGAAAGTATTCGACGGTTGTTGGGGATTTCTCAACCGAGGTGGCGACGAGGTCTTGCGCAAAGGCCTGTTGAAATTGCGTCCGGAGAGCTGACTGAAGTTCCAGCGCGCGACTGGGGTCCAACGATTTTAGTTCGGCGATATTCGCGGGAACGACTATGCGAGTGGCCGCGCGAGAAGAGGAGGAATCGTCCGACAAAACCGATTGGACGCGAGGTGAATCGAGCCACCATTCGGCGACGAGGCGATCGGTTGGGAGTCCGGCGTGGAGAGGGCTATCGGTGATGCCATAGCAATTGGGGATATAAACGCGAGCGACGGCTCCCAGGCGATTGAGATTGAAATGGGCGTTCTTCAACTCGAGCGGGTCAAAAGTCCATTCGATCAGGTTGACGCCTTGTTTCAGTGCGTCCTCGCGCTGGGCGAGTTTCAGGCGCCGGCCGATGCCGCGGTTTTGATATTCAGGCAGAACAGCGGCCATGTGCGAGTGTAGAAACTGGCTGCCACGGCGAAACCCAGCGAGGGCCATGGCGAAACCGATCATTTGATTGCCGTCAAAGGCCCCGTGCGTAAGGCCGCCAGTATGTTCGCCGACAACGAAGATGGCCGAAGGAACGAGTATGTCGCGCCCCCATGTGATTTGCTGCAGGCGGACGCATTCGTCGAATTCGGCGAGCGAATGGAGCGGACGGATTTGAAGTTCACCGGGCACTAGGAATCGATCTTCGACGCAGCAGCAAATTCAGCCCGTTTGGAGGCGTCCCACAGTTCCTCTTTACGAGCGCGAGGGAGGTCCGCAAAAGAGGAGCCTTCGGCGCGGGCTGCAGATTCCATCCATTGAAAGCGCTGCTTGAATTTGCGATTGGCTTTCTTGAGCGCGATTTCGGGGTCTACGCCCAGAAAGCGGGCAATGTTGACCGCAGAGAAGAGTAAGTCGCCAACTTCCTCCTCGAGTTGCGCCAGCGGTGCAGACTGGCGCAGCGCGGCAGCGATTTCCTGCTCTTCTTCGTTGAGCTTTTCAAAAATGCCGTCGATGGAATCCCAGTCGAAGCCGACGCGCGAGGCGCGGCGCGTGAGTTGATAGGCCTCTAGAGCTGCGGGGAGCGAACGAGGAATCCCAGACAGGAGTGAGTCCTCTTCGCTCGATTTTGTGGTGGCCGCTCCAGCGAAAGCCCGCTCAGTCGCCTTTATCTGCTCCCAATTCTTCAACACGTCGGCGGATGTTTTCACCCTGGCATCGCCAAAGACATGTGGATGGCGGCGAACCATTTTGGTGTGGACCGATTCGATCATATCGGCGGCGGTGAAGGAGCTGGACTCTTCTGCAAGGATCGAGTGAAACACGATTTGGAGCAGAAGATCGCCCAGCTCAGATGCGAATTCTTTGCTGTCGCCTGCTTCCATGGCGTCGAGGACCTCGTAGGTTTCTTCGACGAGAAATTTGCGTAGAGTCGTGTGCGACTGCTCGCGGTCCCACGGACAGCCGTTAGGAGCCCGCAGGCGACGCTGGAGCGCCATAAGGCGCGCGAACCATTCCCCGGCGCGCTTGTCGGCGCTAGACAGAGCAATCCGAAGTGGGCGCTGTTTCGGCTCAGGTTTTCTCTTCCTCGCGCTCGATTTGCGTTTCATGTGACCAATTATCTTAACGGTCGAAGAAAGGAATTGCGAGCAGAGAGGGGCGGGGCCGCGCTCAGGCCGTGAGGCGCGCCACGAGGAATTCCATGTAAGCGCGGGGGTTGGGATTGGAGGACTTTAGCGCGCTGTCAGCTTCAGTAAGATGCGCGAGTCCGGCGAGCAAGTCTTTCTTCGAAAAGCGATGCGCGTTGCGAACGGCAGCTTCAGCGGAATCGGGGCGCATGCCGAGAGAACGGGCAGCGTTGTAGGAATTCGTCGTCGCGGGGAGGGCGCGAGCCTCGATGAGCTTCCGATAGGCCCATGCGAGAGCGCCGACGATGGCGATCGGTTCATCGCCTTCGCGAAGAAGGTTGTCAAGAAAAGCGAGCGCTTCGGGACGGCGGCGCGCGGAAAGCATGTCGGCAAATTGCCAGACGTCGTTTTTGCGTGCAGATACGACGAGCGTCCGGACATCGGCGGCAGTAATGGGGCCTCGTCCGTGACAATAGGCGGCCAGCTTGTCAACTTCGACGCGGATGCGAGCCGGTTCGTTATTGCAAATGTCGGCGAGAAGAGAGGCGGCGGGGCGTTCGATCTCGCCGCCAAGGTCGGCGGCCATTTGCGACGCAAGCGAGGCAGCCGACTCTTCTCCGAGAGTCATCTCGACGATCAGCGCGTGCTCGGAAAGCAGCTTGAAAAAGCGCTGGCGGCGGTCGAGCTGCGCAGCTTCGATGAGAAGCAGCGTGAAAGGAGCGGGATCGGCGAAGTATTTCGTCAGCGACTCGAGCAATTCCTCCCGCGTGTCATCGGGCAGATCTTCGAAAGTCTCGGCGCCTTCAGCGACGACAACCTGGCGGGGTGAGAGCATCGGCATCGTCTGGACGCGTCCGAGAATCTGGTCCCAGCCGGAATCTTCAGCCGAAATACGCGCGACGGCCCAGTCGCGAGCGGATTCAGGGACGCAGGTGTCAACGATGCTGTTCCGGCAAAGTTCGCGGAGATACGGGTCGGAACCAAGTAAAACAACGGCAGGCACAGCTTTGCCGGAGGCAAGGCGTTCGATCAGCTTCTCTGTCGAAATTGAAGGCATCGGTTTGCAGTGATATCTTACGCGACTGGAGGAGGACTTCACCACACATACGCGGACTGAGGCAAGCGCAAAGCATTGGGGGCGGAACGACCAGTGCGTCAGAAGCTTTCGATGACGTCTGAAACGACCTGAGAGGCGAAGTCACGGGACATGCGGCGCAGAGCCGGGCTTTGCTCGTTGAAAAAGGACTGAACATCGCTCGAAATCTGGTACTCCTGCCGGAAAACGACATCGTTGTTTGCATAAACGGATTTTTCAGTCTTGCTATCGACCAGGTTTACGCGAGCATGGACGGTGACGAGCATGGTCCGCACTTCGCCGGTGGTGGCGTCGAACAGGAGCGGGCTGGTGTCGATAGACACGACTTCGCCGTGCAGGACGGCGTCGGCGGAAGCAGGGTCCTGCGTGATACGGTATTTCGTCCGCGACAGGAATTCACGAATCACGGCTTCGCTGAAGATTTCTTCGATGTGGTATTGAGCCGTGTCGTTCTTGAAAGCGGGAATCGCGATTTCGTGCCAGCTGGAAGGCAGTTTAGAGTCGTGCCCGGCAACATGATAGCCACAGCCTGTGCAGATAGTAACGAGGACGAGAGTGGGCAGCCATGAAAAGCTGGAACGAATCCCGCGACCCGATGGTTTATTGCTTCGCAAGCAGGTCCTCCGCGATGCGCACCGCGTTGACAACCGCGAAGCGAAGATTATCGGCCAGACCGTAGAACCAACTCGCGGACGGGTGCGAATCGTCTGAACGCACCAAGGAGAGATGAATCTCGTTTTCGCCGGCGATGGTCAGATTGGAAGGAGACGCATCTCCTGCCGCGACGACACGAACGCCAAGGGCCGCAAAGGCGGAGTGCAATTGGGCCGGAGCCGGAGAAGACGGAAAGTCGGCATAAGCGGAGAAGGCGTAGCCGTAAAAGACAGGAGCCTGGATCAACTGAATCGCCGGAACGGGAACGCGACCTGCAACGAATTGAGCGACCAGCGAGGAAATCCTGCGGCGCGTCTCATCAAGAGAGGGACGCGCGGATTCGCCGAAGCTATCGAGAAGGTTGAAGGCTACCTGGGAATCGAAGAAAGATTGAGAAATGGGCCGAAACGAAAGGAGCGCCGTGGCCTGCGATTCGAGTTCGTCGATGCCCGCCTGTTCGAATTCGGAGACCGGCGATAACAGGGTGACCGCGATCCGCCCCGGTGAAAATCTCGAAAGAACGGCAGAGATGGTCGTCGCGATCAGGACGGAAACCGGAGGGGACAAATAGACGGGCCCAGGGACCGACGCTTTTGTTGGCACGGGAAGCAGGACAGTTGAAAGAGACGGGACTGAAATCACAGCTCCAGTCGAAGTGAGAGATCCACCGGTAAGGTCAATCACGGTGGCCCCGGAATCCAGGGCGGCCGGAATATTCTGTGCAGCATCCTCGGAAGAGCCCGCAAAAAAGACGAACCGGGAATGTTCGAAGCTGTCTTCATCGAGAGAGCGAATGAAGGTAGGCTCGCCAGCGGCTTCGGTGAGCGTGCCGGCGGCTTCGCTTGTGTCCAGCAGAACGATTTCCGAGGCGGGGAAATTACGGTCTTCCAGAACACGCTTCAGTTCCTTCCCGAGGAGGGACGAAGCGCCGACGATGGCGACCCGGTCCTGATGCGAGGGCCCGGAGGGCATAGGTCAAGCTGGTCGCGACGCCACGCGGCGGCGCGCGAAGCGGAATATTTGAAAAATCACGCCATGCAGCGTGTAGGCAACGGCGATGGCAAACAGCGTCTGCCGGGAGAAAAACCAAACCGCGCCGCCAAGGAGGGCAAGCAGAACGACCGTGAGCGACGGGCGGCGCTTGGTCCACTCGATATCTTTGAAGCTGTAGTGACGCCACGTGCTCGACATCAACCCGCCTAGACACGCGACGAGAATCAGCCACAGGATGGAAAGCCGAACATCCTGGATGGGATTCTGGAAGAAATGCACGGTCGCGGCGATCATGCCGGCAGCAGCAGGAGTCGGCATCCCAGCAAAAAATCGATTGCCGCCCGGCGCCATGCCCTGGATATTGAAGCGGGCCAAGCGCCAGGCACAGCAGACTAGAAAGAGAAAGCCCACCAGCCAGCCGAGCTGGATCAAGTGGACATTCTCCAGAAAGTTTCCGGCCACATTGGCGCGAACGCCCCAAGCGTAGGCAAGAAACGCCGGGGCGATGCCGAAGCTGATCACATCGGCGAGGGAGTCGAATTCGCGGCCGAAGGCAGACGTGGTTCCCATGGCGCGAGCGATGCGCCCGTCGAAGGAATCGAAGAGAATTGCTATGCCGATGGCGCGGGAAGCGTTGTCGAGGTCGCTTACATTGCCTTCCAGGGTGGCGAGAACAGCGTAATAACCGCACAAGAGATTGGCGACCGTGAATGCGCTGGGAAGAATGTAGACGCCGCGGCGCAATTTGGGATTGCGGAAGCGGCGGCGCGGCCCTTCTTCAGGATCGCCGATCGGATCTATGTGATTGAATTCCATTGGGCGAGGATGGTTTCTCCGCCTTTCACAAATTGCTTGCGCTCGACGAGGACCTGGGAGTTGAGAGGGAGCCAGAGGTCCACGCGCGAACCAAAGCGGATCATGCCCACGCGCTCGCCCCGAGTGATTTCCGTGCCCTCACACTTCCAGCATATCACGCGCCGCGCGACGGCCCCGGCAATTTGTTTGAAGACCACGGTCCCCTGTGGCGAATGAATATAGATCACGTTCTGCTCATTTTCAGTGGAGGCGTCTCGACGCCACGCCGCGTAGAACTTTCCGGGCCGGTACACGACATCGGCGATGCGGCCGGCGACGGGAGATCTTTGGACGTGTACGTCCCAAATGGAAAGAAAAATACTGATGCGATGGCCCATTGTGCCGTCGAGCATTTCGTCGAGTATTTCCACCACGTGGCCGTCGGCAGGAGACACGATGGCCAAAGGGTCGGAGGGAATCGGACGGTCCGGGTCGCGGAAGAAATACAGCACGAAAAGTCCCAAGAAGATGAGGACACCGCCCGTCCATCTCCAGCCCAATAGAACAGCGAGAAGTCCAAGGACAAGCGGCGGTACGGAAAACCTGTACGCTTCTTTGACCATGTAAGAGAGTCCCTCGCTCGCACGGCAGCGCCTGCGCACAGCTCTCTTCCCTGCCCTAGCAATGGAACCGGAGAATGGATTTGGCTAGGCCAAGACGGATCGAGAGGCTGAATGCACCGGTATTGTACGACAGAAGCGGGCAATGCAGGCGGCAACTGGAGCCTAGTGATGGACCAGATGATGCTGATGCCGGACCACGATATATTCCATCTGATCCCTTAACAGCAGTTTCTTTTTCTTGAGAACGGATTCTTCAGCGAGGTCTTCGGAGTTACGGTAGGGCTCTTCGAGGATTTCTTTCAGTTGGCACTCGCAGCGGTCGTGTTCCTCTGCGAGCTTCTTATACTCCGGGTCGTTGGCCAACAGGGACTGGCGAATCAAGTCTGCCTGGGTCGGCATCGTTTCCCTCCAAATTGAAGAAGCTCTCACATGCCTGTAACAATTACCACAAATGGGATGTGAAAACCAATAGGTGAGTGCTGGGTTAGACTATGATGGCGGGGCTGGCGAGCTCGACCCGCCGGCCACCGGCCAGCTTTGGCGACGGCAGGCCGTGCGAGGGTAAAGGCGATGACCACAGGAAAGAGTTTGTTGGCAGCCGCGGGAGTTACTCTCGGAATAGCCGCTGCCACCGCAGCGATCGACGCGATGTGGATGTTGCACCAACAGGCGCGCGGAGTGCCCGGAGAAAATCCTGGAGTCGACGTTCACTCCGTGGGACTCGATATTGTCTCGACGAAGGGCATCCTGCTGGGCCTCTTGGTCTTCCTCTTTACATTTGCGGTGGCAAAAATATGGACAAATCAGTTGCGCGGCTGAGGTGCCGGAGCTCAATTATCGGGGGCTGGCCCGCGATGAGAGCAGCTCGCTGAGGAGCAAAGCATCCTCGATGGGCGAGTTGTAGTATCGCGGGCGGCGCCCGACGACTTCAAAACCATGCTTTTCGTAAAAGCGGATCGCGGCAACGTTCGACATGCGGACTTCAAGCAGCGCCTTCTCCGCGCCAAATGAGCGGGCCCATTCGAGGGACTGCGAGAGCAAGAGAGTTCCCACGCCTTGACGGCGGCGCGATGCCGCAACAGCGAAATTGAGAATTTCGACATCGGTAACAACTCGTCTGCCCACCAGAAACCCAACAATTACTGGTCCTTCTGTTGCCACCCACCCCGCCATTTCATTGCGCGCGACACGGTCATAATCCCAGGCGCTCCAGGACGCGATTTCTGGCGACTCGGATTGGATCGAAAGGACTGCGTCAATATCGGAGTGCGCAAGAGGTCGTACCGCAATCGCGGGGGCCGACATAACAACTGTGATTCTAGCAGACCGGGCCACGGCCAATCGCGAGTGCTCTATATCCTGTTGCCCGATTCGTCAGGCAGGAGTATTGCCGGACGAAAGGGACATCGCAACTTCACGATCCTTTCCAATGTAGTTCTGCGTCGGAGCGGCGCACATAGTTTGCATCGAGCGACAGCGAATCCGAGACCTTTCCTGATCGCGCCCGATCCAAAGCCAGCAGACCGATCCAAGGAGCAAGAACCGGCGAAACGATTTCTAAGCTGCCGCCTTCCGAAAGGACCGATTCGACAATCGGGGTGACGACTTCCCTGCTGCTCGCGACCGCGCTGATTGAGCGGCCCGCATACCTGCTGCGAACATCCTTCACGAACTCCTCCGGGCTTCCCACCCTTTCGTCACTGACCAGCGTCTTGCCAAGAGGCGAGTTCTCGAAAAAACCATAATAGAGCTGGTGTCGGCGAGCGTCGAGGACAGGAACCACGACAGAAGCCTCGGAACGAGATTGAGCGACGACCGCGTGCAGTACGCTAATGCCCACGACCGGCAACTGGAATGCCTCCGACCAGGCTTTTGCGGCCGTCAGGCCGACGCGAAGGCCCGTAAATGACCCAGGGCCAGATGCGACAGCCACGAGATCGAAGTCCTTTAGTTGTAGTGATAAATCACTTAGAAGGAAGTCG
>Ga0335073_10009380_pt1 | contig 13736 bp, 11 predicted proteins | sample Lox_Sample_22_FD_207093 | JGI IMG/M metagenome (GOLD analysis project Ga0335073, IMG submission 207093) | Soil microbial communities from Loxahatchee National Wildlife Refuge, Florida, United States - Lox_Sample_2.2 | ecosystem: Environmental > Terrestrial > Soil > Wetlands | place: USA... | reverse complement strand
TGGTCCTGAACATGGGACCGCAGCATCCTTCCACCCACGGCGTGCTGCGCGTGGTGCTGGAGATCGACGGGGAAACCGTCGTGAAGCTGGTGCCCGACATCGGCTATCTGCACACCGGCATCGAGAAAACCTGCGAGGCGAAATTCTGGCAGCAGGTGGTGCCGCTGACGGACCGGATCGACTATCTGTGTCCGATGACCAACAATCTTTGTTACTGCCTCGCCGGGGAGAAGCTGCTGCAGCTGGAAATCCCCGCGCGGGCGCAGTGGATGCGCGTGCTGCTGAACGAGCTGACGCGGCTGAACTCGCATCTGGTGTGGCTGGGCACGCACGCCATGGACATCGGCGCGCTGACCGTTTTTCTCTACACCTTCCGCGAGCGCGAAGAAATCCTGCGCATCTTCGAGCATGTTTCCGGGCAGCGCATGATGACGTCGTACTTCCGTATCGGCGGCCTGGCGCTGGACCCGCCCCTGGACTTTTTCTCATCGGTGCAGGCGCTCATCAAAATTCTGCCCGAAAAGATCGACGAGTACGAAAACCTGCTTACCGGGAATCCGATCTTCATCAACCGGCTGAAGGATGTCGGGTATCTTAGCGCGGAAGATGCCATCTCGCTGGGTGTGACCGGGCCGCCACTGCGCGCCTCGGGCGTGGACTGGGACCTGCGCCGTGACATGCCGTACTCGAGCTACGAGAAGTTCCAGTTCAAAGTGCCGGTTTCGCAGGATGGCGACGTCTGGGCGCGCTATCTGGTGCGGCTCCAGGAAATGCGCGAGTCGGTGAAGATCTGCCAGCAGGCGCTGGACGGGATGCCCGAAGGTCCCATCAAGGCCGACGCGCCGCATGTGGTGCTGCCCGATCGCGAAAAGATGAAAACCCAGATGGAAGCGCTCATCTATCACTTCAAGATCGTGACCGAGGGCTTCCAGGTTCCGGCCGGCGAGGTTTACCAGGCGGTGGAGTCGCCGCGCGGCGAGATGGGCTACTACGCGGTTTCCGACGGCACCGCGAAACCCTACCGCGTGCACATGCGCAATCCGTCGTTTGCCACGCTGCAGGCGCTGGAGACGATGTGCGTGGGCCGGCTGATCGCGGACGTGGTGGCCGTGATCGGCTCCATCGACATTGTGCTCGGGGAGATCGACCGGTGAGCGATGCCCTCGTCGAGGATGCCATGCTGCTGACAGAGCTCTGGCTCTCGTTCGCTTCGATGATCCGCAGCTATGCTGCGGTAGGTGATGCGGCCGCCCAGGTCGCTTCCACGCAGGATTCGATCGTTGTCATCAGCGGCGAGGCCCGGCTGGCCCTGCACGTCGATCCGCGGAGTGGAGCAGGGACCTGGCAGCTGCAGCGCGGCGGAGCGGCCACCGCGCAGGGCGCCTTTGCGCTGCTGCCCGAAGGGCGCATCGAGCTGGACGGATCCGCACTCGATCTCGATCACGCCGCCATCGATTTTGTGGCCCTGGTCAGGCAGGCAGGAAACGAACCATGAGCACACATCCCGCCTTTCCCAACACAATTTTTTCGCCCGCCCTCGCGGCCCGCTTCGATCGCCTGGTCACGCTCTATCCGGTGAAGCGCTCGGCGCTCGTTCCCATGCTGCTCTACGCGCAGGACGAAGTGGGGCATCTCTCCGACGCAGTGGTGGCGGAAGTGGCCGCGCGCCTCGGCATCTCCGAGCTGGACGTGCGCAACGTGATCAGCTACTACTCGCTGCTGCGGACCAGGCCGGTGGGCAAGTATCACGTGCAGGTATGCACCAACATCAGCTGCATGCTGCGCGGCGGCAACGAGCTGCTGGAGCATTGCAGCAAAAAGCTGAACATCCCCAACAAGGGCGTGACCGCGGACGGCGTGTTTTCGCTGGAGGAAGTCGAGTGCATCGGCGCTTGCAGCTGGGCTCCGGCGGTGCAGGTCAATTACGACTTCCACGAGAACCTGACGCCGGAGTCGATGGACAAGGTTCTGGCCGACTACCGCGCCAAAGCGCAGAACGGGACAAAATAATGGCGACGCTGACAACTCATCCCGACTGCGTGCCTCTGATTTCGTATCGCTTCGGCAAGGGCGCGACCAACATCGATAAGTACATCGAGCTGGACGGCTACAAGGCGGCGCGCAAGGCGCTCACCCTCGGCCCCGACGCCATCATCGCCGAAATGAAGGCCTCCGGTCTGCGCGGCCGCGGCGGCGCGGGATTCCCGACCGGTATGAAGTGGTCGTTCGTGCCCAAGCAGTCGGCGAAACCCAAGTACGTGCTGGTGAACGGCGACGAGTCGGAGCCCGGGACCTGCAAGGACCGGCTGATCTTCGAACACGATCCTCACTCCATCATCGAGGGCGTGATCATCGCGGCGCTCTCCATCCAGGCGAAGATGGGCTTCATCTATCTGCGCGGCGAATACCGCTATCTCATCGAGATTATGGAACGCGCGGTCGCCGATGCCTACGCGAAGGGTTTCCTCGGGAAAAAGATCTTCGGCAGCGACATCGACCTGGAGGTTGTCGTCCAGACCGGCGCGGGCGCCTACGAGGTTGGCGAGGAGTCGGCGCTGATGGAGTCGCTGGAGGGCAAGCGCGGCGTTCCGCGCATCCGCCCGCCGTTTCCCGCCGTCGTCGGACTCTACGGCGGACCCACCATCATCAACAACGCCGAGACCATCGCCTCGGTGCCCCACATTTTCCGCATCGGCGGCGCGGAGTACGCGAAGCTGGGCACGGAGCGCAACGGCGGCACGCGCCTCTTCTGCCTCAGTGGCCATGTGAATCGCCCCGGCGTGTACGAGCTGCCCATGGGCTACAACCTCAAAAAGATGATTTACGAGGTGGGCGGCGGTATCCCCAATGGCAAAAAGCTCAAGGCCGTCGTTCCCGGCGGATCGTCGACTCCGGTGCTCACGGCCGACGAAATCGATATCGGCATGGATTTCGACCAGGTGGGCAAAGCCGGATCGATGCTGGGCTCGGGCGGCGTGGTGGTGCTGGACGAGACCGTGTGCATGGTCGAGTTCGCGCTGCGCACCATGAAGTTCTACCAGCACGAGAGCTGCGGCTGGTGCATCCCCTGCCGCGAAGGCACCGACTGGCTGAAGAAGTCGCTCACCCGGCTGCACGCCGGCGGCGCGGTCGACAAGGACATCGACGACATCCGCTATCTCGCCGAGAACATGCTTGGCCGCACCTTCTGCCCGCTGGGCGATGCGGCGGCGATGCCGACCATCGGTTTCGTGCAAAAGTTTCGCAAGGAGTTTGAGGACCACCTGGAAGGCCGCGGCTGCCCGAAGCATCGCGTGGCCGAGCCGGAATTGATGCCGGTGTAGATGAAGACGCGGGAGTTGATCAGGCTGATCGAGGCGGACGGCTGGAGGCTCCATTCGCAGCGTGGCAGCCATCGGCAGTACGTGCACCCGGTAAAGCCGGGGCGTGTGACGGTGCCGATTCATGCTGGAAGGGATATTCATGGCGGTCTGCTGCAAAGTATTCTGAAGCAGGCGGGTTTGAAATGACGAAACGATATCTGGTGGTCTACGAAAAGGGCTCAACCAACTACAGTGGCTACGCCCCCGATGTTCCCGGATGTGGATCCGTCGGGGATACGATCGAGGAAATGCGCGCCAACATGGTCGAGGCTCTGGAGTTTCACCTTGAGGGCCTGGCCGAGGACGGACAGCCCGCGCCTGAGCCGCTGACAACACAGGTTGACTTCCGCGAAGATGATCCAGAACACGGAGTGCTGCACTGCGTCGTGGAGTGGCTCGAAATCCGCGTTCCAAAGCCGGAAACAGCGGCGGCATGAGGATCTGAATGGCTGACGTTACATTCACTGTCGACGGCAAGAAGCTGACCGCGCCCGCGGGCACGCTGCTCATTGAGGCCTGCCGCGCGCACGGCATCGAGATTCCCGCCTTCTGCTACTACCCCGGCCTCTCCCTGCAGGCCGCCTGCCGCATGTGTGTGGTTCGGCTGGAGAAGGTGCCGAAGCTGCAGACGGCCTGCACCACGCCGGTCGCCGAAGGCATGGTGGTGACCACCGAGAGCCCGGAGATCGCCCAGGCCCGCAAGGCGACCATCGAGCTGCTGCTCGGCAACCACCCCCTGGATTGCCCGGTCTGCGACGCCGGCGGCGAGTGCGAGCTGCAGGACATGACCTTCAAGTACGGCGCGCACGAGTCGAAGTTCGTCGAGATCAAGCAGCACCGCGAGGAGCAGCAGTGGTCGCCGGTAGTGTTCTTCGACCGCCCCCGCTGCATCCTCTGCTACCGCTGCGTGCGCGTCTGCGGTGAGGGAATGGACGTTTGGGCGCTGGGCATCCAGAATCGCGGCGCCGGCTCGGTGATCGCTCCCAACAAACAGGATCACCTCGAGTGCGAAGAGTGCGGCATGTGCATCGACATCTGCCCGGTCGGCGCGCTCACCTCCGGCGCCTACCGCTACAAGACGCGGCCCTGGGAGATGTCGCACGTGAGCACGGTGTGCACCCACTGCGGCGACGGCTGCAAGACCACCCTGGGCGTGCGGCGCGCCAACGACGGCATGGATATCGTCCGCGGCGACAATCGCGACAAGAGCGGCATTAACGGCGACTTTTTATGTATCAAGGGCCGTTACGCATTCGATTTCGCCAACCGCGAAGAGCGCCTGACTCAACCCCTCATCCGCCAGGCGAATGGCGAATTCAAAGCGGTGAGCTGGTTTGAGGCGATCGAATACGCCGGGAAGAAGCTGCGCGAGATTCGCGATGCGAAGGGCGGCGCTTCGATCGGCGTGATCGGATCGAACCGCACCACCAACGAAGAGGCGTACCTGCTGCAGAAGTTCGCGCGCACCGTGCTGGGCACCAACAATATCGACCACCATCGCACGGCGGACTATCCGGCGTTTGCGGCGGCAATGGCCGGCAAGGCCGAAGCATCGCTGCGGGACTTCGACGGGGCAAAGGCGGTTCTGCTGCTCGGCAACGATCCTACTGAGCAGCATCCGGGGCTGGCGTGGCAGATCCGCACCAGCGTGCGCCTGCACGGCGCGCGGCTCTACGCGGCGAACCACGAGCTGATCAAGCTACGCCGCCAGGCCACGTCGTTCCTGCGGATTCGCGAGGGCGACTATGCCGCGCTCATTGGATATCTGGCCGGCGACGACAAGGCGCTGGAATCGAACGGCGACGCGGCGGCCTTCCGCGAGGCCATCCGGAAAGAAGAATCGCTGCTGATCGTCTTTGGTGCGGAGTTCCGCGGCCGCGAGATCGAGGCGCTGGTGAAATTCGGCGCATCGCTGCCGAACGTGAAGTTCGCCTGCCTCGGCGATTCGGTCAATTCCCGCGGCGCGGCGGATATGGGCCTCTATCCCGACCTGCTGCCCGGTTACGTGCCGGTGTCGGCGGCCGCGCAGTTCGGCGAAGAGTTCGGTGCGCTTCCGGCGCAGCCTGGCCTCGACCTCGTGCAGATGTTCGATGCGGCGGAACGCGGAGAGCTGGCCGCGCTCTACGTCGTCGGCGCGAATCCGGTATCGCGGTACGGCATCGATCCAGCAGCGCTGCGCAACACCTTCGTGATCGCGCAGGACATGTTCATGACGGAGACGGCGCAGCTGGCCAGCGTGATTCTGCCCGCCGCCAATCTCTACGAAAAATCCGGAACCGTCACCAGTACCTTCGGCGATTTGCAGCTGGTCCGGAAGGCCGGTGACAAGGCCGGTGTCCGCGCTGACTTCGAGCTCATCGTGCGGCTCGCCACGGCCATGGGCGCCGATGTGAAGAAGCTGGTGCCCTTCGGCAAGCAGGGTGTGCGGGCGGATTTTGGACAGGCGCGCGGCGCGCAGTCCGGCGAGGCCGATCGCCACGGCGTGTGGCTGACGGCGCATCATCTGGAGCCGAAGCTGAGCCCCTTCGACCCCTTCGCCATCTTCGACGAGATTCAGCGCCTGGTTCCGGCATACGATGTTCCGCGCCTCAATCTGCTGGCCGGCAACGACCAGCATCTGCGCTCCGGGCTGGTGCAGATCGCGAACGCCGGCGCGCGCCGCGATCTGGTTCTGCCCTCCAACGACACACTCTTCACTTCCGGCACGCTCGGCCGTTACAGCCGCATGCTGGGCTCCGTTCTGGAAGCGCGCAAACCTGCGGAAACGGCGGCAGATTAGCAGTACCCTGGAAGGTTTTTGGATGGAGACCAGTCTTCTCGTATTTTTGCTGATCAGCCTGGCGAAGGTCATCGTGGTGGTGGTGATCCTGCTGATGGCGGTCGCCTACACGGTGCTGCTGGAGCGCAAGCTGGTGGGGCGCATCCAGAACCGCTGGGGACCCAGCCGCGTCGGGCCCTTCGGACTGCTGCAGCCGCTTGTCGATGGCGCCAAGCTCTTCCTGAAGGAAGACCTGATGCCGACGGCGGTCTACCGGCCGCTCTACATTCTGGCGCCCATGATCGCGCTGGGCTGCGCGCTCACGTCAATCGCCGTCATTCCCTTCGGCGCTGACATTCGCTGGCACGGCGTTCAGCTCTTCCAGATTGCCGACGTCAATATCGGATTGCTCATCATCCTCGGCGTCACCTCCATCGGCGTCTACGGGATCGCGCTCTCCGGGTGGTCGTCGAATAACAAGTATTCGCTGCTGGGCGCGCTGCGCGCCAGCGCCCAGGTCATCAGCTACGAGCTGGCCCTGGGTCTGTCGCTCATCGGCGTGGTCATGCGGGCCAGTTCGCTGCGCCTGCGCGACATCGTGAATGTGCAGGGAACCCACGGGCTGATCTCCTGGAATTTCTTTGGCGGATTCCAGTTCGTCGCGTTCTTTATCTACCTGATGGCGGCCTACGCTGAGACAAATCGCTCGCCGTTCGACCTGCCCGAGGCGGAAAGCGAGCTGACCGCGGGCTACCACACCGAATACAGCTCGATGAAGTTCGCCATGTTCTTTATGGCCGAGTACGCCAACATGATCACCGTAAGCTGCGTGGCCACGCTGCTCTTTTTCGGCGGATGGACCAGCCCCTTCGGTCACCTCTTCGACGGCGTGATCGGCGGGACAGTGGCCAATGCGCTGCTGCCGATTTTCTGGTTCGTCGCCAAGGTCTTCGGTTTTCTCTTTCTCTACATCTGGGTGCGCGGCACGCTGCCGCGTTTTCGCTACGACCAGCTCATGGGCTTCGGATGGAAATTTCTAGTGCCCGTGGCCATTGCCAACATCGTTGTCACCAGCTTCTGCATGGGGCTTTGGCTGCCCGTGCGCTGATTTACAATCTCACTTCCGGCCTTGTTTTTCGCGCGTTTCGCGCGGTTTTGCGAGTCAGTCAAACCCATGCATCTGGCCCTTTTCATCATCTTCGGCGGGTTGTGCGTGGCGGGAGCGCTGAATCTCCTGCTCCAGCGCCATCCCATTAACAGCTCGCTGTCGCTCATCGTGGTGATGAGCTCGCTGGCGGTGCTCTACCTGTTGCTGGGCGCCGAGTTTCTGGCCGCCGCGCAGGTCATCGTCTACTCCGGCGCCATCATGGTGCTGTTCACCTTCGTGATCATGCTGCTGAACGCCGGCAAAGAAGAGCGCACCCGCGGCAGCAAGCTCGCGTACATCGCGGGATTTCCCGGAGCGGCCGCCCTGCTCGGCCTGCTCGCCTTTATGTTTCTCTCGCACCGGGGCGAATTCGCGCATGCGCGCATCGGTGAGTACGTCGTCACCACCAGCGCCCTGAGCCAGGTTCTTTTTAGGAATCTGCTGCTGCCCTTCGAAGTCACTTCCGTGCTGATTCTCATCGCCATCCTCGGCGCGGTGGCGCTGGCCAGGACCGAATCCAGCGAATCTGCATCCCGAAGCCGACCCTCCCGCCGCGGCTTTTCCGCGCAGCAGTCGGCACCGAATGAATCTCAGCCGGACCCAGGATCGCTGGCTTCGCTCAGAAAGGAGCACTGACGGATGGTTCCGATTGCCTGGTATCTGATTCTCAGCGCCATCCTCTTCTCCATCGGCGTGGCGGCGTTCCTGATCAAGCGGAACATCATCACCGTCTTTATGTCGATCGAGCTGATGCTCAATGCGGTGAACCTGACCTTCGTCGCCTTCGCGCAGCAGTGGCGCCAGGTGAGCGGCCAGATCTTCGTCTTCTTCGTGATGGTGGTCGCCGCGGCTGAAGCGGCCGTCGGCCTCGCGATCATCATCGCCGTCTTTCGCGCACGCAATACCCTCAACGTCGATCAGATCGACCTGATGAAGCTATGACCGATCTCCATCTCTGGCTGATTCCGCTTGTTCCCTTCGCCGGATTTCTGGTGAACGGTCTGCTCTGCCGCAAAGCTCCGAAGCCGGTTGTGACTGCGGTAGCCATGATCGGCTCGCTGATCCCGCTGCTGCAGGTCTCGGCCATCGTCACCCGCTTCGGCTCGCTCACTCTGCCCTACACCGAATCCGTCGGCACATGGATCAGCAGCGGCGCGTTCCACGCCAACTTCGCCTTCCAGCTCGATCAGCTCACCCTGGTCATGCTGTGCGTCGTCACCGGCGTCGGCTTCCTTATCCACGTTTACTCCATCGGCTACATGGGCGAAGAGGACGGCTACTGGCGCTTTTTCGCCTATATGAATCTGTTTCTCTTCTTCATGCTCACGCTGGTGCTGGCGCAGAACTTCCTGCTGATGTTCGTTGGCTGGGAAGGCGTGGGCCTCGCTTCGTATCTGCTGATCGGCTTCTACTACACGCGCGATTCGGCGGCCAATGCCGGCAAGAAGGCGTTCATCGTCAACCGCATCGGCGACTTCGGATTCCTGCTGGCGATGTTTCTGCTGGTCGAGCACTTCGGCACGCTGAGCTTCGACAAGGTCTTCAGCCAGATCGCGCTGCATCCCGCATGGCAGGGCGGCTTCCTCACCGCGATCGCGCTCTTCCTTGTGCTCGGGGCCACGGGCAAGTCCGCGCAGATTCCGCTCTACATCTGGCTGCCTGACGCCATGGAAGGCCCGACGCCGGTCTCTGCCCTCATCCACGCGGCCACCATGGTCACCGCGGGCGTGTACATGATCGCTCGCACCCACGTCATCTTCGACCGCTCGCCGCTCGCGCTCATGGTCGTCGCCGTCATCGGCACCGCGACTGCCTTCGTCGCCGCCACCATCGGCATGGCGCAGACCGATATCAAGCGCGTCCTCGCCTACTCCACCGTCTCGCAGCTCGGCTACATGTTCCTTGGCTGCGGCGTGGCTGCCTATTCCGCCGGAATCTTTCACCTGGTGACGCACGCCTTCTTCAAGGCGCTGCTCTTCCTTGCCGCTGGTTCGGTCATCCATGCACTGTCAGGTGAGCAGGACATGCGGGTGATGGGCGGCCTGCGGACGAAGATCCCTGTCACCTTCTGGGTCATGACCGCAGCCGTCTTCGCGATCTCCGGCGCACCGCCGCTCGCGGGATTCGTCAGCAAGGACGCGATTCTCTATCAGGCCTTTATCTCTCCGAATCCGGCGGGCAGAATTCTGTGGGCCATCGGCCTGCTCACCGCCGGGCTGACCGCGTTCTACATGTTCCGGCTCTGGTACATGACGTTCTTCGGCGAGTCGCGGGCTGCGGAAGCCCTCGAGGATCGCGGTGCGGCCGTGCATGCGCGCCACGATACGAAGCTGGTGCTGGAGGCCGATCCTGAGTCGGCGCATGGCGGCCACACGGGTTCGGCGCACGCAGCGCACGGCGTTCACGAGAGCCCGAAGGTGATGCTGGTGCCCATGGCCATCCTCGCCGTGCTCTGCGTCATCGGCGGAGCCATGGGCTGGCCTGAAGGCCTGGGCGGCACCAACTGGTTCTCGCACTTCCTTGCTCCGGCCGTCACCTCGGTGCACCTGCCCTACGAGCAGGCAAACATCGCGCTGGCCACCGGCGCAATGCACGTGAATCCGAATCAGGCTCCCGCGGGCAGCAAACAACTGGAGTTGCTGCTCGCCTGCATCTCTGTGCTGGTTGCGTTCTCCGGCTGGGCGGTCGCGCACCTGATGTACTACGCGAAGCCGGAGCTCCCCGGTCGGCTCGCGGCGCGTCTGCGCGGTCTCTACGCGCTCATCGCCAACAAATACTGGGTGGACGAGATTTACGGAGCGCTGGTGGTCGCGCCCGTGCTCTTCATCGCGCGCTGGGTGCTCAGCGCGCTCATCGACCGCGGCGTAATCGACGGCGGCACGCTGGCCGCCGGCTACTCCGCGCAGGGGTTCGGCGCCCTGGTGGCGCGAATCCAGTCCGGCAACATTCGTTCTTACGCGGGATGGCTCGCTCTGTTTGCCGCCCTCCTGCTGGTGGCTGCATATTTTGGATGGACCGCGCAGTTCGGACTGCGCTAGACGCTGCATTGGGAAAGGCTTTGTGCTGAACGATTCAATCCTCACGCTGATCACCTTCGTGCCCACGGCCGGCGCGGTCGTCGTCGCGCTGTTGCCGCGCAGGGGCCGCGTGATCCAGGCGTTTACGCTGCTGGTGACCCTGCTGACGTTCGTCCTGTCGCTGCACCTGCCCGCGCACTTCGATTACGCTCGCCACGGATTCCAGTTCGAGGTCAATCTGCCCTGGATTGCGCATCCCGCCATCCGCTACCATCTCGGCGTCGACGGCCTCTCGCTGTGGCTGGTCCTGCTCACCACCTTCCTCGGGCCCATCGGTGTCGGGGTGTCGTGGCGCGTCATCGAGACTCGCACCAAGGAATTCTATTTCCTCTTCCTGCTCCAGCAGACCGCCATGATCGGCGTCTTCGTGGCCCTCGATCTCTTTCTCTACTACGGCTTCTGGGAACTCTCGCTGGTGCCGATGGCGATCCTCATCGCCATGTTCGGACGCGAGCGCGGCCCGCGCGCCGCACTCAAATTCTTCGTCTACACCTTCCTGCCTTCTGCATTCCTTCTGGTCGCGATCATCTGGCTGTACGCGAAGACCGGTACCTTCGACTTCGTTAAGCTGCAGAGCCTGATCGCTGCCGGCGGCTTCGCGCCCCAGGCGCTGTGGTGGGCCTCGCTCGCGTTCCTCGTCGCCTTCGCCGTCAAGGTCCCGGTGTTTCCGCTGCACGGCTGGCTGGCGAGCGTGATTGAAGAAGCGCCGACGGCGATGGCCATGGTGGTCGCGGGCAAGCTCGGCCTCTACTCCATCTTCCGCTTCAATCTCGGGCTCTTTCCCGACCAGGCGCGCGAGATCGCCCCGCTGATGATCGCCCTCGCCGTCATCGGGCTGCTTTACGGCGCGCTGGTGGCGCTGGCCCAAACCGACATGCGCCGGCTGGTGGCCTTCGCCATCGTCAGCAACCTCAGTTTCTGCACCCTGGGCATCTTCTGCTTCGCGGTCACCGGCCTAAACGGCGCCGTCTATCAGACGATCAACGAGGGCCTTACCGGCAGCGCCCTGCTGGTGCTCATCGGCTTCATCGCCGAACGCTATGGGTCCTTCGATATGACTCGCTACGGCGGGCTGGCGTCGAAACTTCCCATGCTGGCCACGCTCTGGGTCGTCACCACCCTCGCGCTGGTCGGGCTGCCCCTCATGAACGGATTCGTCGGGGAGTTCCTCGTCCTCAGCGGCAGCTTCCCCGTGCATCCGTCCTGGGTCGCGGCTGCAACCATCGGCGTCATCCTGAGCGCGTCGTACATGCTGTGGATGGCGCAGCGGATATTCTACGGGCAGCCTTCGCCGCTGGTCACCAATCGCGCTCCCTTCGATCTCGGCCTGCGCGAACACCTCACCCTGTGGCCCATGGCGCTGATCATGCTGGCCATGGGCGTTGCTTCGCCCTATTGGATCAAAGGCATCGAGAGCGGCGTGATGCAGTTCCCGGCCGCCACGCGATCGTCGGGTGTGGCCGGCGCAGCGCAGAGCCCTGCGCAGGCAGCGGCAACGCCGCCGCAGCCAGCGGCTCAGACGCTCCCGGGAGGCGCGCGATGAATCAAACTGCCGGCGCCCTCCGCATCCTGCCCGAAATCATCCTCACCCTTGCCGGCATCGCCGTCATGTTCGCCGACGCCATGCTGCCGAAGTCTTCCAGCCGCAAACCGCTGGGCTGGCTCGCGGTCGTGGGCGCTCTGGCTGCGCTGGCCGCCAGCCTGTGGCAATATCAGTTGCCGCCCGGCACCGCATACTTCGGCGTCGTGCAGACGGACGCTTTCAGCGTCTTCTTCCATGTGCTCATCGCAGGCATCGTCCTGGCCTCGCTGCTGATCACGATCGATGCCGTGACGGACGCGACCGAGGGCCTCGGCGAGCTTTTAGCCCTCATCCTCTTCGGCGCCGTCGGCATGATGCTCATGTCCAGCGCCGTGGAACTGCTGCTGGTCTTCATCGCGCTCGAGATTTCGTCCATCTCCACTTACATCATGGCCGGGTTCCGGCGGAAAACGGCCAGGAGCCCTGAGTCGGCGCTGAAGTATTTCCTGCTTGGCTCCTTCGCGACCGCCTTTTTTCTGTACGGCATCGCTCTGGTCTTCGGCGCCACCGGCACCACGCGCATCGACGCCATCGCCGCCGCAGTCGCCGGCGCCCATGCTCCGGATCTCCTCTACGTCGGCCTGGCGATGATCCTCGTCGGTCTCGGCTTCAAGGCCTCCGCTGCGCCTTTCCACGTCTGGACCCCCGATGTTTACGAGGGCGCGCCGTCGCCCGTCGTCGCGCTCATGTCCACCGGGCCCAAAGTCGCGGCTTTTGCGGTCCTGCTGCGCATCGCTTATGGAGCCTTCCCGCTCCTGCACGCGTACTGGGTGCCCGTGCTCTGGTGGCTGGCCGTGCTCTCCATGACCATCGGCAACCTGGGCGCGCTGCGCCAGCGCAGCGTCAAGCGGCTGCTCGCGTATTCGTCCATTGCCCACGCGGGCTACCTGCTGGTCGCCTTCACCGCTCTTTCTGCCGACGGCGTTGCCGCCGCCAGCTTCTATGCGGTCTCCTACGCGGCCATGAACGTCGGCATCTTCGCCGTCATCAGCCACGCGGGCGGCTACGATGACCGCCTCACTCTCATCGAGGACTATCGCGGCCTCGCGTACCGCTCGCCGCTGCTCGGCGGCGCGATGGCCTTCTTCCTTATCTCGCTCATTGGGATTCCGTTCACCGGCGGATTCTTCGGCAAGTTCTACGTCTTCGCTGCCGCGCTGCACTCGGGGCTCATCTGGCTGACGATCATCGGTCTCGCCAACAGCGGCATAGCGGCCTTCTATTACCTGCGTGTTGCCACCGCAGTCTATTCGCGCCCGGCGGAATCCTCGCCCGTCAACGCCGTGCCGCGGCCGTCGCTGGCGCTGCTCTTCGCGCTTTTCCTCACCGTGGTAACCACGCTGTGGCTGGGCATTGTCCCCGGCAACATTCTCGCCCGCGCCCAGTCCGCAGCGCAGACCTACTCCTCGGTCAGCACCACCACGCCGCCTTCGCCGGTCGCGCAGCGGTAGATCCCGCGCCCGGCTGAATCAGTTTTCGGCGCGTCGCCCGAAGCGCGATCGCCTGTGTCGATCCCCGGTCACGAACCCGGCTTTCTTTGCTACAATCCAAGTACGGAATGGTGACAGTTCCGTGCTTTCCTGCAGTGCGTTGTCGGGCAGGGAAGAGCAGTTCAAACCGCCGAGCGCAAGGCTCAGCGAGGTAAGCCGCCAAGGCAAGGGGACGTAGTTCAGTTGGTTAGAATGCTGCCCTGTCACGGCAGAGGTCGCGGGTTCGAGCCCCGTCGTCCCCGCCATAGATTCCAAAAGACTTACAGAATCTTTGGCAACCAAGTGGCATGAAAATCCGGGTCCAATAAAGGTCCAATAAG
>Ga0335073_10009379_pt1 | contig 13737 bp, 13 predicted proteins | sample Lox_Sample_22_FD_207093 | JGI IMG/M metagenome (GOLD analysis project Ga0335073, IMG submission 207093) | Soil microbial communities from Loxahatchee National Wildlife Refuge, Florida, United States - Lox_Sample_2.2 | ecosystem: Environmental > Terrestrial > Soil > Wetlands | place: USA... | reverse complement strand
GGCATGATAGCCCGCTTGGTATGGCTTGCCGTCCATCATGGACTCTAATATCCTTGTGTCTTCCATTACTATTGAGAGCTCAGAATCGTGCTTCCCAAGCTGTGAACGATCGTTGATATTTGAGGAGCCACAAATCACCACTTTATCGTCTGCTATCAGCAGCTTCGCATGTATGTAGAGCTCTTCTTGCACGAAATTCTCCTTTTCTGCCTCTGGGTCTTCTCCTTCCCAATACTCTTCTGACACGAGCCCGCCGCGAGCCATGGCATCTTCCGCAATGGAGTCCGATGATGTGACAGGGTCTTTGACATTCAACTGCTTCCTTTTCGATTCGAATTGCCTTTTCCGGTCAATGATGCGTTCTCGCTCGTCTTGACTTACACCTTTGCCTGGGTTTTGAGCTTCTTTGTCGTCTCTTTCACTGGCTTGGCCATGGATACCGGTGCCCATGATTTCTTCCGCCTCAGCCCGCTGAAGTTCTTGATAGGTCACACCGGACTCTTTTTCTTGTTGAACGAGGCCCGGGGTTTTGTTTATTCGATCGTAGGCGCGGAGATTGAAGACGAAGATATATTGGTGTGGATCGAAGCCAGCCTTCGCGATCTGACCCATGATAGAATCCTCACCCCTATGGATGGACTTGTACTGGTAGTCCATGATTGCTCTTGTTCCGATGGCGGCATCGTCGCGCAGATCGCCTGCAAAGCCTGGAATTGCAGGAATGACGAGGATGACACGGAATTTACGCCCCTCTTTGGCGGCACGCACGACGGCATTGACAATAGAACGGCCGATTGTGTTTTGGACAGGCGCTTGATGCTCGCCAGTAGCCGTAATGAAGAATTGGTTCTCGATGTAGACGTAGTGCTCGGCTTTCTCGATCACTTCACAATACGCCGTCTGGATACTGTGCTCCAACAAGATGCCGCTACTCCAATCATCACTGCTTCGAACGACCTGCGCATGGACGGTGCCCTGTTGGCCCATAGGCTTCGTGCTTAGTGGCGACAGAGGATGCTGGATGTATTCGCCCACAGGATATTTGGGCCGCTGAACACCTACTAAGTCTTCATCCTTGCCTAGGCGCCCTTCAAGGCAGAGCCAGTCCACTCCTTCGGTGCGCTTGTATTTGTCGCGTTTGATAAAATTCCATCTGAGAACGAAATGTTCGGCGATGTCGTATACGCAATCACCGATCACGGCCATTGCGACATCGTGCCAGGGCATTCGGCCATAATCCACTTTATTGAGTTCGTTGTTTGCCCAGTCCTCGACGGTCTGGAAATCCATAATTCGATTGTTGTTGAAATCCTGGCCGGGAAAAATCTCGTTCTGTACTCCTGATGGATGAACATCAGCAAGTAAGTGCTGGCGGACATCCCAGCGCCCATAGCAAAGATCCAGTCCTCCAATGAAAGCCAGCGCATAGTCAATCACCACAAATTTCTCATGGTGAGCCCAAAATTGGGTCATGTCACCTGCATTTTCGAAGACATTATGGTCGGGATGTCGAAGGACGTGAATGTTGCCGTGGCCAGGCTGTCCTTCCGGGCAGAGCGCGTTGAGAGCATGTTTGGTGTGGGCGGAATTGCACGTCAGGGCTTGCGCTACCTCCTTGTAGACAATTACATACACTTGCACGCCTCTCTCTGCGGCGCGTTTTATAACCTGGTCGACACGCCACTCCTGGTTAAAGTAGGGAGGCCGACGAAGAAATAGCTCGGGCGATAGCCACCAATCCTCTATATAGAGAGTCTCTTTTGCTCGCTCCATCGCCACTGACAGTGCCCAGAAGTAGTCCCTACCATCGACATACCACTTGATATTATTGCCGGCCCTCTCTGGAGCGAAGGATTTGTAGCGATGGCTTTCGGCAATAGCGGTTCGTTTCCGATCAGTCTCTTGCTCGTGCGCTTCGTCGTGGCGATGATTTTTGTTCACGATATTTCCAAACTTGCCCAGCTTGTTGCGGAAATGTGTTGCTTCGACCTCGACTTTGTGTAGCGACATATCCTTGAACTTGGCCTTAAGCCCTTTCATGTTCAGCTTGTCTGTGAAGGAAGAGCGTCTACCGGGTTGCTCATCGGCCATGTTGTAAGAGAAGCAGCAGCGATGGTGGGGAATGCAGGAAGGCGTTTGCGAAGGTCTTCGTTCATACCAGAGGCCTGATGCGTCGTTCTGACAGCTGACTCAAGGACAATGAGCATCTGGGGTGCTCCGTTTTCAATGCGATTTGACGTTGAGGGTAAGGAATGATGCACATATACTTCAAAGAGTTATCTTGTGCGAGCCCAGCTCTCTCTGCACTTATGGGTCGCAAGCAGGGACAAACAGATCTGCACGAGGATCGTGCAGGGGGGTAACAAGGCGGGGGCTTGGCGTATGTCATCGTTTGCTAACAGGACTGGGTTCTCTGGCCGAGTTGGTCACCAAAAGCCTCAGCCAGACGAGCAAGATAAAAAAGATTCACTTTGTGAAAATGCTTTGATATCCTCGAAATAAAAGCCAAAGCTATGGCTTGAGCGATGCAGACGTTATGAGATTGGCACAGCATAGTTCAGGAAGTAAAGGCATCGAGCCCGAGCTACTCGTCCAGTAATAACACAAGAGTGTCCCAACACGCTCTCTGTAACTGTGAACAAAACGGGTGCATTGAAATGCAGTTTTCCAATGCTCGTCAAGGTGAGAAATAGCCCCTGTTGTGTGGCATATTCAGCAAACCTTGGCTGGCCTGGAGAGGGGAGAATGTCTTGAGAAGTCGCATATGCTGGCATCGACAGCATTAACCTCCGCCTGCAACTTCCATGGACTTCGAACCCTGATCGCATCCTAGGTAAACCTGATTCTCTCAGGACTTGGCACGTACGCCCCAGCGTAAGTCTCCACATCGAAGTTTGTGGAGGTATATCCCCTGACCGGACAACCCTTGTTGCGAGCACAGGCTCATGCCCATCCGAAGGATCCATCGAACTCCCAGACCACATCTCCTTTGGACCCCAGCCTTATCTCCTCGAAGCTGGGCACAGTACCAGGTCCGTAGTATTGTATTAAGTGGCGCATATCTTCATCATCCATTGCGTTGAAATCGTCGACAGACCATTTATCGCAGACCTCACTCATCCACGTCATTCTCTTGCTGATATCTTCGGTTCCCTTTCCCGGAGCAGCCTGCCTTAGCTTCCTCCGCAGCATTCCTACCTTCCGTATGCTTTCTCCGATGCCTTGGGGCAGTGTCTCGCCAATCTGCTTTCTAACGTTCGCAGCTAATCTCGGTCCATTCCCGTTCGTCGAGACCATAATCTGTAGTGGCCCGTCTCGATGTACGCTCCCAAAGTAGAAGTCACACTCTGGGGGTACATCTGCGATGTTCACAGGAACCTTCATCTTCTTGCAATATTTCCATATTCGCGTCGACGCAATTGGATCGTTTATAGCTGTTAGGACCATCGCTACATTCTTGGAGGGTTCGAGGTCAAGTGGCAGGAAGACCCGGTCGATGTGTTGGGCCTGGCCATTGTTGATGCGGTGAAGGACTTCTGGGTTTAAACCGGAGTGTGGACAGACGACAAATACTCTGGCATCAGCATTAAGAAGGTTCAAAATCCGACCAGCAGCAACCTGGGCCACAAGTTCGTTAGCACATTTGTAAGAGGTGCATGGGGGTTAGTAGCAAGCGGCAGAATATAGTTTACCTCGCCCCCACCAACGACAAGTACGTTCTTGCCCTTGATCTGCCACGCCAAAATTAAGGAGCCTCCGCCTTGGACCTTTGGAAATGTCTCTGGCATGGTAAGAGTGTAGTAGAGAGGTGATCCATCGTAATATTAACTGGACCCCCGAGCGGATAAGATCAAGATTGTTTTAGCAGAGATTAGATAAGATTGCCTCTATCTTTTTCCACCAGGGACTGACTCAGAAGGACCGAAACAAGCCGGGCCAGTCATAGATCCTGCACCTTTTTCCCCCCTACCACGGCTTGTGCTACATGGGCGACAGATAAGATATCATGTGAATTTCGATTCGTCTCAGAAGCGCGTGTGTTAAGCTTTTGTCTTTGATGAATGCACACCTGGGTAATTGTTTGTCTCCCATCTTAAGCAAAGTTTCGGCTCTTTAGGCGGATGCAGTTATCAAAACAACAAGCGAAGAGGATTACATAGTCAAAGCTTCTGCAACAGCCATGCGAGGCGTTAAGATCTTTTCCGGGAGGTCGCATCCTACCCTAACAGAAGCGATATGTGAAAGATTGGGCGCCACCCCTGCGAAATGTGAGCTTGGGAATTTTGCGAATGGCGAAACCAGTGTACAGATCGGCACGTCTATCAGGAATCAGGACGTGTTCATCGTTCAGAGTGGAAGTCCTAAGATCAACGACAGCGTGATGGAGCTGCTCATCATGATTGCGGCATGTAAGGGAGGGTCCGCCAAATCCATTACTGCTGTCATGCCATACTTCCCGTATTCTCGGCAGTCTAAGAAGAAGAGCCACCGTGGCGCTATCACGGCTAAGATGCTTGCAAATTTGATGGCCGTGGCTGGTGTGGACCATGTTATCACAGTCGACTTGCACGCATCTCAGATGCAGGGCTTCTTTGGGAAGCCGGTGGACAACTTGTGTGCAGAACCTCTGATCGCCCGCTGGATCCAGAGGAACGTTCCAGGGTGGCAACAAGCAGTTGCGGTCAGCAAAAACCCAGGTGGTACAAAAAGATGTGTATCACTGGCCGATGCCTTGCAGCTCAACTTCGCAATAGTATCAACCGATCGAACCAGGCCCAGTTACCAGTCCAACATGATGGACAGCACAGTCTTCTTCGACTCCATAGGACCATCTGCAATGCAGCCTCGCCCTCCCAAGAACAATGAAGAAGGAAATTCAGCTGACAGCGAGACGGAAAAGGGGCCTAGTCCACCCTCACGAGCCCAAGCGTCCCGCCGAGGGCGACCTCAAATAAATGGCGCAAGTCATCTCAACAGCCACCGTCCCGTGAGCGTAGCGTTGCCTTCAAGTCCGTTGGTCCAAACGACACGCGTCGACTCGGTATCACCTCCACAATCACCGAACAGGCTCGGTCGCTTCATTACAGCTCCGAGTGCTCGCCGACCTTCGGAGAACGAGACTGCAGAAGGGTATGTAGATGAGCGTGCTAAGGAAATCATCACAGGTCGCCTGATACAGGGTCATATTGTCGATGATGACCACCCTTCTCCAGCGCTCTCCGCGATGTCAGCATCAATATCAACATTTCTGGCTGATCGTCAAGTTCAAGATGCCATGGGTGCTCCATTACAAGACCCAATGACATCTTCTTTCGTGTCTACAGGGTCATCTTTCCAGCCTGACCATGCACTGGGGGGTACATTCGATGCAGCTGCAAATTCAGATGAAGAAGAAGAAGCTATGTGCAATCCAGACTTGGAGCAAACCATCACCCTGGTCGGCCAAGTGAAAGATAAGACAGTCTTCCTGATCGATGACATGATGGACAAATCAGCCTCCTGGATTGCAGCGGCAGAGACTGTAGTGAAGAAAGGCGGGGCGAAACGAGTCTACTGCATTGCTACCCATGGACTCCTCGGAGGTGACTCGTTGGAGGAAATGGAGGAATGTGACTGCATAGATTGGATAGTCCTCTGCAACACATTTCCCCTGACGCCACAGCGGTTGCGGAGGTCGAAAAAGTTGGTTGTCATTGATGTGTCTCACCTATTGGCGGAAAGCGTGCGGCGGACTCATTATGGCGAGTCTTTGTCAATCTTTTGGAGCAGAACAGGACTTGCAGAATCCACGCTCTGAAGGGAAGCTGGGAATGATAGGGTTTAGGAGGGGAAGGAGCATTGATCACCAAATCAGCTCGGAACAACTGGGGTTTGAGAGCTGAGCCAAATGATGAACTGGCAGTCCATCAGCTACACTATCTCCATTGATGCAGCTGAAAGCATAGTCTGCATCATTCCAAGAAGGGGTGCCCTCCGGGGGATGTGCGCGCATCAACTTCGATAGGACACAGCAACTTTCTCCACCTGCACGACACACCTTGCGTAACACCAAGGCAGCAGAAGTCATCAAAATCGAACATCCTAGTAAGGGAATTCCGCCTCTGGTTGCTCTTGATCTGCATTAAGATAGCCTTATGATCTACCCCTGCTAGGATTGCAGCATGACGTTTCGGGAGCCCAGAACGACCGGCAATTTCTGGGCTTTTGTCTTGTTAAGGCTATGGGCTCTGCATATTGAAACCTCACTTTGACATTTCCCAATTGGCGCCCGAGCATTCTTTTGCTCTCTCCCGGCGCTGTGATGATCCGAATGAGTGCCCTTCCCCTGGTCCTGACATCCTGTACTGACAGAGTCCCTGCAATTGTGGACCGTCAGAATTGACAGAGAGCTCGCATGAATCGACCGCGCCGGCCGTAAGTGGCTTACTACCAAGCATTCACCAGCCCCCTTTTCGTTGATCCGCGCCGTTTTCCTCGGTCGAGATCTCTACCAATCACCATCCTGATGCGTTAAGCAAGTGCATGAGCCCTGAGACAGATCACAGCATGCCGAATTCTTAGCAAGAGACAAAGACCCCCATTTAAACGCGTGACATTGTTACAGGAAATATGGAACACTTCTGTTGCAGTTAACAACACCAAACGCCGTCTGTTTGGTCGCTTTGTTCACATACCACGTAACACAGGATAGGCCTTATTTCTTTCCGTGTGTCACACAAGCGGTTCTTCCTTGGGCTAAATAGTAGGATGTAGTTGTCGCTTGCTGTATGAAGGGAAGAGCTTGACCTCCAAACTATTCCTTCGGCCTTATCGATGGTCGTTTACCGTTGAAGCTAGGGTATGCAACTAGTCGAAACCGGGGGGGATTTCGGGTACCAGCACCTGCGTCTGAGATTCAAGCTTGTTCAGGCCTCGTGCTGTCGACCGTGCTTTATTACTGGGACATGGTGTGATTCGCCCAGGTGGCTATTCCTCCCCCCTTAGTTGGTGGAGAGGGGTCGTTGAACGACGTGGCTCAGTGCCAAGAACTTGGGTAACAAGGCTTTTCTCAAAGGTGAAAGAAAAATGACCGGGGGTTTGGGGGGAGGGGGCCCTATCGATCTGCCAAAGATCTTATCATTTCCTAATTCCGCGCTTGAGATCTGGGCTTGCTCTTGATCCGGTTCCTGCCCAAACGCCTATTCCTCTATTCCTGCAAAATTGGGGAGCCTGAAGCTGTAGGCCAACTTGGTGGCATCAATCCAATCGTCACACCAGGCCTCGACAATGTTCTTGTACGAAACCTTTTGTTCTGAGTCGTTGCCAAAGGTTCAGCCTCATTGACCGTTCTGCAGGCCGACTAGCGAAACTGCCGTTCGATCGTAGGTTTTGTGGCGTAATGCACCTCCGTACATTGGCTTCACCGCAGCCATTGACCACTGAGGGGCCATCGGTCACTCTCAACCTCATTTCAAGCGTGTGCTCCGTAGCGATTAGTGCTACTCCGCTTCATCAGCTAAAAGGTTCTGGCCCCCTTCGAAACAGAAACCCGCGGAAGCTAGACTAATGTCCCGCCTTCCGCGCAGTAACTTTCAGGAAAGGAACCTTGAGAGCATCAATCGGATCTTGAATATCGCATCCGTCGACCATCCGCTAAACTCCTACCCGTAATATCAACCTTCCATTTTGGATCTGGGTCTAGTCTTATGACATAGTGAGTCCCAAGCTCCTCCTTTCCTCCCCCCCTCGATCGGCCCGTGTGTGTATGCACGCCCAGTAAGACGCCTCTCCCTTCCAAATTGGCCAAAGGTGCGAAATCACGGCATAGCTCTGAGGGCCTTGGAGTTTTAAGCCTCCCAAAGTAACGGCTACGCTGATTAGAAGTAGTCTTTCTCTTTTCCTCACGTCTTTCTTTAGACTTCCCCTCCCTTTTCTTGACGACGCCCCTGGCCATCTAGGGCCTCGTAGAAACCTTGCTGTCTGCTCTTTATAATTCTATACGCTCCAACTCTTCTGGAACGTTGTCCCCCGCTCTTTTCAAATCACCGTCATTCTTCAGCTGTCTGCTTTGTTTTTGCGCGAAAATCTCAAACCCAATACCTCCCCAAAAGCCAACGTCAACAACACCATGGCCAACTCTCCAAGCACCTGTCGCCACTCCTTCCGGATGATCAAGTCCGACACAAGCCTCCTCCTCTGGAACTGCGGCATGTGCGCTTCCGGCCCTCACTGGGCCATCTTCGAGTGTGTCTTGTGTAGGCTCAAAGCCTGCCGACCATGCACGTACAAAACCTGATTTGGCGTCCCTTCCCCCCCCCCTTCGGTGTCATATTGGCGCCTAATTACGTTGACCAAGTCCGGCTTTCCCGCTTCTCCATCCACCCCACGACAAATGGGCTGACGAAGAAGTTAGTTGGAAGGATTGGCAACCTAATTCACGTTCTTACTATTCACTTTCCAGGCAACACTTCCCAACTGGGCCTTGGGCCCAATTCAGATTCCAAATATCACATGCAACCTCCAACAAGGGGGTTTTTCGTACACTAGCGCACCTTACAGCCGGGGCCTCGTCACAGGGGCCCAACGTTTCGGATTTTCCTTGAATCGCATCCATTCGCCTCCTGCTGCTTTCTTATTATCACGCAAACTCAACACCAGATGTGGGGGGCACGGGCAAAACGGGGGTCAAGGTCCGGCGAATATTTTGCTTGCTTTTTATTTCTGAGGAAAGTCACGGCGTCCTTTAAAGAAGGGGGACTCCGTCACCGGAAGCAAACGCGCGGGGGATGAAAAACTTAGGATCCATTGCTCTGTCTTTGATAGAACACAAAACACGCCAAATGTCCCAATGGCTATCTATGGCACAAAGCGCACACACGAACACCTTTCCTTCTGTTGCGATGTGCTCCTGAATCTCGATCCCATGAACAACGTAAACCTCATCTACGCTTTCAATTATCGTGGTGCCTGCCATCTTGTAGATATCCTTACCTTTTCTTGCCTTGACCTTCCTCCCGTGCTTATCCATCTTTCTGTCTATTGCCAATTTGCTCCTAGTGAACGCGTGTCGCCGCACAATGAGACCTAGGTTGGTTTTCGCATTTCTAGCTTCGATTCCACACCTACGTCTTTCCACCTTTTGGAAGAGGCAGCATCCCACTCCACCATGCCGATCGCCTTCCAGTGGAACTTACTTTGTGCTCGAGCTAGGTACACGTCCGACTGCTTGCGTCGACCCATCAAAAGAAAACTTCGATGATACCTGTTCAAATTCAAGTCTGCAATGGCTTGCTAGTTAAGTATGGCTTCCGTAGTAGAAGAGTTGTAGGCTATGATACACGTGAACTCTAGAGATGGATGCCCATAGAGACCTGCCCAAGACGCCCGCCAGACGTAAATTAACTGGAAAAAGAACCATTTTCAAGCGTCGAAGCGATCAGGCATGATGATGCTACAGGATCGTCAGTGTTCTACTATCTCCATTAATAATGAGGAAGCAACAAGACTTACGGTGCCAACAATGTCCACAAGTAAAGAGCGTAGCACAACATCGCACTGCCTACTTTAATATACGATGCCCAGTACCTAGCGAACAGTTAGTGGGGCCCCCCAAAACTGACAGGGATGGCTCGGACTCACGTTCTCCCGACAGGGGCGAAGTCTGTGCTCTCCTCAGGCTTCATGTCTTGGGTGAGCAAAGTTGCTACCCAGCAAGTCGCCATCAGGAAAATGATATGAAAGAGGCTGTAGTTGTATTGTGTACCATTGCGCTCGTCGTCCTTTGAATCATGACCGTCATCAGAATCATCGTCGTCGTCGTCGTCGAGAGCGCTCGCCGGGATTGAGCCTGCCTCGACCGCGGCGCGGAGAGCCTCAGCCCGCATCTCCCGGCGGCTAGAGCGGGGCTGCTGGTCAACCAGACCATGCTCGTAATCTTCGGACGAAATTTGCGCGTAGTTGTTGGCACCGGCTTTGGCACCCAATGCAAAGCCTTGTGTCGCTGCACGAGTGGTGGTATAGGCGATTGTAAGCATTGTGACAATCGCTCCGAGAACCACGGTTGACACTCGGGCGCCACGAGCACGGATGAGGGGATTGCATTGCTTGTCGTCAGGCTCCATACTCACCGCCGACAGAGTCAGATACGTGCAATAGATGGTTACCATTGCAGCTTGCGCGAGGCCAGCTTTCGGGTTGGCCTCCTGGATTGCTGGCTGTACGGAAACGAATGATATGACGAGGAAGAGAATCAGGTTGATGGTGATGGCGGCGATGTTGAGAGAGCATCCGCTGGCGGCGAAAAAGATGTACATGACTATGGTAATGGCAAGAGCACCGAGATACATCCCCACTGTCGATCCAATTATAAGGCCGCGCCAAACACGTGAATCGGGATCATTCTCGATCTTCTTCAGGCAGAGCTCCGCCCAGGTATGCGCAAGGTCGACAAGAAGGATGAGGCCGAGTAGAACGAAGAGCATAGCACCGAAGAATGCAAAGTATTTGCCCCAGATCATAAAGAAGTCTTCCGGAATGAGGAATGTGAGAACAATAAAGACCAGCCAGATGATGATCTTCGGGCCCCAGTATCCGTTCTGCAAAGCCGCCCTGCCATCTTTGGTATTTCTGACTCCGAGCAGAAGGATGGCGAGGATGAAGTGGAAGAGGGCGAGGGCGAAATTGATGCGTTGTACGGCAAAGTACCCATAGCACTGAGGATTCTCGGAGTCTCCGCAGTCGAATGTCATGTAGTCAAGCGTCAGATGTTCCAATTTCCGCAGCGCCCACGGTGTGAGCATAATCCAGGATAGGACAGAGTTGACCAACAGGATAAAGGCGTATGCTATTCGAGTTGCCATGCTATGAAGGGGTCAGGTACCTTCTTTTAGGTGTCCGTAGGTCAAGTTTAACGAACCTGCTCTGAAACTTTCCGCATACGCTGCATACTGCTGAGCAAGTAGCTGCTCCGCAACATGTGGCGCCGAAACTGAGTAGCTAAGATGTCCCATCAGTGGCGTGCAAACGGATGCGCCGGGCGACGTTACGTACTGTTCCCATGCTGGGCACAGCCAGCAAGGGTAATGAGAGCAAGGCACCCATGACGAGATGCTTGCGATTGCGATACTGAGGTTAGGATAGGAGAGCCGAAGCCTTTGGAAGAGATGCTTTGTTGCCTTGATGGTTGTTTGGACGTTGGATGTGGAAAGCTGCGGAGGCAAAGAACCGCCCCGAGGTTTGAGGCTCGGAACGTCATCAAGCGTTGAGCCGATATCGCGCAGCCAAGCGCCAACACTTTCTGTACTACCAAACAAAGCCCCTTTCAGCTTCGATCTTACGACAGCAGTCTAACATTCATTACCACCTCGTTATGAGCATCTTCTAAATTGGATCTTCAACCTTCTCACCTTCCACTCGATGAGGCCTTGATATTGGCATTCTGTGGTGCAATTGCACCTAAGGAACAGTGGTCATGAATTACCACTGGCTCCGGGAGAATGGCCGTCTCGTGTCTATCGTTGCAGCTACCCTTATTGCACTTGCGTGTGGTACAAACGTGTGTACAGAGAAACAACATCAGATGCCATGGCTGACCTGTCTGTGCAGTACGCGTACTCGGCATGGGCGCCCCAATTCACCCAACGACTGAAGCTGTCCAAGACTGAAAGTAACTTGATCGTACGTGCACGCATAGCACCTCCTTGAAAACATAACTTACAGTTCGCAGGGCACCTTTGGTAATCTTGGGATGTACGCATGTAGCCTCCCGGCAGGAATTGTTGTCGATGCGAAAGGTCCCCGATGGGGAGTGGCGATTGGCATAATTGCTTTCGCTTTTGGATATTTCCCAATCTATAAAGGTGTGCAACAGTCCATACAAAGAGATAGCCTAAGCGGTCACACATCAGCCGGCTAAAATCACTAGCTTATGTTGCTGGGCCTGGGTCGCAGAGTATGCCACTTCTATGCATCTTCTCGATGTTCACAGGTGCCGGAAGTGCTGCTTCATTTACTGCAGGGCTCAAAGTTGGTGAGTACGCTCCATCAGTGTCCTGGCAACGGCTTATGTACTATGGCTAGCTGCTTTGAATTATCCTCTCTCAAGAGGAACTGCGACAGCCTTCCCTCTTGCTGCGTTCGGCCTGAGCGCATTCCTTTTCTCGACTATTGGAGCATTCGGGCTCAAAGACGACACCGCAAAGCTGTTACTTCTACTTGCCTCCGGCACTATACTGCTCCCAGTCGTCTCATTTCCCTTCCTGAGCGTATATCCTCCGCCGCTTTACGACCGCCTATCCGCCCGAGATCCACATGACCATTCCCAGTCCCAACCGCTGCACAGGACCCCTTCAACAGAAAGCAGGAAACGACACTTCTCTGATCCTATAGGTGCGCGGTCTACCACCAATATCCCGTTTCTCAGTGATTCAGAGGAAGACTTGAAAGGTCAATTAGAAGATGACCAGCCTCATCTTCCTTCTCCGGAAGGCCATGAGGGCTCGACCCTAATATCCAAACCATCTGCATCCGGTTCTGCAAACCACTCCCCTCAGAAAAGTATTGATTTGCCTGACATGGATCATGAGGTAGCGCATTTAGATATAAGGGGTTTTGCTTTACTTCCGCATCCCGAATTCTGGCAGCTGTTCTTGATGTTGGGTTTGATGACGGGTATTGGCTTGATGACGATTAAGTAAGCGCCTTCGTAGCCAATGGGGCTGATTCACTAATTTTGCCAGTAACATTGGAAACGACGCTCAAGCGCTCTGGAAGCATTACGACGACTCCGTGAAAGACTCTTTCGTTCAGAGGCGCCAGAACATCCACGTCTGCGTAATTTCGTTTGGCAGCTTCGGTGGCCGACTACTCAGCGGTATTGGCTCTGACATTCTCGTCAAGAAACTGAACAAGAGTCGCTTCTGGTGTCTTTTCATATCGGCGTCTACGTTTTGTGTGGCACAACTGTGTGCGTTGAGGATCTCGAATCCGAATTTGCTAGTCCTTGTCTCTGGCCTGACGGGACTGGCCTATGGACTCCTTTTTGGCGTCTATCCGAGCCTGGTCGCCCATGCATTTGGAGTGAGTGGCTTGTCTACAAACTGGGGTACCATGACTCTAGCACCAGTCATCACTGGTAATATATTCAACCTCGTATACGGACGGATCTACGACAGTCATTCCATCATCAACGATAAAGGGGAAACAGAGTGCCTCGAAGGGTTGCAATGCTATGGCGCAGCCTACTGGGTGACGTTCGTTGCTGCCGTTGGCGGCGTGTTAGTGTGTCTTTGGAGCGTTTGGCATGAGAATCAGATCCACAAGGGTAACGAGAAATCAAAGAGGTGGACAGACCACGAGAGAGTGGCATGAGACACCTGTATGGATGGGTTTAGACTTCGTTTCGGCCGTTTCTGGCCATTTCGCAGGCAATGACTAAGAAGCTTCACTATTGCCTTTATGACTCCTGAAAACTTGAACTCCGAGCGCTACCGCATGTCACACCTACGAGGCATGCTGACAAAACTAAGGAGCGGCCGCTGTATCTGCACCCTGGTGTGGTCCTTAGATCTCGAAGAAGACGGGAAACACATAGCTTACGGCATATTGCTAACAGCAATACGGTTTCCTGCAGTCATATTGAGACCAATAGTCACTTCGGCTTTGTTTGTGCTCAAGACGAGCTCCAGATGCTTGCCTCGACTTAGGCTTAATGCAAGGGTCTTCCATCTTATTCGACGGTCCGACAGCAACAGTGCCCAC
>Ga0335073_10009377_pt1 | contig 13737 bp, 13 predicted proteins | sample Lox_Sample_22_FD_207093 | JGI IMG/M metagenome (GOLD analysis project Ga0335073, IMG submission 207093) | Soil microbial communities from Loxahatchee National Wildlife Refuge, Florida, United States - Lox_Sample_2.2 | ecosystem: Environmental > Terrestrial > Soil > Wetlands | place: USA... | reverse complement strand
GGAGTCGTGATGGGCTACGAGCGCAACGTCGCCACCAACACGATGCTGCGCAAGCACGGCATCGAGGTGATCACCGTGCCCGGCGAGGAACTGGGTCGCGGCCGCGGCGGCCCGCGCTGCATGACGTGCCCGATCGAGCGCGACCCCGCCTGACCGAAACCGGAGAACATCGATGGACCTGCATGGGCGCAATCTGCTGAAGGAGATCGACTTCACCCGGGAGGAGTTCCTCTACCTGGTGGACCTCGGTGACCAGCTCCGCCGGGCCAAGCAGCTGGGCATCCGCAAGCACCGGCTGCTTGGCCGGAACATCGCCCTGATCTTCGAGAAGGCCTCGACCAGGACCAGGTCGGCCTTTGAGGTCGCCGCACACGACGAGGGAGCCCACGTCACCTACATCGGGCCGGGTGAGTCACAGCTCGGGCACAAGGAATCGGTGAAGGACACCGCGCGGGTTCTGGGGCGCATGTTCGACGGTATCGAGTACCGCGGGTTCTCCCAGGAGTCGGTCGAGGTCCTGGGCGCGAATGCCGGGGTTCCCGTCTGGAACGGGCTCACCGATGCCTGGCACCCCACCCAGATGCTGGCCGACATGCTGACCATGCGCGACCACGCTGCCAAGCCGATAAGCGAGATCTCGTTCTGTTACCTGGGTGATGGCCGCAACAACACGGCGAACTCGCTGCTGGTCACCGGCGGGCTGCTCGGCATGGACGCCCGGATCTGCGCCCCGGCCGCGCTGCAGCCGTCGACCAGGATCCAGGCAATAGCGAAGGGGCTGGCCGCCGGGTCCGGCGGTAGGCTAACCGTCACCGACGACGTTCCCGCTGCGGTCCGCGGCGCCGACTTCCTGTACACCGACGTCTGGCTGTCGATGGGTGAGCCCGCCGGCGAGTGGGACATCCGCATCGACCAGCTCATCGGCTACCAGGTGAACGCCGGCGTCATGGCGGCCACCGGCAACCCGGGGGTGAAATTCATGCACTGCCTGCCCGCCTTGCACAACCGTGACACCGAGGTCGGGCAGCAGATCTACGAGAAGCGCGGGCTCGAGGCGCTCGAGGTCACCGAGGAGGTGTTCGAGTCGCCGCAGTCGGTCGTCTTCGACCAGGCGGCCAACCGGATGCCCACGATCAAGGCCGTCATGGTCGCAACCATCGGAACGCCGGCGTGAAGGTCGCGGTCGCGCTGGGCGGCAACGCGCTGCTGCAGCGCGGCGAGCGGCCCGATTCCGACATCCAGGAATCACACGTCGCCAGCGCCGTTGACGCCCTCGCGCCGGTGCTGCGCAGTCACGACGTGATCGTCACGCACGGGAACGGCCCTCAGGTCGGGCTGCTGGCGCTGGAGAGCGCCAGCGACCCGGCGCTGTCCCGGCCCTATCCGTTCGACGTCCTTGGCGCGCAGACCCAGGGGATGATCGGATACTGGCTGGTCCAGGCGCTGCAGCGGGCCGCGGGCGGAAAGCCGGCCGTCTGCCTGATCTGCCGCACGCTGGTGCACGCCGACGACCCGGCCTTTACCCGCCCGTCAAAGTTCGTCGGCCCCGTGTACGACAAGGACACAGCCGTGCGGCTGGCCGCCGACCACGGCTGGGACGTGCGGGAGGACGGGCAGTCGTGGCGGAGGGTGGTGCCCTCCCCCGAGCCTGCCGAGCTGGTCGAGCTCGATACAATCCGGCTGCTGATGGGTCACGGCGTGACCGTTGTCTGCTCGGGCGGCGGCGGCATCCCGGTGGTGGACGACGGCTCCGGCGGGCTGCGCGGGGTGGAGGCGGTGGTGGACAAGGATCTGGCCGCGGCCGTGCTGGCCCGGGCCGTCGGCGCCGATGCCCTGCTGCTGCTCACCGACGTCGACGCCGTGGTCGACGGGTACGGCACCCCGGACGCGCGCCCTATCACCCGTGCCACACCTGCGGAACTACGGGCCCGGTCGTTCCCGAGCGGATCGATGGGCCCGAAGGTGGAAGCGGCCTGCCGCTTCGTCGAGGCCACCGGAGGCATCGCCGCGATCGGGCGGCTGGACCACGCCAGCGCACTGCTGGCCGGCACCGCCGGCACGACAGTCGTGCCGGGGACCTGAGAAGGGACAGAGATGAGCCAATCAGGCGACGGCCAGCACCGGATCGTGGTCGGTGTCGACGGGTCGGAGGGCTCCGAGAAAGCCCTCCGGTGGGCGGCACGGCAGGCCGAGCTGACCGGGGCCAAGCTCGAGGCTGTCACCGGCTGGGAATACCCGGCGTTCTATGGCTGGGCACCGGCCATGCCCGAAGACTACGACTACGAGGACCTCGCCGGCCGCGCCCAGGCCAAAGCGATCGACGAGGTGTTCGGGTCCGGCCGGCCGGCCACGCTGGAGACCCGGGTAGTAGCCAGGCATCCGGCGCTCGCACTGGTCGAGGCGTCGGAAGGGGCCGATCTGCTGGTGGTCGGCTCTCGCGGCTACGGCGGCTTCGCCGACGCGCTGCTCGGCTCCGTCAGCACCTATTGCGTGCATCACGCGCATTGCCCGGTCGTGGTCATCCGGCCGGCCGACCACGACCACAAGTAAGGGCGGGGTTCACCCGGTGCGGATGCTCACCGACTCCAGGCTCGGCGCCGTTCTCGGCGGCCTGCCCGGCGTCCCGCGAGTGGTGATGAGCGGCAACTTCGCCACCCCATGGCGGGCGCTGTCAGTCCTCGACAAGGCCGTCGCGGAGTATCACCTGTTCGCACTCAACGGGCAGGAGGGCATACCGGACCGCGATGGCGTGGTCCTGGAGTCAGCGTTCGTCGGCCCCGGCATGCGGCACAGCGGGCGGCTCCGGTACTTCCCCTGCCGCCTGTCTCTGGTGCCGAGCCTGCTGACCGAGACGCTGCCGCCGGACGTGGTCCTGCTGCACACGTCGGCGCCGGTCAACCGCACCGTCTCGCTCGGCATCGAGGTCAACATCCTGCCGGCGGCAATCGACGCAGCACTGGCCCGGGGCGGGCTGGTCGTCGCGCAGGTCAATCCCCGCATGCCGTACACGCGGGGCGACGCGGTCCTGCCCGAGGACGACATCGATTACGCGATCGAGGCAGACGCGCCGCTGCCGTCGCCGCCGGAGCGCCCGGCGTCGGACGTGTCCAGGTCTATCGGGGAGCGTGTCGCCGCGCTGGTTCCGGACGCGGCAACGCTGCAGCTCGGCATCGGCAGGGTGCCCGACGCGGTGCTGGCCGCGCTCACCGGCCGCCGCGACCTCACGGTGTGGTCCGAGATGTTCAGTGACGGCGTGCTCGCGCTGGAACGTGCCGGGGCGCTCGACGCCAGCGAGCCGATCACCGCGTCGTTCGCGTTCGGCACCCAGGATCTGTACGACTGGGTGAACCGGAACCCGCGGGTCCGGCTGCTGCGCACCGAGAAGACCAACGATCCTGGCCTCATCGCCAGGCAACAGCGCATGACGTCGGTTAACGCCGCGCTGCAGGTCGACCTGTTCGCGCAGGCGAACGCGGCCCGCGTGCACGGGATGATCTATTCGGGGTTCGGCGGCCAGACCGATTTCGTGGTCGGCGCCCTGCACTCCCCCGGCGGCCGGGCGATCATCGCCCTGCCGTCCTGGCATCCCAAGGCCGACGTGTCGACGGTCGTGCCCCGGCTGGCCGGGCCGGTGACGTCGTTCCAGCACAGCTTCATCGTCAGCGAGCAGGGCACCGCCGCGATCTGGGGTCACGACGCCGCGGACCAGGCGCGCCAGATCATCGACCAGGTCGCGCATCCTTCCGCTCGCGGCGAGTTGCGGGGCGCAGGACGTGACCTGGGATTCCGGTTCTAGCACTGTTCCTGCGCCGCCCCCAGCAGCTGGCGGACATGGTTAGTCTTCGGCGAGTCATCGAGCCGGGCGGCGATGTCATCGCCAAGCGCCCGCATCTCGGCTTCAGCGTGCCGGCAGTGCGCGCCAAAATACAGCTCCCCCGTGGGGGAGCGCATGACCCGGGCCCAGTAGCGGGTCGCTGCGGGCCTCAGCAGCGGATGGTGCAGCACGGCAAGGTTGCCAGGCAGCCCAGCCACGCCGGCGCGGCGCAACGCGCCGAACGCCTCGGTGACCGCGCAGCACATGAGGCGAAGGGTGGCATGATCGACGGCCAGGCGCCCTGGATCGGTCCCGCAGCGAAACAGGGCAGCGGAGACGCAGGCCACGAACGCAGCATGATAGAGCAGCCAGCCATCCATGTCGGTGACCCGCTGGACGGCGAATCCATATGAGCCGAGCGCCTGCTCGAGAGCGGTCAGCCACGGGTCGCTCCCGGCTTCCAGCGCGGTTGGCTGCTGCGATATCCGGACATACTCGGCGACGCCGCCGCGCAGCACTCCGCCGATGCCGGGGAACCCTTGCCTGAGCTCCCCGGCCACGTCACCGGGCGTGGACCGGCCGCCCGGGTTGTTACCGAACAAGACAACACTGGGGTTACCTGCCAGGTCGGTGAGCTGGGCGCATGCGGCTTTGAGCTGATCGGCGCGTACCGCGACGAGGACCAGGTCGTACTGGCCCGCCGACGCGGCGGGAACAACGCTGACCGGGGCCTGAACGCACCGGCCGCCGAGCACGTCGCGCGCCCGGAGCCCGTCCGTGGCAACTTGGTCGGTTCGGGGCGGGTGCCTAAGCACGGAAACCGCGTGACCCCCGGCGGCAAGATGCGCGCCGTACACCGTTCCGATCACGCCCGACCCGACGGCCAGCACCCTCACGACGGCGCTGCGATCTCACCGTCACATGCTGCGCATGCGGCGGAACCGGCGGATGTCGTCCTTGCCCGCGACCAGGGCCACGGCCACGGCCGCAGCCACAGCCAGGCCCGTCCAGGTAGTGATGCGCTTCATCGCCGTACCTCTCTTCCGTCCCGGCGCGGACCGGAACCGCGCCCGTTATCACCCAGCCTGGCGGCTGCTGCCACCCCGCCCTAGGGCCTGAGGTCCGTGCTGACAGGGTCCTGAGTCCCCGTGCTGCCCGTATCGGCCGGCTTGGTGGTCCGGTACCAGCGACCCCAGATGAGCCGGTGCACCGGGATGAGCCGGGGGATGTCGCGCAGGCCGGGGATGAACGGGACCAGCAGCAGCAGGATCGTGGCCAGGCCGGTCATGTAGACGGCGATCATGTCGATGTTGGCTGAGTTGGTCCAGCCCGGGACCTGGTACCACAGTGTGTACAGCCACAGCCAGGGCTGGCCCGGGTAGCTCCCGGTCTCGTTCATCACGCCCCACTGGCTGCCGGACAGGTTCATGGCCGTTGCCTTGTTGACGAAGTACTGCCCGTCCTCAATGAACAGCAGCGGCTTGGTGAAGTTGGTGCCGTAGAACGGCTGCTGGGCGAGCAGATCGGCGTCCAGGGCGCCGCTGCGCGCCAGGATGAGCTCATCGGCCATCATCGCCGGGACCGGCCCGTCGGCGGCCTTCGGCACGACCGGGCTCCCGCTGACGAACGTCACCTTGGTCTCGGCGGTGGCATAGGCGTTGGCCCACTTCAGCTGCTGGGCGGGCGTGGCCGCCTGGTACGCGGCGAGCGGCGCGGCGGCAGCCGGGTCGGTGCGGGCCAGCACCTTCAGCGGCGTGATCACGAAGTCCTGCGCCGCGTTCACCGGCTGGACGACGCCGAACCAGGTCTGCGGGGAGAACAGCAGCCGCTGCACGCTGCCCGACTGGTTGTTGTAGGGCGGGCCGTACGTCGCGGTCTCGCTGGTCCCGTTCAGCTCGCTGGCGGCGGTGCCCAGGAAGTCGGCGGGCGCCACCCGGGCCCAGGTGGCGATCGTGACCGGCGGCACGTCCGGGGAGGACAGCACGCCAGCGAGGACAAAGGTGAGCGCGAGGATGATCGCCGAGGCGATCGTGCCCTCCTTGAGGATGTCGTAACGCCGCGTCGGGCCACGCCACGGCGCGGCGTCGGCCTGCGCGACGGCCCGGCGGCGCTGCCGCCCGCGGCCCGTCCCCGCGGCCTCGCCGTCCGCGATCGGGTGCGCCACCCCGCGTACCCGGACCATCAGCACGTGCGCACCCACGACCGCGACCAGGATGATCGGGACGAGAACGATGTGCCACATCAGCATCTGGCCGAAGTTCATCACGTTGAAGAACGCGCCGACCCCGACCGAGTTGAACGCGTCCTTGCCGCTGGTGGAGATCCACTGGGAGTCGAAGTTCTGCTGCGACAGGTAGCCGGTGAAGCACTCCACGACGGATGCCAGGAACGCGACCACGCCCGTGATCCAGGTCAGTGCCCGGCGGCCGCGCCACGCGGCCATCCAGAACTTCGCCCAGAGGTGGATGACCAGCAGCGCCATGAACAGCTCGACGCTCCACAGGTGCAGGCTGTTGAAGAAGTGCCCGACCGGGTTGTAGTGCCACCAGTCGGGGCCGCCGAGCGCCAGCGCGAACCCGGAGGCTATCGCCACGCCGAGCGCGGCCAGGGAGGCCACCCCGAACACGTACGCCCATGAGGCCACGTACCCGGGCTGGCGGTCGGGCAGCAGCTTGCCGGGCGGCAGCAGCCGCAGCGCGCCACGCCGCACCCGGGCCGTCCACATCCGTGCGTCTTCGTCGCCGGCGGCAGGCTGAGCATGACGTGCCTCGGCGGCCGGGCCGTGCGGCGCTGGCAGTGGCTCGCCAGTTGCCGGATCGGTCGCCGACTGCCCGGCGTCGTACACCTTGCCCTTGGGGAACGGCAGCACCAGCGCCACGCCGAAGATCACGACCATGACGGCGATCAGCACGAGGTTTGCCACCGACACGGTGAAGATCGACCAGTGCAGGTAGCTGCCGGTCTGATTCAGGTTCATCGCTAAGGGACCTGCCACGGCGGCGGGGAGATTCATGTCCTTTACTCCTTATCCGGATCCGGGCCATGCCGGTAACACACGATTTCGGGTAGATCGTCGTGCCCGCGAAACCGCGGCACCAGGGAGGTGCGTCACCAACGGCAGGGACTTAAGTCCCGCCGGGCGCGAGCACAGGCCGTCCGCTGGATCCACGTAGACTCTGCGCCACGTGCCAGTCGCCGATCTCGAGGATCTTGTCGATGAGCGCTGTGTTTCCGGTGCGGTGGGAGGGCCAGCAGGCGATCGTGACCGCGCCCGAGCACATCGACGTGACCAACGTGGCCCAGCTCCGCGAGCAGCTGCTGTCGCTGATCAACCGGGGGGCGGCCGTGCTGATCGCCGACCTGACCGCCACCTCGTCGTGCGACCACGCGGCGGTGGACGCGATCGCCCGGGCCTACCAGCGGGCGGCGGTCAGCGGCACCCAGCTGAGGCTCGTGGTCACCGCACCGGTCGTCCGCCGCGTGCTCGGCGTCGAAGGGCTCGACCGCCTGGTCTCGATCTATCCAACGGTGGCGGCGGCGACCGCCGCCGGACCGCCACGAACGGCAGGGAGTGTCCCCGCGGACGGGGCACCGCTCGCCGGCACACGGCCGCGGATCGCGCCGTCCGGCACGGCTGGCGCGGCCATCACCCCGGCCGTGCTGTGGCAGCTTGTCGACGCGCTGGGCGATGGGCTGGCGCTGACCGGCCATGACGGCGAGATTCTCCTTGCCAACCGGCGGTGCGCGGAGATGTTCGGCTATGAGCGCGCCGACCTGATCGGCCGCCCGGTCGAGACGCTTGTGCCGCCCGGCCTGCGAGCAGCTCACCGGGAAGACCGGGCCGCCTACGCGCGGTCCCCCGAGGCGCGGCCGATGGGCGATCGCGCCCGGCTGGTCGGGCTGCGCAAGGATGGCGCCACCCTGCCCGTGGAGGTCAGCCTGACTCCGGTGCCAACCGCATCAAACCACTTCGTCCTCGCCGTGATCCGGGATGCCACCGAGGCCCGGCGGCGCGAGGACCTTGCCGACCTGGCCCGCGCGGCCGTTGCCGAACACACCCGCCGCGATCGGGAGCTCCTCGACCGGGTCTCCCAGAGCCTGTTCCGCGTGGGACTCAGCCTGCAGGCCGCGCGCGAACTGCCGGGTGAGCTCGCCCGCGAGCGCATCACAGATGCACTGACCGAGCTCGACGACGCGATCCGCGATATCCGCGACTACGCCTTCGGCCCGTCCAGCCCCGAACCCCCACCGGATGCTGCACCGCCGAACGGCAAGGCGTGAGCGCCATCACCCCCCGCTGGGGCTGCGCCCACCGGGCCGGAAATGCCGGTGGCCAGGCGCTCAAGAAAGTTCCTGATGGTCGCTGCCGCGACGCGATGCAAGACCGCACGGTCGAGCGCGACGCCGAGCGGGCCGAGCGGCGGCCGGTACACGCCCGCCAGCACCAGCAACGTGGTCCGGTCCGAGGCTCGGACTAGCGTGATGTCGGCGTCCAGGGGCGGGAAGAGCCCGCCCCCGGGGCCGGAGGCCTCCCAGCGGATAGCGAACCCGCCCTGCCCGCCTGCCTCGGCGAGCCGGCGTACGTGTACCCGGACCACCTTGCCGAAACCCAGCGCGCCCACCCGCGCCACGCCGGTGATTCCGGCACCGTAGGCGTCTTCCGACGCGCTGCGCAGCAGGTCGGTCCCCATGAGGTCCGCCAGCCTGGCCTGCGCGACAGCAAGGCTGACGCCCAGTACTACCTCGTCACCGACGAACATCTGAGCAGTCAAGCAGGCGCGGCGGCCGGGCGATAGAGGACCTTTGTCCCGGATCGCAGGGACGCCGGTCCCCTGGCACTGCCGGGCCGGGCCAGGCGGCCGGGCAGGAACGGGCCGTTGGTCACCACCGCCCGGGACCATCGGCGGGTTCACCCCCGGGCTGCTTCGCGTTTAGCGTCGAATGAGCGACTGCACGGCACCGCCAGGAGCCGCGCGACGCAGGGCTGCGCGACGCGCCCGTGCTCGGCGCGCTCCAGAAACAGGTCTCGGCACGAAGGGAACACGCCATGACCACTCCCGCGCACATGACCGAGCGCGGAGCCTGGCAGGCGGCGCTGGACGCCAGCGATGCGCTCGCCCCTGAGGCCGGCCTCCTGGCCCGGCTCGACCCCGCCGACCTCGGCCAGTCCGTGCTGTGCGTGCTCGGGCGGGCCGCACGGCGTCCCGCCGAAGTGGCGGCGGCCTGGGCGCGATACGGCGCGGCGCTGGCGGCGCTCGGGCCCACGGCGACCGCGCGGTGGCTCGGCTCCCGGGCCCACCTCGCCGCCCCGATGCCCGCCGGCGCCCGCGACCGCCGGTTTGCCGACCCGGCCTGGGAAGGCCACCCCGGCTACTTTGCCGTGCGGCAGGCCTACCTGGCCACCGCGAGCCTGGCCAAAGACCTGCTGGCGGCCGGCCGCGGCGATCCGCTGACCGACCAGAAGGCGCAGCTCGCGGTCGGGTTCATCATGGACGCGGCGGCTCCGACGAACTTCCTGGCCACGAACCCGGCCGCGCTCAAGCAGGCGTTCGACACCGGCGGCGCCAGCATCCTGGCCGGGGCGCGCAACTTCGCCGACGACCTGATCAACAACGGCGGCCGACCGCGCCAGGTCGACGCCAGTTCGTTCGAGCTGGGCCGGAACCTCGCGGCCACGCCAGGCCAGGTCGTCTTCCGCAACGACCTGATGGAGCTGATCCAGTACGCGCCGCAGACCGGCCAGGTGCGCGGCGTCCCGTTGCTGGCCAGCCCGCCGTGGATCAACAAGTACTACGTCATGGACCTCTCCCCCGGGCGAAGCTTCATCGAGTGGGCCGTGCAGCACCGCCGCACCGTGTTCGCGATCTCGTACCGTAACCCGGGTCCCTCGATGAGCGGCGTGACCCTCGACGACTACCTCATCCACGGCCCTCGCACCGCGCTGGACGTGATCGGCGACATCACCGGCTCGGCCACGGTCGACATCGTCGGGCTGTGCCTCGGCGGCGCGCTGACCGCGATGCTCGCGGCGTACCTCGCCGCCACCGGCGACGGCAGGATCGGCTCGATCACGCTGCTGAACACCTTGCTCGACTACGGCGAGCCCGGCGTGCTCGGCGCCTTCTCCGACGAACGGACGGTCTCCCGGCTGGAAGCGAAGATGGCCCGGGCCGGTGTCATGGAGGGCTCCGCCATGGCGGCCACGTTCGACGCGCTGCGGGCGAACGACCTGATCTTCAACTACGTGGTGTCGAACTGGCTGCTCGGCCAGAGCCCGCCCGCGTTCGACATCCTGGCCTGGAACGCCGACAGCACCCGGCTGCCCGCAGCCATGCACTCCTTCTACCTCCGCTCGCTGTACATGCACAACCGCCTGGCAAGGGGCGACCTCGAACTCGCCGGGACGCCGCTCTCGCTGGCCGGCGTCAGGAGCGACACCTACATCGTCGGCGCGGTCAACGACCACATCGTGCCCTGGGCATCCTCGTACAAGGCGACCCGCCTGCTCGGCGGGAGCGTCCGTTACGTGCTGTCCAGCGGAGGCCACATCGCGGGCATCGTCAACCCGCCGGGACCGAAGTCCTGGTACGAGGCGGGCGGGCACTACCCGGGGGACCCGCAGGAGTGGCGGGAGGCCGCGCAGCGGCACGGCGGTTCCTGGTGGGAGGACTGGGCCATCTGGGCGGACACCCGGGCAGGCCAGCTCGTGCCGCCCCCGTCCATGGGAAGCGACCGTTACCCGGCTCTCGGCCCGGCACCCGGCGGCTACGTCCGCGGCTGACGCACGCTAATCCGCTTGACATATAGTCCAAATGCAAACTATACTGAGCATAGGTTCCACGAAGGAGGAGATTCAACATGACCGACGTCCGTACCGCCAGCCACGAGTTCCAGGAGCAGATCCTGGACACCATCCGCAAGAGCCAGGAAGCCGTCACCGACGCGATCAGGACCTGGGCCGAGACGGTCGAGTCGATCGCCCCGTCGCTGCCGACCCCGTCCATGCCGTTCGCCGACAAGCTGCCCAAGCCGGGTGAGCTGGTCTCCAACGCATACGACTTCGCCGAGCAGCTCCTCGCGGCCCAGCGCAAGTTCGCCGAGGACGTGATCGCCGCCACCGCGCCGGTGCTCATGGCCAAGAACGGCACCGACAAGACCGAGAGCGCCACCAAGAAGGCCGGCGCGCAGGCCAAGTGACCGCAACGCGACATGCGCGGCGAGCCTGGGAAGCGGCTCCGCCGCGCCTCGTTGCGCGCGCTTCACAGGAAAGCTGACCGGTGACCAATCCGTGGAGCGCGCAGATGGAAGCCCTCGGCGCGTTCATCCGCAGCCAGCGCAAGCTGGCCCAGCTGTCGCTGCGGCAGCTGGCCGAGCTGACCAGCATCTCGAACCCGTACCTCAGCCAGATCGAGCGCGGGATGCATCAGCCCTCCGTCCGCGTCCTCGGGCTCATCGCCGAAGCCCTCAACATCTCCGCGGAAACCCTGCTCATCCAGGCGGGCCTGCTCGACGCCCGCGCCCAGGGCGCCGCCGACCCGGCCGACGAGCAGGTCGCCGCCGCGATACGCGGCGACCGGCGGCTTACCCAGGAGCAGAAGGCCGCTCTGGCCGCCGTCTACGACAGCATGCTGGGCACCGGCCGGGACCGAGACCGGTAAGAGATTACTCGTCCAGGACCTCGCCGACGGGACGGCGCGGGCTGGACGGCGCCGGCAGGCCGTAGCCGATGCGGAGAATCATCTGCGGCTGTTCCCGGCCGGACCGCGCATCGCGGACGAGCCAGGCCTGACCCATCTCGAACGGCTGCGTCAGCGGGCTGGCGGATATCCCGCGCGTGGTCGCGGTCAGCAGCACCCGCTGCAGCGCCTGCCCGGCCAGCAGCACGTGCTCCCGCCCACGGAGCAGGGCCGAGACGACGACGAGCTGGGGGTCTTCCTCGAACCAGGCGTACCCAGCCGGAGCCGGCCGGCCGGGCGCGAACTCACGAACCGGGGCGGCCCGGTCGGGATCACGGGGACCCAGCACGCCGTCGGGCATGCCGTCCCGGTCCCTGGATCCTCCCACCCACCGGTCCAGCTCGGCTCGGTACCGGGGATCGGCCAGCCAGGCGCGCTCGGCATCCTTGACCAGGCAGAGTACGCGTGCGGCCTCCTCATGGTCCAGGACGTGCAGGATGCCGCCCTCGGCCCTGGCCGCGTCGGCGAGTTCGGCCAGCACGCCCGGCGGTACCAGGCGGCCGCTGAACGGCGCCCGGTTGGTGTGCCGCAGCGCGATCGCCGCGTGCAGCTCTCGCTCGGCCGGCGTCGCCTGGCACGGCCCGGCCAGGCGAACCGTGGCCACCAGCAGCGGCTCGTCCGGGTCGGGCAGCAGCTGGATCACGGGCTCGCGGCCCGCGACCTTTGCGGCCAGGCGCAGGTTGAACAGGGCCGCGCCGCAGGCGATGAGCGCGCCCCGGCCGTCCGGATCCACGACCGGCAGCAGCCGGTCCGGGTCGGCGCGCAGCTCGATCACGTCTCGCCTGACTGCGAACCGCCACGGCTGCGTGTTGTGCTCCGACGGCGCCGCGGTCGCCGCGCCGAGCAGGTCGTCGACGAGCCGGCCGGGCAGCTGTCCTGTCCCGGCGGGCGCCGAGGAGCCGCGCAAGCTTGTCTCGTCCATGTGCCCAGCGTCGCTGGCGCGATGGCGCAAGGCGAGGGGCCAAAGGTCCCTCGCTGCGGTGACCGAGTTCCCTGGCCCGCGCGGCGGCGGGTCCTCGCGCCAGGGCCTGGGTCACCCCGGCGGCGAGCGCAGGAGGGCGCGTACCTCCGTGGCGATCTGCCTGTCCTCGCGGGCGGTGATGACGAACGCCTGGACGGCCGCACCGTCGGGGCTGATGACCCGGTCGCCGGGTCCGGCCGCGTTGCGCTTCGGCTCGCCGGTCACGCCGAGGAATCCCAGCCCCTCCATGGCCCGCTCACGGATCTCGGCGGAGTTCTCCCCGACCCCGCCGGTGAAGGCCAGCAGGTCGATGCCGCCCATCGCGGCGGCCATCGCCGCGACGCCGGCCCGCAGCCGGTGCAGGTACACCTCGCGGGCCAGCAGGGCCGATGAATCCCCGGTGACCGCGCGGCCCAGGATCTGCCGCATGTCGGCGGTGCCGGCCAGGCCATACAGCCCGGACCGGTACTCCAGGGTGGCGGCGAGCTCGGCCGGCGGGGTCCGGGCGTGCTGTTCCAGCCACAGCACGAGCCCCGGGTCGACAGCGCCGGACCGGGTGGCCATCACCAGGCCGTCCAGCGGGGTGAACCCCATCGTGGTATCCACCGACCGGCCAGCGGCGATGGCGGCCAGCGACGCGCCGGCGCCCAGGTGGCAGCTGACCAGCCGCGGCATCCCGGGCCCGTCCCCGGATGCCGGGGCCGCCAGCTCCGCCGCACGTCGCGCGATCCAGGCGTGGGACAGGCCGTGGAACCCGTAGCGGCGCAGGGCCCAGCGCTGCCGCCATTGTGATGGCAGGGCGAAGGTCGCGGCTGCGTCGGGGATCGTGGCGTGAAACGCGGTATCGAAGCACGCGACGGCGGGGACGCCGGGAAGCGCCGCCTGCACGGCATCCAGCGCCGCGAGAGACTTGGGCTGGTGCAAGGGCGCGAGGTCGGTGAGGGCCTCCAGCCGCTGCCGCACGGCGGCGTCGATCATCACCGGAGCCCGGTAAACGGTGCCGCCGTGCACGATGCGGTGCCCGGCCGCGTCGATCGTCCCGAACGACGCAAGGGTGGTTTCAATGGCCCTCTGATCGGCGGTGCCGCGCGGGGCGGGCAGGTCCGCCGAGTCGGCGATCTCGTCCTCGTCGCCGAGGACCCGCAGCTTGAGGCTGCTGGACCCGGCGTTCACCACCAGGATCCGCAACGGCGTCACCCGCTCTGGGGCATGGCCCGGATGCCGCC
>Ga0335073_10009376_pt1 | contig 13738 bp, 13 predicted proteins | sample Lox_Sample_22_FD_207093 | JGI IMG/M metagenome (GOLD analysis project Ga0335073, IMG submission 207093) | Soil microbial communities from Loxahatchee National Wildlife Refuge, Florida, United States - Lox_Sample_2.2 | ecosystem: Environmental > Terrestrial > Soil > Wetlands | place: USA... | reverse complement strand
TTCTCCCGGGCCTATCCAGTCCGTCGGCGCGGCGTCATAGAAGGTCATCCGAAGTGAGCGTAGGGCCACGGTCGAACCGTCACCACCCTGGGCTACAGTGAGGCGGCGCGACCTAAGGGGGATGGCACGGTGACCACCGATACGCAAACAGGCACACGAGGCATCTACCGGGCGGACGTGGAGGAGAAGCTCTCCTATCGGGTCTTCGACGCCGACAACCACTTCTACCCGACCCCGGATGCGATCGATCGGTACCTCGATCCGAAGATGCGCGATCGGGCCTTGCAGCCGGGAGAGACCTTCGCCCTCGAGAACGAGGAGGACATCCAGCAGGAGAAGCACGTCGACGGCCACGCCTGGCGCACGGTCGGAGAGCATCCGATGCCCGAAGGCGGCCACGGTGGCGTCGACGTCACCGAGTTGAAGGGAATGGACGCCAACATCCCGATCCCGGGCGCCATGCTGAACCGGCTCAACCCCATGCGGGACCTGGACAAACTGGATCGTGAGGAGCTGATCGACCGCTACAACGCCATGCGCCCCGCCTTCGAGCACAAGGACCCTCGCATCGCGCTGATGGACCGGCAGGGCGTGGAGGCAGCCGTGGTGCACGCCGGCGGGGCCCCGAGCGACTCCGCTTTCAGGCGGGGGGATATCGAGGCTGGTTACGCGGTCACGCGTGCCTTCAACCGATGGCTGCAGGACGACTGGGGCTTCGCCTACAAGAACCGCATCTTCGTTCCGGCGATAATCCCGCTGAACGACCCGGCCTACGCCGTCGCCGAGCTGGAATTCGTCCTGTCCGAAGGGGCCCGGATCATCAACCTGCACCCCGGTCCGGCCTATGGCCGCTCTCCCTTCGACCCGGTATTCGACCCCTTCTGGGCCCGGGTGAACGAGTCGGGAACCCGGGTGGCGGTTCATCTGAACGGGGCCGGGTACCAGAGGTACGGCGCCGATTGGGGCGAGGACCCGAAGGCGAAATACTCCGAGTACAACGCTTTCCAGTGGATCTCCTATTGGTCGGACCGGCCGATCATGGAGACGGTCTCGGCGATGGTCTTCCACAATCTGTTCGGCCGCTTTCCGAACATCAAAGTGCTGATCGCCGAGTACGGCACCCCCTGGCTCCCCTACCTGGTGCGCAAGATGGACCACGCCGCCCTCCTCGGGCGCCGGCCGAAGTGGGGCAAGCTGCCAGCCCGGCCCAGCCGGATCTTCAAGGAGCACTTCGTGGTGGCTCCCTTCCCCGAGGAGAACGTCTCCCGCCCGATGGAAGTGGTGGGAAGCGACTGCCTGGTCTTTGGTTCCGACTTCCCCCACTCCGAGGGCCTGCCTGACCCGGTTCAGTACGCCAGTCAGCTGAAGGGCCTGGATGACGCCACGGTAAGGAAGATCATGCGAGACAACCTGGCCAACTTCCTCAGCACTGGCTCCTGAACGGGCGATGAGCGGCGGTTCCACTCGAGGGACCGACATCCTGTGGTCGGCGTCCCTTCCGGCGACCACAGTTCCCGAGCGGGTGGCCGCGGCGCGGGCCGGCGGGTTCGCCGGGATCTCCGTATCGCCGGCCGATGCCGAGCCGGCGGGGACCGACGGGCGCACGCCCCAAGAGACCTCCAGGTGGGCCGCCGACCAGGGGGTCGAGGTGATCGTGGTGGACTCGGTGATCGAGTGGTATCCGCACGAGCCGCCCGGGCGAATGCTCGGCGCCAGCGCCTACGACGTGGGCCAGGTGCTCGAGGCATGCGACCGCTTCGGCGTGGGCACCCTGGGCGCCCTGGCCCCCTTCCCCAGCGGGGAGCCGATCGAGGAGCTGGCCGCCTGTTTCGCCCGGCTATGCGATCAGGCCGGCGAGCACGGGCTCCAGGTCGAGCTGGAGTTCACCCCCTTCCCGCCGTTTCCCGACCTGGCCAGCGCCTGGGAGATCGTGAGCCTGGCCGGCCGGCCCAACGGCGGCATCCTGCTCGACACCTGGCACTTCTTCCGGGGCCGCCCCGACCTCGAGCTGCTGGCCGCCATCCCCGGCGACCGGATCATGGCCGTCCAGCTGTCGGACGGCCTCGAGGGCTTCCGTGAGAGCCTCCTCAAGGACACCTTCCGCCACCGTGAGCTGCCGGGGGATGGGTGCTTCGACCTGGCCGCGGTGCTGAAGGTGCTGGACCGGACCGGCGGGCTGAACCGGGTCGGGCCCGAGGTCCTGTCCACCGAACTGCAGGCTCTGGATCCGAGCGAGGCGGCGGCCAAGCTGGCCGCCGCCTCGGAGAAGGTGGTGGCCGAGGCCCTGGGCCTATAGGCCAAGCACCACGGCGGCCTCATCACCACGACGGCCAGACGACCCGGCCGCCGAAGGCGTATCCTTTAGGCAATGGGAGACTCTACTGTCAATGTCGTCGGGGAATACGACGCCGTGGTCGTCGGGGCCGGGTTCTCCGGCCTGTACGCGTTGCACTACCTGCGGGACAAGCTCGGGCTGACCGTCAAGGCCTACGAGCGGGGTGACTCGGTCGGAGGGACCTGGTACTGGAACCGGTACCCCGGTGCCCGCTGCGACTCCGAGAGCTTCTACTACTGCTACTCGTTCTCCCAGGATCTGGAGCAGGAATGGGTCTGGAGCAGCAAGTATCCCGAGCAGCCGGAGATCCTGAGCTACCTGGAGCACGTAGCCGACCGCTTCGACCTGCGTCGCGACATCCAGTTCGAGACCACGGTGAAGACGGCTCATTTCCGGGACGACGTCAATAAGTGGGAGATCACGACCGAAGGCGGAGAAGTGGTCACCGCCCGGTACTTCGTCAGCGCCGTCGGCTGCCTTTCGGCGGCCAACGTGCCGGCCATACCCGGACTCGAGCGGTTCGAGGGCGATTGGTATCACACCGGGGCCTGGCCCAGGGAAGGGGTCGACTTCACCGGCAAAAGGGTGGCCCTGATCGGCACCGGCTCCACCGGGATCCAGGCCACGCCAGTCATTGCCGAGCAGGCCGACCACCTCTGGGTGTTCCAGCGGACGCCCAACTACAGCGTTCCGGCCCGTAACTTCCTCATGTCGCCTGACCGGACGAGGGAGATCAAGGAGAACTACGACGAGATCCGCAAGGCTCAAAGGGCGTCCTACGCCGGGTTCCCATACCCGCTGAACCTGACTTCGGCCCTCGACGTAAGCCCCGAAGAGCGGCAGGCGACCTTCGAGGCGCTGTGGGCCGAAGAGGGCGGTTTCAAGTTCATCTACGGGTCCTACTTCGACCTCCTCCGCAACCAGGAAGCCAACGACACCGCAGCCGAGTTCATACGGAACAAGATCCGCCAGACCGTCAAGGACCAGGGGGTGGCGGAGAAACTGTGTCCCAAGGACTACCCGTATGGGACGAAGCGGCCGCCTATCGACACCCACTACTTCGAGACGTTCAACCGTGACAACGTGACCCTGGTCGACCTGCGCGAAACGCCCGTCGAGGAGATCACCCCCACCGGCATCCGAACGGCCGGCCAGGAGTACGAACTCGACACCATCGTCTTCGCCACCGGTTTTGACGCCATGACCGGCTCTCTTCTCAAGATCGACGTACGGGGACGAGACGGAGTCGCCCTGGCCGACAAGTGGAGCGGCGGTCCTGTTACCTACCTTGGCCTTCAGGTCGCCGGTTTCCCGAACCTGTTCACCGTCACCGGACCTGGCAGCCCGTCGGTGCTCACCAATATGCCCCTGGCCATCGAGCAGCACGTGGAATGGATCGGCCGGTGCATCCAGTACATGCGCGACAACGGAATCGACGCCATCGAAGCCACCGAGGAGGCGGAGGACGCCTGGGTCGAGCACGTCCGGGAGGTGGCCGACACCACCCTCTTCCCGAAGGCCAACTCGTGGTACCTCGGCGCCAACATCCCGGGCAAGAAGCGGGTGTTCATGCCCTACGTGGGCGGTTTTGCCCCCTACTCCCAGCGCTGCGACGAGATCGTCGACAAGGGCTACGAGGGCTTCAGATTCACCTCGGGGGCGATCACGACCTGAGCGCCACCCGTCGGCCGACAGCCCGGCGAATTACCCGCCGCTCTGACTGGCGGGAGCGAGACGCGAGCGGTTGGTGAGCTCGTGCCACAACTCGAGATCCCGGTCGCCGGCTTGGCGGCCCACCCGGGTGACCACATCGACGTCCCTCGACTCGGCCCGCAGGGCGCCGGCCGTGCACCGCTGCTTCGGGCGGTGCTGGAAGGGATCGAACTGGTAGTGGCGCATGGCGTTCTCGTGGGTGATCTTGGCCACCGTGTCGGCCGAGAGATGCGCCAATAACTCCGAGAGCTGCTCGGGGGCTTCGGGCCAGGTACCGTCCGAGTGAGGAAAGTCGGACTCCCAACAGACGTTGTCAATGTTGAGCTCGTCCAGGAGCTTCACGGCGATCCGGTCGTTGATGAAACAGCACAGGATGTGCCGGTTGAAGACGTCGGTGGGACCGTCGTATGAGCCGAAGGAGTGCTGAATCCAACCCGAGTGCCGGTCGTTGACATGCTCGGCCCGCCAGAGAAAGTACGGAATCCAGCCCACGTCGCCTTCGGTGAGGGAGAACCGCAGGTCCGGGAACCGCTCCCAGAAGGGGGCCCAGAGGAGGTCGACCAGTGTGTATATGGTCATCGCCGAGGACCGGGTGATCGCCACCGCGGCCGGGGCATCAGCCGGGGCCGGGACCGTGCGGGAAGACGACCCCAGGTGACAGCAGAGCACGGTTGCTTCGTCCGAGGCGGCGGTGAAGAGCGGGTACCAGTAGTCCGAGAAGATCGACGGCATCTGCAGGGCCTCGGGGTTCTCGCTGAAGGTGACGGCATGGCACCCCTTGGCCGACAGACGGCGGATCTCCTTGACCGCCTCGTCCACGTCGAACAGCGGCAGCACTCCGCAAGGTATGAAGCGGTCGGGATAAGCCCCGCACCATTCGTCGACGTGCCAGTCGTTGTAGGCCTTGATCATCACCAGGTTGACGTCCCGGTCGGGGCCCTGGTTCAGCACCTGTCCGGAGAAACCGGTGAAGTTCGGGAAGTTCAGTCCGGCCAGCTGTCCGCCGGCGTTCATGTCGCGGACCCGTTCATGGACGTCGTAGCAGCCCGGTCGCATCTCGTCGTAGCGGGCGGCATCGATGTTGTACATCTCCCTCGGCTTACCCGCCACCGCGTTCAGACCGAGGTTGCGACCCTTGACGTCGCCATACCACCACTGCTGCCCGCCCTCGGAGTCGGTGACCACCCTCGGGGAGAGTGACTTGAATCGCTCGGGGACATGGGCGTCGAACATGTCGGCGGGCTCACAGATGTGATCGTCGACGCTGACGAGGATCAGGTCTTCTGGCCGCATGGCATGCTCCTTCGGCGTACGGGGCTGGTCGTCAGCGATTCCGAGGACTGTCACTAAGTGACAGGTCCGTATCTCTCACAATAGACCGTCAGGAGCCGCCACCATCGAGCGGGCGGGCGTACGGGAGCCAGATATCCTCGCCCGCCGGGTGGAACTCGACCTCCAGCGGTAACCCGTCGCTGAGAGCGTCCAGGGTGCACCCGATGACCGCGGTCATCAGCCACCAACCCTCTTCGACCGCCATCACGGCCGGAGCGTAGGGGACCCTGAAGCTCGGGTGCTGTGGTCGCCACACCACGGTCCAGCTGTGCAGCCGTCCCCGCCCCGACGACGTGAGCCAGTCCAGCTCGCCACCCTGACAGGCCATGCACATCCGGGACGGCAAACGAGGAACATGGGCGCACTCCCGGCAGCGCTGGTAGACCAACCGGCCCTGGCGCGCCGCCTCCCAGTACGGCCTCGAGAACAGTCCCGGCCGCGGCAGCGGAATGCCGGGCTCCTGAGGGGCGAGGAGGTCGCTCATTGGGTCACCATCCGGGGGACGGTAACCCAACCTGTCACACTGGTTCGCTGGCCGAGGTCGCTCACGGGCGCTCGCCACCAAGCAGGATCACGTCGGTGAACAGGGCGCCGGAGCCACCGTTACTGCACAGCGCCACCTCGGCGCCGGGTACCTGGGCGGTCGGACACTCACCACGAACCTGCTGCACGCCGCGAATGACCCGCTGTAGCTGTTGAGCGTTGATGCCGGCGTGGCTGAAAGACATCGTCCCGCCGTCGGTCGTCACCGGGATCCGCCCACCCGGCCCGATCTGGCCGTCCTCGACGAACGGGCCGCTCTCGCCCTCGCCGCAGAATCCATATGCCTCGAGTTGGCGAAGGATCTCGAAGGAGAAGGGATCGTAGAACTCGCCGACGTCGACATCATCTGGACCGATGCCGCCCGTGCGGAAAGCGGAGGCAGCGGCGTGGCGGCCCACCATGCCCGCGATCAGATCCGAGCGCCCTTTCATCTCCCACACCGGTGCGATCTGATAGGCCGGTCCAAAGGAGTCGCTCCCTCCCCCCAGGATCCATACCGGCTTGCTTCTCAGGTCGGGAACCAGATCGGCGTGCACCAGCACCAGACCGCACCCGCCTTCGGAGGTCATGGCGCAGTCCAGCAGGTGGAACGGATCGGCCACCATTCTCGAATCGAGGACGTCGGAGGCGGTGAAGGGGCCCCGGCCCCGATATACGGCCTGAGGGTTGATGTGGCCGTTGTTGCGAATGGTCGCGGCCGCGGTGGCCAGCTGCTCGGGAGTCGTCCCGTAGGTGATCATGTGACGCCGGGCCATCAAGGCGAACTCGGCGGCGGTGAACAGCCCAAAGCCCACGACGAACTCGTTGGCCGGGCGCGTCCAGGGTGCAGTGGACGCTCGCTCGGTGTAGAGGCCGGCTCCGCCCGCGGCCATCAGAACGACGCGAGCCTGGCCCGCCATGATCATCTGGGCCGCTTGCAGCACCGCCGGGATACCGAGCGAATTCAGCACCCGGGCGCAAGGCCCGAGACTGAACTTCAGCACGACTTCCTGAGCGAAGTTCCCGACCACGGCGTCCACCAGCCGCGGATCCACCCCTGCGTCCGCCAGCGCTCCGACTGCGCCCTCGAGGGCAATCGATTCGGAGTCGTGGCCTTCGAGCATCCGCGCCTGGACCGTGTTGAACACGCCGGCGATGGCTACGTCGTGATATGGGTGGGCCATCACAGGAGCGCCGCGGTAGTCACGGCGGGCCACCCTAGCGTCCCCCCGGCCGCATCCCTTCCCTGTGGTCATCCCTATACTTCGCCCCTGCATGACATCGCACAGCAGAACGCCATTGCTCTCCGTTTCTCTCCGCTCGTTCTCGGCCGAGGATCCGGGCGGCTGGGATCATCTGATCGAGGCAGCCGAGGTGCTCGACCAGGTCGGGTTCGACCGCCTGGTCCTGTCGGACCACGTCGTGTTCGGTGAGCGACTGGAGGAATACGGGCGGCCGGAGGTCGGGGGCCAGGCCGGGGGCAAGCAACCCACCGGGCCCGATGGCCACTGGCTGGAACCGCTGATCACCCTCTCGGTGATCGCCGGCCGGACCCGCCGGGTTCGGCTCGGCACCAACATCCTGATCGCGGCCTTGAGGCGCCCGGTGGTGCTGGCCAAGATGGCAGCCACCCTCGACGTTCTATCCGGTGGTCGCCTGGACCTCGGCGTCGGGGTCGGGTGGCAGCGCGAGGAGTACGAGGCGGCCGGGCTGAGCTTCGACTCGCGAGGCCAGGCGCTGGACGAAACCCTTAGGATCTGTCAGTTGCTCTGGCGTAATGAGCGAGCCGAGTACCACTCGGCGACCACCGATTTCCAGGCCATCCACATGATGCCGAAGCCGGTTCAGCCCGGCGGGGTGCCCTTCTGGGTCAGCGGTACCGTGAACCCACGCGTGGTTCGGCGGGTGGCGGAGTTCGCATCCGGCTGGATTCCCTGGGGCGACGCGGCCGCCGACGTCCGCAAAGGGATCCGGCAGATGCGGGAGTCCCTGGCCGCGGCCGGGCGCGACGGCTCGGACCTCGACGTGGTCGGCACCCTCCCGGCTAGAAAGGGAGCCCAGGGCATCGACGTCCCGGCAACCATGGAGCCCGTACCCGAGTTGGTCGAGGCCGGGGTGACCGACTTGCGCACAACGGTTTCCATCCCCCGCAACCGGTCCGAGGCCGAAGACGTCCTGGCGCCGTTTGTGGCCGGTTTTCGGGCGGCAACCGGGCGCTCCTCGCCCTAGCGGTCGGCCTTCAACGGGACTTATGTTGGCGGAGGTGGACGGGAATCGAACCCGCCGCTGTGGGATCGCCACAGCCGACCGCTTTGAAGGCGGCGGAGTCCACCAGGTGCTCGGACACCTCCGAGTGACATCCTAATGGCGAGCGATTTGGACGGCATCGCTACTCTGGACACGTGCAGAGCCGTCCTCCGTCGGTCGACCGAGTGGCTCGTGATCTGGCCGAGACCGGCCTGCCTCACGCCCTCCTGGTAGACGTGGCCCGCCAGGCCATCGCGTCGGCGGCGGAGGCAGGTGACACCGACTCGGTCGGTGAGCGGGCCGCCTCGGGCGCCGCCACCGTCGCCCATCGTCTGCTCCAGCCGGTGGTCAACGCGACCGGGGTGCTCCTCCATACCAACCTGGGCCGGGCCCCCCTGGCGGTGGACCACCCCGCCCGTTACTCGAACGTCGAATTCGACCTCGTCGCCGGTTCCAGAGGCGATCGGTCCGCCCACGCGGCCGACCTGTTGGCCCGGGCCTGCGGCGCCGAGGCCGCGCTCGTGGTCAACAACGGGGCGGCCGCCATCTACCTGGCCGTCAGCGCGCTGGCCGCCGGCCGTGACGTCATAGTCAGCCGGGGCGAGCTGGTCGAAATCGGTGGCGGCTTCCGGGTCCCGGAGCTGATTTCGGCCTCCGGCGCCCGCTTGACGGAGGTCGGTACCACCAACAAGACCCGCTACCGGGACTACGAGCAGGCGATCACGGCCGACGCCGCCCTGATGCTCAAAGTCCACACGTCCAACTTCCGTATCACCGGTTTCACCGAGTCGACCGGCGTGGCCGAGCTGGCTGCCTCGGGTCTTCCGGTGGTGGTCGACCTGGGATCCGGCCTCCTCGACGCCTCCTGCCCGTGGCTGGCCGCCGGTCCACCAGGGTGGCTGGTCGATGAGCCCGCGGTGCGCCAGACCCTGTCGGCGGGGGCGGCCCTGGTCACCTTCAGCGGCGACAAGCTCCTGGGTGGCCCTCAGGCCGGGGTCATAGCCGGCAGCGAAACTCTGGTCGGCGCCTGCCGGCGCCACCCGCTCGCCCGGGCCTTGCGTCCGGGGGCCCTGGTGCTCGAAGCCCTTCAGGGCGTGGCTCTGTCGTACCTTCGTCGCGACGCAGGTGAAACGATCCCGCTGTGGCAGATGGCCACCGTTCCGGTCGCCGAGGTGCGGCGAAGGGCCGAGGCCCTGAGCGTCGGGCCGGTCGTCGACTGTATGTCTGTCGTGGGCGGCGGCGCTCTCCCTGGCGTCGGGATCCCATCGGCAGCCATCTCGCTCGACGGGGATGTCACCGCTCAACTTCGCAGCTCGTCGCCCCCGGTGGTGGCCCGAGTCGAAGAAGGCCGCACCATCTGCGATCTGAGGACGGTCTTCCCCGACCAGGATCCCATCCTGGCCAAGGCCCTCACCCCGTGAGGGTCGTAGCCACCGCCGGACACGTCGATCACGGCAAGTCCACCCTCGTGCTGGCCTTGACCGGAGTGGACACCGACCGCTGGCCCGAAGAGAAGACTCGTGGACTGACCATAGATCTGGGGTTTGCGTCCGTGACCCTGCCGTCGGGTCAAACGGTGGGGTTCGTGGACGTTCCCGGGCACGCCCGGTTCGTGAAGAACATGCTGGCCGGTGTCGGTGCCGTGGACGCCTGCCTGTTCGTCGTGGCGGCCACCGAAGGATGGAAGCCACAATCCGAGGAGCACCTGCGGATCCTGGAGCTGCTCGGCATCTCCCGCGGGCTGGTGGCTCTGACCAAGGTCGGCCTGGTGGACGATGAATGGCGGGAGATCGTACGGCTGACACTGGAGGAACACCTCGCCGGCACATTTCTCGAGGACAGCCCCATCGTCGACGTCGACGTTCCGGCTGGGATCGGCGTGGCCGAGCTCCGAGGGTCCCTGGAGCGGTTGGTCGCGACCACGCCCGGCGCCGTCGATCACGATCGGCCCCGGTTGTGGATAGATCGCTCGTTCCCGATGCGGGGCGCCGGCACGGTGATCACCGGGACCCTGGCCGACGGCTCCCTGTCGGTTGGAGACGAACTGGTCATTGAGCCCGGCAACCATCGCGTCCGGGTGCGCGGGCTCCAGAGTCACTACCAGACACTCGACCGGGCCGGGCCAGGCTGCCGGCTGGCGGTCAACCTCACCGGCATCTCCCACCAGGAGGCGGTTCGGGGCCAGGCTCTGGTCCGGCCCCGGCAGTGGCACGTGACGGGCGTATTCGACGCCAGCGTGTCCGTCCTGGAATCGATCGGCCACCCGCTGTCACGGCGAGGCGCCTACGTCGCTCATATCGGCTCCGGTGACTTTCCCGTCCGGCTCCAGATGATCGGGGGCAGTGCCAGGATCGAGCCAGGACAGCAGGGTCTGGTCCGGCTACGGCTGAGCGGCCGGACGGCCGTACCCCTGCTTCCCGGGGACCGCTTCGTGCTGAGAGAGTCGGGGCGTTCGGAGACGGTCGGAGGCGGTGAGGTGCTGGACGTCGAACCCGTGCTACCGGCGCGACGCTCGACGCCGTCCCGCTCCGTGGCGCGAGTCGTCCGGGAACGCGGGTGGGTCGACGTCAACAAGCTGGCCAGGCTGACCGGCGAGAAGCTCAGCCCGACCGTGGACCACTGGGTGGTCGACCCCGACCTGCTCGCATCCACCCGGGACGAGATAGTCGAATCCTGCCGGGCGGCCGGCTCCAAAGGCGTCGATCTGGCCGGCTTCGACGACAGGCATCGCGCCGTCCTGGGGCTGGGTGTCGACGGGGTCACCATCCACGGTGACCGGGTCCTCGCCGACAGCGAGGCGAAGGACGAACTGAGCGGGGACGCCCGGCAGGTCCTGGATCGGCTCGAAGCTTCACAGTGTTCGCCGCCCGCATTCGAGTTGAAGGACCGCGCCGCGTTGCGCGAACTGGAGCGGCGCGGCTCGGCCGTTGAGGTCGGCGACGCCTGGTTCGCCAGTTCGGCCGTGGATGGCGCCATCGGCGTCGTGGCCGGGCTGCTGGTCAAGAACCCCGGCGGCTTCACCGTCGCCGAAGCCCGTGATGCTCTCGGCACCACCAGGAAGCATGCGGTCCCCCTGCTCGGCCATCTCGATTCCATCGGCGTGACCCGCCGGCGCGGTGATCTCCGGGTGGCCGGTCCCCGCCTGCCGTCCGACGGGACCGCTGAAGGCCACCGGTAGGATCGTCGGTGCCATGAAGCTGACCGAATGGACCTCGTGCGGCGGTTGCGCCGCCAAGTGGGGCGGTGGCTCGCTCGAAGGCCTGCTCCGGACGGTGGCCGTATCCACCGACCCGGCGCTGTTGGTGGGGCTGGCCCCTTTCGACGACGCCGCCGTGTACCAGTTGACGCCCGATCTGGCCGTCGTCTCGACGACGGACTTCTTCCCGCCCCTGGTCGACGACCCGGCCGACTTCGGGGCCATTGCTGCCACCAACGCCTGCAGCGACGTGTTCGCCATGGGCGGACAGGTCGTCCTCGCTCTGAACATCGCCGCCTTCCCGGAAGACATGCCGGCCGAGGCCATCTCGACCATCCTGGCCGCGGCCGCCGACGCGGTCGCCGACGCCGGTGGGACGGTGGCCGGAGGGCACACCATTCGCTCGCCCGAACCGATATTCGGGCTGGCCGTACAAGGGGTCGTTCACCCCGACCGAATCTGGACCAAGACCGGAGCCCGACCGGGCGACCGCCTGGTCCTATCCAAGCCGGTCGGAACGGGCATCATCCTCGCCGGCGGCCAAGAAGCGGATAAGGCAACGGCCATCGCCGGAATGCGCACCCTGAACCGGGCGGCCGCCAACCGCCTGGCTGCGCTCCCCGATCGCGAGGGCCGGCAGGCGGTGCACGCCGTCACCGACGTCACCGGGTTCGGCCTGATCGGCCACGCGTGGGAACTGGCCGACCGGGCCCAGGTGGTGATCCGCATCGACGCCTCGGCCTTACCTCTGTATCCGGGTGCCCGGGGCGCCGCCGAAGCCGGGACGCGCACGGGTGGAGATGCCCGAAACCGGGCTTATCTCGACGGCCGGTTTACCGCCTTCGTCGACCCGGCCATCGAGGCGCTGGCCATAGATCCTCAGACCTCAGGTGGGCTTCTCGCCGCGGTCACCCCGGACGACGCCCGGTCTCTCGTCGCCGACGGCTGGTGGGACATCGGTGCGGTCGATGCCGGACCGGCATTCGTTGAGCTGATCTGAGACCACGACACCGACACCGGTTAGCGGCTCCGGGCGGACGCGGCGGTCAGAGAGTGAAAAGACGGATCTCGTCCATATCGAGGCCGAGGGCGACCATGACCTTGTCGTTGCTGAAGCCCATCAGTTTGAGGGTCACTTCCACGACCTGTCCCGGGGTCAGCTGAGCCGCCACCTCGCTCTTGACCGAGTCGCTCATATCGGCGGGCGACGCCAGATAGGCGTCAGCCAGTCGCAGGGCGGCCTTCTGGGCGGAGGAGAGATCGCTTTGCTCGTAGTGGTCCACACTCGCGAGCATCGGCTCGTCCACGCCCTCCCGCAGCGCAACTGCGCTGCGCGCGCTCATTCAATAGTTGCAGTTCTGGAAGCGGGCGTTGCGTATCCGAACGAGCTCGGTTGTGACCGGGTCCACGTTGCGCATCCGAAAGGCGGCGCGATAGAGCTTGCCCCGGGCCGTAGAGGTGGCAGGCGCCATACCGGCGGTGTTGGCCAGTCCGGACTCGGTCACTGGGGGGTCCGGGAGAGGGATCCTCGGCTTCAAGGTGCTACCTCCGTGGTGGTCTGATGGCGGGCGGTCCACTCGATCATCTCGTCGACACCCGGCCCGGTGCGGATGCCGAGAACGAGACACGCCCGCTGGAACGTCTCCATAGCCGACAGGCCTTGGACGAACGCGTAGCACCCGGCACCGCCGAGATGCTCGGTGACCTCGGCGACCTGTGCCTCCGTGACACCGTTGGCGTCAATCACGAACTGCTCGGTCAAGGCCAGGCAGGCGCGCTCCCTAGAGGTGAACAGCGGTGAAGTGGGCCACGCCGCCAGTTCGGCGACCTTGGTCTCGCTGAGCCCCGATGCGGTCGCCCGAACGCTCCGCAGGGAGCCCTCCGTCTCGTTCCCCAGCAAGGTGGCGATGCGCAGACGAGCCAGTTCGAGCAGAACGGGATCGTTGTCCTGCCAGGCCGCGCCGACCAACTGGGCCACGGCCGCGAAGGCTTCGGGAAAGGCCGAGGCCAACCGATCCCAGTCGGTGTCACCCTCAGGCAAATCCTCCAGCCAGGTCACTGATCGATACCCTCCGAGCCCACGCCTTCACCCGAATCATACCGAAGAGCCGGATTAAGCTCGACTTGCCCCGATTCCCCTGGCTGCCGGCAAGGCGTCAGCCCCCCAGGCGCAACAGCATCCCGGCCACGGCATCGGGCTCGGTGATCATGAGGTCGTGACCGGTGTCGATCTCCCACACGTTGTCGGCGTCGAATGCCCGGGCCTGCCGCTCCGGGGGCCGGCGACTCAGCGTCTCAGTGCAGTTGATATTGGTTCGCGGTATGTGTTTCACCGCGGCGGCGTCTCGTAAACGGAGCGGCTGGGCGAACGACTTCCATGGGTGGGGTGTAAG
>Ga0335073_10009375_pt1 | contig 13738 bp, 12 predicted proteins | sample Lox_Sample_22_FD_207093 | JGI IMG/M metagenome (GOLD analysis project Ga0335073, IMG submission 207093) | Soil microbial communities from Loxahatchee National Wildlife Refuge, Florida, United States - Lox_Sample_2.2 | ecosystem: Environmental > Terrestrial > Soil > Wetlands | place: USA... | reverse complement strand
CCGGGAGCTCGTCTGAACCCGATTGACTTCTGGGATCCGTACAAGAAGATCGACCAACGTAGTTTGGAAAGTCTGAAGACGGTGGATGTCACCAAGCTCACCGGATTATCGAAAGAAAACGCAAGAACCATTATGGAGTACTGGGCCAACTCTGGTATGGTAAGGGATAGAGTTGTCGATACTCTGGTTGCTGAGAAGTGGACGCTGAGTGGAGGCGGGATTATTGGTGAGTTGGAGAAAGCAGTTGTAAGACAAAGGATCTGAGATGTAAGTGCTAAGCGTGGTCTTGCACCGAATAGAAGCTTGTATATCCATTGTAGGTTTGGCAGAAACAGCTTTGAGAGAAAAGGAATCTTGTAGCATAGGCTCTACATTGTAGTTATTACGCTAAAGACCATTAACAGCTCCACATTGAAAACTACGGCTTTCGTCAAGTTCACCTTACTTTACTTTTCGAAATGTGTATTATATCTGAAGCAACGCAAGTAGTCGCAAGCGAATGTCCTTATTCATGGAATAACTGGAGATTAATATTTCTGATCTGAGGACTGCGTCCGAATTAGGTAATTGGTTGACTGGTCTTCTTATTCACTTTTGGGATCGCCGTCAGATCCGGGTCCGAAACTCAAAGTTATATAAGAAAGGACAATATATCTGGTGATTCAACTGATAGTAAGAGACATTTCATGCTGTTGTCTCGCCAATTTTATCTCTATCGCGGGATTCTGCCAATCAAGACTACTCCCACACCTACAGCATCATGGCCGAAGCAACTAACACCGCAAAGCTAGCCTAGAAGAGCTTCGGTCTAAACACTCTGACATCGTACACCGTTCCGTCCGTAAATAGTCCAGAGGTGTCATTCCATCCATCACACCGCGGTAGATGGGCACGCACGTCTCTGCTGCTGGAGTCCATCGCCGGCACAGTCGAAGGTCTCGCAGTGATGTACTACGCAGAGACAATCCTGCGCTTCTTTGCATCGCCGCAACTCTCATCTGCGCGCCATCCTGCCGCCGAATCTCTTGTTCAGATGATTGACGGCGTCATTATCGGCGTTCACCTGCCGCTTATGCTAGGCTTGTCAAATCCCCGGACTTTTGTCGAAGGTCGTATTATTCTGCAAGCTTACTTTGGTATCTTGGAAGCTGTCGTTTCGAGCGTCTTTGCGTGGATCGCATGGAAGGGAGAGGAACGCACAGGAATGATACCTGGAAGGTTACTCATGGCCGCTGGTGGTTTTGTCTTCTTTGCTGCTGTGAGAGCTTGGACATCGCTTGCAAAAATCATTTGGGTGGGAGCATATCGAGAGAATGATGAGAAGGAGTAAGTTTGGAAATGTGTGGATGAAGCAAGGAATTGAAATTGATTCAAACGCATCTAGCCTGTGAGCATAAAGCACTCGATGAGCATCGTGTAGATTTTTGAGGCCAACCTTGGACTTCATCACAGCTCAGGATTCCGAACGCTAAAGAAAATAATGGATGCCGCCATCTTGCTTTGTTCAGCTTCCTCCTACATCAATGAACGCATCATTTTTCTTCGACTTATCCAGTTCAGCTTTGCTCGTCTTGTGCTTCTCACCAGTAGCATGATCCCAAGTCCATCCTTGCTTGAGCCACATCCACTTCAAGAACGCTCTTAGCTCGTTATCCTGTGGTTGTACTCTTTTCCATTCTGGCTCGAACTCGCTTTCTTCCCTCAGAGTGCCTTTCCGGGTATATCCTTCGCCGTTATAGCCATCAGCGAGACCACGAAGTCGGTCACAGCAAAAGATACGCCAGCTGTCTAAAGCATAGGCTCCAACTCCAGGTAGGTGAGCGATTTCAAATGCTCCGATCCGATGCGTGGATCCCCACTCTCATCACGGATGAAATCTTCTCGCAGATCGATGTCCTTGCCAGCGTGTTTGACGTGTGCAGGGTAACCAAGCGTACGGTAACGCACGCCTCTTTTGGGTGGAAACTCCATCCAGGTTTGTGCCATTTCGATTAGAATCTTTGCTCGTTGGTTCTGCAGACCAAGGTGTTCGATCATAGTGGTCAGCTCATTTAGATCGGCGGTTGCCAGAGCTTCCGGGCCAGGATATGCGTCCATAATTCGCGAGAAAGTGTTGAGGGCCGATTGTGGGTGTTCGCGGTCTGCAAAGTGGCCTCTCGTTTTGTTCAGGAGTTTTACGGCAATCAATAGAGCTAAAGGTTCGTCTGCAAGTTCTTCCTGAATCAAACCGAAGCGTTTGGCGTCAAGTGGTGGAACAGGAATCGTGGAAGTGACAGCAGAAATTCGCTTCGACTCTGAAGATTGAGAGCTATGAAAGAGCTCGGACGTTTTTCCAGTCTGTTTACGAGGTATCATTTTGGATTTGGGCTTTGAAAAGGATCTAAGATAGTCCGAGTTGAGTTCAGGCTCTGAAGTTTGCATGATCACGGAATCCTCGTCTGCATCTTCAATACGCTCTCTAGAGACTGAGGTCGTGATCTGGTTCGCGTCGGTTGAGTCTTATCCATGAATGTCGAGGATGCTTACCACCTGACGTTCAGATTCGGCCAACAGCTGTTGAGTAGGCTAGTCATTTGGAGTTCCAAGCTGAGAGACTGGTACATGTGTGAGGTCACCCTCGCTGGTGTCATCATTCGACTGCGATGTATCACCATCTGTTTCTTTATGATTGTCTTGAACGGCACTGGAAGAAGGCGTTGCCAACACCTCAGGATGGACAACAGTTTTCCTACGTCCGAGAGACTTCCGTGAAGACGTTATACCATCCGAGCTGAGAGCTTCGGTCAGTTCGTAGGATGAATTTGTTGGAGTCGCAGTGAGATGTTGTGTCTGATCTTCCTCTCGTCTTTCACGATCCTTGCGGCGCTTCTTTCTTTCTTCCGTTTGTTGAAACTTCTCTCCTCTAAGCTTTTGCTTTGCCATCTTGCGCAATTTTCTCTCTTCTCTCCGCTTTCGCTTCTCTTGTCTCGCCTCTTTAAGACGTTTCCTTTCTAACTCTACCTGCCTACGCTCCTCACCAGAGCTCACTGCCTCCTCCTCCTCATGTAAAACGCCATCCGAGAGTTCGGGTTCTGAAGACTGGTGCTCGTAATCGAGGGAGGACGCGTGGATTTCAGAAGTCTCTGGATCTGCTTCAGATGTGGCCTCGTCAAGCTGGTCAGAAGGTGGCTGAGAGTGATCTGAGTGTATGGAAATTGCCACTTGGATTCGCTTTGACGGTGAAGACTCCACATCTCGATCCTCTGCCTTACGTTTGGCGCGTAGTCTTGATTCCAACTTCACTTTCTTCCCAGGTACGTCGCTGTAAAGGCTCAGAGAGGAGACCAAGTCTTGAATGAGAGCCAGATGCCGATCAACAGCTGCATCGACACATGCTAAGGCCTCTGCTTTGCACAAACCTGATTCCATCGCATACTTAAAAACGTCTGCAATAAGCCGTCGATGTCTGAGAGAACCGAATTTGGTTGATCGTGAAAACTTCGGATGCTGGTCCGCAAAAATTTGTACATCAGCTTTGAGTGTGAGGGTTGTCAATAGAGGTATCTGCCCAGGACGGTCGAAAGTATACTGGCGAAAGGTTAAGATTTCGTTAGCTCTTCGCACGACTCGACGAGACAGTGCGGATGACGCGTTAAACGGTGCAGATGCAACCGTTTCAAAGAAGCGAATGAAGTTCTCCGGCGTGTTGCGGCAGATTTTGCGAGCGAACTTATCGACATCACGCTGTCTTGTCTCCTGGCAAATATCTTGGATATCAACGGCGCTGAGCAGACACTTTATGGCTATCCCGGGCAGCATCCCAATATGAAAACTGTTGCAGCCAGTTCGCACTTGGAGATAGGGTTGCAAAATCTGCTGGGCTTTCTCAGTGGAACTTTCGAGAGTAGCCTTAATTTTTGCATCTCCCATCTCATGAAGTCCTTGTTCGTTTCGAATTTGAGAGATGAGATGGCAATCGTAGAGGAATCCGACTGGAAGCCAGTGATAGGTGGCCATTTTGAAATTTGTATGAGAGATGGAAGCAGTAAACGCTTGAATGAGGACTTTGTCCGTAGATCAGAGAGAATCCTTGGAGAGGCTTCTGATGGATTTAAATCATCCTGTAAAAAAATTTGAGTGGAAGATGATCAGCATTGCGTAGGACGGATGCGGTTTGTTGCGGCTAAGTCTGGATGTTTGATAGGATTCGCTGTGCAATCAAAGTAGCAAATCAACGTGGCGACAGCATTCTCATTGTGTTTGTAGTTCAGTGTATGACTCTATTCAAGAGGAGTTGTGCTGTGTCGCCGAACGCTGTTTAGAGTCGGCGTATTCTCGAAGTCTTCACAAGCTTATATAGAACTGACACAGCTCTGAGTAGTGGATAACGATTAGATGAGCATTAGATTGATTGGCTTGAGGAATCTTCAGGCCGACTGAAAGTTTGCGCTCATAAAATGAAGGCGAAGTCGAGGTCGAAGCCACAAGTCGCGTAACAACATCGCGAAATCACGTGTAGTAGCAGCGACGCCAGATAACAAGGAAGACCGCGGTTGATTCGGCTGCAAAAGCCGCTGTCGTGACTAAGAACCTCATAGATCCACAGATATCCTATCCCATATTCCGTACTGTCTCAACTTAGTGATCCGCCCATCGCCGCTCGCTTTATTTACTACGGCACGCTCGATCTCCACATTCTACTCTTCGATATCATGACCTTCAACTCCGCTGGCAGTATGAAATGGGCGTTGCAATCTCCACTCACTCCACCATTGCTCCAATTTCCCTAGCATCCACCATTATCGGCTTCATATCCTTCGTCTTCACTGTTGGAACAGCCACTCGCGTCTTTTGGACAGAGATCTCGACATGGTCCGCCGCACCAAGAGAGATTGACGATACTTTAACGAACCTAAAGCAATCGTTGCTGGAGGAGAGATTTCATATCAAAAGAGCAAGACGTATGTTGGCGGCGAGGAGACGTAGCCGTTCCGCACATGGAAGAGAAGAGAAGGACTATCGCACTCGCGATCAAGAGTACATCGAACAAGAGAGACAGGCAGCGTTGAAAGCAATGTCAATTGCTATCAGGCATATGATCCGCGACTTCCGGAAGTTAGAAAGGCCCTTCTTACGATATCCTGACGACGATCTAGACTGGAGAAAGTCCACTCACGGTGATGAGACTGGCTATAGCGATGACGAATGGCGCGACGACATGACCAATTTCTACTTCCATTCAGACTATAAGCAATGTGGAATAGCAGAGCGTCTTTCATGGTTGAAAACAAAGACCAATGTGCAATCAATGTCGGAGTCATTGGCAAAACTCACTATCAGGCGCATTGGGATCCAAATGACATATATTACAACGTTAGTTCATCACTTAACTCTGTATTCATACTTTGCCAACTTATATCCACCAGATCTTTTCGTCAGCTTGGTCGAGATATTGATGACTTTGACGACCGCATGTATGATATTGACCAGCGTTTGTCGCGCGTAGTTGGTGTTAGAAGAGCAACCTAGCATCTAGTGAGCGGCATCAATTAGACCAAGTCTTACACTTTCGGTGTCATATAGTTCACTCTTCAGATTATCACAACATTGAAATAAGCGACTCTCGACTACAAGATATCATTTGCTTATATACATGATCGTTCTCTAGAGGCAAGAATACGGACTATGTTCGTAACCTTTCAACCATGTAAGCGGACATCTCACGGTTCGCCTTTACTGTGCACTTCGTCTACGACCATACAATTTATCGTAAATTTCGCCACTTCTTTGCCAATCGCTGACAACAATGCCTGATTACTGGAAGTGTAGCAAGCCAATCGTTGCTCGTTACGCCCACTTAATGAACATATGTGGCATAACGAACTATTACCAGACTCTGCGAAATCTACAACGTCTGCTCTTTGTTGTAGATTCTAGATCCAACCTCCATAAAACGGAGCAGTATCAAGATCTGAAGATAAATCCACATTCACATGAAGAATAGCATGTATTTCACTCAACACTTGATCAATATTTACATGACTTTGCAGTTTCAACAGGATATATGGAACTAGAGGCCTAAAGGTGAAGTAGCCGAACCATGCATGCTGCTCCCACGTAGAATATGAAGCATCTATCCGATGAAGATACCATCTTGAGAGAGTAATTCGTGATCGATGTAGTACTGGTATTTAATTTCCTATGATCATGTCAGCTTTGATGTTAATAAAGAATCTAAGTCTGACCTCAAACGATGCATCCGACAAAGCTCCGCCAACACCGATTGACTGATAAACATTCCAAACTCTAGGTAGTAACGTATCCTTTTCTTGAAATAAATGAAGTTCCTCACCTTTCTGCCTGCGGCGTCTTTCATCTTTTCCTGGATCTGGGCCAGTTGATGATGACCTCGAAGGTGTATCACCTTTCGGCTGAGGAAATAACGTCGACGTCGATTGATTGGTTGGTTCTGTAGATTTTGATCGTTGGCCAAACAACGTAGAGGAAGCAGACTGCCCAAAGACATTTGATGACGATTCAGAGGAAGTTGTTGGTTGGTCAAATGAAAATCTGAATGGTGATGCTGTAGGAGGAGGTTTTGGAAGGCCGGACCCAGACAGACCGGAGCCTGCATGGTCGCTGAACTTTGGAGACGAAGAGCTCGTCTTACTCGAAGATCCAAAAAGGCCAGTACCGAATCCACTGGAAGCGCTATTGTCAGAGTTACCAGAAAACCTGTTGATGGAACCAAATAAGCCTCCCCCACTCGCGGGGGGCGATGACTGCGCAGTAGTTTTGCTGAAAAGGCTCGAAGTGTCCCCCATCTTAGTTGAATTTAAAGGAACAGAGAAGGTTGTGCTTCTGTTGTCACTACGGATTGGCGTTTTGCCCTTCGACCTCGTCTCAGGTTCCGATGTTTGCTCTGGCGAGGTATGTGGGTCTTCCACAGGATTGAATGATCTGGAAACAATTCTGAGAGCCTCTTTCAGCTTTTGTTCTTCTTCTTTAAGGTCTTTCCTCTTCATTTGGGTAGCTTGAGATTCGGAAGTCAATCTTTCCAATTCCGTATCGTCCATATGAGGCACCTGACTAGGATTGAATAAGTCTTTCATGCCATCAAGTAAACATTGTTCGATAGCGAGCGTCGCAACATTGTCGATGAAAGTGGCAATTGCAACCTGATACAAGTTAGAGCAGTCAACACAAATTTAAAGGAATTACGTACATCATAATACGCTAGCATGTATCCAAGTGCCACTGACCCTGTCCTGTCGTTGGTGTTGAGATATCCATCCAATTCAGTCTGATTGGGAACAGTGGCTCCTTGTTCCCTAACGCTTCGGATCTTTGGAAAGAAAATTGGGTCGTAAGTGATCGGATGACTTCGCCGATATGGTTTCAACAGCTCTTGGAGTTTTCTCTCCACGAGATCTTTTCTTTTGAGCATTTCCTCTTCCATAATATGGTTGCAAATAGCGTCAGCCGTTTCCGGAGGGGCAGTATGATTGGCAATGAGTTTCAGAGAAGTCTGTACGACTGCACAGGTGTATTGGACGTGTGAAAGTGCAATTTTCTCCCAAGACTCAGACTGCTCCCGAAAAAGTTCGCCAATTAGTTGGGAGTTTGGAATTCCGGGTAATTCAGGACCTTTATTACGTGCAGCCAGCTTTGCAACATGCTCTGGATAACCGGAGAGCCATGCGTTCCCTGGAGTGGAAAGATTTCGATATGCAGGAACCGTATACCTAGAAAAGTCCTGATTGGAATCAGGTCCAACGACTGAATTGAATTGTTCCAGGTACGGTTCGTCAGATGGTGGTGGGAAAATGTATTTGCGTCCATATTTGTACATTACCTCTGCGAATTCTTCGTTCAAATTCTGAATCGCAGCTCGAAGTCTTCGCGGATCGGTTACAGGTAGCCCTGGTTTGAAGAACGTCAAGTCATCATAGTCGCCGCGGAGAGATTGGTCTAGAATCCCATGAAACTCGATGCTCTTTTGTGTCACAAATGCCAATTGCTCCTGACGAGAACTTCGCAGAGGGCCTAGTTTTCCCAACTGAGTCTGACAGTCTTTCCATTTCAGTTGAATTCGAGATTGAAGTGCTGGCAAAGCCGGCCGAGTTATTTTCATCAATACGGAGCTAAGTCGAGATCGTAGGCATGCAATTCCCAACTGCTCAGGTTCCACTTCGTCTCGCCAGGCGACGTTCGCAAAGAATTGTTTTTCATCGTTGTCTCTTTCAGCCATGCTACAACCGCGCTTTGAAGGACCGGGATTTTTCACAACGTGCCAGCCAAGCTCAAACTTATGCTCTTCGTTCTTTACGTATCGAACGAACCGCTGTACGGTTTCTTGGTCTTCACGCATTTCGTCAGGACGTGTCATTATTCCCATTGTCCTCTTGCCGTCTGGGTCCACTTCTTTCGCCAATTGCAGTACTAATTGGCTTTCAAGCTCTTCGGTGGCAGGTATGACTGCGAGAATAACGGTGTTTGGATTGCGCATATAAGCTCGAACGAGATTTCTGACCTTCGCAACGTCTCCACGTGTTTGTCGGGTCCCTTCAAAATGTATGATTCCGGGAAGATCAACCAGAGTCAATGGTGGCCAAGAAGGATTGTGAACTTCGATATGAAGAATATCTTCACAAATAGAATCGGTAGCAGCATCTTTGGCCAGTAACTGCTTCTTAGCTTCTCTGACAACTGACTCAAAACTGTTGCTGGATGCTGTGGAGAGTAGAGAGTTCTTTATGCTTTCTTTTTCTTCGTTGGTACGTGAAGTTAGGAACTTGACATCAACGGTTGGATCTCGAGTAGGACCGCGTCTAAGAGCAAGTTCGGTTGGAAATGTTGTACAGACGCCAATGCCTTTCGGGAATGAGAGCCTCGAAATGGCTTCGAGTAATGAACTTTTGCCAGAGGATTGATTTCCGCATACTATGATCTGCGGTAAAGGAAGTTGTAGTCCAATTGCTCTCAATTGATCAACACAATCCAATATTGCTTCTTGATCCTTTGAAAGTAGCTGGCTAACTGTCGTATCCTTTATTTCATCTGCAAGTCTTGTCTGTTCATCAACGGCACCAGCCGCTTGTCCCGAATCATCCGGTGAAACTGATTGATGCGAAGTCATTAGAAAAGGTGGAACGATGGCTTTCTGCTGAGAACGAGTTCGTGAGGAGAAAGCAAATGGTAGCCGAAAGTGTAAGAAATTCTAAAACACTCGAGAGGCGTGATGAGTGAGGTTCGAAAAAGTGTCTTCAGAGCGATATTTGTACGGGATAGAGTGTCATTGTAAAAGGCCATATTTTCAATGCAAGAATCGAGGACTCTTAGGTAGTTGCCTCTCGCGCATCGATCAAATCGTGGCATTTTCGAGTAAGCTCTGAGTTACAGAACGCAGCCAAAGCAACCAATAATTGGGACTTCTGAGAGCCACTTCTCGTATTGGATGTGATTCAATCCAATCTTACTGCAAGTTTCAGGAGTAATAGATGGGTACTTACAAGGTTGTAATCCAGCCACTTTGACTGTGCCGCAGTATATAACCAGTTACCGTTTGAGGCCGCTCGCGTGCGAAGATCAATGAGAACACCGTGCATACGATGGAACTGGCTTTCTGTGTCAGTTACGTCTATCGAGTTATCGAAGCTGGTCTTCAGGCTATTGAATATTCGCATCGAACTTGAAGCTCATTTCGGGTACTCCGTATACCGAGTTACTTAGTCAGCAGCCGAACCTCAAGACGTCCAACGTGAGAGAGTAGAAGGAATAGAAAACCATTGTGCAGTAAAAGAACGGCTAGAGTCAACAGCAGAATCTCTCATTTATGTACTCCGTAGTTATGTCAATGCCTTACACCGGCATGGTGATAGATGCTTATGTAGCGGATTAATGCTCCTAATGCGACCCAGCTTTTTCTCTTTCAGTTCGAACTATTCCCCATCTCTTGACCCTGAATCAACCAATTTTCAGAATACCGAACTGCTGATTGTAATATTCCACAGTATAGAATCTCAGCTCTCGGAGGTACTGTAGTTAGTTCGGCTAAGAATGTATGTCACATCAGTGTTTCAATAGGCGCCTCCTGATTTCTTTAAGGTCGCTCAGCTTTAACGCGCGCCGGCTTACCGCATTCCATTTGACCCTAATTTTAATTATGTTGCTCTTCACGCTTCAGACTTGCTGTTTTGAATCACTACTCACTTGTGACAGCGCAGGATACAGCCTCACATCCATGGGCGAGACTACCCAAACGGCAGCATCTATGTCGCAAGCTCGATGTCGTTGGGTCCAGATATTTGGCTGGAAAACACCAAGCAATAGTTGCGTATCAGTTTCCTTTGCCCAGCCAAATGTACAACCTCAGTCCGGTCGAGCCATCAATCATTGTCCCATCTCAGCTTTCGCGTGATAGTATGGAGGTGACGCTTTCATATTTGGTTATTTCGAAGCTTCCTTACTTCCTTCAGCGTCCTTAGATTCTCTAAGTTCATAGAAACAGCATCGATTTCAATTCTCTTGACAATGAGACCTTCCATTTATCTTTTTATTGCGATATTTTGCTCTAGTGCCACTGGCCATGGAATTGTTACCAAGATCATCGCTGGGACAAGCACGTATCAAGGTTATGACCCAGATTTTCAATATATGCCAACTCCACCACCAACAATTGGCTGGTCAGCACCACCGACAATAGATCGTGGCCCTGTGGACTCAAGCGAATTGCAAAATTCCGATGTCATCTGTCAGGGAAATGGCACGCCGGCTACGACTTCCGCAGAAGTTACAGCAGGTGATATGGTATCATTACAATGGACTCCATGGCCTGAATCGCATAAAGGTCCAATGTTAGACTATTTGGCTGACTGTGGAGGAGACTGTTCTACGGTTGATAAGACTCAGCTGAAATTTTTCAAGATTGATGGGGTTGGCATGGTTAATACGAGCGGAGTACGATAAGAACATGTGCACTCTTAGGATGGTTCTAAAGCTGACATGAGTACCTAGTCTCCGCCTGGATTCGCCGACGATCAAATGATCGCGAATAACAATACTTGGAGCGTAAAGGTTCCTTCTAGTATCAAGGCTGGAAATTATGTTCTACGACACGAGACCATTGCCCTGCATCAAGCACAAGGAGTTGGAGGTGCTCAACTGTATCCGCAATGTGTCAATCTAATAATTACCGGAGGTGGTTCGGACACACCTGACGGCGCTCTCGGAACAGAGCTGTACAAATGGAATGATCCAGGAATTCTCTTTAACATTTATCAAACTTTCACTTCTACCGCCGCATACACGGTTCCTGGTCCTGCACTCTATTCTGGAGCCGTTACAGGCAGTGCGGCTCCAATGGCAACAGCTCCTACTGTTCCTACCGGGTCATCATCAGGAGGAACAGCCAACGCAGCACCCGGAATTCGGACGACGAGTGGAGATTCTGATGTTTCAACCGCGAGCGAGACTAGAAAACCAAGTCCGGGTGAGGAGATTGGCGAAACCATGGATAATTCTCAAGGCCGTGAGCATCACTATGCACGGAACGTCTGGAGAAAATAACTCGGAACTAATCCGTTATCGTATAGTAATTGCTGATAAGCAGGAGGCATATCTCCTCTCATGAAGAAGAGTTGCATTCTCATTGTTACAGTTATGCATACTGATCGACTCGCTGAAAGTGGTCACCGTTGGTGTCAAGCAAGCGAGGCTATTGAAAAGAGAGCTTCTATTATGACCGCTTACATTAGAAGGTCGAATGAGAAAATTCAAATGCCATTTTTCCTGCCCATCAATCTCAAATCTGACCTCAAGTTACCACGACTTAGGATTATTTAGTATCCTGCGGCTTCGATCAAGTTCAGATACACTTCGCTCATAGTCGGAAAACTAGGAATTGCGTGGCTCATCTGCTCCACAGTCATTCCACCTACAATAGCCACAGTAGAGGCATGAAGCAAGTCAGCTACACTCTGACCAACAAAAGTTGCTCCAAGTAACTTCTCAGAACCTTCTTCGATGACCCATTGGGCCCAACCTTTCTCGTAGCCCTCGGTACGCAGCATTGCACCTAAGGTTATGACTGGCGCGGTGACTATGCGGACTGACTTATCCGCTGCCTTTGCTGCCGTCAGTGTGAGTCCAACAGAAGCAACTTCTGGATTACTGAATATGACTTGCGGAAGAGCCAACCGATCTGCTGTGGCCGAGGTAGAAGTCCAATCCGTGGACTCAATCTTAGCGCCTCGAGCTTTTGCAATGATGGCATTCGCAACGATTCGTCCATGGTACTTGCAGGAATGTGTGAGTGGAGCTCTACCGTTGACATCTCCGACGGCGTATAGCCATCCACCAGGAATAGAGTCTACGACTAGTCCTTCATCGACCGCAATTGGAGAGCCATCGATTTTGATGTTGAATTTCTCTAAACCTGCACCGATAGTTCTCGCTCTTCGTCCGGCTGCGACAAGAATTTCCGTTCCATTGATGGTCTTATCACCAGAAATTTCTACTTTCACTGTTCCGTTGCTCTCTCGTGTCACCTTCTCAACTTGAGTCGATGAATAGAGATCAATGCCGCGAGAAACAAAGCTCTTTCCAACAATCTGTCCTACTTCTGGATCGAATTTCGAAAGAACCTCTGGCTGCTTGCAAATGAGGCTTACCTTCGACCCAAGGCTTGCATAGGCGGTAGCCATTTCACATCCAACCACACCACCACCGAGAATGATAAGGTGTTCTGGAGCCGTGCTGCTGCAAGTAGCATTCCTAGATACCCAAGGTTTTGCTTCTGCTAATCCTGGAATCCTAGGAATGATCGGATCACTTCCAGTGCCAACAATGACTGCATGTCGTGCTTCAAGTTCAATTCGTTCTCCACTGAGCGATTCAACAGCAACCTTCTTCACACCAACGAGTGAACCAGTTCCTCTAACGATGGCTGCACCAAATCCTAATACCATAGGAACCACTAAATCTCCGTCATCATAGCGATGTGCATAAGTATCTCTTCTTTCAAAGACTTGTTTGGCGTCCAGACCTTCAGCGGTATTGATTCTCTCTTTTAATCCTCGTACTACTTTCGCTTCTTCAAACGCGTCTTGTGGACGTAGCAGAGCTTTACTAGGCACACAGGCCCAGAACGGACATTCTCCACCAAGGAGCTCATTTTCAATAATGACGATGCTCAAGCCAGCCTTTTTGACCCGCGACGCGACAACACGGCCCGACCACCCAGAACCTATACAAACTATGTCGTAAACTCGTTCTTTCAGCTCTGAGACTGAAAAATTAGATGGATGGAGGCTGATGGACTCGTATGGAGGCATTTTTGTAGCTTTCGACAGTAAAGTAGATCAAGAAGCAAAAGTTTTCAGATGGATGCTTTCAAAGGCGTTTTCTTCTCTTGAATGATCAAATATATCTTTATCAGAGAGAGCACGCACAATGATCGGAGGATCAATGTTATAAGTACAGCATCCCGGTATGCCTTGTCCAGATTCGCGCCCTAGACCGTAGTTGGATAATGCAGCTGCAGATGCGTCAATTAGAAATCACTTACACGAATATGAAAAAGTACAATTGTGGGGTGCGAATATCATTCCATAATACTTCCATCTAATGAAGGAGTGGTAATATAATTCGAGCATTTGCATTGCTCTACAAGTAACAATGATGTACTCCAGGCTGAGTGATGTATTATCTTTGTAGAAAGGAAGGATTAGAGCGTTCGGCTGGTAACATGAACAACAAA
>Ga0335073_10009374_pt1 | contig 13739 bp, 14 predicted proteins | sample Lox_Sample_22_FD_207093 | JGI IMG/M metagenome (GOLD analysis project Ga0335073, IMG submission 207093) | Soil microbial communities from Loxahatchee National Wildlife Refuge, Florida, United States - Lox_Sample_2.2 | ecosystem: Environmental > Terrestrial > Soil > Wetlands | place: USA... | reverse complement strand
CGCCCTGCACGACATGAAAGTTGGTGAGAATATGTCCGGCCCTGTCGAGGATGAACCCCGATCCCTGGCCCTGTTGCGGAACCACGCCATAAAAGAAGTCGAAGACCAGCGTGGTTGAGGTGATGTTCACCACCGACGGCAGTACGCGCTTGTAGATGTCGATGCCGTTCTGTTCCTGGGCATCGCAGACCGGCGCAGCTTCGGCTTCAGTGAGGTGCAAAGTGCTCGAAGCACTGCTGGTATTGAAAAGCGAAAAGTGGCTCAGGCTGCCGGGCTGGAGATGCGTCGTAACATACCAGAACCCGCCCAGCAGCAGAAGGACCACAATCAATTGGCGCAGTTTCATGGCGTTCGAACCTGAGTTGACCTTCCTTGCGCGAGTCGCGCCGCCGCTCTTGTCCCGCGCGGGGGCCAGGCGGCTTGTACCTTCTATTTTAATGACATCGGATGCGGGATCTTGTTGCTTTCGGCCTTGAGCCGCTCCCAGACGGCCTCGACCTGCGGGCGCAGCGAGTTGAGATCGCCGCCGTTGTCGATCACGTAATCGGCCTGCGCGGCCTTTTCCAGGTCGGGAACCTGGTGGCTCAGACGCGCGCGCGCATCGGCCTCGGCCGTCAGGCGCGCGGCGGCGTCAACCGGAGCCAGACGCGCAACGTAGCGCGCAATCTTCACCTCGTCCGGAGCGGTGACGACCATGACGCGGTCGATGCGCCGCCGCCAGTCAGCCAGAACGCTCTCCCGCTCGCCGCGGGCGCGGGCGTCGCGGACCACCTCGAAGATCAGGGCAGTTTCGACCACGGCCACAGCCGCCGGATCGCGCGCGAAGACCCCATCCATCCAGATCCTCTGCGCCTCGATCACGGCCGGATGCACGATTGCGTTCAGCTCCTGAAGCCGCCCGCCTTCGAACGCCAGTTGCGCGAGCCGCACGCGGTTCAGCCGTCCGTCCGCCGCAACGACATCCGGACCGAAAACACGGATAATCTGGCTGTAGACTGCTTGGCCGGGCTCCATCATCGCGCGGCCCAGCGCGTCGGCTTCGATAATCTGCGCGCCCAGTTCGCGCAGATAGCCGGCCACCGTGCTCTTGCCGCTGCCCAGGCCGCCTGTGAGTCCCACGCGCAGCATGGGCTAGAGCCCCCGCCGCATCTTCGCGGCGCGCACGGTGTTTGCCATGAGCATGGCGACCGTAAGCAGGCCCACGCCTCCGGGCACGGGCGTATAGGCTCCGGCCAGCTCGAAGGCCTTGGGATGGACGTCGCCCACGAGGACGGAGCCGCGTTTGGCAAAGGCCGCTTCGCGTTTGGCGTCGCCGGCGAAGAAACGCTCGAACTCCTCGCGCTTGTCGATGCGGTTGATGCCGACGTCGATCACGGTTGCGCCCGGCTTGACCATCTGCGGCGTGACAAACCCGGGGCGCCCGATGGCAGCGACCAGAATCTCTGCCTGCTGCGTGATCTCCGCAAGCCCGCGTGTTTTGGAGTGGCAGATGGTCACCGTCGCGTTCTGTTGCAGCAGGAGCATGGCCGCCGGCTTGCCTACCAGTTCGCTGCGGCCCACCACCACCGCGCGCGCGCCGGCCATGGGGATCTCGCCGCGCTTCAGGATCTCGATCACACCGGCCGGAGTGCAAGGAACGAGCGCGGTTCGTCCGGCCTGCAGCAGCCCGGCGTTCAGCGGGTGCAATCCGTCCACGTCCTTGGCAGGCAGGATCGCATCCAGCACGGCACGCGCCTCCACATGTGCTGGCAAAGGCAGTTGCACCAGGATGCCGTCGATGTCGTCGCGGCCGTTGAGCGCGGTCACCAGGTCGATCAACTCCTCGGTCGTCGCCGTCGCCGGGCGCGTCAGCAGGTCGCTATAGATGCCAAGCTCTGCGCAGGTCTGCACCTTGTTGCGAACGTAAATCTCCGACGCCGGCACGTTGCCCACCAGCACCGCGGCCAGTCCCGGCCGCACCTCCCGGCCGCCCAGCTCCCGGACCTCTTCAGCTACCTCGCGCTTGATCGCCGCGGCCATCGCCGCCCCATCGAGAACTCTTGGCATCAATCTGGATCGCTCCCTGCTCCATCCTAGCCGGTCCGGGCGGATTCGACCCTGCGCTGCCGTGCTCCGGTTGCCTTTTCCCTTCTATCGCGTCCATTGGTTATCGTCAGGCATTCACCCTCGCAGCGGGGGCGCGGCGCAGCGCCCTCGTGGGGTATCCTTGCCTCAGAGGAAATCGAATTTGCTGCGAATCCATGTTGCCGCCTGCCTGCTGATCGTCTGCCTGGCTGCAGGGTGCAAAGCTCAATCCAATCCGCAGGGACCGCTCAATCCCGAACTTGCCCGCCGCGTGGAAGTTATGGTCCGCTCCCAGTTCAACGTGCCGCCCGACTTCAGCGTTACCCTCGGGGAGCGGGCGCCCAGCAAGATCGAAGGTTACGACAAGCTGCCCATCATCTTCTCCCACGCAGGCAAGTCCCAGGTGATCGACTTTTTACTCTCTACCGACGGCTCCAAGCTGGCGCGTCTGGAGACCTTCGACATCGAAAAGGATCCGGCCTTCAACATCGACGTCGCTGGCCGCCCGGTAGTGGGCAACCCGAACGCCAAGGTCACCGTGATCAACTTCGACGATCTCGAGTGCCCCTACTGCGCAGCGTTGTACGCCGAGCTCTTCCCGTCGACCTTTGATCGATACAAGGACCAGGTGCGCTTCATCTTCAAAGACTTTCCCCTGGATATTCATCCCTGGGCCATGCACGCGGCCGTGGACGCCGACTGCCTGGCCAGGGACAATGGCGCGGTCTACTGGCACTACGTGGACTATCTGCACCGGCATGTGGACGAAATTACCGGCGATGGCCGCGACGTGAAAAAGAGCTTCGCCGACCTGGACCGCATCGCGCGCGATGAAGCCACCGTAGCCAAGGTAGACAGCCCGCAGCTCGAGGCCTGCCTCGCCAGGCAGGACGAGAGCGCTGTGCAGGCTTCGCTCAAGGAAGGCGATAGCCTGGGCCTGCAAGGCGCCCCGGCGCTGTTCATCAACGGCGAGCTCATTCCGGGAGCGCTTCCGGAGAACCAGGTATGGATGGTGATTGACCGCGCGCTGCGCGCCGCAGGCGAGACCCCGCCGCCACCACCGGCTCCGTCGCCGGCTGCGCCCTCTGTCGCTCCGGCGCCGCCAGGTGCGGGCCGGTAGAGCGGACCGCCCTGTTTCACCGCGCCAGCCTGGGGATTTATTCTTGGTTGCCAGGGGAACCTGGCGCCAGAGGAGTTGCAAGTGTTTCAAGATACCGAGTTCCGGGTCCATTCACGTTCTGTTGCCTTCCTTTTTCTGGGTGGGATTCTTCTCCTCGGAGGCTGCCATCGGACCTCCGGGCCGGAGGTTGTGGCTACCGTCAACGGCAAACCGATCTATCGGACCGACCTCGACCGAGAGTACCAGGACTATCTGGCCAGTCAGGGAGGAGCGCCCCAGAAACCCTCACCCGAAGACGCCGACATTCAACGCTTGAACGTCCTGCACCAGATGATCGAGGACGAGATCCTGCAACAGCAGGCAGCCAAGCTCAATCTGGTGGCCACCGACGAGGACGTGAACGCGCAGTTGACGGAGATGAAGGCGCCGTACACAGAAGAAGAGTTCGAGACCAGGCTGAAGGGGAGTGGCAAAACCCTCGACCAACTCAAGCAGCAGATTCGCCGCAATCTCACTGACAAAAAGTTGCTCAACCGCGAGATCGAGTCCAGGATCAATATCACCGATGCCGAAATCCGCGACTACTACAACGCGCATAAGGCCGACTTCGATCTGATCGAGCCCACCTACCATCTGGCCTGGATCTTCGTGACCGGCGCTTCCGAACGCCAGACCGGGAACCTCCAGGACAACAAGGCGCAGGGCGATGCCGACGCCCGCAAGAAGATCGAGGCGCTGCACAACCGGCTCGACAGCGGGCAGGACTTTAGCACCGTGGCGACGCTGTTCTCCGAGGATCCCAATACCAGTTCGAACGGCGGCGATCTGGGCTTCTGGCCGGAGTCGCAGCTGAAAGCGAACCCCGACGCCTACGCTGCGATAGGCACACTCAAGCCCGATCAATACAGCAACGTCGTTCCTGTTTATAACGGCGTGGGTCCCGAACGCCACCAGATCGGCTACGCCATCTACAAACTGATCGCGCTTGAGCCCGCGGGCCAGCGCGAGCTCACCGATCCGCGCGTGCAGCAGACCATCCACGACCTGCTCCACGAGCGCAAACGGCAATTGCTGCAGTACGCCTACTACGAGACCGTCAACGATGCCGCCAAAGTCCGCAACTACTACGCTGAGCAGATTCTGAAGCAGGGGGCCCCGTAGGGCGGGAAGCGTAGCCGCCACCCCTTCCCGGCAGGACAGCACCGTCGGGCCCAGACGGTTGACTCTTCGCGGACCCGCGCCAGTACAAAAGACCTTTTCCCCGCAGAGAGCGGACCGGCGTTGGCGCTGCTACCAAGAGGCCTGCGTGCTGGCGCTCCGTGCAACTTCGAAACCTCCGAAGCTGCCGTGAATCGCCAAGGGCCTCGGCACGAAGGCAAACGCACTGCGTGAGCGAGGCGATGGACGTCACAAAAAAACGGCCCTCGCCGCTCCAGGCGAAGGCCGTTCTGTCTCCGGGACGCCCGGCAGGCCGATTATTGGCTGCTGGACTGCATTGTGATTCCCTGCGGTCCCTTGTTCTTCTGTTCTTCGTTCAGCTTCCGTGTGGCCATTGCCTTGGCGCGCCAATCCTCGGCCTTGGCAAGGTCGGCCTTCACCGCTGCGGCGTCGCCGTAGTCCACATCGGCCTTGCTGCGATACATCAGGTTCAGATAGGCCATGGCGTCGTCGTAGTTAGCCCGGTTGGCCTCGGCCTGTTGCAGGTAGTGCAGGCCCTCGTCCACGAGCGCACCGGTCTTATCCTTCACCTGGTCCATCAGCTTCTTGGGCGCCTTCACGTTGCCCTCGCCGTCATCGTTCAGGCCGGCGGGCTGCAGGATCGCGAGAAGGGTTTCGTGCGCCTGGCGCCAGTCAATAGCACCAATGGTATAGGCCGCCTCGGGATCCTTCGGATCCACGGCCAGCACCTTCTTCTGCCAGTCTTTGGCCTTTTCGAATTGATTCACGTTGAAATAGATGCCGGCAATCTGCTTCATGCTGTTCACGTCCGTCGGGTTCTTGTCGAGAACCTCCTGGTAAATGCCAACAGCCTGATTGGCGATTTTCAGATTCTCCGGAGTATCCACGCCAGGGATCACGTCCTGCGCCAGCGCGGTGGCCAGGTAGGTCTTCGCCATGGAAAGCGTTGGGTCCAGTTCCGTGGCCTTCTGGAAATGGCCGATCGCCTCTTCGTAGTGGGCGCTCTTGTAAGCGTCGACGCCTTTATTCAACTGATCGCGGGCTTCTAACTGCTGGCACCCGCTCATCGAGAGCACCATGCCTGCCAAGCCAACCGTAAGGGCCACAATCCGTGCCGGTCCGTTCATGTTCGTATTCTTCTCCTTGAGGCAGGCTTCAACCCGCGCCGCTTCTCGAATTCAATGGCACCGGATGCGGCTGGGGAAACCAAAACTAAAATGAAACCCTAGTGCCGCGGCCCATAAGCGCCACGGCGCGCATTCCCGCTACTGCCCTTCCTGGATCTTCGGCGTCAGCAGGCCGATATGATCCACGTTGGCTTCCTTGCCGATATCGATCACGTTGGCGATATATTGGAAGTCCACCTGGTCGTCGCCCTTGACGAACATGATGCGCTCGGCACGGTTAGCGTAGATCGCCGTCAGCCTCGGCAGCAGTTCCTGGTAGTTCACGTCGGTCTCGTTGATCTTGTAGGCCGGTGTCTGGCCGGGGCGGTACAAAACCTGGACCACGATGGTGCGGTCGTTGGGCTGGGTCTGCTTCTGCGGATTCTTGGGCGGCTGCGGCACCGCGGCATCCAGACCGTTGGGCACCGTGGGCACGATGACCATGAAGATGATCAGCAATACCAGAAGAATGTCGATCATCGGCGTTACGTTGATGTCGGCCATGCTGCCGCCATGGCCCCCCATTGTCATTGCCATCGCTGATAACTCCTCGTTTCCTTGATAGGTCGTTCCTTCGCCCGGGCTTCTTGCCGGGCAGATGGCCGCTCCGGGCTACTGGCCGCCAGACAGGTTGTTATCGATCCTCTGCGTAAGCAATCCTACGTCGTCTACGCCGGCGGTGCGGACGTCGTCGATAGCGTCCTCGACTGCCTTGTACTGCGCGCGCGCGTCTGCGCGAAAATATACCGTCTTGTTGGTCTTATCGGTGAGCCGGTCGGCAACCAGCTTGCCCAGATCGTCGGGCGCTACCTTGTCCTGGCCCAGGAACAGGCTCCCATCGCGGGTAACTGCCACTACGATGGCGTCATCCTTGTCGGCGTCGGGCATGGCGACTGGGTTATTCACCCTCGCCAGGTCGATGGAGACCTTGTTGGTGAGCATGGGGGTAATGACCATGAAGATAATGAGCAGCACCAGCATCACGTCCACCATCGGCGTTACGTTGATGTTGGAATTGACCTTACTGCCTTCGTCGCGAACTGCGATTCCCATTGTCGGGGCTCCGTGAGTTCAGGATTCTTCGCCGGACTTCTCCGGCCTTGCTCGGAACGGCCGGCCCTTGCAGGAAACCGGCGGCGGGAGCAGCTCTTCTCCGCTCCTCCCGCCGCCGCACGATTCTCGCATGCCGGCAGCCGCTTCGCTTAGCGCTTGTGGCTCTGCTTGATGAAGTAGTCGATCAGCTCGCTCGAGGAGTTGTCCATCTCCACGTCGAACGCCTCAACGCGGCCGGTAAAGTAGTTGAACGCCATCACGGCGGGGATGGCGACCAGCAGTCCGAAGGCCGTCGTAACCAGGGCCTCGGCGATACCACCGGCCACCGCGCCGATGCCGGAGGTCTTCTGCGTGGCGATCTGCTGGAAGGCGTGGAGGATGCCGACCACGGTGCCGAACAGGCCGACGAAAGGCGCCGTCGCGCCGATGGTCGCCAGCACCGACAGACCTCTCTTCAGCTTCGCGTGCACGATGGCTTCGGCCCGCTCCAGAGCACGGCTCGAACTCTCGATCGTCTCCTGGGTCACCGCGCCGGCCGCAGTGCGAAACTCCTGCAGGCCCGAGGTGACCACCTCGGCCAGATGCGACTTCTTGCTCCGGTCGGCGATCTTGATCGCCTCTTCGAGCTTGCTGTCCTTCAGGGCGCCGGCAACCTTGGGCGCAAACTCCCGCGACTGCTTGCGAGCCGCCGAGAAGTACAGGTAACGGTCGATCATCACGGCCAGCGACCAGATCGACTCGATGAAGAGGATGATGGCCACGGCCCGCGCCAGCCAGCCCATGTTATGCCACAGGCCCAGCGGGCTGAAGCTGACGGTCTGATCCTCCTGGAACAACGCCAGGCTGTGGACGGTGTGCGAAGCGAAGTGTGCAAGCTGAGCGAGAATCACAGATTCTTTCCTCCTAAGGAGTTTGCTGATAAGTTGCAGCGTCCGCCGCGGCGGACCAGGCTCGGAGTGCGGGCGCCCCTGCGCCCGCATTCAGGTCCAAATCGAAGCTCCTTCCGCGCACCACGCCGGAAGCAGCCAGAGAGTTCGTCATCCACCCAAAGTAAAGATCACGTTGATCGTGGTTTCCACTTCCACCGGCTCGTTGTTCAGCAGGTAGGGCTTGTAGCGCCACTGCTTCACCGCCTCCATCGCGGCGTCCTGCAGCATAGCCGGGCCGCTCACCACGTGGAGATCGGTGATGGTCCCCTGCTTGGAGATCACCGCCTGCAGCACCACCGTTCCCTGAACGCGCGCGGCCTTGGCGATGGGCGGATACATGGGCATCGTCTTCTGGATCAGGTAGCCCGTCATCACGCCGGCCGAGATATTGACCTTCTTGGGAGGCGCGACCTTGACCACCGGCCCTTTGCCCGCCCCAAAGGCGCTGCCAAACACGCCCGAGCCGCTCCCGCCCAGGCCCTCCATGCCGGCCACACCAAAGCTCGAAGGCGGCGCCTCTTTCTGCGTCACCATTTCGATGTTCTTGGGAATCTTGGTCGGCGCCGTCAGCTGGTTGTTCATCATCTCCGACTGGACGTGCACCACGTGCACTTCCTGCGGCGGCGGCGGCGGCGGCGGCGGTGGCGGTGGCGGAGGCGGCGTGAACAGAACAGTCTGCATCATCGCCTTCGGCAGTGCCTCGGGATAGATCAGCGGGATCAGGATCAGCAGAAGCAAAATCGAGCCGTTCACGATGAACGTGAAAAGCATCCATCGCCCGCTCTTGCTCTTGATCCTCCCTCCGGATTCAAATGTGGAATCTTCAAACATGGCCAGCCTCGGAGTCGGAGTGTTGGTTACCTCTATTTAGACACCACGGGAACGTTCAATGTTCCCAGGGGAGCGAAGTTGTCCGAGTAGAAGCGATTTCACCTTAACAGAATCTCGCCCTACCTGCCAAATCTGATGCATCATCTGTGAAGTACGGCCATCGCCGGCCTCTGGCCCGCGCCACAGACCCCGGCTGAACTGCCGCCAATTCATTCCTGAATTCGTTGCGAGTGACCCACAGCCAACAAGAGCCGGCACCAGAGATTTCTCTTGTCTCTTGTCAGCGGCCGCGCCTCGCGGCAGGCAGAGCACTGGCCTTCCCCTTATTTGCCCGCCATTCCTGCCATGCAACCAGCATGGGTGAGGCTACAGCAATCGATGAATAAGTACCTATCAGAATACCCACCACTAAGGCAAACGAAAAACCACTTAGCACCTGCCCCCCGAAAACAAAAAGCGAAAGTACGGTCAGAAACGTCAGACCGGACGTGAGCACGGTCCGGCTCAGGGTCTGGTTGATGCTGCGGTTCACCAGGTCCGGCAGCGACTCCCGCCGGCTGATGCGCAGGTTCTCGCGGATGCGGTCGAAGACGACGATGGTATCGTTCATCGAATAGCCGATCAGCGTGAGAATAGCCGCAATCACTGTGAGCGTCAGCTCACGGTTGGTGAGGGCAAAAGCGCCCACGGTGATCAGCGTGTCATGAAAGCATGCCACCACTGCGGCCACGCCGTAGATTAGCTGGAAGCGGAACCAGAGGTAAACCAGCATGCCCAGCAGTGAATAGAGCGTGGCCAGCGCCGCCTGCTTCTCAAGCTGGTGCCCCACCGTGGGGCCCACCACCTGCACGCTACGCACGTTGAAGTTCCCGCTGTAGTGCTCGCGCAGCGCGTTCTCGATCTCGGCCCGGCCCGTGTCCAGCGCCTGCTCGTTCATCTGCTCGGGAAGGCCGATCAGCACCTCGTTGGGGGCTCCGCCGCCTAACGTCGTGGTCTCCGCATTCTTAAGGCCCGCCGCGTCAATCGCGTGGCGGATCTGGGCCACATCAGGCGGCTGCTTGAACTCCACCGTCACCTGCGTGCCCCCCTTGAAATCCACGCCCAGCGGCAGGGGGCTGCCGATCGTGTGGACGTGCCAGGCCATCGAGATTACGCCCGAGATACTGAAAATCATGGAAAAGGCCAGGAAATACCACTTCTTTCCCAGCCAGTCCACTTTGACATCATGAAAAAATTCCACTGCTTCCCTTCCTTGTTAGTCCCGGGTCCCTAGATCGAAACCATCTCGCCCGGCTTCAGCTTGTTCAGGTGCGCTTCAAAGATTACGCGCGAAACGTACACCGACGTAAAGAGATTGGCGGCCAGACCAAAGACGAGGGTGGTGGCAAAGCCTCTCACCGGGCCGGTTCCGAAGATAAACAGGAAGGCCGACGAAACCATGGTCGTCACGTGGGTGTCGAAGATGGTGGTCCAGGCATGGGCAAACCCCTGATCCACGGCCGCCGCTGCCGCCTTGCCGGCGCGAATCTCCTCGCGGATACGCTCGAAGACCAGCACGTTCGAGTCCACGCCCATGCCGATGGTGAGGATGACGCCGGCGATGCCCGGGAGCGTGAGCGTTGCGCTGGTGAAGCCCATGAACCCGAGCAGGATCACCAGGTTCAGAAACAGCGCCAGGTCCGCGTTGATGCCCGAGCCCTTGTAGTAGATCAGCATGAAGATGAATACCAGCAGCATGCCGACCATGGCCGCTGTCACGCCGTCGCGGGTCGAATCCGCGCCCAGCGTGGGGCCCACCGTGTTCTCGTCGATATAGCTGAGCGAAGCCGGCAGCGAACCGCTGCGCAGCAGCTTGGAGAGCGCCTCTACCTCATCGGGGCTGAAGCTGCCCTCGATCACGCCGCTGTCGCGGATCGGCTCCTTGATCACGGCCACTTCGCGCACCGTCGATCCCATCACCACCGCCATGTACTTGCCCACGTTGGCGCTGGTGAAGTCCCAGAACTTGTCCCCCGCCTCGTCGGTGAGGGTGAAGTTCACGTCGCGCTGCCCGGTGTTGGGGTTGGTGCCGGGGGTCGCCGAGCGAAACTCGCTGCCCGCCACAATCGCGGCCCGCTGCAGAATGTAGTAACTGCCGCTGCCGTTCGCGCCCGCCAGGTCGCCCTCTGCAGGCAGAATCTCCTGATCCGGGGGAAGCACCCCGTTCACGCTGGCCAGCGCCGCCTGCTGGGTCGGGAAGGGTCCGCCGACGACCGCATGAATCTCGAGCCGCAGCGTCGACCGGATCATCGCCTTCACCTGGTTCATATCGCTTACGCCCGGCAGCTCCACGAGGATCTGGTTGGCCCCCAGTCCGTACGGCGCGATCTGGGGCTCCGTCACGCCCAGCGAGTTCACGCGGTCGGTGATCGTCGAGATAGCCTGCTGCACCGTGCGCTGATCGAGATCCCGCTCGTAGATCGGCTTCATGGTCAGCGTCCAGGTGTTGTTATCGCCCTCCGCTACCTCGTACTCGTTGGAGTACCGGTCGCTCTGCAGCAGCGAGCTCACCGCCCCGGACTGCGCCGGCGCGGTCCCTTCCACCCGGATCACCTCGGGCTTGTTCGGGTCGGGCTTGTAAACCTGGGAAAATGTCAGGTTGTTCTTGTGCAGGTCCGACTCGATATCCTGGATCGTATTGGTCGTCTCGTCGTTCACCGCGTCCTGCACGTGCACCTGCAGAATCAGGTGCGCTCCGCCCTGCAGATCCAGCCCAAGATGGATCCGCTTGGTAAGCGCCTGAACCAGGTCTGTGCCGCTAAATCCCGAAGGCATGCCGAAGATCCCGTAGAGAAACACCACCAGGACGCCGGCAATCAAGATAATTTGATTTCTGAGATTTTTCTTCATGGTTCCGATTCCCTGGTCCGAAACTTAGGAGGAAGCTCCCTCCTGCGTGGTCACCGACGCGATTGCGGTCTTGGCAACCTCCAGCTTGAGGTTGTCCGGCGCCACGCGAATCACGATGGTATCGTCCTTGATCGAAAGGATCACGCCCCTCAGGCCTCCCGCGGTGGTAATGCGGTCGCCGGCCTTGATCTTGCCCAGCATCTCGTGCCACTGCTTTTGCCGTTTTTGCTGCGGGCGGATGAGCAACAGATAAAAGATGGGGATGAACAGCAGGATCGGCAGCAGCATGGAAAGCCCGCCCCCTGCCCCGGCGGGCACCGCCGCCAACAATGCCAGACTTGTCGTCACACTCTTCCTTTACTCGCCCCGGACGCCGGCGCTCACCGTCCGCCAGGGCACAGGCACACCCCTTCGCGAGCGGATGGAGCCTGACAGAATTTGTCTCCGGGAACGGCCTGCGGCAAGCCAGCTTCAAGCCCAGGCTCCTGGCTGCGAGCCCCTCCGCCGTTCCCAGGGATTCTACGACACAAACCCGGAGACGGCTCTGGGTCCTGCCAGCCGTTTGCTTCCTGTTCGACACGCTTTCTTCCGGACGGCCTACCGGCAAGGAAACGGGTTAAGCCCGCGCCTTAACGGCCCGGATTCCAAAAGAATGCCTAGAAAGATAAGATACGCGCGGCCGGTTGCGTGTCAAGGCGCGAAACCGGGCCTGCGCCTTTATAAAGTTCTTACAGCTTGCGTAGCGAATCCTTACCTGAATGGCCTTCTTCTGGAGAAGAACGTTCTACGCTTTCCGGAGTCCGGCCAGGCTGGGAGAATCGCGCGGGGCAGGGGCGCGCACGACTCTCCAGGCGCCCGCAACGCCTCGGGAAGCGGGACAAGGATCTGGCTCCCATGCACCAACCCTACTCCGGCTGGCTTTTGTTGATTCCCGTGCTTTTGGCGGTCGGCTTTATGCTCTGGTTTCTCTGGCGCCTCTGGAATGACGAGCGGCGATAAAAGCCGCCGGGGGCCGTCCTCGGTCATCTGGATGGATCCCCTGCAGCCGATTGCGACGGCGTCTTATTGCCTGTAGAGGCCGGCTGGGACGGCGCCCCCTTGCTGGCCGGCGCGGCCGATTCCGCCGGCGCATCCTCGTCGTCGCCCGCGTCTTCCACCAGCACCGCCGAGCCCGGCGCAATATCGAAGCTCACCGCGTCTTTGCCGGCCGGATGAAAGATCACCCGCATCGGCTCGCGCTGCCACTCCGACGGGCCGCACTCAGGCTGGGCATGATCCCCCGCGTCGAAGGCCGAAAGCTTCTTGGCCAGCACCGGCTTGCGCACAGCAAGCTGCGTCACCACCGCATAGAGGCTCTTACCGCTCGCCGTCACCCCGCAATAGGCCCCGTAGTCGCGGAACCAGACCACCTGGCTCACGGCGGGGCTGTAGTCGGGCAGTTTGAGGGCCGTGAAACGACCCGTGGCGCGGTCCACCAGCAGCCAGGGGCCCCGCTGCCAAACCCAGTGCTCCTTGGCGTCGCCGGGCAGCGAGTCGTTCATCCGGATCGCGCGCCGGACCACAAAGCTGCGCTCGGTCACATCGTGCGCTTCGCCCGTAGTCCACTCCTTCAGGCCGCCGTCCACAATCAGCGCCCGCACCTCCAGAGAGGTCTCACCCGGCCCCGCGCCGGAGGGATCGCCCTCCTTCGAGTACGGTTCGTGCCGCACCGCCCCCAGCACAACACTGTGACCTTTGCGCGCCGCAGCGTGCGTGGGCACGCCCCAAGCCGATAGGAACACCACAGACACGAAGCCGAACGTCTGCCAGGCGCGAAGATGGTTCATCGCTGAGCTCCTTACGCGGGTGTCACGCGGAACCGCCGCATTCCATTGGAAAAATGGAATGATAGCAATACAAAGAGCCCTTCGTTCGTGAGCCAGATCACGCAAATCGAGGCATGGCAAGAGAGGCGCGAACCACGGAAGAGCCCGGCGAATCTGCCCGCCTAACTCCGCGCCGACTCCACCGCCCGCGCCACGCGAAAGGCTGTGCTTTCGTTCAGATGCGCCGCAAGCACCTGCATTCCAACCGGCAACCCGGCCCGCGTCGCGCCGCAGGGCACGCTCACGCCGCAGATTCCGGCCAGGCTCGCCGTCACCGTGTAGATGTCGGCCAGGTACATCGCCAGCGGGTCGTCGGCCCGCTCGCCGATCCGGAATGCCGGCACCGGCGAGGTCGGCGTCACGATCGCATCCACCGCGGAGAAGGCCTGCAAGAACTCCTCGGCCAGAATCCTCCGCACCTGCTGCGCCTTTTTGTAGTAGGCGTCGTAATAGCCGGCGGAAAGTGCATATGTGCCCAGCAGGATGCGCCGCTTGACCTCCGCCCCGAACCCCTGGTCGCGCGAGTTCGAGTACATCGCCGCCAATGTTTCCGACTGCGGTGACCGGTAGCCGTAGCGCACGCCGTCGAACCGCGCCAGGTTGGCGCTGGCCTCGGCGGTGGCAATCAGGTAATAGGTGGGTA
>Ga0335073_10009373_pt1 | contig 13740 bp, 9 predicted proteins | sample Lox_Sample_22_FD_207093 | JGI IMG/M metagenome (GOLD analysis project Ga0335073, IMG submission 207093) | Soil microbial communities from Loxahatchee National Wildlife Refuge, Florida, United States - Lox_Sample_2.2 | ecosystem: Environmental > Terrestrial > Soil > Wetlands | place: USA: Florida... | reverse complement strand
ACCCCGACCGGTCGACCGCGACCTCGACCGCGACCTCGACCATCGACCCCGACCGTCGACCCCGACCGTCGACCGCGTCCGCGACCTCGATGCAGCGTGCGTGACGGGCGGCTTCATCGCCTGGCGCGCGCGCTGCGGAAGCGCGGCTTCGACAGGCCCCCTCACCCGGCCTCTCCCCCGCTGGGGGAGAGGGGATCTTCACCCGGCGGTCGGGGTCGCGGTCGGGGTCGCGGTCGGGGTCGCGGTCGAGGGTCGCGGTCGAGGGTCGCGGTCGAGGGTCGGGGTCGAGGGTCGCGGTCGGGGTTCAGAGCGTCATCAGATACGCCAGGAGATCGTTCCTCTCCTTGTCCCCTAGCCCCAGCGCGTTCCCGTGCGGCCGCTTCCCCTTCGTCTCCAGCACCGCGCGCGCCGGAAAGCGCGTCGCCACCGTGAGCTTCCCGGCCGCGTCCACCCCGAAGCCCGCGGTGCACGAGCTCAGCATCGGGAAGATGGCCCAGCTCCCCACGAGCGAGGGAATCTCCTCACCGTCGGGGACGGGGTCCTGCCACTTCTGCCGCAGCGGAAAGTACTTCGGCGTCCCCACGTCGAGATAGCGGCCGCGCGTCGCCGGATCCTGATCGGTCGTGAACTCCGGTGCGGGGTGGCAGGCCGCGCACGCGGCCTTGCCGAAGAAGAGCCCCACGCCGGCGCGCGGATCTCCCGTCTTCCCGTCGGGCAGCACGAGCGACGGCGGCGGCGTGCCGTCCGGCTGCACGAACGGGTTCGGCGGAAAGGCGAGCTCCTTCGCATAGAGCGCGAGGCGCCGCACCTCTTCCGGCGCCATCACCGGGTTGTGGTAGCGGTTGCGCGTCCCCACCGTGGCCGCCGTCTGCTCGAGCGTGAAATCGCTCGCGGGGCTGAAGTAGGGCGGCGTGTCGCGCGAGCCCAGGATGCTCGGCGAGCGGTAGATGCGCATGGGGTCCGTCTTCGCGAACAGCGCGTTCCCGGGGCCGCCCTCCACGTGGCAGCTGTCGCAGCTCATGCCGGTGCGGCCCATGTCGGCGAAGTAGAGGATCTGCCCGAGCCGCCGCTCGCGCTGGGCGAGCGTGTCCACGACCGGCAGCTGCTTCACGAGCTTCGCCTTCCCGCGCGCGCGCACGTCGATCACCGCGAGCGTGCCGGTGAAGCGGTCGAGGGCATAGAGCGTGTCCCCCTTCGCGTCGAGCGCGAGCGCCTGCGGCCCCGAGTGCAGCGACACGCCCGCGCGGTGCTGCACCCCGAGGTCGCCCGGCGGCCGCACGAGCGGAAAGCCATCCGGCGGCGGGATGGCGATCGCCTGCACCACGCTCCCCAGCGCCGCGGCGTCGCTCGCGGCCAGCTTCTTCGCGTCGAGCACGCGCACCACGCCCAGCGAGACGTCCGCGGCATAGAGCAGCCCTCGCGCGTCGTCGAGCGCGAGCGCCTGCGTGGTGCCCGCGCCGAAGCCCACGTGGCGCAGGTAGGCGCCCTTGGCCGGATCGAGCACCGCGACGCCGCTGTTCGCGGAGACCTCCTGCCGCTGCGGGTTCGGCCCCAGGTTCGGCCCGGTGCTCGCGAGGAAGAGCCGCTTCAGCCTGGGCGACCACGCGAGCGCGCGGGTCGTGCCGCCGTTCATCACGTATTGCGAGAGGCCCTTGGTGCCGCCGCTCAAGATCGGCGTCCCCGGCCCCGGCGCGATGACGCCCTTCGACGCGCCGGTCTTCGGATCGAGCAGCTCCACCTGTCCGCTGTCGCGGCAGCCCACCGCCACCACGTCGCCCGCGACGGCGATGGGGCCGGGCCCCGGCGAGACGGCGGCGCGCCAGCGCTCGCGCCCCGAGGGCAGCTCGAGCGCGACGACCTCGTGGCGATCCTCGTCGGCGAGGTAGGCGGCGTCGCGATCGACCGCGATGCCGGCGATCCCGGGCGGCGCCGGCAGCACGTGCCGCTCGTCGCGGTCGAAGAGCCAGAGCTCGGGCGCGAAGCGATGGCCCACCAGCGTCCACGGCCGGCCCTTCGGGTCGGTCCACACGGCGAGCGCCGAGGGCCCGTCGCCGCCCGGCAGCGGCAGCGCGATCCCGCCGCTGGGCTTGAGCGCGAAGAGCGCGTCGGTGGTCGAGGAGGCCGCGACCAGCTCGCCGCCTCCGAGCCAGACCAGCGCGCGCAGGTCCGGGAAGCCCGCGTCGTTCACGAGGGTGAGCACGGCGCGCCCCGGCACGAACGCGCCCCAAGCCGCGCGCAGCCGCGCCTCCACGACCACCTCGACCTGCGCGGCGTCGAGCTTCAGCGTGGACGGCAGCCGCGTGTACGCGTGCTCCGGATCGATCGCGACGAGGGGGAGATCGATGGCGAGCGGCGCGCCGAGCCAGAGCTTCATGCCGGTGGCGAGGCCCTCGCCGTACACGGCGAGGGGAGCGGCCGTCTGGTCGGTCACGAGCCGCGGGCCGACGTCGAGGAGCTTCGGGGTCGAGGTCGCGGTCGGGGTCGAGGTCGGGGTCGCGGTCGGGGTCGCGGTCCGGGTCGGGGTCGGGGTCGGGGCGCACGCCGCCACCCCCAGCACCACCCACATCGCCCCGCGCGCGCTTGTCAGGCCCATGTGCCCATAGGATACTTCCTTTCGCGTGCGGAAACGTCCTCCCACTCCACGCTCGCGCAAGCCCCGCGAAGGCGAGCACAACCGCCGCGTCTTCTTCCAGCGGCTCGCCGTCTTCGGCGGCGGCACCTACGTGCTCGCGTGCAAACCCACGGCGAAGGCGCCCGCCGCGCCGGCGCAGACCGTCCGGCCGGGCTGGATCGCGAAGACCCTCACCTCCTCCCACCAGACCTTCACCGACGCGGAATACGAGGTCATGTCCGCCGCGGTCGAGCGCATCCTGCCCCGCGACCAGGACCCCGGGGCGATCGACGTGGGCGTGCCGGTGTACATCGACCGCATGCTGACGAGCCCCGAGCTGCACGAGATGCACGACGTGGTGCTCGGCGGCCTCGCGGCGCTCGAGAAGCGCGCCGAGGTGAGCTACCACAAGCGCTTCCCCGAGCTCGCCCCGGAGGAGCAGGACAAGCTGCTCGCCGAGTTTCGCAGCGCGCCCGACGGCAGCGGCCGCCAGCACTTCTTCGACATGCTGTTCAGCCTCACCATGGAGGGCTTCTTCGGCGACCCCTCCTACGGCGGGAACAAGAACCGCGAGGGCTGGGCGCTCGTGAACTTCGACACCTCGATGCCACCGGGCTACGACCCCATGCCCGGCATGAAGCACTAGATGGCGCTGCCCCAGGTCGAGATCTGCATCGTGGGCTCGGGTGCGGGCGGCGCGCCGATGGCGCTGGAGCTGGGCAAGGCGGGCTTCCAGGTGGTCGTGCTCGAGAAGGGTCCCGACTACAAGCTCACCGACTACGTGCACGACGAGATCCTCAACAGCCGGCGCGACTTCTTCCAGCCCTTCCCCTGGGACGAGCCGCACCTCATCCGCTACCACAAGCAGGACGAGTACGAGCGCAGCAACGCGGGCTGGCTCGCCTCCTGCGTGGGCGGCGGCACGGTGCACATGAGCGGCCTCTTCTACCGGATGAAGCCGATCGACTTCCGGCTCAAGAGCGAGCTCGGCGGCCTGCCGGGCGCGAACATCGTAGACTGGCCCATCTCGTACGAGGAGCTGTCGCCCTATTACGACCGCGCCGAGGAGGAGCTCGGCGTCTCCGGCGTCGCGACGCCCCACCCGTTCGCGGAGCCGCGCCGCAAGCCCTTCCCGCTGCCGCCCACCGACGAGCACCCGATGGCGAAGGAGATCGACCGCGTCGCCGCGACGCTCGGCTACCACACCTTCCCCACCGCGCGCGGCATCGTGAGCCGGCCCTACCACGGCCGTCCGGCGTGCACCTACTGCGCGATGTGCGGCAGCTACGGCTGCGAGGTGGGCGCGAAGGGCGTGCAGACGTCGATCATCGCGGGGGCGCGCGCCACCGGCCACGTCGAGATCCGGCCCCACTGCATGGCCCGCTCCATCGAGGTGGACGGCAAGGGGCGCGCGAAGAGCGTCGTGTACGAGGGGGCCGACGGCAAGATCGTCGAGCAGCCCGCGAAGCTCGTGATCGTCTCCTGCACCGCCATCGAGAGCGCGCGGCTGCTCCTGAACTCGAAGTCCTCGCGCTTCCCGAACGGCCTCGCGAACGGCAACGGCCAGGTGGGCCGCAACCTCGTGTTCAGCTCGTTCGGCAAGTCGCACGCGCACTTCCGCATCAAGGCGCGCAAGGCGAGCTGGCCCTGGCTCGCCGACCGCGCGCCCTTCGTGAACCGCAGCCTGCAAGACTTCTACGTGGCGCCCCCCGAGGCGAAGCTGCCGTACCGCAAGGCGGGCACGCTCGGCTACCTGTGGACGCACCCGAACCCCATCTTCGCCGCGATCGACATGGCCGGCGACGGCAAGCACCGCATGTTCGGCAAGATGCTCAAGGACAAGCTGCGCGAGTACGGCGACACCAAGATCCTCGAGTACGAGATCTACGCGGAGTTCCTGCCGACGGACGGCACCAAGGTGGAGGTGGACCCCGCCACCCACGACAAGTACGGCCTGCCCGCGGCGAAGATCTCCATCGACCGCCACCCCGCCGACCTCGCCGCCATCGAGTACCTGATGGACAAGGGCGACGCGCTGCTGAAGGCGATGAAGCCCGACCACTTCTTCCGGCACACCGTGCGCGGCACGACCACCATCCTGCAGGGCGGCACCTGCCGCATGGGCAAGGACCCCGCGACCTCGGTGCTCGACAAGGACTGCCGCTCGCACGAGGTCGACAACCTGTACGTCGTGGACGGCAGCTTCCTGCCCTCGAGCGGCGGGATCCCGCTGACGCTGACGATCGTCGCGAACTCGTTCCGCGTCGCCGACGCGCTCGTGCGCAAGCTGAAGCGGACCTGAGCCGCCGGCGCGGGCTCAGCGGCAGGCGGTCTGCGCGATGAGGCGGCGGTGCTCGGGGATGTGCGCGGCCGGGTCCATGCCGTGCGCCACGAAGCTGAGCGAGACCCGCTGGATGGCCGGGCCGGCCGGGTGGCGGTCGGCCCAGTCGCGGCAGAGCCAGTTGGCCGTCGCCTCGCGCGCCTCGAGCGTGGTCTTCCACTGCGCCGAGCCGTAGGGCCACTCGGTCACCAGGTTCGCGTAGAAGTGGCGCCAGCGCGTGTTGCGGAAGGTGGTCGAGATCACGTCCGGCCGCCGCCACGTCACCGGGCCGTCGTGCGCGAAGAGGTCGACGGTGCGGCCGTCCCCGAGCCGCGCCTCGGCCACGAAGTAGCCGTCGGTGACGTTCTTGGCGTCGCGCGGCGCGAAGACCACCCAGTACTGCCCGAGGCCCAGCGCCTCGGTGACGTGGTGCAGCCACGGCGGCGACAGCGGCTCGCGGCGGTGCGTGTCGACCACGTACAGCGTCGCGAGGCAGAGCAGCGGCAGCGCCGCGAGCGCCGGCCAGCGCGGGCCGGGCGCCGGGGCCTCGCCCGCGGGCACCCGCCGCCAGACCTCCGCGGGCAGGAAGAGCCACCAGGTGGCCGCGGAGACCAGCGGGAAGATCGACAGCCGCATGAAGAGGCCGAACGAGAGGTGCAGCGCCGTGCCCAGCACCACCGCGAGCAGCCGGAGCTGCGTCCGCCGCCAGGGCACGAGGAGCAGGATCGGCAAGAGCAGCTCGACGGCCATGACACCCCAGCTCGCGAGGTGCAGCAGGCCCGGGAACCCGAGCAGCCACTGCCCCGCGCGCGTCTCGTAGCGGCCGAGCTGCAGCGCGCGCACGATGCCGTTGCCGGACGTCCACCAGGCGGACTGGAGCTTGCCGACGACCGAGGAGCCGTAGACGATCGCGAGCTGCCCCGCGAGCCCGACCGCCCGCAGGCCGGAGACGCGATGGCCGGCAGACGCCGTCTCCCCTTCCAGGGCCAAGGGGACCCGGCGCCGCGCGTCCAGGGACCACGCCCGGCCGAGCGGGACGAAGAGGCAGAACACCAGCACCACCCGCAGGAGGTCGTCCTGCCCGTCGTGCAGGAACGGGTTGCGCGCCTGCACCGAATTCGCGAGGAGCGCGCAGGCGAGCGTGGCGGCCCAGCTGTGCCAGCCCACGAGCAGCGCGAGGCCCGCGAGCGCCGAGAGGGCGAAGAGACAGGCCTCGAAGCCCCAGGTGCCCGAGAGCCCGTGCAGCGACCAGGCGAAGGACCAGTCGAAGATCGAGAAGTCCGCGCGGGGCAGCACGCCCGCGTCGGTGTAATGCGCGGTGAGGTCGCTCGCGCGCAAGGCGAGGTCGTAGAGCAGCGCGAGCGCGAGCCCGATGCGGCCGAGCGCGAGGCTGCGCGCGTCGAGCTCGAGCTGCCGATCGAGGTAGCGCGTGAGCGGCATCGCCGTGCCTCGGTTGTACCGCGCCGGCCCGGCGGCGTCATGGCCTCCCCGCGCGCGCCACCCGCGGCCCCAACTGGCGTACAATGGCGGCATGAAGATCCTCGCTCCCCTCGCCGCGCTCGCGCTCCTCGGCGCTTCCTCCTGTTGCAGCGGCGGCGGGGGAACGGGCGGCAGCGGCTCGAGCGGCGGCAGCGCCGGCGGCACGAGCGGCGGCGCGGCCTGGGACATCGTCGCGCTCGATGCCTCGCCCGACGCCGGCAGCGCGCTCGACGACCTCGCGCTCGCCGTGGGCCCGGGCGACGTCGTGGGCGTCGCTTACCTGCAGGACAGCCTCCAGGCCTCCGACGCGGGCGACGACTGGTACGACGTCCGCTACGTGCAGTGGGCCGCGGGCACGGCCGGCCAGCCCCAGGAGATCGATCGCGTGCACGCCGACGACCTCTTCGGCATCGCCCTCGCGTTCGCGCCCGGCGGCACGCCCTCGGTGGCCTACCTCGGCGGTGCGCCCTACGGCGGCGCGCAGGGCGCCTCGCACTTCTGGTACGAGAGCTCGGCGATGGTCGCGACGCAGGCGGGTGGGAGCTGGACGGCGCAGCCCGCCGACGACGGGCTCAACGATCCCGACGGCCCCACGCAGATGGGGCCGAGCGGAAGCTGCAGCGCGTCGAGCTGCCCCGCGCAGGGCTGCTGCTCGCCGTACCCGGGCACGGGCCCGTCGGTCGTGGGCCTCTACTCGGCGCTGGGCTTCGACAGCCACGGCACCGCCTACGACTACTTCCGCGACATCGGCACGGGCGAGTGCGATTCGGGCTCCGCGACGCCCTGCGGCGCCTCGCGCATCGACGGCGAGGTGGGCGGCCCCGGCGACTGGACGCTCGAGTGGGCCTTCCTGGGCAACACCTGGCAGAACGACGGCGTGACCGTGAACGGCCTGGGTGCACACCTGCACCTCGTGATGGCGAACGACGTGCCGGCGCTCGTCACCGACGATTTCGGCGACGGCCCGGGCGCCCAGAGCGGCGGACAGAACGTCGACTTCCTCACGCGCCTCGGCCCGAACCACTGGAGCGTGCCCCAGCAGATCATCTCCGCCGGCGACACGCAGGCCGGCCCCTCGCTCGCGTGGGACCCGACGTACGGCTACGCCGTGGCGGTGCAGAACCTCGAGCTTCACCAGCTCCTCTTCACCTCTTCCCCCGACGGCGTGACCTGGCCGGCGCAGCCTTCGGACCTCGCCGGCGACAGCGGCGGCTGGTACCCGTCCGTGGCGATCAGCCCGGTCACGCACCAGCCCTCCATCGCGGACTTGTTCTGCTCGACGCAGCCGGGGGCCTCGGCGCTCGCGCAATGCCCCGCCGACGAGCGTTTCCTGGAGCTGCGCTCGCTGCAGGGCGCGTCGTGGGCCGCGCCCGTGACCGTCGACCCGGCGGGAGGCTTCCTGCCGAAGCTCGGCTTCCTGTCCACCGGCAAGCGGGTCGTCGCCTACCGGCAGCTGTACGGCCAGGGCAAGGTGGGGGCCCTGGTGCTGGCCGTCGAGCATTGAGAGACGGGGCGCGGCCCCTCCCCCGTCCGGCCTGCCCCGGGGTAGAATGCCTCCATGCGAACGATCGGAACGGTGGTGACCGCCCTGGCGATTGCGGCCGGCTGCTGCGCGCTCGACTGCGGCGGGGGCGGCGGCGGCACGAACGGGACGACCTCGAGCGGCGGCAACCCCGGCGGGAACAACGGCGGCTGCGGCGCGCCGCTGAAGTGGAACCTCGTGACGCTCGACGGCACCGCGGACGGCGGCAGCGCGCTCGACGACCTCGAGATAGCCGTCGGCCCGAACGACGTGGTGGGCGTCGGCTACCTGCAAGACACGACCAACGGGGCCGCCACCGGCCAGGACGCCGGCACCTACGACGTGCGCTACGTGCAGTACGACAGCGCGAGCGGGACGGCCAGCCAGCCCCAGCTCATCGACCAGATCCAGAACACGTACGGCGTGAGCGTCGCCATCTCGCCGTCCGGCCAGCCCGCGGTCGCCTACCTCGGCGGGCCGCCCTATGGCGGCGCGGGCGCGGGCGCGTCGCACTACTGGTACAACAGCGCGGCCATCGTGCAGTACCAGAACGCCGGGGGCGCCGCGTGGACCTCGCAGACCGCCGACGACGGGATGGCCGATCCGGACGGACCCACGACCCAGGGAGGGCAGGCGAACGTCACCAGCGACTACCAGGCAACCGGGCCCTCGGTCGTCGGCCTCTACTCGGCGCTGGGCTTCGACAGCACGGGTGTCGCCTACGACTACTTCCGCGACGTGCTCTACGGCCAGTCGATCGGCACCAGCAGCGACTTCGGCTCCTCGCGCATCGACGGCGAGGTGGGCGGCCCGACCACCTGGACACCGGAGTGGGCCTTCCTGGGCAACACCTGGGATTACGAGGGCGGGCCCGTGCTGGGCCTGGGCGGCCACCTGCATCTGGTGATGGCCAACGACCAGCCTGCCCTCATCACCGACGAGTTCGGACAGAGCGCGGGCGCGGAGAGCGGCGGGCAGAACGTCGACTTCCTGATGCGGCTCGGCCCGAACAACTGGTCGGTGCCGCAGCGGATCATCAGCGTGTTCGACACGCAGACGGGCCCGTCCCTGACGTGGGACAAGAGCTACGGCTTCGCGGCCACCGTCTTCGATCAGGGCACCGGCAAGAACAAGCTGTACTTCGCGTCTTCCACCGACGGCAAGACGTGGTCCACGCCCGACGACGTCTACGCCGGCAGCGGCGGCTGGTACCCCTCGGTGGCCATCAACCCGACGACCGGCACGCCGGCCATCGCCGACTTCTTCTGCTCGACGAGCAGCGGCGTCTCGAACCTCGCGAGCTGCCCCAAGAGCCAGCGCTCCCTGGAAGTGCGCACCCTCTACGGCGTGAGCTGGTGCACGGCGCAGCAGGTCGACCCCGCGGGCGGTTACCAGCCGAAGCTCGCCTTCCTCTCCGGCGGCAACATGGTCATCGCCTACCGCCAGCTCGACGCGCAAGGCAAGCCGGGGCCGCTGGTGCTGGCGGTCCAGCAGTGAGCACGCGGCGCGCGCTCCTGCTCGTGGCGCTGCTCGGGCTGCCCTTCTGCAGCTCGTCGGCGTCGCTCACCGGCAGCGTGTCGGCGATCTTCCCGCTCGCCTTCAACCAGAGCGCGATCTTCGTGAACTCGCAGAGCTTCGAGCTCGATTACTACCTCGTGAACGCCGGCAGCGAGGACCTGGTCATCGAGCTGCTCGTCGACCTGACCGGCATCGACTTCCAGCCCGGCGTGAGCATCGATCTCTCGACCGACGTGGCGCCGGGGCTCCCGCGCGCCACCGTGGTGCACCAGGCCTCGCTGCAGCCCATCGAGGTGATGCCCCCCATCTCGAGCGGCACGCTCTCGCTCTCCTCCGGCGGCGCGCCCGGTGAGTTCACCACGGGCTCCTTCCAGCTCGCCTTCAGCGCCACGGTGAGCGCGCTCGGCAACGGGCGGACGCTCTCGGGGAACTTCGCCGCGACGGCGCAGTCGGCGGCGTTCCCCGTCACCGACGGCGGCATCCCCGGCGAGGTCTGCACGAACGGCTCGTGCTGCATCACGCCGTGCGGGGGCGGCTGCTGCGGCGCGGGCGAGAGCTGCCTGGACGGCGGCTGCTGTGCGCAGCCCTGTGGCGGCGAGTGCTGCGGCGCGAACACGGTCTGCTACACGGACTCGACCGGCGCGCAGAGCTGCATCCCCTCGTGCACCAGCACCGTGAGCTGCACGGCCATCGGCCTCACCTGCTGCGTACAGCTTCCGGGCGGCGTGAACGGCTGCATCCCGACGGCGGACGTGACGGCGCAGACGGCGTGCATCTGCGTCACGCCGACGGAGTGCCCCTCGGGCTGCTGCGCGCCCTCGGTCATCGTCGGTCCCTACACGCCCATCACCCCGCTCGTCTGCAAGAACGACGACGGCGCCATCTACGACTGCTGCAACACGGTGGCCTGCCAGGCAGGTCAGGGCTGCTGCTCGTCGTCTCCGAATGGCAGCAACGTGTGCGTGACCCAGTGCACCGTCGACGGCGGCGAGTGCGGCACCGCAAGCTGCCTGAACGCCATCAGCGGCTGGAACCCCGGGGCCACCTGCAACGCCGCCGAGATGGTCTGCGGCCCCTGAGCGGCCTTCAGGGCTCGAGCCGGATCCCGCGCTTGCGAAAGCGCACCAGCAACGCCACCGCGAGGCCCAGGAGCCCGCCCGCGAGCGCGCCGAGCTCGGCCTTGGAGAGCCCGCCCGGCGAGGGGTTCGCGAGGCGGAACGACGCGAGCGCCGCCTCGACCTGCGGCCCCTGATCCGCGAAGCGCGCCTTGGGCAGACTCGCGCCCACCACGAAGTAACGCGGGCCGTCGGGCACGAAGGCCATCTGCGCCACGCGCTCCTCCCCGTACAAGGTGAAGCGCGCCGCCAGCTCGGTGACGTCCTGCCCGCCGGCGGGCACGCGATCGACCCATTCGAGCCGCGGGTCGGCGCCGAGCGCGTCGCGCAGGTGGTCGAGCAGCGTCGCCGCGAGCCGCTCGGGCACGAAGCTCCCGGCGGGCAACGCCCCCCTCACGATCGAGACGAAGAAGCTCGAGTGGCCGCCGGCCGCGAGGTCGGAGAAGGCGGCGTCGATGCGCGAGGGGGCGCCCTCCGGCGCGGGTACGGCGGCGCCGCTCGGCCCGGTGGGCAGCGAAGCGTCCGGAGCGAAGCCGGGCGGAAGGCGCAGGCCGTAGCCAGCGGAGCTCTCGAACCAGCGACCGGGAGGCAGCGCCGGCGGAGCCGCGACGGCGAGGGTGAGCAGAAGCACCATCGCAAGCGTCGTACCACGTTTGACCCGAACGGTCGCCGCGTGGGACACTTCCGACGTTTCTGTCAGGGTGCGGACGCCTGGACGTGACATTTGCTTCAGGGTCCCGGTCTCGAAGGAGGCAGTGAGGCTCGTGGAGGCGACGACCGCTGAGCCCCTCGGTACCGTCGATCGGTACCGTCTCCTCGAGCAGGTCGGCAGCGGGGGCATGTCGCAGGTGTACCGGGCCTGGGACACGTCGCTCGACCGAGAAGTCGCGGTGAAGCTGCTCCACCCGCACCTCGCCTCCAAGGAGGAGAGCCGGCGACGCTTCTCGCGCGAGGCACGGGCGGTGGCGAAGCTGCGCCACCCGAACATCCTCGAGATCTTCGACTTCTCCGGGGACCTCGCGCCGAAGGCCTTCATCGTCACCGAGTTCATCCGCGGGCAGACGCTGAAGGGCTTCGCCGATCAGGTGGGCTTCGGCTCGCCGTCCCTCGCGGCGCTCGCGGCGCACTCGCTGGCGGTGGCGCTGGAGCACGCGCACGGGCTCGGCATCGTGCACCGCGACATCAAGCCCGAGAACGTGATGGTGCGCGACGACGGCGTGCTCAAGCTGATGGACTTCGGCATCGCGCGCGTCCTCGACCAGGGCGAGCGCATGACGATGACGGGCACGCTCGTGGGCTCGCCCGCGCACATGGCGCCGGAGATCATCGAGGGCAAGGAGGCGGACGAGCGCGCCGACATCTTCTCCTTGGGGACGCTCCTCTACTGGCTGTGCACGGGGGCGTTGCCGTTCGCGGCCTCGAACACCACCGCGGTCTTGAAGCGCATCCTCGACGGCGACTACGAAGACCCGCGCGTCGCGTGTCCCGAGGTATCGGATTCGCTGTGCGGCGTCTTGCGCGACGCCATGGCGCGCGACCCCGACGAGCGCATCCCGAGCGCCCAGGCCCTGCGGGTGCGGCTCGAGGAGACGCTGCGCGAGGACGGGCTGGAGCGGCCGGCGGAGGAGCTGCGGAAGTTCTTCGAGGACCCGGCCGGCTACCGCGAGCACTTCCGCGCGCAGCTCTCGCTGCGGCTGGTGGGACAGGCGCGCGACGCCCTGAAGGCCGGTCAGCGGGCGAAGGCGCTGTCGCTGGTGAACCGCATCCTCGCGATCGAGCCGAGAAGCGAGGAGGGGCAGCGCATCCTCACGGAGATCCGCGGCGGCGAGCGGCGGCGGCGGATGGCGCTGGCGGCGGGGGCGATCGTGGGGGCAGTGGCGCTGGGGTACGGGGGATGGGTGGCGTGGACGAACCGGCCGCCGGAGAGGCCGACGGCGATGGCGACCTCGACCCCGACCCCGACCTCGACCTCGACCTCGACCGCGACCGCGACCGCGACCGCGACGCCGACCCCGACCGCACGCCCGACCCCGACCGTTACCCCCACGCCGACCCTCGCCCCTTCCCGCGAGCATCCGACCCTCGCTGCGCGCCTCCTCGGCGTGCGGCACCCCCGCGTCGAGTCCCCGCCGCCCGCGCCCCGTCCGCGGCCCCCTGCCCTCCCCGGCCAGCTCCAGATCCGCGTCGCTCCCTTCGCCACCGCCTTCGTCGACGGACAGAGGCAAGGACCGACCGACGTGCCGGCCTTCGACCTCTCGCTGCCGCAAGGGCCGCACGACATCCGGCTCGTCAACGCCGCCTGCGAGCCCTGGGAGCAGCGTGTCGACGTCGGGGGCGCGGATTCGCCGCCGCTGCGCGTGCGCCTGCGCTGGAAGCCGGCGAGCCTCACGGTCGACGCGACGCCCGCGGACGCCGACGTGATGGTCGACGGCTTCTCGCGCGGCACGGCGAGCCAGTCGCGGGCCACGCCCATCCCGGTGCCCATGGAGAACGACGCACGGCGCAAGGTCTCGATCCGCGTGTTCAAGAAGGGCTACCGCGACTACCTCACCGACCAGGAGCTGCAGGCGGCGACGCCGCTCTCGCTTCACGTCAAGCTGGTGGCCGAGTGAGGCTCCTGTGCCTGTGGCTCCTGGCCGCGGCTCCCGCGGCCCCGGCGAAGGCCGACCCTGCGCCCACCGTGCAGAACCCTTCCGAGGCCCTGCGCCAGGCCAAGAATAGTTTCGACTACGGCAGCTACGAGCAGGCCGCGAAGCTCGCCGAGCAGCTCATCGACACCCATGCCCTGGAGCGGCCGCAGGATCAGATCGAGGCCTTCCGGCTGCTCGGCCTCTCCCGCTACTTCGAGCACCAGCCTGCCCCGGCGCGCGACGCTTTTCTCAACCTCCTGTCCCTCGATCCCGACTACCAGCTCGACCCCTTCTACGTGCCGCCGCAGGCCATCGCCTTCTTCGAGGGCGTCCGGACCGACAACCAGGCATTGTTGCAGCCCATCCGGCAGCGGCGGCGGGAGGCCCAGCAGGCGCTGCAGCTCGAGGAGGAGGCGCGCAAGAAGCTGCTGACGCAGGCCCGAGCGCCGCCCGAGGAGGCCAAGGTCAAGCTGGTGAACGTGCGCGTGGAGCGCCACAGCCCCGCCATCGCGCTCCTGCCCTTCGGCGCCGGGCAGTTCCAGAAC
>Ga0335073_10009369_pt1 | contig 13742 bp, 15 predicted proteins | sample Lox_Sample_22_FD_207093 | JGI IMG/M metagenome (GOLD analysis project Ga0335073, IMG submission 207093) | Soil microbial communities from Loxahatchee National Wildlife Refuge, Florida, United States - Lox_Sample_2.2 | ecosystem: Environmental > Terrestrial > Soil > Wetlands | place: USA... | reverse complement strand
ATGGCCGATGCGGTCACGGAGCCACCTCCTGACTGGTCAGGCATGCCTAGCAGCTGGCGGTCTGTCCATTCAACTGAACGGGCCAGGCCCCACTTGAGGAGGCGAAGACCCTGCCGACCTCGACGACCGATTCCCACAGCATTCCCGGCTGACCTTCGACAAGAACCACCACTGCAGCGAACCCGATATTGCTATTAAATCGCTCCGGCGCGTCCGGAGACGGGGGCAGCCCGTTCGAGTCGACGAACCCCTCGGTTGTGAGCACCCATCATCCTATATATCCTATATGCATATATAGTCTTTATTTTTCCGATCGGCAAAATGTTGTTATGCGGCGGCTGCCGCCTGCGTTGTGACGCCGAGGTGGCTCCGGCTTACGGTCGGCGGGCGCAAGGTGCACGTGGCCCGGTTCAGGTCCATGAACATGAACACGGTAATCATGACCATGGCCGACCGTGACGCCATAGTGACGGCCGCCGGCATAGCAAGCCGATAGCAACCCCTTGCGGTCAGCGCAAATCACGAGGTGCGGCGCCCGGTGCCGCGCACGCTCCGTTATGCGGCCTGTAGCGCGCTCTCGGACGTCGTATCTGGTGCAGCGCTCGCTGGCTCGCTACCAGTGTTCTGACAGCCAGGCATGCACCGGGATATGGATGAGAAGCGTTGTGCCGCCGCTAGCCGGGCTGGTCACGTCAAGCGTGCCGCCAACCGCCTCGATGCGATCGCGGAGCCCGGTCAGCCCGGATCCCTTCGCGGGGTCGGCTCCCCCGACTCCGTCGTCGCGAATTACCAGCCGTACCGCCCCGTCCGGAGCGTCGAGTTCGACGCGCACTGCTGAAGCGTGCGCGCGCTTGGCCGCATTGGCCAGCGCTTCGGATACGGCGTAGTAGCCGATACCTCGACGGGCTTTGGCAACCGCGGCCCGATGTGAAGGTCCAACTCCACGGCCACCGTAGACCTGCGCGCCAGCATCTTCAGTGCAGGCTGCAGGCCCCGTTCGGACAAGATCGCGGGGTGAATCCCGCGGGATATCTCCCGTACCTGCTCACACCCCGGTGATCCGCTGTTGCATGCGCACCAGCCCTGCCTCTAGCTGGCCGAGCTCCGGCGGCACCGCCGCCTGCGCGCCCTGCAAGTCCAGCAGCACCGAGACCAGCTGCTGCTGGGTTCCGTCGTGAAGGTCACGCTCGATCCGCCGCCGGGCCTCGTCGGCAGCGGCGACGATCCGTGCTCGGGAGGCCAACAGCTCTGCCCGGCTGTCAGCGTTCGCGATCGCCGTGGCCACCAGCTCGGTAAACGAGGCTAGCCGCTCTTCGGTGTCCGGCGGCAGCGACGCCAGCGTCGAGCCGGCGGCGATCACGCCCCACAGCTCAGTCCTCCCCGGCATGGGATAGGCAGGACGCAGGGCGGGCTCGGGCGGGTTCGGCCGCCCCGAAGAAGCTTCCTGCCAGGCCCACGACTGCCACTACGACGCCGATCATGCTCACTGCCGCGTGTCGCCGTCGGACCGCCAGGCTGAGCAGCAAGATCGCGACACTGCCCAGGGGCACGTTCAGGGCACCGACGAGGTGGAGGTTGATATTGGTGTTCTCCGGGATAAGGCCCACGACGACCTTACCGAGTCCGGACAAGATCCACAGCGCCAGCGCCCAGCGGGCGAGCCTGCCCGCAGGCCACGACCGGTGCAGGAGCAGAGCGCCCAGAATCGTGAGGATACCGAATGCCACGAACGACGCATTCATAACGTTATGTGAAGGGGAGCACACGTAGTACGGCGTGCCGTGCGGCACGTGGAACATGCCGCAGGCGGTGTTCCCTAGGTCGCTGATGTAGTTGTTCTTCAGGCTATAGGGCATTGTCCACGCCGCCGCCGCGACAATCTGCGCCATTGCGTATTGGACGACGCCTGCAGCCCAGCACGCACCGCCCGCCAGGATCCTGATCCGGCTGGGATCGCGGATAGCTTCCGCTCCCGAAACCGGCCTCTCGGTTGCGACCATTTCGCCTCTCCCGTCTCTGAGCTCACGTCGCCGGCATTTCCGGCCATGGCGCGTCGCGCGGGACGCCAGACGCGCACCCCGGACCTGCACGATGACGATCGTGGCGAACCGCGAGCGGCGGAGAATCTGTCAAATGACTCGCTCTTAGAGGGTCAGCACCTACTTCGCACGCCATCGAAAACCGCTCTGGGGCAACCTGCTCAGCCGCGACCTGCTCAGCGAATTCCGCGCCAGGATGCGGCCGGGGCCGGCCGGCCAAGACCGTGATCATCAGGCCGACGACCGGTCGTCGCGCCCACACCGCGTCGACAATTTGCAAGCCTCGACACGGACCAATTGGTCGCAGCACGCCGACCGATAGACAGGAACGCGGCAGGTACGAGCACGGTGCGGACCAGTTTCGGGGTGCACGATCCGTCTACCCCGCGCACTAGCGCCATGACCTGCGGTTGTTACCGCACGTCAAGCCCAGTGACGACCCTTCCGATAATCATGCGCTGGATCTCCGACGTGCCCTCGAAGATGGTGAAGCCCTTCGAGGTACGGGCAATTTCCGCAGCTAGATGGCCTGACTGGGCCACGCATGTCAGCACCAACTCAGCACCGGTCCACGCCACGATCTGGCCCTTGAAACTGTCAGCTCGGGTGCTGCACCAAGAGCAAATCCCAGTCGCCGCCGCTCCTGGACGGACCGCCCGGGCAGCACCACCGCCCACGTCACCCGGATGCATCACACCCGCCGAAGCTGCCATGCCGATGTCTTCATGCACGGCGCATGAATCAGTGGCAGCGTGTGACCATGGGCGAATCCACGGATGCCAGCATCGTCCAGGTCCGCGACGTCGACCCAGCCACACTCGCGGTCCTTCGCGAACGTGCCAGGTCACTCGGCCAGTCACTTTCGGGATACCTGCGGGACCTGATGGACGCCGACGCGGCCACCGAGACCAACGCCGAGGTCATCGCCCGGATCGCCCGCGAGAGGGAACCGGTGGAGCTCACCATGGACGACATCCTCGCCGCGCGCGACGAAGGGCGACGGTGACCCTCACCTACGTGGTGGACTGCTCCCTCGTCATCGACGCGCTGTCCGCCCGGAAGCAGGACGAGATGCTGCGCCAGCGCCTGTCAGCGCCACGCACACTGCACGCCCCGCACCATCTCGACGTCGAGGTCGCGTCAACAGTCCGGGGGCTGGCCGCCGGGAAAAAGATCACTGACCACCGCGGCGAGCAGATGCTGGCCGACTATGCGCGCCTGCGGATCACCCGCCATCCCGTCTGGCCGTACCACCCCCGGATGTGGGAACTTCGGCGCAACCTCGGCGCCTACGACGCCGCCTACATCGCGCTCGCCGAAGCACTCGGCTGCGAATTGCTGACAGGCGACGTCAAGCTTAAGAACGCCGCCGGGCACCACGCGACGGTCATCGTCACCCGCTGACTGGGAAGCCGAGAGACGGGCGGCTCATCGATCCCGGCGGTTGCTGGACGGCAGCGTCCGCGATGCGGCAGTATCTGCGGGTGGCGGTTATCGAGGTGAGCGAAGAGAGCCTGAGTAGTCATCCCCGTTAAGCGTCCAGCCAGATCGCGTTCAGCGTGGCAGTACAGCCTCGCCGGGCTAGGACCGGGCGGTAGCGTGCCTCGTCGGTGAGCGGATCGGCCGTCATTCCGACGCCAAGAGCGAGGTCGCGATCGGGTTCCTGGTCGGCGCAGGTCACCGTTGCCCGGACGGGGAAGCGGCGCCCGCGCTCGCGACGTCAACGGGGTAGGTGCGCCGGGCGTAGTACAGCAGGCCCGCGCTGGCTGCCAGCGGCACAAGCATCACGGCGAACGTCCACTCCAGGCCCGCCCGGCCGCCGCCGAAGACGTGGTCGGCCACGGCGCCGAACAGCAGCGGCGCGACTGCCTGCGCGAAGGAGCGCAGCAGGGTGCGGATCGACTCCGCGCGCCCCCACAACGGCGCGGGCATGATGTCCAGCCGGGCGGCGTCGATCGGCGGGTTCTGAGCCGACAGGCAGAAGGCGGCCCCGATCAAGTACGGCAGCGCGGCGATCAGGTCGCGGGTGAAGATCGCGGGAATGAACAGCACGACGGTGCCGGTGGCGGCCAGCGCCGCGACGAGGAGCCGCCCGTCCAGGTGCCCCCGCCTCAGCAGGGCATCGCCGGCGGTGCCGCCCGCGAGGACGCCGGCCACGGCGCCGGCCCCGAGGGCGATCAGCCCGAGGTTGGCCACGACCTGGCTGAGGTGGTACTGCTCCTTGGTGAACTCGGTTCCGAAGGTCTCGACGCCGGCCATGAAGTAGTAGCCGCAGGCGCTGGCGATGATCAGTACCAGGTTGGTGCGGACGCGCAGGACATACCGCGCGGCCGCCAGCAGGTTCATCCGGCGCGCGTCGCCGGTGAGGACGCGCTCTGGGTCAGCGGAAACGCCCTTTTCGCGGGCGAGCCGCTGCGCGTCGGTCGCCGCACCGTCCGGCGGCGGGTCTTCGGCGGCGGCCCGCCCCGTGCGTTCCCTATCGGCGGTCGGCGTGTTCTCGGCCGGCAGCGGGCTCCGACCTCCCCGGGCGGGCTCGGGCAGCCGGACCATGCCCCAGGCGAGTCCGAAGGCGGGCAGGGCGAGCAGGGCGAACGCCGCCCGCCAGGACAGCGCGGCGATGTCTCCGGTGACGGCGAACCCGACGCCGGCCCCGAGGAGGTCGCCGGTGAGGATGTAGCCGTAGACGCGGCCTCGCTCCGAGCCGGGGAAGTAGTCGCCGATAAGCGAGGCGATCATGGGGCCTGCCGCGGCGGTCGCCACGCCGAGGAACAGCCGGGCGATCAGCAGGCTGCCGAAGCTCGTCGCCGTCGCGCTCCAGATCATCGCTGCACCCCAGCAGGCGACCATCGCGCCCAGCGTCCGGGTGCGGCGCACCCGGTCGGCGAGGACCCCGAACGGCAGCGTCGTCACGGCGGCGACCAGTGACGTCACCGTCACGAGCAGGCCTATGTCGGTGTTGCTGATCGCCAGGGAATGCCGCAGCTCCGTCGCCGATGCACCGACCGTTGCCACGTCGGCGCTGCTCAGCCCGAGCACGCCGGCCAGGACCAGGATGACACGCGCGCGGGAGCCGCCACCGAGCCTCTCGGTCAGGTGGACCCGCCCCGATGCGACGGCCGACTCGCCAGCCGACGTGAGCCGCGCCAGCATACGCGCTGCGCTGGTTTCGCCAGCGGTCATGGTAGGTCTCCCCCTCGGCACGGCGTCCAGCAGAAACGTCGCGGGACGACATATTGAGCGTCAGCTTTCCCTCCTGCTTCCGGTCAAACCAGCCGAGTGCCACCAGGCCGGAGAGACGTTTGATTCCGTTTGCCGGATGAGGGAACCCGCAGCCGTCCATGTCGCGCCGGGCCGGCTGCCGGGCACCTAGACGCGGGGCGGCCGGGCCGGCAGGGTAGGGCAGGCCGGCTCGTCAGCGCGGCAGCCAGACCGGCTCGTGGGCACCGACGCGGGCCGGCGGGAGTTCCCAGCGGGGCGGGGTCTCGGACATCTGGAGGGCCGGCGTCAGGTACCGGATAGGCCCGAAGTCGCCGGTGTCCATGACGGCCGTGAACGGCTCGACGTCGCCAAGGCCCGCCGCGCCCGCGTCGTTGTCGTCCCCAAGGCGCTGGTACCACATGCAGGTCTGGCACAGCGACACCCGCACGTGCCACGAGCCGCCCTCGGTGGCGCGGCGGGCGAGCGCCGCCATCGCCCCGTAGGCGGCGAGGAAGCCGGTGCTGTAGTCGTTGACCGCCGCGGGCGCCAGGCGGGGAACGCCGCCGGCGGCGGCACGGCCCTCTCGCAACGACATGCCGGTCGCTGCCTGGCCTAGCTGCTCCCAGCCCGGCCGCTCGGCCCACGGGCCGGCATGGCCGTAGCAGTTCTCCGAGACGTACACGATGCCCGGCCGCATCGTGGCGACCTGCGCCGGCGAGAAGCCGCGGCGGGCCAGGGTGCCGAGCCGGTAGCCCTGTGAGAACACGTCGGCCCCGGCGATGAGGTCGTGCAGGACGGCTGCCTGGCCGGGATCGTTCAGGTTCAGGGCGGCCTGGCGCTTGCCGATACCCGTCTCCATCTCGAACGGACCGCCGCCCTCCAAGTGGGAGGCGCTCACGTGCAGGACGTCGGCTCCGTGCTCGGCCAGGGTCTTGGCACAGGTGGGACCGGCCAGGACCCGGGTGAGATCCAGGACCCGTACGCCGCTCAGGGGCCGGTCCCCGTCAGGGAGCGCGATGGGAGGCGCCTCGCCGATCTTAATGACGGTCACCGCCGGCAGGTCGCCAATGGCCCGCCCCTGGGGGTGGGCGGCCCACTCCTGCTTGGAGCGGACCACCCCGCCGCAGACCCGGCGGGCGATGAAGGCGGCTTCGAGCTCGAAGGCGTCCCGGGCGCTCACCGCTGCGTCGATCTCCTCCGAGCTCGCCGACTCATCGAGCCCGAGCTCGGCCAGGACGGCGGGCCCGTCGTGGAAGGACCCGTGGAGCTGCACGTAGCGGCCGTCGCGGGCGGCCACGATGCGGGTGATGCGCTGCCGCGGTGATGCTCCGCTGCGGCTGGCCAAGGACTCGAGCGACTGCTCGGGCTGCCCGGCCGGGCGGGCGTACTGGTAGGAGCGCAGGCTGGCCGCCGCATGACGGGCGTCGACAACGACCCGCTGGCGCCGTCCCGTGCGCTGCCGCCACAGTCCGGCGGCGGCCAGCCCGGTGAGCAGACGGGCCGCCGCCGCCCCGGTGGCCAGAAAGTGGGGCGACGCAAGGACCGGCTCTGCCCCTGTCACCTCGAAGTCGGCCTCCGCGGGCAGGGACAGCCCAGCCAGCTTGACGGCGCGCTCCACGTCTGTCCGATCCATCGCGCACCTCCTGGATCGATGCCGGTCGGATATTAACATCGCCCCGGCCGAGCGTCACGGCCGTTCCGGCGCGGAGCAGGCACGGGTGTTCATCACGGAGGGTGGCCTGCTTTGCCTGAGCGGCTTGGTGAGCAGCTACCCGCAGGGCGCGGGCCATGATGCCGAGTGAGTCGTCCTGGGCGTCTGCGATCTCGATGGTGACAGCGTTCGCCGAAATCCGAAGGGGCGTCCGCCGGCGCGTCGCTGCCGCACGCGCGCTGGCTTTGACGGTCTCGTCGAAAATAGCCCGTCCTAACCACGCGCGCTTCCCGGCGCGGTGACGACGGGCCGTCCAGGCGTGTAACGGAGCTGCAACTCCTGGTCGAGACGACATCCGTGCACGATGGACTGATGTATACCAGTTGCCGGAGACATCCCGCACGCGAAGGGGACTGCGATGAGGTTCCGGTGGCTGCGCGCCGCGGCCGGTGCGGCAGTTGCGGTGGTCGTGCTCGTGCTGGCAGCCGGCCAGGCAGCTTCCGCGGCCCCGCTGCCCCCGGTCGGCCCCGGCTGGGCGCTGGTGCTCTACTCGGCCGCCGGGACGGCCCATCGCTCTGCAGCCGACACCCTGTACCTGGTTTCCCCGGCTGGCCGCCGGTACCCGCTGGCCCAGATCCCGGACACCGACGCAAGCGCGCGCCTGATCGCCTGGTCCGGGGACGGGACACGCGCGCTAGCCGAACTGCCCGGCGGCGCCGTGGAGCAGATCACGCTGGCCGACGGTCAGATGCGCCGGGTCAGCCTGCCGGCCGGGGTGACCGTTCTCGGCTACACCCGCCCGGACGGGCTCGGCATCCTCGGTGAGAGCACCAGCGGTGGCCTCACCACGCTGGCCCGCTACACGCTCGGCGGCGCGCTGGCGCGGGTGCTCGCCACGTGGCCGTCCAGCGCGGCGTCGGCCGCATCCGCCGTGTTCGGCGCGGCGGCGCTGGAGGCGCCGTCGGGCAGGTTCCTGGTGGTACCCGGCTCCGCTGCGCTCAGCCTGGTCAGCAGCCGCGGCGGGGTGAGCGGCGTGCTGCCGCTCCCGGTGCCCCGCGGGGCGAGCTGCGCGCCGGTCCGGTGGTGGCGGGCCGGCGTGGTGCTCGCCGAGTGCAGCGGTCCCGGAATCGCGGGACCGCGGCTGTGGCTGGCGCCGGTCAGCGGTGCCCGGCCGGCCGCGCTGACCCCGCAGCGCGGCCAGAATGGTCCCGACTACGGTGACATCAACGGCTGGCGGCTTCCCGGCGGTGGCCTGTACCTGCAGGCGCTCGCATCTTGCGGTCCGCCGTTCATCGCCCGCGCGGACCGGAACGGAACGGTCACCCCGGTCCTGATCCCGGGTGTCGTGGTGGCCCAGGCCGGCCAGTGGCTGCTGACCGAGCAGGCGGGCGGCTGCCTGGGCAGCACCTCGCTGCTGTGGTTCAACCCGGTCACCCATGCGGAACGCTGGGTGTTCCGCACGCCGGCCGCAGACTTCGGCGTCATCTCAGCGGCCGCGTTCGTGAACTAACCCGTACCGCGGCGCTGAACCCCCGCAGCTAGCCCAGTACCGCACATGCCATTCCGCTACGTTGGTTTGCCCCGGCAGCAGGGCCAGGACCTCGCCGATGGCGGGTTCGCGGGTGCCGGGCTCAGCCAGCGGCAGGCGCGCGTCTATCCGGTAACGGTTGCGGCGGCCGCACCACATAGCCGGCCTCGGCCAGGTCGGCGACGATGGCGTGGGCGCTGCGCTCGGTAAATGCCCAGGCTGGCCGCGATGTCGCGCAGCCGGGCGCCCGGATCGCGCGCGATGCGCAGCAGTACCCGGGTGTGGTTGGTCAGGAGACTCCAGCTCGCCACGTTTATATTTGCCTCGTATTCTGGAAACGCATTGCTAGTTTCCAGATTCACCTTTAGGTCGCGACTGGGCGCCGAGGACCAGTCGGCGTCACGGGAGGGATGGTTCGCATGAGCAGCGGGAACGGGACCAGAATCCTGGTTCGCAGCCGGAAGGGCCGGATGGCGGCCGGGGTCTGTGCGGGAGCCGCCGAGTACTTCGGCTCGAGGCCGGACGCGTACAGTCAGGCCGGTGTCCGGATCTGAGCTGCCAGGACTCTTGCACTTTGCGCTCGTCGTGACCTTTCAGCTGTGTGGGCTGGGGTCGCCAGCGCGTCGTTTCATGTAAGCCGCCACGGGCAGGGTGGCTCGTGACGCGAGGCATGCCCTGGTCTCGAAGCATTGCTCGACTACCGGGGCACGCACCAGTCCGCATCCGCACCGAGTGCAAGGGACGGTGGTCATGAGCAGCGTCGATGAGATACTGGCCGGCTACAGCGGCCTCCGGGCCGGCCAGGAGGCGTTCTACAAGGATCTGCACCGGCATCCCGAACTTTCCCACCAGGAGCGGCGTACCGCCGGGCTCGTGGCCGGGCAGTTGCAGGACTGCGGCTTCACGGTCCAGTCCGGCATCGGCGGTACGGGCGTGGTCGGCATGCTGTCCAACGGAGAAGGGCCCGCCGTCCTGCTCCGTGCCGACATGGACGCTCTGCCGGTCAAAGAGGACACCGGAGCGGATTACGCGAGCACCGCAACCGCCCAGGACGGTGAAGGCAATGAGGTACCGGTGGCCCATGCCTGTGGCCACGACATCCATGTGTCCTGCCTGCTCGGCATGACCAAGCTCATGGCCGAGCACCGCGGCCAGTGGAACGGCACCCTGCTCGCGCTGTTCCAGCCCGCAGAGGAGACCGGCGACGGCGCCCGTGGAATGGTCGACGACGGGTTGCTCACGCGCATCCCTGCCCCGAATGCTGCCCTGGCCCAGCATGTCCTTCCGGGCGTCGCCGGCACGGTCGGGACACGCCAAGGGCCTACCTTGTCGGCCGCTGACAGCATCAGGATCACCGTGTACGGGCGGGGCGGTCACGGTTCCGAGCCGCAGACCACCATTGACCCGGTGGTGCTCGCCGCCATGATCGTCATCCGGCTGCAGACGGTCGTGTCCCGCGAGGTGGCGCCCAGCCAGACCGCGGTGCTGACCGTCGGCAGCAGCCAGGCCGGCACCAAGGCCAACGTCATTCCCGACCATGCTGTGCTGCTGCTCAATCTGCGCAGCTACTCTCAGCAGACCCGGCAGCGCATGCTCGCCGCGATCAAGCGGATCGTGCGCGCTGAGTGCCAGGCCGCCGGCTCGCCGAAGGATCCCGACTTCGAGACCATCGACAGCTTCCCGCTTACCGATAACGACCCGGACACCACGAACCGGGTCGCTGCCGCCTTCAAGGAGCATTTCAGGGACTGCGCCGAAGACCTGGCCCAGCAGACCGCCAGCGAGGACTTCAGCGACGTTCCCCGCGCCGCCGGCATCCCCTACACCTACTGGGGCATCGGCGGCACCGACCCGCAGGCATACCGCGCCGCCGAGAAGGCCGGGCGCATCCAGGACGACATCCCCAGTAACCACTCGCCGAAGTTCCTGCCCGTGCTCCAGCCCACCTTGCGGACAGGCACCGAGGCCCTGGTCACCGCCGCCCTCGCCTGGCTCGCGCCGCAGTCACGATCGTGAAAAGCCAGCAGATGCGGCAAGCTGGCGGTCATGACCGAACCGCCACTGCTGCTCGCGTTTGATCTCGCCGGCACGTTCGTGTTCGCTGTCAACGGAGCGATCACCGGCCTGGAGGCAGCCCGGCTTGACATCATCGGGATGCTGACACTTGGCATGGTGACCGCAGTCGGCGGAGGCGTCCTGCGCGACGTCCTCATCGACGCCCTTCCCCCAGCCGCATTCAGGTACTGGCCGTATCTTGCCGTGGCCGGGGGCGGAGCGCTGATCGCGTTCTTCTTCAGCCGGGCACTGCGGCGGTTCGCCCTGCCGATCGACCTGCTCGACGCTGCCGGGCTGAGCCTGTTCTGCGTCACTGGCGCGACGAAATCCCTCCAGTACGGTCTCGGCGCGGCGCCGGCCGTCATCCTCGGAGCTGTGACCGGCGTTGGCGGCGGGACGATCCGGGATGTCCTGGTCCGGCGGGTCCCGACAGTTCTCACCAGTGGCCTGTATGCCATACCCGCCCTGGTCGGCGCTGCCATCGCCGTAACCGCTGTGCAGACCGGGGTCTACGGCGTCCCGGCCGCTCTCGGAGCCGCCCTGGCCTGCTTCCTGATCCGGGCAGCGGGCATCCGGTACAACCTCAACGCACCAGTCGCACCCGAGGCCAAGAAAAAACCCTGACCGGGCGGCGGCCCAATTCTTGCACCAGATGGCCGGGCCGGTGTATGGAACCGGGCGCGTGGGTAGGCGGGGCATGTTCCGGTTACGCGAAGGTCCGGCCTGGCCGTGGACGGCGGGCCTGGCCAGGGAACGCTCGGGGGTGCAGTGAAGGTGCTGGTGGCCGGTGCGTCCGGCTTTGTCGGCCGACGGTTGTGCGCGGCCTTGGACCTGGCCGGCCACGACGTGGTCGCCATGACCAGGAACCCAGCCGGGTACCGGGGGGCAGGCACGGCGGCGCGCGGGGACGTCCATGACCCGGCAACTCTTGAGCCGGCGCTGGCCGGCTGTCAGGCCGCGTACTACCTGGTCCATTCGCTGCAAGACCCGGACTTCGAGCGCAAGGACGCCACCGGGGCTGCCGCGTTCGGCGAGGCTGCGGCCAGGGCCGGCCTGCAGCGCATCGTCTTCCTGGGCGGCTTGGGCGACGACGCGGACAACCTGTCCGCCCACCTGCGCAGTCGCCGTGAGGTCGAGAAGCTGCTCGGTGCCGGCGGCGTCCCGGTCACTGTCATCCGGGCTGGAATCATCATCGGGCACGGCGGTATCTCCTGGGAGCTGACCCGCCAGCTCGTCGAGCACCTGCCGGTCATGATCACCCCCCGGTGGGTCGCCACCCGCACCCAGCCGATCGCTGTCGGCGACGTGGTGCAGTACCTGGCTGGCGTGCTGGAGCAGCCGAAGACATCAGGCCGGGTCTATGAGGCGGGAGGGCCGGAGGTGCTGAGGTACTCGACGATGCTGCGCCGGGTCGCAGCCATCGAGCACCGCCCGCTGCTCCTGCTGCCCGTGCCGCTGCTCACCCCATGGCTGTCGTCGCTGTGGCTGACCGTGGTCACCAGCATCGACCCGGGAACCGGCCGGGCCCTCATCGACTCCATGACTAACGAGGTGATCGTGCGTGACCAGTCGATCAGGGACCTGATCGCACTCCGGCCCATGTCCTACGACGACGCCGTGCGCGAGGCGCTCCGCGAACGGCGCGAGGCCCAGCAGGCGCGCTCGTGACGGCGGGGCGCGCCGCCGGGCTCAGAGCCGCCTGGCTCGGGGCGGCAGGCCTCGGGGCGGCAGGGCTACTGCGATCCTCGTTCGCCGCCAGGGCAGGCTCCGCGCGCTTCTACCTGCTGACTACCAGCATGGCGGGCACCTGGGCGGGCGGCGCGCTCGGCGCGGGCCGCATCCCGTGGGGCGGCGACGCCCGGCACCCCCGCCACACAAGGGGGGCGCCGTCCCATATCGTTGTCGCGGTCGTCACGGGGAGCGCAACCTTCGCCGTGTTCTACGGCGCAGCGCGGGTCGCCCGCCACTACCCTTTCCTGCGCCGTGCCATCGCCAGCGTGCTGCGCTATGCCGATGCCGGGTCAACCCCGCTGGTCGTACTTATCGCGGCGGGCAGCGGGGCGGCGGAAGAGCTGTTCTTCCGCGGCGCCTTGTGGTCCGGGCCGCGTCCGCTCTGCACCACCACGCTCGCGTACGCCGCGTCGACCGCCGCCACCGGCAATCCGGCGCTGGTCCTAGCCGGCCTGCTCACCAGCGTGATCTTCGGCTGGCAGCGGGCCGCCAGCGGCGGGGTACTCGCCCCGGCCGTCACCCACGTCACCTGGTCCGTGCTCATGCTGTGCTTCCTGCCGCGCCTGTTCCGTGACGCCGACCACACGCCTGATCCCGCTGAAGTCCCGTGACGACGCCGGATCGACCACATATGCCCACCGGAAACCGATAAGCACAGAAACCGCCGTGGCCGCCAGATCGGCGATCCAGCGCCATCGGAGCCCGCGTAGCCCAGGGACAGGCCACCATCTCCCGCGTCGGTCCCGATAAGCGTCGGCGGACAGGCACCGGGACGGCTCGCGGTGCCAACCCAGTGCGGGACGGCACCGCTGTCACTTCGGCGCGATCAGCCGCCATGGCAACCGGACTGCATGCCCGGCCCGCGAGCAGCAGCCCGGGCTGTCGGCCGTCGAGCGGTACCATCCAGCCGTTGCAGCAGCAGGCAGGCATCGCCGGCGGAAGGACCGTGTACGGGGCAGCGGCCGGCGGGCATTTCGCCCGCAGGGCCGCCAGGATCGGCGCCGGACCGGACGCGGGGACCGAGAACCAGTTGCCGGCAGGTGAGTTAACGCCAGACGCCAGACCATCTAACAAGGCGGCCCGCGCGGTGTGGCGCCGTGCTCGCGGTCTGGCCGCTGGCCGTCGATGAGCTACATGCGCAGGACCGCAAGCTGCTGGCGCTACTCCGGACGAGTGCTGGCCACGCAGCGTGAACCCCGTGTCCCCGCCAGCTGAATCGGGCCGCGAGGCTGCCGGCTCCGGACCGTCCGCTGGTGGCAGATTCGCACAGTCTTTGCCGCGCCCGAGAGATGTCCGGACTTGCGCGCCGGCTGTGTGTGGCCGGAACCCGGCCTGATAACGCGAGCCCGTGTCAGGCGGCCACCAGGACTGGTTTCGACGTCCCTCAAGATGTGTTCCGTGATGACGGTTGTGTGATGAGATATGTGGCGGTGAGCAGCGTGGGAGAAAAGAAGCGCCGAGACGTTGCGCTGCGCCCGGGAACCGCCATTCCTGTCAGCGGATACCTAGGGTCGCTCACCTTGGTCGTGCTAGCCGCGAT
>Ga0335073_10009368_pt1 | contig 13742 bp, 14 predicted proteins | sample Lox_Sample_22_FD_207093 | JGI IMG/M metagenome (GOLD analysis project Ga0335073, IMG submission 207093) | Soil microbial communities from Loxahatchee National Wildlife Refuge, Florida, United States - Lox_Sample_2.2 | ecosystem: Environmental > Terrestrial > Soil > Wetlands | place: USA... | reverse complement strand
TGCTCCACTTTCTCGTTCGACTTGCATGTGTTAGGCACGCCGCCAGCGTTGATTCTGAGCCAGGATCAAACTCTCGTTTGAAACCTGATGGTTACAACCGAACGACGGAGGTCGCCGGAGTAACCGCCTCCGCAGCGCTCGAAAAGGCTGCGAAGGACTAACATTGTGAGAATGATCAGACCGAGATCTTCTCGATTCTCACGACTGGCATGTTCAACCTGATTGTCAAAGATCCACGCCGGAAACCGCCTGAGCGGACCGCTTGGATCGGGGAATCGCAGCCTCGCTGCGGCCCTCGAACTTGTTGCGCTGCATTTTTGCGCGAACTTTCCAAGACTATCGAAATCCAGTCAGTCGGTCAAGCAAAAATCTAAAATAATTTGCTTGCTGTCCGCCTGATGCGTTTCGACTCAGATTCGCGCCATATCCATCACGGCTGCGTCCATCTGTTGTACGGCTTCGAGGATCCCAATCCCCACCGCCGCGAAAGCTCGCCCTGCAACGCCAAACTTTGAAAGATCAAACTTCACAGCCTTTGCTGCCGAAGCCGGGCCTTATGCCCGCATAAAAACGTGAGGAGCCCAGCCCCTCTTCTGCAATTGGATTGTTCGCTCAAATAAAGCGCTCAGCGCCTGTCGAACACCCGATTCGCCTTCACATCCGGCAGGCTCAAGAGCCCGCTCGCGAACCACCTTGCAACTACTGCTCAGTCTTTCTAATGTAGCACGTTGGGATTAGCCTTGCAACCCAGCGAAACTACTTCTTCCTCTGCCTTTTGGACTGCTCTCGCCGTCCCCGGCAACAGATTGAATCCTATCTGCCTTGGCCCTCCGCTGCAAGTGTTGAAAACTCGCTGATTTTGTTGAAAATCCAGTAAATACCGTCGGATCTATACTCTGCAGCGATCCATTTTCTCGAACCGACCCAGTTCACTGGGGCGACCACCCCACGAAACCACCGATCTGATCCCAATCGGTAATGCGCCTTTCTTTGAAACGAAGCGGCAGGTGCTTCCACTATCCGCCAAAAAGGGGGCCTTTCATGCTAAGCCGAAGGTCGTTCCTGATTTCCTCTACGATTGCCCTGCTATTTCTCTCGGTATCGCTCCCTCGCGCGCAGAGCCAGACTTTTCCTTCTTCCAATGATCCGATCCCGAGCGGCTGGACTGGCCCGGTCTTCAAGCTCCGCCAGGACTATCCCGCGACCAAGCCCGCGGCGGGGCCGAAGCCGTGGAAGAAATTCAATTTCAAAACCCAGTCTGTGCAGTATCTGCAAAGCGTTCTGTCCTACTGCGAGCAAGGCAATGTGGACGTGGACTGGCAGCTCGAAAAGAACACCACCCGCAACTGGTATCACGCGCCCTGGCTGCACACCACTCCCAACGGCCGCGAATTTGTGCACGGGCTCACAGGTGAGCGGTCCTCCCGGCCGCACGAGTTGGCGACAACCCAGACCGGATCCTTCGCCAACTGGGCTGTGGGTTTCTACAACGCGCCCGGCGGCTACGTGATCGGACAAGTCTGGAAGGACCCTAACGCGCCGAAACCGGCGGCTGTCAATTTCCCCGACGGCACAGTGGCATGCAAGCTGCTCTTCACCACCGCGACCGTCGATCAGGTTCCGTACCTGAAGAACGACTTTGAGTGGCAGGCAAACGTCTCCACCAGCAGCGGCGGTACGCGCTCGATACAGACAGTGCGCCTGCTGCAGGTCGATGTAGCCGTGCGGGATTCGCGCGCGAACACTACCACGGGCTGGGTCTTCGGCACATTCGTCTATGACGGCAATGCCACCGGAGCGACTCCCTGGGATCGCCTGGAACCTGTTGGCCTGATGTGGGGAAACGACCCTTCGGTGACAGACGCGACCAAGACCAGCACCACGCATCTGACGCAGACATTCATCAACCCATCCGTCGGCCCCGCACAGCATCTTGGCCGCGCCGGCAGGTTGAACGGCCCCGTCGACAATCCTAAGTCATCGTGCCTGTCGTGTCATTCCACGGCCGAGTGGCAGTCGAAGTCGAACAACCTGCCGGATGCCGACGATGCGATGCGCTGGTTCCGCAATATCAAGGCGACTGAAGCATTCGACACCGGACAGCAGTCCCTGGGCTACTCTCTCCAGATCGCTCTCGGCATTGAACGCTTCCAGGCGGCGCATCCCCACCAGACAATCGGCGCGGTGTCGCTTGCTCCTGCCGCCGCAACTCCGTCAAGGAAGACCAAGCCGATCAGTAGAGGCGATGACGACGATTAGGCGATTTGCGAGCGCAGAATGAGCGCGACCGCAGCTATTCCTGCCGCGCGATGACACCCAGGTCCGTCAGTCCGTTCACGAAGAACTGCACCGCCAGGGCCATCAACAGCAGGCCCATGATGCGCACCAGGATGCGGATTCCCGTTTCTCCCAGGATGCGCCGCAGGCGATCTGCGCCATTCAACACGCCGTAGCTTGCAGCTGCCGTAATCGCGATAGCCATGATGATGGCGAACATCTGCCATCCCGTAGGCGAAGATCCCACCAGCACCATCACACTCGAAATCGCGCCCGGGCCGGCCAGCATCGGAATGCCCAGCGGCACGATGCCGGCGTCTTCTTTCGTCGCGCCCTCCTGCGTTTCTTCCGACGAATCCTGAGTCGGCGAGCGCTTCGCCTCAAGCATGTCGATGCCGATGAGCAGCAGAATCAACCCGCCCGCGATCTCAAACGCCGGCAGTGTAATCCCGAACATGCGAAAGATCAGCCGCCCCGCCACCGCAAACGCCGTCAGCACGATGAAGCAGGTAAGGGACGCTTTAGCCGCCATCCTTCTACGCCGCTTCGTATCTGCTCCCGAGGTAATGGCAATGAAGGAAGGAATCGCAGCGAACGGATCGACCAGGAAAAAAATGGAGCTCAACGCCAGCACGGAAAACCGGACGTAGGTCGAATGAAGCCCATGGGACATTGCGCTCGCCGGTCCAAAGACGGCTGCCCATCCCGCCATGTTGTTGATTACACCGTGCATCTAGCTTTAAACCTTAATCGATTGCCGCATCCGGGATGCAATACAATCCCGCCATCACCGCGCGGCGCCCCTCTATTTCGCTGAAATTATTCGACTTGTCTTGCAGCAATCGCCTACCAAGAGATGCCCCCTGCTTCTCATTCGTGTCAAATTTTCCTGCTCGCCGGTACGAACCGCCAATGCGCGAAGGGTTGTCTCCACAGTCTTAAAATAAACGCCTTTCTATCAACAACTTGCTGGATTTCCGTTTGGCTCCTTGCTTGCCTCTCTGACCACGACCCCTGGGCGGTTCGATCGATCGCGCAGGCGGCAAAGAAAGGGAGCAGTCAAGCCCATGGATACAAGCATGGATACAAATCAGTCAGCAGTTGGTTATTTTTCCCCAGTCATCCCCCTCATCCTTCTCGCCAGCGATAACCCGCACGAGATCTTCCACGTTCATCGCACTCTCGAGCGGGAAGGCCTGTCGATCCGCCTGGCGCCAGGATATGGCCAACTCGAGCCGCTCTCGCAGTCGCACCACGATGCAATTGTGCTGATCGAGGTCTCGCACCAGCGGTCCGTCGAGGACGCGGTGAACCTTGCCCTGCGGCTCAAGCGCACCAACGCCGACCGGTTCGTCGGATATCTCGCTGACCCCATCTTGCACACCAGCGGACTCGCCGGCGATGGAGTCTTTCCCCGCAACACACATCATCTTTATGCCGCACTGCGCGATCACTTCAAAAACGAAAAATAAGTTCGCATTACAGAAGTTTCTGCACCCGCGATCGATCTCGCCCGCTCGTCACATCTCCTGCTGAATCGCGACGCGAGGTCGTTTTATAATCGAGTATTCATCCTGAACAAGGAGCAGGCAAAAGCATGCCCATTCAGCCAACCGCACGTATCTGGCACAACGGCAACCTCATCCCCTGGGACAAGGCTCAGATTCACGTCATGAGCCACGTCATCCATTACGGCTCGTCGGTTTTTGAAGGCATCCGCTGCTACGGACAGCCTCAGGGCGCCGCCGTCTTCCGTCTGCCCGAGCACATGCAGCGCCTGCTTGACTCAGCCAAGATTTACCGCATGCCCATGCCCTACTCGCTCGATCAGCTCTCGAGCGCCGTGGTCGAGCTGATCGAGGCCAACGGCATCGCTCCCTGCTACATCCGTCCGATTGCATTCCGTGGATACGGCGAGATCGGCGTCAACCCCAAGCACTCGCCCGTCGAGGTCTACATCGCCAACTACGCCTGGGGCAAATACGTTGCCGGCGACGCCGCCGACGTATGCATCTCCTCGTGGCAGCGCTCCGCGCCGAACACTACGCCTTCGCTTGCCAAGGCCGGCGGCAATTATCTCAACTCGCAGCTCATCCGCATGGAGGCCGACGTCAACGGCTACGCGGAGGGCATCGCCCTCGACGTTAACGGATATCTCTCCGAGGGCTCGGGCGAAAACCTCTTCGTCGTGCGCAACGGAGTTCTTTACACCACTCCGCTCGCCAACTCCGTGCTGTCCGGCATCACCCGCGATTCCATACTGACACTGGCCCGCCACTTCGGCATCCCGGTCGTCGAGCAGGCACTTCCGCGCGAGCTTCTCTATATCGCCGACGAAGTCTTCTTCACCGGAACCGCCGCTGAGGTCACGCCTATCCGCACAGTCGACCGCATCACCATCGCCGATGGCAACGCCGGCCCGATCACTCGTCAGCTTGCCGACGAATTCATGGGTATCGCCAACGGACTTCGCCCCGACCGCTACGGCTGGCTGACCCCGGTCAACGTAAACGTGGAGCAAGCCGTCACCGTCTAAAGTGCATTCGGTCACCAGAAAAGACCCCAGCCCTGCGCTGGGTCTTTTCCTTGGCGGAAATGTCGCAACCATCGGGCGTGAATCACTATACTGTTAAGAGCTGTTCTCGCAGAATTTGTCACAAGGTTGTGCCTGTATCATGCCGTTTCGAAAGTCCATCATTACCGCCGCGCTTCTTGCGTTCTTTGCCGTTGCAGGCTTGAACGCCTCCGCCACGAATACTGCCGCGCCCGCCTATCGGCTGCACCTCTATCACCTGCATACGGGCGAGAGCATCGACATCGTCTACCGCGTCGGAGACCACTACCTGCCCGATGCCGTCGCCCAGCTCGACCACTTCCTGCGCGACCACCGCACCGGTGATGTCAAGGATTACGACGTCAAGGAGTTCGATCTTCTCCATGATCTAATGGCCCGCCTCGGCCATCCCGACGGCGTGATCGACATCGTATGTGGATACCGCACGCCATGGAGCAACAACTATCTCCGCGAGCACGGCCACGGAGTCGCCCTCCACAGCCAGCACATGGAAGCCAAAGCTATCGACATCCGCATCCCCGGCGTTCCTACTGCCGAGGTACGCGATGTTGCCCTCTCCATGCAGCGCGGAGGCGTCGGCTACTACGCCCAGTCCGACTTCGTCCACGTCGACGTAGGCCGCGTCCGCCACTGGTAGCTGACCGCTACGGGTGAACGCGCCATCGGCGCCAATTCTTACCTTAAGTTCCGGTGGCATTCCCGTTGGTCGCGGAATCGGGATTTATAAATCCACGAGCCAACAACTCGATAAGGCGCGAAGCGCGTCCGCCAGCGACGGCCAGTCGCCGCCGAAGGCGCGTCCGCCCTAACGGCCAGTTACCCTGGGTAGGGCGGGCCCTTGGCCAGCACCGCGTTCAGACTCTTATCGAATCCGTAGATGTCGTCGAAGAAGTGCACCGACCCGTCTTCCTCGACGACGGCGGTGATGTAGAAGATCAGCACCGGCACCGGCGTCTTCAGGTTCACCTGCTGGTTGTCAGGACCTGACTGCATCGCCTGCTGCACTTTTTCGAGCGTCCAAGGCGGCTGATCGCGCAGCAACCAGGCTGCGAGTTCCGCCGGTTTTTCCACTCTCACGCATCCATGGCTGAAGTCCCGCCGCGACCGCGAAAATAGTTCCTGTGCCGGCGTACTGTGCAGATACACATTGTTTTCGTTCGGAAAAATGAACTTTATCAACCCGAGCGAATTGTCTTTTCCCGGCTTCTGGCGGACCATGAGCCTTCCAGCGCGCAGTTGAGCCAGCACTTCGTCGCTCACCGCGCCGTCGGTGATCACCTTCCCGCTCGAGTCATAAATTTCCATGTTCTTGCTGGCCAGGTAGCCTCGATTCTTCGCGATATGCGGAACAATCTCGGCCCTCGTGATGCTCGGCGTGATATTCCAGTACGGCCGGAACACGATGTACTTCATGTCCTTCGCAAAGACCGGCGTCTGCGTGCGCATCGCCTTCCCGACCACTACATTCGACGTGAATACGATCTTGTGATCAGCATCGAAAGCGCGCACCACAAACTCTGGAATATTCGCCACCACTGGCGGCTGGGGAAACTGCGGAGGCAGCCACCGCCAGCGTTCCAGCGCATCCTCCAATTGCACAACGCGGGTCGCCAGTGGCACATTCAGCTGCTTCACCGTGTCCTCGCCCAGCTTGCCGTCCGGTGTGAGCCCGTGCCGGTCCTGGAAGGTCTTTACCGCGCCGGAAAGCGTTGCGTCGTAAACCTGGGAGTCGGTGTTGACCGTCGCATCGGCCGGGAGATCCCCCAGCAATTTCAGCCGCGCCGCAAGCTGCGCCGTTCCCGGATACGCACCGCCCTCTGCGACCGGCTTCGCAACGTCGGGCACCGCCGGCCCGTCTCCAGCGGTCGCCAGTTGAAGATAGTGCTGTAGGGCCGCCATTGTCCGCTTGTAGCCGTCGTAGGGCGGTTCGATCTGGTCGAGAACCGCCGGCACATCCACCGCATGCTGCACATCCTGAGTCACGAACTGCGGCAGGTCATACTTCTTGGTCTCAATGTTGATTCCGAAGTTGAAGCTCGTCGGATTCACGCGGCCGATATGCAGATCCGAGATGTACCGCATCAGCCCGACAGTCAGAGCAGCGTCGAAGTCCGCCAGCGCTACATCACTCGCCGTCTTCAAGCCATCCAGCCGGGACTGCCAGCGGCTCGCATCGTAGTCATCCGGATTCAGACCCTTGTGCAGGCTGTTCTGCAGCAGTCCGATCACCGCCGTCGCCTGCGGCGTTGGCTGGTTGCCGTTGAGCCACAGCGGAGCATAGCTCGATGTGTCGTAAGCGTGCTGAAAATGCAGCCGGTAGTCAGAGAAATCCGGCCGCATGAGCGAGTCGAGCTTCCCCGCCGAGGCAATTTCACGCAGTCGATCAGAGAGCGCCTGCGGTACCGGCGCAGGTGGGGGCGCCGGTGCCTGCGCATTGATCTGTGCAGCGGTTTTCTTTTGCTGACCTGTGCCCGAAGAGGTGGTCTGCGATTTGCAGCCCAGCCCAAATGGTCCAAGAAGAAACAGCGAGAAGACAGCGCAAGTGCAGATAGACAGTCGACGTGCCGGAACGTGCATGGCCCATTAAATCATCCTGCCGCAGGCGGCGACTCGTTAAATTGTCAGTTGCAATAACGTCCGCCGGTGAGGGCTAAGATTCCTCACCTTCCCGTCCATCGCGGTCCCAGCCAAAGGGCGAGACCGGCAATCTCCGTCGCCACCACGGACACGAAGACCACCCCGACCCACGTGTTCGCGGGCGGCGAACCAACGAAGCCTGCTGCCATCAGCACAGTGATGACGGCCATCGCAGAGATCAGTCCCCAGTGACGAGGCACACGCAGCGCCGCACGTTTCTCCCGGTGCGGAGGCACGCTCGCCGCAACCCGGACCGCAAAATCCGCCGGAACAGCAACCTCGGGCTTCGCTTCCAGAGCCAGCGTCAGCCAGACATCCATGCACTCGTCGCAATTCTCGACATGCGCGAGCTGTTCGTTCGTCAACTTGCGCCCTTCATGCAGCGCTCTCTCCAGAGCTTCGCAATTCATGCTGTCGTCGCGCATGTATTCCGTCCTTCCTGAAGCCGTTCCTTCAGTCTCTTCCGTCCTCTGTGCAGATGCGTTCTCACCGTGTTCAGCGGCAGGCTCAACACCTCCGCGATCTTCTCGTAGGTTAATTCTTCCTGGTGGAACATCACGATCACCTGCCGCTCCACCTCGCTCAGTTCACTCAGCGCGCGTTCCAGACCAGCCATCCTCTGCTTTCCGCTGAGGATCTGTTCCGCATCGCCATCGGCATTGGGCAAACGTTCCTCCCAGCCGGCATCTGGATCGTCGAACGATGTGTGGCTCTGCTCCTTCTTGCGGCGCTTCCATTCATCCTGGACCACATTCAAAGTGATGCGGTAAAGGTAGGTCGTCATCTTCGCATCGCCGCGAAAACTCTCCAGCCCGCGGTAAAGGCGCAGAAAAACCTCCTGGGCCAAGTCCTCTACGTGCTCGCGGCTACCCGTCAGACGCACCAGCGTGCGAAAGACAAATCCCTGGTGCTCGCGGATCACATCTTCGAATTGCATCTCCCCATGCAAGCTGACTCAGACTGTAGTCTGCGCCAAAAGTTTCACCCCTGTCGCCTGAAACTTTTCGCCGGCGCTCCGGTCTAAGGCTTCCGTAAATCAGGAGGATTCACATGGACCACTGGGCAAACAGCCCCTCCATCATTCCCGTCGCGGCATTTGCGATGGTTCTCGGCATCATCGTCGTCAACACCATCTCCGGCTATCACACCCGGCGCCTGCAGAGCGAGGAACGCCTCGCCGCCATCGCCAAAGGCATCCCCATCCCCGAACCCACGCCGGAACCAATCCCGGTCGTCGATCAGCATCGCCGCGCGCGCGGCCTGCGCACCGGAGGCATCGTCTGCACCGCCGTCGGGCTTGGCCTCGCACTCTTCGGTTTTGCGCTTACCTGGATCGTCGGAGAGCATGACGTCCTCGCTGTCTCCGCTTCGGGCATTATTCCCCTGGCCGTTGGCATCGGACTGCTCGTTGACTACGCCTTCCAGAGGCGCGATCTGCAGCGGCAGCAGGCACACTGAATAGCGCTGTAATTCTGGGCGAAGCGTCTCGCGGTAAATCGCGAGACGCGAGTCGAAGGGCCTTGCTTTACGTGCCGATGTACACCCTACACCCTATCCCCTACACCCTTCTTGCCCGCCGCATACCATCCCAGTCCGACCAGCAGATATGTCAGATAGATATACGGCAGCCATGCATACGCCCCCGTCGGCACGGGATACACGCTACCCGCCAGCGCCAGCACCATGGCGATTGTCCCGGCTGCGGCCAGAAGCATCACGCCCACCGTCAGCTTTTCAGTCCGCCGCAGATGCAGGGGGAGGGCAATGCACACCAGCGCGTACACCGTGATAAATCCGTAAGTCGCCAGTGCTCCCATCCAGCCATAGATATCCGTGCTGCTCACGCCCTTTGCCGCCAGGGCCACGGCAGGTACCAGGCAGGCGATTGCCGTCACTACCACCGCGTAATGCGGCGTCTCATTCTTCGCGTGGGTTGAGCTCAGCTTGCGATGTGCCAGCCCGCGATGCGACATCAGCATCAGCACCCGCGCAGCCGCCGTAATGCACGCCAGCGTGCAGGCAAACATGCTGATCATCGCCCCGATATCGATCACCGTGCCCAGCAGGCTCGCGCCGGCCCGCGTGGCCATCGTATGCAGCGGAGCCGCCGCCTGATCCAGTCCTTCCGCTGCGCCGCGAAATCCGAGCACTTCGGTGTACGCGCATACGGTGAAGAACGCGCCGCATCCCAGTGCACACTGCAGTACCGCCCGCGGAATCGTCTTCAGTGGCTCGCGCGCTTCCTCGCCCAGCGTCGTCGCCGACTCGAAGCCCACAAAACTGAACAGCGCCAGCACCAACCCCAGCCGCACGCCCGAGCCTGAAACGCCCTTCAACCGAAGCTGCTGCCAGTCAGGATGCAGCCCATGCTTCCACAGCGTCAGCGCCACGATGACCACGATGCACGTCACCGACGCCGCCTCCATCCACAGCATGGCCTCAGCCGACACTTTGATATCGCGATACGCCATCGCCCCCGAAGCCATCACCGCCAGCGCAATCAGCAGCGACGGCGAAAATCCTACCCCGAGAAACGCATGCAGCAACACGTTGGCATAGTTGAAGAATCCCGCCGCCACTGACGCCGCCGTCGCCACATACGCCAGCAGAAGAGCCCAGCCCGCCAGGCTCGCCGCCCATCCCGGAAGCGAGTGCGTGGCATACATGAAGAGCGATCCCGGCGAGGCCGACCTGCGCCCGAAGCACCCGATCACCAGCCCCACCAGCGTCACCGCCAGCGTGGCAACGATATACACCAGCCATGTGCCGTTTCCCGCCAGCGCAAACACCAGCGGAATCGTCATCGCCGGCGTCGCCGTCGGCGCAATCGCCGACACCGACTGCGCCAGCGTCTCCCACGGCCCTAGCACCTGCTTGCGCAGCCCGTAGCCCTGTGGCCCAACCGCCGTCTCTGCGGAGGGATCTACGAATAGGGGTACGGTCTCTGGCGGCAAATCCAGGGCTCCCGCGGTAGATTCTTGAATGATCGGTGGAATCTCCAGTCTGCGTGGCCATCTACCTCAAGTCAAGGCTTTTGCCGCAACCAGCGTGATATAACGCGACCATGCGGATGCCGTGTCTCACGATCGCATGGCTGCTCTCGTTCGCGCTTCACGCGCCCGCTCAAACGGTGGCAGCCGTTCAGGAGGGCCCCGGCAAAGTCGTCGTCTTTCCCGCCCGCGATCCTTCGCACCAGACTGCAGTTTCGATAGGCGATCGTCCGCATGAAATCGAACTGGCTCCCGACGGGAGGACCGCGTACGTCTCGAACTTCGGTCTGCTCGAAGGCAATCACAAAATAGGCACGCCGGGAACCACCATATCCGTCGTGGACCTCAACCATCCTGCCGAACGCGCCCGCTTCAAGCTCCCTGCCGGATTCACCGCTCCGCACGGCATGAAGCTGCGGCCTCCGAAATATCGCGAGCTGTTCACGAACGCCGAAGAGGGCAGCGCCGGCATGGTCGTCTTCGATGCCGCGTCGGGAATTGTGCTCCGCACCTTCCCTCTGCCGCCCGGGTGCACAATTTTCTCTTCAACTCCGACGGCTCCGCTCTCTTCGCCTTCACCCTCACCGGGAAAGTCTGCCGCATCGACCCCGAATCCGGAAAAGTAGCCGTATGCGTTGAGACGGGTTCGCCGCGCGGTCTCGCCTGGAGAACCGACCGCGGCTCTCTCATCGTCTCCGGCAAAGATGAACTCCTCATCCTCGATCCCGCCCATCTTTCCTTGGTTCGACGAATAACAAATCTCGGCGTTGGCCAGATCTTCTACCCGTCCGTGACCCTCGATGGGCGCTGGATCCTGGCCCCCGCGGTCCTTGATGGCGTGGTGCTCGTTGTCAATGCGTCCACTGGCGCCGTCGCCCATCGCATTGAAACGGGCAGCCCGCTCATGGTTGCCCTCGACCCCGACGAAAAACATGCCTGGATCTCGAACGTGCTTGTTCCCGCCGGCCTCTTTGGTCCGGATACCAAGGCCCGCGCTGGCGGCGTTGTGCTGCTCGATCTCACGACCTTCACTACCACCGCAGTTTCCGGCATCCCCGACACGAACGGCATCGCCGTCACCTCGCGTTGAACCGCCTCACGCCCTCTCGAAACAAAAAATGAACACCTCGCCCCCGCGAGCCGTCTTTGCGTGTGAATGTCCTTGGCATGGATGGGACCGTTGCCATAACGGGAGCCGCAAGGTTGGTCAACAGGGATGTCGCGGAATTCGAAGCGCTCGTTGCGCGCCAGTCGCACTTCGTCTTTCGCGTTGCCTACGCCATCCTGCGCAACCGCCACGACGCCGAAGACGCCGTACAGGAGACCTTCTTGAAGCTCTACTGCAATCACACCTGGCTCGGCATCAACGATGAACGCGCATTCCTCGCGCGTGCCGCGTGGCGCGTCGCCGTCGACCGGCTTCCGAAACAATCTCCAGTCGACACCGAGCCGGATCACGAGCCGCTTTCGGTCATCCCCAGTCCTGAACAGCAGGCCATCGCCGCCAACCAGCACACCGCCGTCCACCGCATGATCGATAGCCTGCCGGAAGAACTTCGCCAGCCGCTCGTCCTCTCCGCCATCGACGAGCTGAACTCGCGAGAAATCGCTGCGATTCTCGGCCTGCCCGAAGGAACTGTCCGCACCCGACTGATGCGCGCCCGACAGATGCTGAAACAAAAGCTGGCAGCAACCATGGAGAAACCCTATGCGCGATAAGTCTGGACAAGATCAGGAACTCGACAACCTGCTTGACGCCGCGCTCGCCAGTTACGCCCAACCCGAGCCATCCCCCGGCCTGACACCGCGAATTCTCGCAGCAGCCAGAGACCTCGACCGCCGCCGCACCCTGCGCTGGCTTCCCTGGGCTATTCCCGCGCTCGCTGCCGCGTTGTTCATCACCATCGTCCTCATCCATCGCCCTGCCGCACCTCGCGCACCATCTCAGCCAGCCGCCGATCTTTCAGCATCCCGTGGGTCTGCACCCGCGCCGCCGACTGCACCGGGTCACTCCGTCGTGGAGACGCCGCCCCATCTCCGCCCACCCCAGAGAGTCATAACCAGGTCGATCCCCACAGTAGTTCCGATGAGTCCGTCGCTGCCCAGGCAAGACGTCTTTCCTACGCCTGTCCCTCTCAGTCGGGAAGAGCAGGCCGTTGTTGCGCTGGTAAACCGCGACTCTCCCGATTCGAAAGCACTCGCGCAACAGATCACACAACCTGATGCGCAGGGCCAGCCGCAGCCAATCGAACCGCTGCGCATCGCAGCCATCCACATTCCACCCCTCAACCCGCCGGACAACGGCGACAACTAGGAGCCACCATGCGCAAGTCCGCCTTGATCCTGATGGGTTTTGCACTATTCACCGCTGCTGCTCTGCCGCAGGAACCCAAGAGTTCCGATACAAAGGCTCCCGAAGCCAGAACCCAGGCCGCCGACATCCACTATTACCGTCTGGAATTTGTTCTCAAAGAACTTGGAGACGACGGCCGTGTCGTTAACAGTCGCACTTATCACACCGACGTCTCGACCGACGGACGAAACTCCTCCGTGCGCGCCGGCACGAAAATCCCTATCCGTGTCGACAACAAAGACACCATTCAGTATCTCGACGTCGGCGTGAACATTGACTGCAACAATGCCCGCGAAACAGAACAGGGGCTCGCTCTTCAGATCACTGTCGAAATCAGCAGCTTGGCAAATCCGGTTGGCAACAATGAAGCTTCGACCCCCGTGGTTCGACAAAACAAATGGCAATCGATGGCACTGGTCCCGATCGGCAAACCCACCGTGGTCTTCTCTTCCGACAATCTCGAAAACAAGGGCCGGATGCAGGTCGAGGTTACAGCCACCACCGCCCGCTAGACACACGAAACCCGGCAGCTTTGGCCGCTGCCGGGTTAAGTTGAAGCACTAGTGAGGCCGGCTTACTCCGCCGGCGCTTGAGCCCATCGCAGGCCGGGCAGCCGACGTTGCGGCTGGCCCGCTCGGAGCCATCGGGGCCATCCCGCCACCAGGCTGGCCTGCCGGCACGGCCGATCCAACCGGTTCGGTCGGTGGAGCATAGCCACGCCGCATCGCAGAGGTAGCCGTGGGCATCCCCATGCTGCGGGCATTGCCCATATTCCCCGCCTGCTCGTTTCCCGGATTCCCCATTCGCCCGTTCTGCGACGTACCCATCGCGCCTTCGAAGTAAATCGGAGTGCTGCTCGTGCCGTGCCGCGCTACGCCCTCTGAGAACTTGTCCAGCCGGCCCAGGCTGC